>JAEEGI010012100.1_pt1 | contig 18498 bp, 19 predicted proteins | sample 8958751 | NCBI WGS metagenome assembly JAEEGI01 (sample SAMN16246545, study PRJNA631951) | gut metagenome | biome: gut microbiome; feature: rumen; material: KS-attached | host: Bos | place: Iran: Karaj | collected 2018-10 | reverse complement strand
TGGTATCCCGCTAAGCGCACGGGTCATTCCGTGAATCAAGGTGGCACCGCGGATAAGGTTTATTCGTCCTTGACAGAAAGGGTCTTTCTGTCGGGGGCGTTTTTCTTTCCCCGGCAGCAAGCAGGAGGCGTTTCTTTTGTAAGGAGGCAGAGAGCATGACCGTTTCCCCCAGCCTGAGCGAAGTCCTGGACCTGGCGGCCTCCGGCAGCTACAAGGTGCTGCCGGTGAGCTGCGAGATCCTCTCCGACTTCACCACCCCCATCGAGACCATGAAGATCCTGAAAAACGTATCCAAGCACTGCTACATGCTGGAGTCCGCCTCCGCCGACGAAAAGTGGGGCCGGTATACCTTCCTGGGCTTTGACCCCAAGCTGGCCATTACCTGCATCGGCGGCACCATGAACGGCGTGCTGGACGCCGGAAAGCAGAAATACGTCACCGGCGACCCCTCGGATTACCTGCGCAAGGTGCTGTCCGAGTACAAAAGCCCCCGCTTTTCCTACCTGCCCCCCTTCACCGGAGGACTGGTGGGCTACTTTTCCTTCGACTTTCTGGGCTACAGCGAGCCCAGCGCCCGGACAAACGCCCAGGACACGGAGGGCTTCAAGGACGTGGACCTGATGCTCTTCGACAAGGTGATCGCCTTCGACAACATCCATCAGAAGATCATCCTCATGGTGAACATGCCCCTGGACGAGCCGGAAACCAACTACAACAAGGCAGTGTGGGAGCTGCGGCAGCTCATCGACCTGCTGCGCCGCGGGGAGAAGAAGCGGGAGCCCGGCGGAAAGCTGCTGGGCGAGGTGACGCCTCTCTTCGACAAAGAGCGGTTCTGCGCCATGGTGGAAAAGGCGAAGCACTACATCCGGGAGGGAGACATATTCCAGATCGTCCTGTCCAACCGGCTAAGCGCCCCCTTCGAGGGGAGCCTGCTGAACACCTACCGGGTGCTGCGCACCATCAACCCCTCCCCCTACATGTTCTACTTCTCCGGCACGGACGTGGAGGTGGCGGGGGCCTCTCCGGAGACGCTGGTGAAGCTGGAGGACGGCATCCTGCACACCTTCCCTCTGGCCGGGACCCGGCCCAGAGGCGCCACGGAGGAAGAGGATCTGGCCCTGGAAAAAGAGCTGCTGGCCGACGAAAAGGAGCTGGCAGAGCACGACATGCTGGTGGACCTGGGGCGAAACGACCTGGGAAAGATCAGCAAATTCGGCACCGTGCAGGTGGAGAAGCTCCACTCCGTGGAGCGATTCTCCCACGTGATGCACATCGGCTCCACGGTGCGGGGGGAGATCCGGGAGGACTGCGACGCCCTGAACGCCATTGAATCCGTCCTTCCGGCGGGGACCCTCTCCGGCGCTCCCAAGATCCGGGCCTGCCAGCTCATCGGCGAGCTGGAGAACAACAAGCGGGGCATCTACGGCGGTGCCATCGGCTACATCGACTTTACCGGCAACATGGACACCTGCATCGCCATCCGCATCGCCTACAAGAAAAACGGAAAGGTCTTCGTGCGAAGCGGGGCCGGGATCGTGGCGGATTCCGTGCCGGAGAAGGAATATGAGGAATGCCTGAACAAGGCGCGCGCTTCCCTGCGGGCCCTGGAGCTGGCCCAGGAGGAGGACCTATGATCCTGTTGATCGACAATTTCGACAGCTTTTCCTACAACCTGTACCAGATGGTGGGGGCCATCGAGCCCGACATCCGGGTGATCCGCAACGACGAGATGACCGTGGATGAGATCCGCGCCCTGAAGCCGGAGCGGATCATTCTCTCCCCCGGCCCCGGCAGGCCGGAGACCGCCGGGATCATCGTGGAGGCCGCCGGAGCCCTGGGCAGGGACATCCCCCTGCTGGGCGTCTGCCTGGGCCACCAGGCCATCTGCCTCGCCTTCGGCGCAGCTGTCACCTACGCGAAACAGCTGATGCACGGCAAGCAGTCGGAGGTCAGGCTGGACCTCTCCTGTCCCCTCTTCCGGGGCTGCCCGGAATCCATACTCGTGGGCCGGTATCACTCCCTGGCCGCAGACCCGGAGACGATTCCTCCGGAGCTCAGGGTCACTGCCCGCACCTCCGACGGCGAGGTCATGGCCGTACAGCATCGGGACTACCCCGTTTTCGGCCTGCAGTTCCATCCGGAATCCATCCTGACGCCCTGCGGAAAAACCATGCTGAATAACTTCATAAAGGAGCGCTGAATCATGATCAAGGAAGCCATCGTCAAAATCGTCAGTAAAGAGGACCTCACCTACGACGAGGCCTATGCCGTCATGAACGAGATCATGAGCGGCGACACGAGCGCCACCCAGAACGCAGCCTTCCTGGCCGCCCTTTCCACCAAGAGCGCCAGGGCCGAAACGGCGGACGAGATCGCCGGCTGCGCGGAAGCCATGCGCGCCCACGCCACCGCCGTGGAAACCGGCATGGAGCTCTTTGAGATCGTGGGCACGGGGGGCGACAACGCCCGGAGCTTCAATATTTCCACCACCTCCGCCCTGGTGGCGGCGGCCGGGGGCCTGAAGGTGGGGAAGCACGGCAACCGGGCCGCCTCCTCCCAGTGCGGGACGGCGGACTGCCTGGAGGCCCTGGGGGTCAATATCCACCAAAGCCCGGCAAGATGCGTGGAGCTTTTGAAGGAAGCAGGCATGTGCTTCTTCTTTGCGCAGAAGTATCATTCTTCCATGAAGTATGTGGGCGCGATCCGAAAGGAGCTGGGCTTCCGCACCGTGTTCAACATCCTGGGGCCCCTCACGAATCCGGGAAAGCCCACCATGCAGCTGTTGGGCGTCTACGACGAATACCTGGTGGAGCCCTTGGCCCAGGTGCTGAGCAATCTGGGCGTCCGGCGTGGCATGGTGGTCTACGGCAAGGACAAGCTGGACGAGATTTCCCTGAGCGCCCCGACGAGAGTGTGCGAAATTCGCGACGGCTGGTTCAAATCCTTCGTCATCGCGCCGGAGGATTTCGGCCTTGCCCGCTGCAAAAAAGAAGACCTCCGGGGCGGAACGCCCGAAGAAAATGCGGCGGCCACCCTGGGGATCCTGCGGGGAGAAAAAGGACCAAAGCGCAGCGCGGTCCTGATGAACGCCGGCGCGTCCCTGTATATCGGCGGCAAGGCGGAGAGCATGAAGGAGGGGATCGCCCTGGCTTCGCAGCTCATCGATTCCGGAAAAGCCCTGGAGACCCTGCACAAGCTGATCGAGGTCAGCAACCGGCCGGAGGCGGAGGCATGACGATCCTGGATGAACTGGCCGCGCATGCGCGGGAAAGAGTGGCCGCGGCAAAGAGGGAAATACCCCCGGAGGCCATCCGGCGTCAGGCGATGACCCTGCCCAAAGGGGATTTCGCCTTTGAAAACGCGCTGAAAAAGCCGGGCGTCTCCTTCATCTGCGAATGCAAGAAAGCCTCCCCCTCCAAGGGGATCATCGCCCCGGATTTCCCCTATCTGGAAATCGCGAGGGAATACGAGGCGGCGGGCGCCGACTGCCTCTCCGTCCTGACGGAGCCGAAATGGTTTCTGGGCAGCGACCGGTATCTGAAGGAGATCGCGCAAGGCGTATCCCTTCCGTGCCTCCGCAAGGATTTCACGGTGGATGCGTACATGATCTATGAAGCGAAGCTCCTGGGCGCGTCGGCGGTGCTGCTGATCTGCTCGCTCCTGGGGGAGGAACCCCTCCGCGCGTATATCGGCCTGTGCGACGAGCTGGGGCTTTCCGCCCTGGTGGAGGCCCACGACGGGGAAGAAGCGGGGATGGCCCTGCGGGCCGGGGCGCGGATGATCGGCGTCAATAACCGCAATCTCAAAGACTTTTCCGTGGATACGGACCTGAGCCGCCGCCTCCGGGCATTGATCCCTTCCGACGTGATCTTCGTATCCGAAAGCGGCGTGCATTCCCCCGAAGACATAAGGAAGCTCCGGGAGATCGGCGCGGATGCGGTGCTGGTGGGGGAAACGCTGATGCGCGCGCCGGATAAGGCGGCGAAGCTGATGGAGCTGCGGGGGGAAGCATGACGAAGATCAAGCTCTGCGGCCTCAGCCGTCCCTGCGACGTGGAAGCGGCCAACGCGCTGAAGCCGGACTATATCGGTTTCGTCTTTGCGCCGGAGAGCAGGCGCCATGTGACGCCCCGGCAGGCGGCGGAACTGAAAGGGCTGCTGTCGCCGGAGATCGCGGCGGTGGGCGTCTTCGCGGGGGAAGCGCCGGAAACCGTCGCGGAGCTTCTGAACGGCGGCGTCATCGATATTGCCCAGCTCCACGGGGATGAAACGGAGGACGATATCCGGCGCCTGCGGCAGCTCACCGACCGGCCGCTGATCCGGGCGTTTCGCATCCGAAGGGCGCAGGACGCCGCAATGGCCGAAGCCAGCTCCGCCGATGTTGTGCTGCTGGATTCCGGGGCCGGCACGGGGCGCGCCTTTGACTGGCAATTGGTCCAAAGGATACGCAGGCCGTATTTCCTCGCGGGGGGACTGGACCCGGAGAACGTGGAAAGCGCCGTGAAGCTTTTAAGGCCCTTCGCGGTGGACGTCAGCTCCGGGATCGAAACGGACGGGCGGAAGGACCGAAGGAAAATGGCCGCGTTCGTCGCCGCAGTTCGGCGGGCGGATGCGGATGCGGATGCAGAGCAGCGCTTTGCGGTGTTGCCTTGATCCCATGTGCAGCGACAGGAAAGGAGAAAGACATGACGAATCCGGCGGGAAGATTCGGCGTTCACGGCGGGCAGTATATCCCGGAGACCCTGATGAACGCGGTGATCGAACTGGAAAAGGCGTATAACTTCTATAAGGAGGACCCGGCCTTCAACGCGGAGCTCACGGAGCTGCTGAATGCATACGCCGGGCGGCCCTCCCGGCTCTATTTCGCCCGGCGGCTGACGGAGAAGCTGGGCGGCGCGAAGATCTATCTGAAAAGGGAAGACCTGAACCACACGGGAGCCCACAAAATCAACAACGTCCTGGGCCAGGCCCTTCTGGCAAAGAAAATGGGCAAGACGAGGCTGATCGCGGAGACCGGGGCGGGGCAGCACGGCGTCGCCACCGCCACGGCGGCGGCCCTCATGGACATGGCTTGCGTGGTCTTCATGGGGAAGGAGGACACGATCCGCCAGGCCCTGAACGTCTATCGCATGCGCCTCCTGGGCGCGGAGGTGATCCCCGTCACCACCGGCACCGCCACGCTGAAAGACGCGGTGAGCGAAGCCATGCGGGAGTGGACCAGGCGCATCTCCGACACCCATTACTGCCTGGGCTCCGTCATGGGTCCCCATCCGTTCCCCACCATCGTGCGGGATTTCCAGGCGGTGATCTCCCGGGAGATAAAGGCCCAGCTGCTGGAAAAGGAGGGCCGCCTGCCGGATGCGGTGCTGGCCTGCGTGGGGGGCGGCTCCAACGCCATCGGCAGCTTTTACCACTTCATCGGGGACGAGAGCGTGAAGCTCATCGGCTGCGAGGCGGCGGGCCGGGGGGTGGATACGGCGGAAACGGCGGCCACCATCGCCACGGGAAAGCTGGGCATCTTCCACGGCATGAAGTCCTATTTCTGCCAGGATGCCTTCGGTCAGATCGCCCCGGTCTATTCCATCTCCGCCGGGCTGGACTATCCCGGCGTCGGCCCGGAGCACGCGTACCTCCACGACATCGGCCGGGCGGAATATGTGGCCGTGACGGACGACGAGGCAGTGGAGGCCTTTGAATTCCTCTCCCGCACGGAGGGCATCATCCCCGCCATCGAATCCGCCCACGCCGTAGCCCACGCCATGAAGCTGGCCCCCACCATGGGGAAGGACAAAATCATCGTCGTCACGATTTCCGGGCGGGGGGACAAGGACTGCGCCGCCATCGCCCGCTACAGAGGGGAGGATATTCATGAGTAAGATCGGCAATGCATTCTGTAAGGGCAAGGCCTTCATCGCCTTTCTCACCTGCGGCGACCCGGACCTGGAGACCACGGCGGCGGCCGTCCGGGCGGCGGTGCGGGGCGGCGCGGACCTCATCGAGCTGGGCATCCCCTTTTCCGACCCCACCGCCGAGGGGCCGGTGATCCAGGGGGCGAACCTGCGGGCCCTGCAGGGCGGCGTCACCACCGACAAGGTCTTCGCCCTGGTGCGGGAGCTGCGGAAGGATGTGACCGTCCCCCTGGTGTTCATGACCTACGCTAACGTGATCTTCTCCTACGGGGCGGAGCGCTTCCTCGCAAACTGCGCCGAAAGCGGGATCGACGGGCTCATCCTGCCGGACCTGCCCTTTGAGGAAAAGGAGGAATTCCTGCCGGTCTGCCGGAAGTATGGGGTGGACCTCATCTCCATGATTGCCCCCACCTCGGCAGACCGCATCGCCATGATCGCCCGGGAGGCGGAGGGCTTCCTCTATCTGGTCTCCAGCCTGGGGGTCACGGGGGAGCGGAGCGAGATCAGGACCGATCTGGCTGCCATCGTGCGCACCGTGCGGGAGAATACGAAGACGCCCTGCGCCATCGGCTTCGGCATCTCCACGCCGGCGCAGGCCGGGGCCATGGCCGCCCTTGCCGACGGAGCCATCGTGGGCAGCGCCATCGTGCGCATCCTGGAGCAGTACGGAAAAGAAGCGCCCGAAAGGATCGGGCGCTATGTCAGGACCATGAAGGAAGCCATGGAAGAGCTTGGCTGAGACCGGGCGGCGGCGCGGCCCCGGCGCAAGCATACAGAAAGACCGGCAGTATTCCTTGCCCGGAAAAGGCAAAGGAATGCTGCCGGCCGCTTTGCTTCCGCGCAGGCTGCGCCGGCCCTTCGGTCAGCGCCGTTTGATTTCGTCCCGGAGAAACAGGATCGCCTGCCGGTAGCCCTCGAAGCCCAGGCCCATGAAGGTTTTCAGGCAGGCCATGCCCGCATAGGATACCTGGCGGAAGCTCTCCCTGGCCTTCACGTCGGAAAGATGGACCTCCACGGCGGGCAGGGCCACGGCCTTCAGGGCGTCCAGGATCGCGACGCTGGTGTGGGTGTAAGCGGCGGGATTGATGACGATGCCGTCGAAGACCCCCCAGGCGGCCTGAATGGCGTCCACGATGGCCCCCTCGTGGTTGGACTGGAAGCATTCGATCTCCACGCCGGCCTCCGCCGCGCTGTTTTTCAGAAAATCCAGCAGGGCGGCGTAGTCCTGCTTCCCGTAGATTTCCGGCTCCCGCAGTCCCAGCAGGTTCAGATTCGGGCCGTTGATGACGAGCAGCTTCATCCGATCACCTCCATGATCCGGCGGAAGGTCTCCTCCCGCGGGCCGTTGTTGTCGATCTCCGCGTCGGCGAAGAAGCGGTACAGGGGTTCCCTGCGCCGGTACATTTCCGCCAGGTCGCCGCCCTGGGACAGAGGCCGCCCTTCCGTGGGCAGCCGGGACAGGTCCCGGCGGATCCAGAGGATGATGCCGTTCTGGTGCAGCAGGGGATAGTTTTCCGCCCGCGTGATGCAGCCGCCCCCGGTGGCGATGATCCTGCCGGAGAGCTTCCCCAGCTCCCGCAGCGTTTCCGTCTCCCACCGGCGGAAGCCGTCTTCTCCCTCCTGAGCGATGATCTCCCGGACGCTGCGGCCCGCCTTTTTTTCCACCTCCGCGTCCGCGTCCACATACGGCCTGCTCATGAGCAGGCTCAGGGTCGGCGCCAGGGTGCTCTTGCCGCAGCCGGGCATGCCGATGAGGATGATGTTCCGCATCTCCTTTTCCAGATAGCCCAGGATCGGCTCCAGAATGTCGTCGGGGACGGCTTTTCCGGTGAAATCCTCGCTGGAGCGCCTGGCCTGGGCCACCAGCATCCGCAGGCCCCCGAAGCAGGGGATGCCCAGCTCCTCCGCCCGGAGCAGCAGGGCGGTGCGCGCCGGATTGTAGATCACATCGAAAACGCCCTGGCAGTCCGGGAAGCCCTCCGGGTCCAGAGGGGAGACCCCGTTGCCCGGAAACATGCCCAGGGGCGTGGTGTTGACGATATACCGGGCGTCGGCATGCCTGTCCAGGTTCTTATAATTGTTCTCTCCCCGGCGGCTGATGACGACGGGCTTTGCCCCCAGGTCCTCCAGGGCCGCGCAGACGGCGGCGGAGGCCCCGCCGGAGCCCAGGACCAGGGCCTTCTTCCCGCCGAAGGAGAGACCGGAAGCCTCCGCCATGGCCCGGAAGCCCGCCACGTCCGTGTTGTCTCCGAAGATTTTTCCCCCGCGCCGGACCAGGGTGTTGACGCTGCCGGTCCGCCGGGCTTCTTCGCTGAGCGTGTCGCAGAAGGGCAGCACGGTCTTCTTGTAGGGAATGGTGACGTTGAGCCCGTCCCAGGGCCCGTTTGCCAGAAACGCCGGCAATTCCGCCTCCGCCAGTTCATACAGCTCGTAATCGTAATCCCCCAGCATGGCATGGATCACCGGGGAATAGCTGTGCTTCAGGGTCCTGCCCAGCAGTCCGCACTTCATCATATCACCTCGCGGTAGCTGCCCAGATAGTGGAACTGCTCGCAGGCCTCCGGCAGCTCGCCCATGAGCTGCAGAAGCTCCGGGGCATAGACGGGGATATCCAGGTCGAAGTAGAACATGAATTCAAATTCCCGCTCCGGCAGGGGGCGGCTCTCCAGCTTCAGCAGGTTGATCCCCAGGGCGTTGAAGCGCCCCAGCAGCCGGTAGAGGGAGCCCCGCTCGTTGGGCAGGGTCACCATGAGGCTGGTGCGGTCCGCGCCGGGGTAGATCTCCAGCTCCCGGGAAATGACGATGAACCGGGTGTAGTTGCTGACCTTGTCCTGCACGTTTTCCCGCAGGCAGTCCAGGTGGTAATACTTCATGCACAGCCGGGAGGAGAGGGCGGCGACGCCCCTGTCGGGGGATTGGGCGGCCATCTTCGCGGCCACGGCGGTGTTCTCGCAGGGGATGACCTTCACCCCCGAAAGGGAGCGGAGGAATTCCGAGCACTGGGCGATGGCCTGCTCGTGGGAATAGATTTCCCGGATATCTTCCAGCTTCACCCCGGGCTTTGCCAGCAGATTGTGGTCCACCTTCAGCCGGATGCTCCGCACGATGCTGAATTCATGGCGCATCATCAGGTCATAGACCGTGTTGACGCTGCCGGCGGTGCTGTTTTCCACGGGGATGACCCCATAGCGGCACAGCCCCTTTTCCACGGCGGTGAAGACCGCCCCGAAATCGGAGAAATAGAGGATGGAGGGGTTAGCGAACAGATGCTCGCAGGCGATCTGGGAATTGGCCCCCTCCACGCCCTGGCAGGCCACGCTGACCCGGTCCGGGAAAAGGGGACCGGTGTTCTCCATGGCGGCGCGGATGCGCTTCGTCAGAGCGTCGTCCCGCCCCAGGAGATGCTGCTGATAGCTGCGGCTCAGCTCCAGCATCACCGTGTAAAGCCGGGCCGTGTATTCCCGGATGGCCTCCGGGGAGGCTTCCGCCACCGCCGTCAGCTTTTCCTTCTCCCGGCGGAGGTCCTGCACCGGCAGGTCCTTTTCCTTTTTATACCGGGCGATTTCCGCCGCAACCTCCATGCGCTTGGCAAAAAGCTCCACGATCCGGCGGTCGATGTCGTCGATCCTGTCCCGATAAACGCTTCCTTCCATATGGTTCAGCTCCTTTCCTTTCGCCTGCCCAGCAGGGCGTCGGTCACGGCGAGGGCCGCCGCAGCCTCCACGCAGGGCACTGCCCGAAGCACGATGCAGGGATCGTGCCTGCCGCCGATGCGCAGCTCCGTTTCCTTCCCGCTTGCCAGGTCCAGGGTCCGCTGGGCCATGGCGATGGAGGGCGTGGGCTTGAACGCCGCCCGGAAGACAAGGGGCATGCCCGTGGTGATGCCGCCCAGGATGCCCCCCGCCCGGTTCGAGGCGGTGACGACCCGCCCGTCCTTCAGCAGGAAGGGGTCGTTGTGCTCGCTGCCATACATCCCGGCGGCGGCAAAGCCGGCGCCGAATTCCACGCCCTTCACGGCGGGGATGCCGAAAACGAGGGCGGCGATGCGGTTTTCCATGCCGCCGAAGATGGGGTCCCCCAGTCCGGCGGGCAGCCCCAGCACGGCGCATTCCACGACGCCGCCCAGGGAATCTCCCGCGGCCCCGGCTTCCCGGATGGCGGCGAGCATGGCCCGGCCCCGCTCTTCGCTGACGGTGGGGAAGGCCTTCTCCGCCGTGGAAGCCGTCAGTTCCCCTTCGTCCATGACGCCGCCCACGGCGGCGATGCGGGAAATGACGCGGATGCCCTCCCCGGCCAGCAGCTGCAGGCAGATCCCCCCGGCGATGCAGAGGGGGGCGGTGAGCCGCCCGGAGAAGTGACCGCCCCCGGCGGCGTCCTGATGCCCGAAGTATTTCACCTGGGCGGTGTAGTCCGCGTGACCGGGCCGGGGCACGGTCCGCAGGGCTTCATAGTCCCCGGAGCGGGCGTCGGTATTGCGGATGACGGCGGCGATGGGGCTGCCCGTCACGACGCTTTCCCTGACGCCGCTGAGGAATTCCGGCCTGTCCGCCTCCCGCCGGGGGGTGGAAGCGTCGCTCCGCCCCGGCGCGCGCCGGTCCAGAAAGGCCTGCAGGGCCTCCATATCCAGCCGCAGCCCCGCCGGGATGCCCTCCAGGGTCATGCCGATGGCTTTTCCGTGGGATTCTCCGAAGATCGTGAGACGGATGTTCTCTCCGATCGTGCTGCTCATGTCGTCACCTCCAGGGCTTCCAGGTCCTCCCAGAAGCGGGGATAAGATTTTTTCACGCATTCCGCCCCCAGGACCGTCACCGCGCCTTCCGAAGCGGCGGCGGCAGCGGCGGCGGACATGGCGATGCGGTGGTCTCCGGCGGCGTCCGCGACGCCACCCGCCAGGGTTTTCACCCCGGTGATCCGCAGGCCGTCCTCCGTCTGGTCCGCGTCGGCGCCCAGAGCCCGGAGCATGGCCGCCGTGGTCTGCAGGCGGTCGGATTCCTTCAGCCGCAGCCGCTCTGCGTGGGCGATGGTCGTTTCTCCCGCCGCGGCGGCGGCCAGCACACTCAGCACCGGCACCAGGTCCGGGATCTGGGAAGCGTCAAGACCGATGCCCCGGAGCTTCCCCCGGCGCACGGTGACGCCCTCCGGCCCCTCCGCGAGCTCCGCGCCGAATTCCCGGAGGATGGAAAGCACCCGCCTGTCCCCCTGCCGGGAGGCGGTATCCAGCCCCCGCAGGGTGATCCCCGCCGGGCTCAGGGCCCCCATCACCAGGAAAAAAGCGGCGGCGGACCAGTCCCGTTCCACCGTCATTTCCGGCGGCGGCAGGGGCGTCTGCCCGCCGGGGATGCGATAGTCCCAGCCCTCTTTTTCCCAGCGGAGGCCGCTTTTTAGGAGCGCGTCCTCCGTCATGGCGATGTAGTCCGCCGATTCCACCTTTCCCGTCACCCGCAGGCGGCTTTCCCCCGGCAGCAGGGGCAGGGCCATCAGCAGCCCGGAGACATACTGGGAGGAGATATCCCCCGGGATCTCGTAGCTGCCGGGCCGGAGCTGCCCTTCGCAGAAAAGCAGAGGCCCCTCTTTACGGATCGTCATGCCCATGCCGCAGCAAAGCTCGTTCAGGGGCTCCAGGGGACGCTGCGGAAGCCGCCCCTCCATGCGGAAGACGCCGGACTGCCCCAGGGCCCCCAGGATCGGGAGCAGGAAGCGGAGGGTGGAGCCGCTTTCCCCGCAGGGAAGCACGGCCTCCTCCGTCGGAGCGGTCCGGGGAAGCACCCGAAGCCCCTCCGCGGTTTCTTCGATGTTCGCGCCGAGGGCGTTCAGGCAGCGGACGGTCGCGGCGATGTCGTCGGAAATGCCGTCGCAGCGGATCAGGGTCTCCCGCATGCCCAGGGCGGCGCAGATCAGCAGCCGGTGGGCCTGGGATTTGGAGGCGGGCACGGTGACGCTGCCGCTGCGCGCGCCCGGAAGCACGATCCGGTTCATGCCGCGCCTCCCCGTTTCAGCCATCCGAGGAGTTCCCCGGCGGGGACGGTTTCGATGCGGCAGCGGCCTACGGCCTCCGGCACCACCAGCCGGAGGGAATCCCCGGCGGCCTTCTTGTCGGCCCGGGCGGCCTCCGCCAGGGCCTCCGCAGGATAGGGCAGCTCCGTGGGCAGCCCGTAGGAGCGCAGCAGCGCAAGCAGGGCTTCCGGTGTTTCCGCCGGGCAGAATCCGGCTGCGGCGGCGCTCCGGGTCATGGCCGCCATGCCCATGGCCACCGCCAGCCCGTGGGGGAGCGTATAATCGCTGCATGCTTCGGCGGCGTGGCCGAAGCTGTGGCCGAAATTCAGCAGCATCCGCGCCCCGGTATCGTATTCGTCCGCCTGCACGAAGTCCCGCTTCATGGCGACGCAGGCGGCGATCACGTCCGCATAGCGCTCCCGCACCGGCGTCCGGGCCAGTTCCTCAAAAAGCGCAGGGCTGCCGATCATGGCATATTTGATGATCTCGGCGCAGCCGCAGCGGTAAGCTTCCTCCGTCAGCGTCCCCAGGCAGTCCGTGTCGCAGAGCACCAGCCAGGGCTGATAAAAGGCCCCCGCCTGGTTCTTGCCGCCCGCCAGGTCCACCGCCGTTTTCCCGCCCACGGAGGCGTCCACGGCGGCCAGCAGGGTGGTGGGCAGCTGCACGAAGGAAATGCCCCGCTGATAGGTGGCGGCGGCAAAGCCCGCCAGGTCCCCCACGACGCCGCCCCCCAGGGCGAGGATGAGGTCGCTGCGGGTAAAGCGAAGGCGGCAAAGGGTCTCCAGCAGGCGCCCGTAGGTGGCAAGGGTTTTCTCCTGCTCGCCCTGGGGGAAGACGAACTGCGCAGGGGTCAGGCCCGCAGCCCGCAGGCTGTCCATCAGCGTTTCCCCGTAGAGGGGAAAGACCCGGTCGTCGGAGACGACCATGGCCCGCGCAGGCCCCTTCAGGGCGGCGATGCGCTTCCCCGCTTCCGCCAGAAGGCCGGGGCCGATCACCACGTCGTAGCTGCGGGAAGCGTCGATGCGGATGGTCTTCATTTCCCGTCCACCGCTTCCTTCCGCTCCTTGCCCTCCTGCAGCAGCCGGATAAGGGCTTCCCGGTCTCCGCTCCGAAGGGCCTCCCGGTAGGCGTCCAGGTTCTCCGCCAGGATATCCAGCTCCCGCAGCAGGTTGTCCCGGTTGTCCAGGAACAGCTCCGCCCACATCTCCGGGTTCAGCCAGGCCACGCGGGTCATATCCCGGTAGCTGCCGGCGGAGAAGCCCTTGTGGCTCAGGGCCGTGGGGCTCTTGATATAGGCGGAGGACACCACATGGGCCAGCTGGGAGGTGAAGGCGATCATCTCGTCGTGCTTCTCCGCCGTGGTGACGGTGACGCTGCCGAAGCCGGCGGGCTGCAGCAGCTCCCGCGCCCGGCTCAGCAGGGCGATGTCGTCGTGGTCGGCGGGCACCAGCACCATGGGCGCGCCGTGAAAGAGGTTGGCGCGGGAATATTTGAAGCCGGAATACTGGGTGCCGGCCATGGGATGGCCCCCCAGATAAGTGAAGCCGTATTTTTCCGCCAGGGCGACGCCCTCGGCGAAGATGCCCCGCTTGGTGCCGCAGCAGTCGACGACCAGGGGGCCGGGGCCCAGCTTGTCTCCCATTTCCCGCAGCCAGGCGACGGCCGCGCCGGGATAGACGCACAGCAGGATCAGGTCGCAGCAGGCGGCGTTTTCGGCGGTGAGCTCTCCGGAGACCGCCCCGCAGAGGCGGGCAAAGGAAAACACCGTCCCGTCCGTGTCCCGCGCCAGGACCGTGTGCCCTTCGGCGGCGTATGCCCGCGCGAAGGAGCCGCCGATGAGGCCCAGCCCCAGGATACCCACCGTCATGCCAGCACCTCCCGCACCGCCTGGACTTTTTTGACCAGGGCGGCGTATTCCTCCGGCTTCAGGGACTGGGCCCCGTCGCAGAGGGCGTGGATGGGATCGTTGTGCACCTCGATCATGATGCCGTCGGCCCCGCTGGCCGCGGCCGCCAGGGCCATGGGGGGCACCATGCGGGCGATGCCGGTGGCGTGGCTGGGGTCCACGACGACCGGCAGGTGGCTCAGCTCATGGAGCATGGGCACCGCCGCCAGGTCCAGGGTGTTGCGCAGATAGTCGCTGTAGGTGCGGATGCCCCGCTCGCAGAGGATCACCTGCTCGTTGCCGCTGGCCATGATGTATTCCGCGCTCATGAGCAGCTCCTTGAGGGTGTTGGCAAGGCCCCGCTTCAGCAGCACCGGCTTGCCGAAGTGGCCCAGCTCCTTCAGCAGGTCGAAATTCTGCATGTTCCGGGCCCCCACCTGCAGCAGGTCCACGTCCTCGAACAGGGGCAGGGCGTCGGCGCTCATGATCTCCGTCACGATGGGCAGCCCCGTTTCCGCCCGGGCGATCTTCAGCAGCTCCAGCCCCTGGGCCTTCAGGCCCTGGAAATCATAGGGGGAGGTACGGGGCTTGAAGGCGCCGCCCCGGAGCATGTCCGCCCCGGCGGCCTTCACCGCCTTCGCGACGGTGACGATCTGCTCCTCCGTCTCCACGGAGCAGGGTCCGGCGATCATGCAGAAATGGCCGCCGCCCACCTTTACGCTGCCGATCTCCACCACGCTGTCGTCCGGGTGGAATTTCCGGTTGACGCACTTGAAGGTCTCCGACACCCGCTTGACGGATTCCACGATATCCAGGCTTTCCAGCAGGTCCATGTCCACCTTGCTGGTGTCTCCGATGAGGCCCAGCACCGTCTGGAATTCCCCCACGGAGACGTGGATGCCCAGGCCCATGCTCTTGAGCCAGTCCACCAGGCGGTCCTGCTTTTCCTTGTCCGCGTTCTTTTTCATGACGACGATCATTTGTTTTCCCTCCCATAACAAAAAACGTGCGGCACAGGCTCAATCTGTGCCGCACATCGGAATTGCAAGCTTGTCTTTCCGTCTGCATCACAAATCAGCCCTACCGTGTCGGGACGGTAAAGCTAAAATAATACCAATACGCAGAGCGGATCGTCATCGGTCGCTTCTCCTTCATTGAGATAGCGGCATTATAAAACCGCAAATGTTCTTTGTCAAGAGATAATTGTTAAATAAATCACGAAATCACGGGACTATAGGGACCCGGCCGCCGCATAAGCTGTGGGGAAGGGGGCATGGCTTCGTGAGGACAGAGGCGTTTCTGAAGTCCGTCGAAAACGAGCGGAAAATCACCGAAGAACGGGATGCGGAGTTCCTCGATCTGCTTCTCGGCGCCGTCCTGCTGGCCCTGCAGGAGGGCGGGATGCTGAACGAGACGCAGTATCGATATGCGGAAGAAAAGCGAAAGATCCGGCGCGGGAAAACGCCGTGAAAAAGGGAGGACCTTCCCCGCGCATGCGCCGGATGCGCGCTGCCGGGACATACCGACCCCAGGGAGGCAAGCAGCATGATCATGGTGGCAAGCTACTGCCGCGTTTCCACGGACAGGGAGGACCAGGCCAATTCCTTTGAAGCCCAGCAGCGGTATTTCCGGGAGTACATCGCCCGTCAGCCGGATTGGGAGCTTTACGCCGTTTACGCCGACGAGGGCATCACCGGCACGTCCACCCAAAAGCGGACGCAGTTCAACCAGATGATGGGCGACGCCCGCCGGGGGAAATTCCGCCTCCTTATTACAAAGGAGGTGAGCCGCTTTTCCCGGAACATCCTGGATACGATCGCCTGCACCCGGGAGCTGAAAAGCCTGGGCGTGGGGGTGATGTTCATGAACGACGGCATCAGCACCCTGGAGCCGGACGCGGAGCTGCGGCTCAGCATCATGGCCTCCATCGCCCAGGAGGAGAGCCGGAAGACCTCCTCCCGGGTGAAATGGGGGCAGACGCGGCAGATGGAGAAGGGCGTGGTTTTCGGGCGCAGCATGCTGGGCTATGACGTGAAGGACGGCGTCATGACCGTCGATCCCCGGGGGGCGGAGGTGGTGAAGCTGATCTTCCGCATGTACGGGCTGGAGAAAAAGGGGACGAGCGTGATCGCCCGCGAGCTGAGGGAGCGGGGGATACGCACCTATGCCGGGAATACCAGCTGGTCGGGCAGTCACATCGTCAAGATCCTCCGCAACGAGAAATACGCGGGGGACCTGGTGCAGAAAAAGACCTATACCCCGGATTACCTGACCCACGCCAGGAAATACAATCACGGGGAGGAACCCCTGGTGGAGATCAAAAACCACCATGAACCCATCGTCGACCGGGAACTGTGGAACGCCGTACAGGCGGAGCTCCGGCGGCGGAATCCCCGGGGCGAATCCTCCTCCGGCCATTCCAGCCGCTATGTCTTCTCCGGAAAGATCAGGTGCGGGGAATGCGGCGCGGGCTTCGTGTCCCGGATGAAAAAGCGGAAGGACGGCAGCGGCTACAGACGCTGGGGGTGCTGCCGCGCCGCCGTCGACGGCCGCAGGCATACGGACGCGCAGGGAAACGTCGTCGGCTGCGACGTGGGGCGGATGCTCCGGGACGAGCTGGCCCTGGATATCCTGAAACAGACCGTCGCCGCCCTGGACCTGGACCGGAAGCAGATCGAAGACCGCGTGACCGGCCTGGCGGCGGAGGCGATCCGGGCGGGGGAGCGGGAAAGCGCCGGCAGCGCCGCAGCGCTGGAGCATGCGCTGGAACAGCTCATGAAAAAGAAGGAGGACGTGCTGGACGCTTTCTTTTCCCGGAGCATCACGGAGGAGGAAATGCGGAGGATGAAGGAGCGGTACGACGGGGAGCTTTCCGCCCTGCGGAGGAGGCTGGCGGCGGCGCGGGAAAGGGAGCGGCTGGCCCGCGGCGAAGCGGGGCTCGCGGAGGACATACGGCGGCAGGTCCGAAGCGTCCTCGGCGGCGAAGCCGGCAGCGAGGTCTTTTACAGGAACCTCCTGGAGCAGATGGTCGTTTATCGGGACGGCAGGGTGGAGGTAACGCTCCGTCTGCTGCCCATGAAGTGGGTCTTTGCGCTGGAAATATAGCGGCAGCGCCGGGAACCGGCGGAGCCGGTGTGCAAATGCGCGCATTCGGTACCGATGTCCGTCAGCAGACCCTTCAGCTCCGGGTAAGGCATGGAGTAGCGCTGGCTGAGATAGCGCAGGGAAGCGCCCAGCTCGCCGTCCGGGCCGCCGTACTGGTCCAGGATGATCGCGGCCAGCCGGGGATTCACGTTTTTGATGTTGACGGGGAACTGCAGCTTCTTTTCATAAATGAACATCAGTCGTCCCTCCTTTCGCAGGCGTCGCAGCCGGGGGCGTATTCCCAGGGCCAGGGATCGCCGATCCAGTTATAGCCGCCCTCCCGGGTGACCTGCGTCTGCCGCAGGGGGCCGTAGCGGGAGATAAAGGTCTCCTTTCCCTGCTTCAGCAGGGAAGCGTATTCCGTGAAGTAGCGCAGGGCCTCCCGGTCCTCCGGGTGGGTGTCCAGATAAAGCCCCAGCTCCTGCACCACGAAATTCAGGCTCATCAGCTCCCCCAGGGGCGTTCCGCTCCACGCCGCCGGCGCGGTGTTCGCGACGTTCATCCAGGGCAGGTCCAGGCCGGGGAACAGGGTGCCCTTCGCCAGGGCGTCCTCCGGGCTGTACCGGCGGCAGCCCTGGGGCTGCATGGGAACATAAGCCGCAGCCAGGCGTCCGCAGGCGGGCAGGGGAGCCCCGTCCGTCCGGCAGCCGTCGCCGCGGTCCTTCATCATATCCATGTTTTCCTCCTTGAGGACCCGCTTCACCGGGTCCGTTGGGTTTGGGCCGCCGGACTTCCGGCGCCCGAAGCATCCTATGAGCGGAGGAAGCGTATTGTGTATATGACGGTTTTCCCCCTGCGGAGACCCGAATAATTGTAGAGACTTACAAACGAGGTTTTGTTGACAAGGTTTCCCCGAATCGGTATAATACGGAGGAATAAATGTGACCCGATGGGTTATTTTTTAAGGAGGTACCTGGTAACATGCTCGATCCGACCGTATACAAAGACTGGCAAATTGCTGAGGAAGCTGAAAAGACGCTCCCCAGCGTGGAAGAGTTCCGCAAGAAGATGGGGCTGCTTCCCGACGAGATCATCCCCTACGGCAAGACCCCGAAGCTGGACTTCATCAAGATCATGGAGCGCCTGAAGGACAAGCCCAACGGCAAGTTCATCGAAGTCACCGCCATCACCCCCACTCCTCTGGGCGAGGGCAAGTCCACCACCAGCCTCGGTCTGATCGAAGGCCTCGGCAAGCTGGGCAAGAATGTCGGCGGCTGCCTGCGTCAGCCCTCCGGCGGCCCCACCTTCAACGTGAAGGGCACCGCGGCCGGCGGCGGCAATGCGCTGCTCATGCCCATGACCGAGTTCTCCCTGGGCCTCACCGGCGACATCAACGACATCATGAACGCCCATAACCTGGCCATGGTGGCGCTGAACGCCCGCATGCAGCACGAGCGCAACTACTCCGACGAAGGCCTTGCCAAGCGCGGCCTGAAGCGGCTGGATATCGACCCCGAGCGCGTGGAGATGGGCTGGGTCATCGACTTCTGCGCCCAGTGCCTCCGCAACATCAAGATCGGCCTCGGCGAAGGCAAGTCCAACGGCTTCCCCATGGACTCCAAGTTCG
>JAEEGI010012099.1_pt1 | contig 18499 bp, 14 predicted proteins | sample 8958751 | NCBI WGS metagenome assembly JAEEGI01 (sample SAMN16246545, study PRJNA631951) | gut metagenome | biome: gut microbiome; feature: rumen; material: KS-attached | host: Bos | place: Iran: Karaj | collected 2018-10 | reverse complement strand
AATCATAATACATTTCATATAGTTTGTTTTCATCTTCAGCATTCTTTTTTACTTTAGATGTTATTATTCCATTATTATACGTATTAAATCTAATCCATTTACGGTATGATGCATTGTCACTAATCCATTCAGCTATGATATAGCCCGCTCCTTCTATAGCTTTATCCGTATCTGGAACTTGTTCGTTAACGAACTTTCCTGCCATTTGTTCTAGTGAACCAGTAGTTGGAAAGGACATTATCATCTTAGCTAGTGGTTCTAAACCATTTTTAATAGCTTCTGATGCTTTAGTCTTTTTCTTTTCTTTATATGGTCGATATATATCTTCTATTTCAGTTAGTTTAGTACATTTCATAATGCTTTCTTTAATTTCAGGAGTAAGCATTTCTTTTTCATCTATTAAACGAATAACATCTTCTTTTCTCTCCAATAGATTTACTTGGTACTTATATTCGGTTTCAATAGCTTTTATTTGGTTTTCATCTAAATTACCTGTTCTTTCTTTTCTATAACGAGCTATAAAAGGAATGGTTGCTCCTTCAGATAGCATAGTTAGTACTTCTTTTATTTGTTTTTCTTGTAAGTTTAGAGATGATATTAAAAAGTTAATAACATCTTGATTTATTATTTCATCCACTTTAATCACCAATGTTTATTATACTAAATATGAGCAATTAAAAAAAGGAATAAGTTGCTTATTCCTCTACTTTTTCTACTTGTTTGAATACAAAGTTGTCAGTTTCTTCTTCACGCTCAAATGTATATTTATATTTTTTGAATGTTCCATAGTTGTCTTTGTTAATTACTGTATCTCTACTATAGTCTTGTCTTTCGATTGAAATACCTAGTTTTGTTCTATCTCTATCAATATAGACATCCATATTTTTATAATCTTTTGTATTAACATAACCGATATTAACATAGACATAGACATTTGTTAAATCAGAATCTATTTTAGATATGTATTCAGCAATTTCATTAGCATATCTTTTTACCTCTTGGCCAGTTGTTTGATAATAAATTCTATTTGACTCTTCATCATATTTAATCCATGGGAATGAAGTTATTTCATTTATTGAAGTAGGATTAAAGTTGGCATTGGCCCCATATATACTTAAGTATTCTTCTTTTATTTCATCTATTTTAAAGTATTGAGCATTATTAAATACAAATGATCCGACCCTGATTGTACCAACTATGTAGTTGTTTCTTTCTCCTAGTGTTGTATTTCTTCCTAATACTAAGGTATATAATCTGTATTTATCAGATAATTCTGATGCTAATACTTTATCGTTACGATATAAACAATCATATCTATATGTATTGGTCATAGTTGGATTTATTTCACAGAAGTCCATATATTTTAATTCATGTATCTTGTTTGTTATTTCTTCTTTTATTTTGTCTGTTATTTCGATATTAGTTGGTTCTGGTGCTGGAGCCGGTTCTTCTTTTTTGCCTGATTTAGCCATTACTGCTACTACAATTACTACGATTAGTATTACTAGTATGGCAATTATTAATCTCTTAATTGTTTTGTCTTTAAGTAAATCTAATAATTTGTTCATTTTCATCACCTATCATTGATATTATATCATAAAAAAACTAAATCATTTCGATTTAGTTTCTTCTTTTTTTGTTTTCTTTTCTTCTTTTGGTTCTTCAACTGATGCTTCTTCTTCAACTGGTTCTTCGACGGTCTTTTTTCTTAGTCTTCTTTTCTTTTCTGGCTTTTTTTCTTCCATAACTGGTGCACTGTTAGCAGAAGATCTGATTACTTCTTCTATTTCGATAACACCAGTTCTTTCTAGCTCTTCATGATAGTTCATAGCCAGTCCAATTACAAATATATAAGCCAGTATCCAAATCCAGATCATTAATACTACAATGTTTGCTAAATTTCCATAGAACGTTGAATAATTTGCTATATGTGATATATAGAATGAGTATAAATATGTTAACGCTATCCAGCACACTGTTGTGAATACTGCGCCATTATTAACGCTATGGCTAGGTATTTTTTTATCTGGAGCGATTGTGTATACCATTTTAATAACAAGGAATATAACAATCCATGAAATTGGTCCGGTTAAATAATTAATAATACTTGCTATTTTTAATGCTAGATGATTATCTAAACTTAGATAATCCATTAATTCTACAATACTATTGCCTAGTAATGGGAAGATTAAAATGAATAGTAATAGGATAACTAAGATTAGTTCCATAAATATTGCTTTCAATCTTCTTCTGAAGAAACCAGAATCTTTAATACCATAAATGGTATTTGATGCAACTATTATTGAAGCCATACCATTGGACGCGATAAAGTATCCGATTCCTAATGTAATAAAGAATGATGGAGTAATCTTAGTTGATGTTATGATAGGAGTTATTAAATTTGATATATCATTACTAAATACATTAGTTAATAATGTTTGAATCAAACTATTAGATACTTTTAGATACGCACATGTATAACTAATCAATGTTATTGTTGGTACTAGTGATAGAAATAGAAAGAATGCTATTTGACCAGGTAGTATCAACATTTCCGGACGCCAAAAAGCGTCCCAGAATCTTTTAAACAAATTCTTTTTACGCCTTTTTGCCATCGTCTATTTGTCCTTCTAATAACTCTTCTTTTTTCTTACGCATGTCTTCAGTTGCCTCATTGATAGAGTCCTCGATTGTTTTTATATCATTAGTTATTACACTGTAACCAATTGCTGCTCCATGTTCATATGGCAAGCTTTTGAATTCTTTGTATAATTTTCTAATGTAACTTACTATTTGCTTTTCTTGATATCCAACTAAGTAGATTAAGTATTCGTTTCCATCTGTACGCATGATATCGGTATTATCTAATTGAGTTTTGATTAAGATATTGGCAGCTGCTTTTATTTGAGCATCTCCCTCTTCATAACCCATAGTATCATTGATATTTCGTACTTGATTTAAATCAATTACAATTGTTGCTTGTGGATATATTGTATTTTTGTTCCAATTACTAATATTTTCATTTAAGTAATTTCTATTCTTTAATGATGTTAATTGGTCAATATATTTCATTTTGTCTTCTTTTTTAATCTTCTTGGTTATCTTAATACGTTTAGTACTACGATATGCAAGATATAGGACAATTATAAATAGTGCTATTACAATTAATGAATATTTTGCTACTTTTCCTAGAATTGTTCCTGCCTTAACAGTATATACATTGTTATAAACACCTTTAACTGTTATTTCAGCAGGATCTAAGGTTTGAATATATCTACTAAATAATAAATTAAATGTATCATTACTCTTTATGTAGAAGTTATATGTATCAGATAATTTGTTTTGATATCTAATGCTATAATCTGTTAAGAATGACTTCTTGTAATAGTTAAACACTTCTTCATCAAGAATAATAATGCGATCTTTTTTAGATGCTTTTTTTAGTTCTTTAGCATCTTCATATGTTTTGACTTTTATACCACCTAAAGATGATATATACTTTTCAATTAATGAATTCTTTTGAACATATATTGTTTTACCTTCTAATGATGAGATTGAGTTGATAATTAGCGGATTTTGTTCATTAGCTATGATTACAAATGATATGTTCATTTGAGATTCTACTTTTTGATACTTAGTATTTAAGTTGTAGTAATTGTAGAAAACATCTACTTTTCTATTTGAAATAGCTTCGGTAAACTTAGAGAAGTTATTATATTTTATAAATTCAAATTCAGTATTACTAAATGAACTAAATTTAGAAATATATTCACTTACTATACCTCCATATGTTCCTCCAACTAGTACTTCATATGGGCTGTTGTTTACAAAACCATATTTATATGTATTTGCTTGAATATTAGATATTTCTTTATCAGATATAGATAATGCTTGAATAAATGTTTTTAGTTCATTTTCGTCTATGGATTTAGATAATTCTTTAGTTTCCCATTTAGCATAGTATTTTTTTAGAATACTACCAAACGTATCATCTTTATCAGTTTTTAATATATAGTATTTGTTTAAATCACTAACATGATAATCTATAGCATAATTAGAAGTTAATATAGATGTTAGATTTTCATTTAATGGAATAATAGCATATTCTATATCTACTCCTTTGTCTAAAGCTTCATATAATGGTGTTGATGTTTCATATATAGTTGTTATTATATTATTGGTTTCGTTGATATATTTTAAAACATATTTTTCGTCAGCACGAAGAACACCTATTTTATGACCTGATAATTGAGAAATAGATGTTATATTTTGTTTGTTTTTACTAATTATTACAAAATGATCTTGGTAGAAAACAGTACCTTCATCTTTTTCATATGATGTTGTAAATGATGTACCAGATACTTTTTCTCCCATGTTATAAGTTACTTCATTAATATTTATTTTATATTCATCTTCAAAAGATTTAATAAAATCAAAGAATACACCATTAGCGTTTTTTCCAAAAACATCTAGATTATTAGGGACATTTACTTTTTGGACAACGCTTAAGTTTTCTGTTATCCATTCTTTTTCACTAACACTTAGTTTATTTTTATCATTTAAAATTTTATATGTCGTATATCCAATTAGCGCAAAAGCAATTACTATGATAATGATAATAATCGCCAGACGCTTGGGATTTTTATCCTTTTTCATGATTAAGCTTCCTTCTCTGTTGATCCATCATCTTTAGTTTGAGTTTGACTTGCATCACGATTATTATTCCAAACAATTTTAGAACTATTTTTATTCTTAGCTCCAGATATTATGAATCCTTCTGTATTAGCTGAAGAATTTTCTTTTAATGTAAAGTTGAAATCATAGAAAGCTTTTTCTTCATCACTAAATGCTTCAAGTGATTTTTGAGCAATACTTTCTGCTTCTACTAAATCTACTTTTTCTTCAAATTGAATAGTTATGTAGATTATTCTACCAGTTATTTGTAGATCTGTACTTTTTACTTTTTGATTATTAGTGATGTTTACTTCATAATCTGATTGACGTGATGTACTTATCTCTACTTTATCAATTCCATCTAGCCTATCCCCATATTTGTTTGATCCATTTCCTACATAAAAACATTGTACTAGTATTGTTGTTATTAATATTAAACATACTATTACAATAGACATTAATATAGTAAATATACGATGTTCTTTATAAAATTTCTTTAGTTTTTTCATTCTTTGCTCACCTCTTCATAGGTATTTAAATTATACTACATTATAGTGTTTTAAGCAATTGTTTAAAAGCATAAAATCGAGGAAGGATTTGACTTACTTCAGATATCCATTTATTATATTTGGCAGTTTTAAAGGGGGGATGTTATATGAAGGCTTGTACTGATACTTGTACTATTTTATCTAGTTTGTCGCCAAATGAAATAGATGATTTTATAAGAAGAGCTGCTGTTGAAGAACTTACTTTTAGAAGAACACTTAATTTTTCTGATCTTTATTCTTTTGGTAACGAAATTGAAGTAAATAATATGGTTGAATATAATCCCAAAAGATTTGTTGAAGATTTCAATGATGACCATGCATTATTTGATGATGAAATGTATGTAGAAGTAGATGAACCTACTGCAGAAGCCGAGATTGTAACACCTATCCTAACTAATCAACAATATAACTGGATTCATTTAAAAGATATGTATGATAGATTAAGAAAATGTGGAGCTGAAATCGGTGCAAATACAGCTAGTCATATACATGTTGGAACCCATTTCATAAATACTCCTGGTGATTTGGCTTTATTACTTAAAACTTTAGTTGTTTTCCAACCGATTATTTATAAATTTGGTTATGGATATGATGATGAGCCAAGAGATTTTATTGTAGCTAGTTATAATGCTAATAATTATTGTATGTTTATGACTCCTGGTAGAGTTGAGAAATTTGTTGACTGTTTGGAAAACTTTGATTATGCCAATAGAGGTGTTATGTATAACCAATATTTGGATTTTACTAGTAGTAATCTAGGTTATAGGCCTGTTTATTCCTTTATTAATTTTCGTTTTTCAAAGTTTTTCTATCCTTCTAAATATAATGTTCCTGATTGTAATGACCATATGGAAGTAAGGTGTTTTAATGGTTCTTTGGATCCAGCTATAGTTCAAAATAATATTAATCTAGTTGTTAATATATTTAGAGCAATTCATGAAGGTAGTGTCGATAAAGAATATATTGAAAGAGAATATGAAAGATATTTAAATACTAGTAATTATGATTTTGATTATACTGGTGGATTCTTTATGAATACTAATACCGTTGATGATTATAATAAAATTTTATATAGTTTTAGTTAAGTAGACATGGATAAAGCAATTAAATTTGCTGATATGATGTATACAACAGATAAGGATAAATTATTATTTTTAAAACAGTATTTAAAATTATTTGACACAAAAAAAGAAGTTATAAGGAGTTTATAACTTCTTTTAATTTATCTTCATCCCAAATCTCTATTCCTAGTTTTAGTGCTTTGTCATATTTTGAACCTGGTGCTTCACCGACTATTACGACATCAGTTTTTTTACTAACTGAATCTACTGCTGTACCATCGTATTTTTCTAGTAGTGCTTTTATTTCATCTCTAGTCATAAAACTTATAGTTCCAGTTATAACAAATTTCTTATTTGATATTAATGGATTATTGATGGTCTTTTCACCTTTATATTCCATGTTAATACCTAGTTCTTTTAAATTATTGATTAATTCTTTGTTTCTTTCTTCCTTAAAGAATTCGATGATGTTATTAGCTAAGATATCTCCAATATCATTTATATTTGTTAGTTCCTCTAATGAGGCTTTCATTAGATTATCCATTGTATTGTATTTCTTAGCTAGTACTTTAGCTGTTTTAGAACCTATGCCAGGTATTCCTATAGCAAAGATTAATCTTTCTAAAGAATTCGATTTACTTGCTTCGATAGCAGTTAGTAAATTATCGATACTTTTATTACCAAATCCTTCTAATTCAATTAAATCTTCTTTTTTAGATTTTAAATTATAGATATCTTCTATTTTAGTAATTATTTCCATTTCATAGAAGTCTTCAATGATTGATTCTCCTAATCCATCAATGTTCATAGCTGGACGTGATACATAGTGAATTAATCCTTCTACTTTACGAGCAGGACAATGTTCGTTTGGACATAAGAAGTCAATACCAGATGCTGATTTTACTAATTTAGTATGACATTTTGGACATTCTGTAATCATTTCAAAGTATGACACATCTTTTCTTCTATCTAGAACTGGTTCTACTACTTCTGGAATTACATCGCCAGCTTTATGAATTACGACATAGTCTCCTATACGTAGATCTTTTTCATAAATGTAACTAGCATTATGAAGCGTAGCTCTTCTAATAGTACTACCCGCTACTTTTATTGGTGTAAGTACAGCATTTGGTGTTATTTGACCAGTTCTTCCAACCGTGAATATTATATCTTCTAGTTGAGTAACTACCTTTTCAGCTGGAAATTTGTATGCTACTGCCCATCTTGGATATCTGGCTGTATTTCCCATTCTTCTTTGACCAGATATATCATTTAGTTTAATAACTATACCATCTATTTCATAAGGAAGAGATGGTCTTTTTTCGGTCCATTCTTCAATGAATTCTTTTATTTCTTTATAGTTATGTACTTTTTTTGAATGAGGGTTAACTGGAAGGCCTAGATGTTTTAATTCTTCTAATACTGCCCAGTGAGTTTTTTGAGTAGTATTAGGCATGTGATATAGAACTGTATCTAATTTTCTTTCTTTAGTTATTCTAGAATCAAGTTGTCTTGCTGAACCAGCTGCGGCGTTTCTTGGATTTTGAAATGGTTGCTCTCCTGCTTCAATCCTTTTTTTATTAGCTTCTTCGAAGCTTTTTTTAGTCATATAGATTTCGCCACGCACCTCGATATCTACTGGTTCTTTTAATCTTATTGGAACATATTTAATGGTTTTGAAGTTGTTGGTTATATCTTCACCAACTACACCATCACCACGAGTTGCTGCAGATACCATTAATCCATTTTTGTATATTAAATTTACTCCTAAACCATCCATTTTTAATTCACATACGAATTCTGGATTATCTATTTCTTTTTCTACTCTTTTAACAAAGTCTTCTACTTCGTCTAAGTTAAAGACATCTGCCAAGCTAAACATTGGTGTTTCATGAGTAATCTTTTCAAATTGATCTAGTATTTTAGTACCTACATTAGTAGTAGGTGATTCTGGAAGTTTATATTCTGGATGCTCTGCTTCTAATCTAAATAGTTCCATTAGCATACTATCGTATTCGTTATCTGTTAATGTTGGATTATCATTAAGATAATATTCTACATTAGCTTGATTTAAAATACGTACTAGTTCTTCAATTCTTTCTTTTGGTGACATGTTGATCTCCCTTTCTTTATGTTTATTCCCATAAATTAGCTGGATATTTGCCCTCTTCTATTTCCTTATGAATATATTCTTTAAAGCCTTCTAAATCTTCTTTATAAGTAACTCCTCTCCATGTAGATTTGGTTGGAACTACTCTGATTTTTAATCCTTCTTGCATCATTTTATCTAATACATCTGGTAATAAATATTCTCCAGTTTCTCTATCTTCCAAGGTATCAAAAAATTTTACTATATCTTTTTTTAGATAATCTATAACATCTTTTTGAAGACCGAAGAATAGCATTGATACCGGATGATTATCTTCGACAGTAAATTCTTCTCTTCCATCAAGAGGGTTACATGTAATTGTACCATTTATTCTTTCTACTTTACTTTCTATAATACTAGTTAAGTATCCATCTTTTTCGAAGCATACTCCTCTTTTTACAGCACCATTTTCTGTTATAGTATTTCCTATTTGATAACCTATTACACTATGTTCTTCGCCATCTTTGATACTTTCAGCAGCTTCTTCCATAGCTTCTCTTCCGTAGAAGTCATCTGATGATATTACAACAAATGGTCCAGTTATTTTATCTCTTGCACAATATAGAGCATGTCCAGTACCTAATGGTTTTACTCTATCTTCTGGTATGTTTGCATTATCTGGTACATCTTTTATATCTTGGAATACATATTCTACTTTTATCTTTTTTTCTATTCTTTTACCTACTGTTTCTTTAAATATTTCTAGGTTTTCTTCTTTTATTATAAAGATCACTTTATCAAATCCACTTCTCACCGCATCAAATATTGAGTAATCTAAAATAAATTCTCCACTTGGACCAACTGGTTCGATTTGTTTTAATCCTCCAAATCTACTTCCCATTCCTGCTGCCATTATTACTAATTCCATAAAATCCCTTCTTTCTATTACATTTTTGTTATACTCTTATGGTTTTTTAATAATTTCTTTATGCCAAATCTTTTATCAAATGCAACAGTGATGAAATCACCATTCACTTCTACTATAACACCTTTTCCATATATTAGATGCATTATTACATCTCCAGGTTTAAATTCTACATCGATATTCTTATTATAAATCTCTTCTTTATCGATTTTTTCTGGTTCATCAAAGAACGATTCTTCTTTTTCAATATCTAGTAAATCTTTATCTATTTCTTTGATAAATCTACTAGGTTGATTCATAATATCTTTACCATATAACATTCTTCTTTTAGCATTGGATATATAAAGTTTTTCCTTGGCTCTGGTTATACCAACATAACATAGTCTTCTTTCTTCTTCTAGACCTCCTGGTTCTAAGAAGGAATTTTGGTGTGGGAAGATTCCATCTTCCATACCAATTAAGAATACTACTTTAAATTCTAGTCCTTTCGCACTATGCATTGTCATTAAAGTAACTACGTCACTATCATCTCGATGTTCACTAATATCCGCTATTAGACTTATTTCTTCTAAGAAGTCTTCAAGTGATACAGATCCTGTTCTATCTTCAAACGTTTTAGTAATAGATTTAAACTCTTCTAAGTTGTCTAGTCTTAAAGCGTTTTCTAAGTTATCTTCAGCTTCGTATTCATGTCTAATACCTGTTTCATCTAATATTAAATCTATTAATTCTGTTAAAGATAAATTCTTAGCTTCTTCTGTTAGATGAAGAATTAATTCTTTAAATACTTGTTCTTTTCCTTTACTAATAACTTCAAATAATGTTTTATTCTCTTTTTCAGCTTCTTCTGTTAGTTTTTTAAGAGTTGCTTCTCCAATACCTCGTTTAGGCACATTTATAACCCTTCTGAGAGATATTTCATCATTGTTGTTAAGGATTAGTCTCAAATAGCAAATCAAGTCCTTAATCTCTTTTCTAGAGTAGAAATAATAACTACCTACTACTTTATACTGCATGTTTGATTTTAAAAACATTTCTTCAACAAGACGAGCTTGGGCATTAGTACGATATAGGACTGCTATATCATTTTTCTTATATCCACTATTTAGTAGTCTTTTTATTTCATCTATTACTAGTTGTATTTCATGTTTGTCATCATATGCTCTTAAATACTTTGTCTTTGCTCCATCGCCATGGTTACTCCATAAATTTTTTTCTTTTCTTTCTTTGTTGTGTTTAATTACGGAGTTAGCAGTATCAAGGATGTTTTTTGTAGAACGATAGTTTTCTTCAAGAGATATGACGGTAGCATTTTTATAATCTTTTTCAAAATTCAATATATTATGGAAATTAGCTCCTCTAAACATATATATTGATTGATCAGGATCTCCTACTATAAAGATGTTTTTATATTTTTTAGCAAGTAATTTAGATAATATGTATTGTACTTCATTAGTATCTTGATATTCATCAATAAGTATGTATTTATACTTGTCTTGATAGTGCTCTAAGATTATTTCATCTTCCATAAATAGTTTTACTGGAAGTAATAATAAATCATCAAAATCTACTGAGTTATTTCTTTTTAATAAGTCTTGGTATTCATAATATACTTTTTCTACTATTTTATCTTGTGGTGTATTAAAGAATTTAGATATCTCGTCACTATTTAGCATTTCATTTTTAATACTACTAATTTTGTTTCTTACGTAGTATGGAGTTGCTAATTTAGAATCATATAAGTTATCTTTCATTATTTTTTTAATAATAGATAATACGTCATCTGAATCTAGTATAGAAAAAGATCTATCTAATCCAAAATATGGGGCGTTTTCTCTTATTATTCTTACACCAAGGGAATGGAAAGTACCAACGAACGAATTATTATTAGGTACTAGTTTTTCTAATCTTTCTTGCATTTCTCTAGCTGCTTTGTTGGTAAAAGTAATAGCTAGGATATTATAGGATGGTATTCCATTATCAATTAGGTTAGCTATTCTAGTAGTTAATACTTTTGTTTTACCAGAACCAGCTCCAGCAATTACTAAGCATGGTCCATCTATATGTAATACAGCTTTTTTTTGTTGTTCATTAAGTTCATCTAAATAATTCATGTTGTACCTGCCTTCTTTAAATATTATACCATGTATGAGCTTTTTATTAAATGTATTTTCACATTTTTTCGAACTTTTGTTCTTTTGATTACAAATAAAAAAAGAAGCTTTAAAGCTTCTTATAAATATTCCATTATTGCAACGTTTTTTTCTAATTTTACTATTAAATCTTCTGTATCATATTTAGAAAATATTTCTACAAAATCATTATTATTTAGTAAAAACATATTATAGAACTTTATGAATGCATCTTGATAGTTATTAACTCCTAATTCAATTAGATAATTGATATTACTAATTACTAATTCTTTTGATTTTTCCATTGTTTCTACTGCGTTTGCAGGAATGTTTTTGTTAATTAAGTCAACTTGATCTTCTGTAAAATTTAAATCTACTAAATATTTCATTTTATACCTCCTACTCTGCACTTTCTACATAACTATTGGCAACTTTTTTAAGTGTGCCTTCATCTTGTCTTAGGTTATATAAAATTGATGTTAATATTAGTTCTTTTTCGTTTACTTCATTTAATTTGTCTTCTTGACTTAATTTATCAATTATAATTGATAAGTTTCTTTCAAATTTTATCTTTGATATCCATGAATCTCCAATATTATATGTATATTTATCATTTACTTTTACACTTAGTTTTGTTTCAACACTATTTGCTAATTTATCATATAATTCTTTAGCAGTTCCGCTTAATTCTATGTCTTTATACAAATTAGTACTTGCATAGTAGTTATCAAGTATATCTACTAAATTACTTGCTTGATTACCTATAATTGTAGGAATCTTAGCATTAACTTCTGCTCTTGATGGTAGATGATCCAAATCTGTATTAATATTACCTTCTGCTAGTTTTTTAGCAAATTCTTGGAAGTCTAATATATATTTACTAAATACTGTTCCATCATTTCCTTCATTAACAGGGAATCCATTTTTCTCACATGTTTTAACTCTTGAGATAATTTCATCAGTATTTAATCCTAGTGCTTCTGGATTGTTATTGATTAACTCACTTAGATCATTTTCAATTAAGTCATCAATGCCAAACATTAAATCTTTTGAATCTTTCCAGAATAATTCTAAAGCATATTTTCCATTCTTTCTAATTATTCTGATTAAATAATTCTTTAACACTTCACTGTCTTCTTTAATATGATTTGTTTCAAATAATAAACCTTCGTAATTTCTTGTTTCTTTATCATCAAAATCGAATCCATTATCAGTTAAATTATTTATATTTTCATCATATTTAACGAAATCTCTATTTAATAAAGAAATATTGTCTTCATTTATTTCGTTTTTATATTTTTCCATTAATTTAACTCTATTTTGAATAGTTTCATATTTTTCTCTTAAACCACTTGTATCACTTTCAATTAGTTCTTTTAGTTTTTTATCACCAATTGTTTTTGAACGAAGTAATGTAAGTTTTAGATTCAATTCTGGATCAGTTAGATACATATGATTATCATATAGATGATATATCGTACTTTCTTCTATATTTATACTTCTTAGTATTTCGTAGTTTTCTTTTATTAAGTTTCTATCGGCACCATTTAGGAATGCCATTACTTCATCTATTGATGCATTATTAAATGCTCTAAATTTATTTAAATCTAACTTCATTTCTTCAAGGAATTCTTGAATACTTTCTTCATCTGTTGTTTCACTGCTATCAGTAATTTCTACTGGTGTTTCTTCAGTAACAACATCTTCAATTGCTGTTTCTTCTGATTTTTCTTCGAACGGATTTTCTTGTGGTTGCTCTTCCTTTTCTTCAGGCTCTTCAGATGATAGTTCTACTACTTCGTCTTCTGAAGAATTTAATGAACTCAAATCCAATATTTGTGTTGCTTGTTTTTCGATATCTTGAATTTGTTCTCTGTTGTATTCAAGCTCTTGCTTTTCTTCAACTGGGGCTTCCTCAACTGGAGTTTCTTCTGGAGTTGCTTCTTCGGCTTCTTCCTGTGGTTCTTCTACCTCTTCTTCCTGTGTTTCTTCTGACACCGGTTTTTCTTCTGAAGCAGTTTTTTCTTCTTTTTCTACCTCTTCTGTTGGATCTTCTTCTTGAGGCGTTTCTTCTTCTTTTTCTTTATCTTCAATAACTGTTTCTTCAGTTGATTCTTCTTTTGGTTCTTCTTCAGGAGTTTCTTCTACAACTTCAACTGGTTCTACTGTTTCTTCTTCTTTTGGTTCTGCATATATTTCTTTTACTGGTTCGTTTTCTTTTTCTTCAATCAATGAAATAATCTGTTCTACTTCATCGTTATCTGGTTTTGTATCACTTGTTGGGAAACCATTACTTTTTCTATCTTCATAGTTTTTATCATATTCATATAATCCATCATCTGGGAACATTAATAATTTAGTTATTTCTTGAATTTCATTATTTGTAAATACACCTGGTGATGATAGAATATCTTGAACATATTTTTTAGATAGAGAATCTCTTTCTATTTCTTCTGTAGAAAGTCCTTGTTCAAATAAACTAATAAGTCTATTCTTATCATTTTCGGCTTTTTCTTTATCCTTGTTCAAGCCTTCTAGCTTTGTATTTAAATCTTTGTTACTTTGAAGTTTTCTATTAATTTCAACGTTAGTATCATTAATTTCATTAGTTAACTCTTCTGTGTGTTTAGGAGCATTTTTATTAACTTTAGATACCATATCTTCTACGTCGAAATCAATATCTATCTCTTTTAAAGACGCAAAAACGGAATTATCCACATCACTAAAAGTGCTTAAGAATAATTCTTTTTGATCTTCAAAAGTTTTTAATTTATTTTCTAAGTCGGCTTTTTCTTTTTCTTTATTAACTCTATATTCGTCGTTAGCACGAATATCATTTTCCGTATTTTCGATGTTTTTAGATATGTCCGCTATTATTTCGTTGTCATCGCTTTTTAAATTATAAACTCTATCTAATAGTTTTAATATTTCGTTTTTTAATGTGCTCATTAACAACACCCTCTTATTCTATTATGATTATAGCAAAAGATTTAGGAAGTGTAAATCAATTTTTAATTTTTTTAAGATATGTTATAATCCTTTTAAGGTGATAATATGACAGCTAAAAAAGTTAAAAAAGAGTTGTCTTCAACTGCTTTAGATAATAAATGTCCCGGTTGTAGGGCTGTAATTAAGTTTAACCCCAAATTAAATAGATGGAAATGCGAATATTGTGATAGTGAATTTTCCGTTGAAGAAATGGACGCTTATAATAAAAGTCGTAAGGAAAAAAACGATATAGATTTAGTAGAAGATGATAGTGAAACATATATTACTTATAAATGTCCAGATTGTGGAGCAGAAATAATTGCCGATGAGCAAACTTCTGCCACTTTTTGTGTTTACTGCGGTAATACAGCTATATTAAAAAATAAGTTGGTTGGTAAATTTGAACCAAATTATATTATTCCATTTAAAATAGATAAAGATGTTGCTGTAGAAAAATTTAAAAACTTGGCTAAAGGAAGGTTGTTTGTACCTAAAGATTTTACGGATGAAAAAAACATTGAAAAAATTAGGGGTGTTTATATTCCTTTTTGGTTATTTGGTATTTCTGTTGATGGCAATATTTCGTTTAATGCGACAACTAGTACTTCTTGGACGAGCGGAGATTATAGATATACAAAAACTGATTTTTACCTTTTGAGTAGAGAGTTATCTGTTAAATTTAAAAGAGTTCCTGTAGATGCATCTACTAGGTTTGATAATAAATTAATGAATTCAATAGAACCGTTTGATTATAAGGATATGGTTCCATATAATCACTCTTATTTATCTGGTTTTTATGCCGAAAAATATGATATAGGTGACGATGGTGTTTGGAACGAACCAAGGCAACGTGCATTATCTTCTGCTAGAGATTTGGCTATGAATGATGCTAGAAATACTGGAAAGCTAATTACATCTATTAAAGATGACCAGTTGAAAACGAAGGAAGAAAAACACGAATACGCTTTGCTTCCGGTTTGGATGGTAAATGTTAAGTATAAGGATAAATATTATATGTTTGCAATGAATGGCCAAACAGGAGAATTTATAGGTAATATTCCACTAGATAAGAAGAAAATGTGGAAATATGGCATAGGCATGTTTATAGATATACTATTAATAATATTTATCGGATCAATAATATTGTTCTTGTTAGGAGGTGGACACTTCTAATGAGAAAAGTTATTTTTATTGTTTTGTTACTATTTGTAAGTATTAATGTATATGCAAGTACAAATACAATTGATAGAAGTACATTAGATAATTACGGAGTTAATAAGAAATGGGATATTGATGATGATATGCTATATTACATAAAGAAAACTCCGGCAGTTGATGCTACTGAAAAAGTGTATGATTTTTGTGATATTTTAAGTGATGAAGAAGAAAAAGAAATATATAATAAAATTGGGGAATATAAAAATATAACTGGTTTTGATTTAGTCTATCTATCATATGATTTAAAATATAAAAACGATTTAGAAAATGATGATTTTGCTGCTGATTTTTATGACTTTAATGATTTTGGTCTAGATAAAGAGTTATATGATGGGGTTATATTCTTTAGAAACTGTAATGATGATCCATATTATTTAATATTATCTTTTGGTAATGCTCAATTGTATTATAATGATTCAAGAATAGATAGTATCTTGGATTATATATATAACGATATGATTACTCGTAGTTATATGAATGGATTTAACAAACTAAATAGTCAGTTGATTTCATATTACAATGAAGGTAAGTTTAGTGATGATGCTTATGTAGATAATAATTCTTATATAAGATATCATGATTTATATGAACCTGTTTACCATTTTCCATTCTTTGGTATTATGGTATCTGCATTGATTTCTTTAATCTTTGTTGAAGTTAATAGGAAAAAGAATTTTATGATTATGAAAGAGTATAAAGCAGATGGATATATTGATAGGCCTACTATTAAGTTTACTAAAAGAGATAATAAATATATAAGATCGGCTACTACATCGCATTATATATCATCTAGTAGTGGCTCATCTTATTCGGGTGGCGGAGGTTCGTCACATTCTTCTCATTCTTCAGGTGGTCACTCTGGTGGAGGACATTCTGGTGGAGGAAGACACGGATAAAAAAAGGAGATATACTCTCCTTTTTTATTTGACTTTTTCTATTCTAATTAAAGGTCCTTTAACCTTCTTAGTTGTTGTTGTTTTCTTGGTTGTTGTTTTTTTTGTTGTAGTAGTCTTTTTGGTAGTTGATTTACCAGGGCGATTAATCTTCTTGACTTCTTTTGGATCTAAATTAAGTTTTTTCTTGGTCGTCTCTTCCTTTTTAGCAGTTGTTTTTCTTGTACGATTAACCTTTTTAACTTCTGTTGGATCCAAATTTAGTTTTCTCTTTGTAGTCTTTTTAGGTTCTTCTGAATCTTTTTTATTAATATCTTTTCTTAATTCTTTAATATCTACACTATTTGGTCTTTTAATCTTTGTTCGTTTGTTTTCTTGAATTGGAATAATACTTGTAAGTTCAATCTTAACATCTTGCTCTGGTTGAACATCTGTTGTTTTCTTCCTTGGTTGTGGAATAATTTTTTTGTTCTTAGTTTCTTCTATCTTAGTAACTTTAATTTTATTACCTTGTAGATAATTATCTACTTCAATAAGTTCTGGTTCATCTACTTTTTTTTCTTTTATTTCTTCCATATCTTTTATCATCTTATCAAGTTTAGATATTTTGGTATCATATTCTTTGATTTTAGATGATAATTCATCTGTATCTAATATTTCATATTGATCATTCATAACCTTAGTAGGTAGTATGATTTCTGGTTCTGGTTCTTTTTTAGGAACTTTACCAATCTTAGTTGTTTCAGGTTGTTCTACTGGTTGTGGATTTTCTTCTTTTTCTACTACTTCTAATATGTTTTTATACTTATTGTTGTCAACGACAACGTCTGTTTCAACAATTGGTTCAAAGAATCCTTTAACTTCTTTATCACTTTTTATTATTGCTTCTTTTTTTACTTCTTTAGCTATTATCGCTTCTTTAAGAGCTTCTTTTCTTTGGGCTTCTAGTATAGCTTGTCTTTCTTTTTCAGCAAGTAATTCTCTTTGTCTCTTTTCTTTATCAGCTTCAGATTCCTCAGTAATACCTACTACTCTGTCTACTTTTTTTCTTAATCCGTAAAGATCAGTTAGTTTTATTATTTCATAGAATAAGTAAATTATAATTGGAATGATTAATAGTATTAACCAACCTCTTTGATTAGCTAGGAAGAACTGTATTTTACCTAGTTTTGGAATAACTAATACTTCTTTTCCTATTACGTTATCAAAAGTTACATAAACACTATCTGGTTCACTATTATTATCCCCTTGAGTTTTATATTCGTATGTACCATCAGGTAGTTGATCTGCACTGATTACTCGGTGAGTTATTGTCATACCTTCTGAGTTAGCAGCAGTTGATTTATAAGTAATAACATCTCCAACATGAATGTTTTCTGGTTTATCAGCTCTAACATTTAATACTACATCATAAACGTTTATGTATGGCGTCATACTTGGACTTACAATTGTATATATTGATACTTTTGGTCGATAGTTTTCATCCTTAGAATGTATTTGAGCATTTATTATATAAACAATTAAAAGGATTGTTATAATGCAAACAAAAGAAATTACTGTGTATAACAGTATTTTTAGCAGTTTAACAAAGATGTTTTTGTTTCTTTCTTTTGTCACATTTTATTCCTTCTTTTTTATTGCAATAAATTAGTTTGAGTATCTCTTTGTTCTACTTCTATTGTGGCGTTATAGTAATTACTATAATCGTTTTCTTCCATTCTTCCAGTATACGAAACATCAATAGTATATGAATGAGTTTCGTTTGGTTTGATTGTTTTTTCACCAACTATTATCTTTTCAGATAACGGAAGTTCATGACTCTCTGATTTATTATTATTTGTAATTTTATATATTAATTTGTTAGTACTTAACAATGAAGTTTTTATTGATTTTAGCTTTATTAGATATGTTATCGTAGCTGTTACATCATTTTTTATGGTTATTGTTTTAGATGGATTAATACTTTAGTTA
>JAEEGI010012096.1_pt1 | contig 18507 bp, 10 predicted proteins | sample 8958751 | NCBI WGS metagenome assembly JAEEGI01 (sample SAMN16246545, study PRJNA631951) | gut metagenome | biome: gut microbiome; feature: rumen; material: KS-attached | host: Bos | place: Iran: Karaj | collected 2018-10 | reverse complement strand
TTGTCACCTTCCGTCTGATCAAGAACAGCCAAGGCAACATGGTAAGGAGTTACGAGCCATGGAAAGGCGACCACAAAGACAACGGCATCGTGGAACCCTCTCAGTTTGACTACATGCGCTTCGAACTGTTCAACCGTCGCCGTGCCTTCTGGGACATGGACAAGAACAATCCCGACGTGCTGAAATTCCTGCTCTTCCCCTTCCCCATCACCGAGATCAACAAAGGTTATGGCCTGGTACAGAATCCAGGATGGTAACAACAAGAGTATCGCATTCATAGAAAAGAATCACAGATTATGAACAATCATAAGAGAAACCTATTCATTCTGTCGCTGCTGGCTGGCTTTTGGCTGCCGACAGCAGCCCAGACAGACAGTACTGCACTGACAGGCAATACCTTTGTTGACCAGAAGATTGAAATCGGTGCCAACAAAGATCTCACCCGTGCGCAGTCGACCGCGGCCGTCTCTGTCATCAGCAACGACCAAGTGGACAAACGCTCAGCGAAAAATATCGGCAACTCCATCCTCGGCCAAGGCAACGGCCTCGTGTCTCTCGACGGATCAGGACTCTATTATGCCATCAATCCGACATTCTATGTCAGAGGTTTGCAGAGCCTGAGTACCAGCGCGCCACTCATCCTCGTTGATGGCATCGAGCGCGACATCACCCTCGTGAGCCCAGAGGAGGTGGATCATGTGACCATCCTCAAGGATGCTGCCGCTGTGGCACTCTACGGTTACAAAGGCGCCAACGGTGCCATCCAGATTGTGACCAAACGTGGCAAATACAACAGCAACACGATCCGCGTCAATTATGACCACCTCTTCAACAGCCAGATTGACCGTCCGGAGTTTATCAATGGCCACACCTATGCCCTGGCCATGAACGAGGCGCTGATGAACGAAGGTGCCTCCCCCCGCTATTCCGACCAGGAACTGGCCGCCTACCGTGACGGAACCTACCCCTACCAATATCCTAGTGTGGACTGGGTGGAGAACACTTTCCGCAAGAAAGGCGTGACCAACAAATATGCCATCGAATTCTCTGGTGGCGGTGAGCGGTTCCGCTATTTCACAATGCTCAACCTGCTGTCGGACAAAGGCTTTATCAAGAACTTCGATAAGAACGACGGTTACTCGACACAGGACAAATATGTGCGTGGCAACCTGCGCACCAACCTCGATATCGACCTCACCCCGACGACAGACATGAAAGTCAACCTGCTTGGTGTGCTGAGTGAGATGTCGCGTCCTGGCAATGCCGCCAACCTTTGGAATATGGTATACACCCTTCCCTCCAACGCCTTCCCCATCCAAAATGAGAACGGTGACTGGGGCGGCACATCGACCTTCGCCGGCACCAACAACCCGGTGGCCATCTCCTCCGACGCCGCCTACTACAAACTGCATGAGCGTGCCCTCTTTGCCGACGTCACTTTGCAGCAGGATCTGAAATACTGGATAGAAGGTCTGAGCCTCACCGCCAAGTTGGGCTACGACACCTATTCCACTCTGTATGAGGACCACAGCAAGACCTTTGTCTATGGTAATTATCCTGTGACAGGCTGGTCGAATGGTGCCCCGACACTCGGCGACTACTGGTCGGGCGGTGCGAAGACCGAAATGAACAAAGGCTCCGGCACCGACACCTATCAGCGCAGACTTACCTTCAATGCAGGTGTCAACTTCGAGCGTCACCTCACCGATGACGATTATCTCTACAGCCAGTTGAAATACGACTATGACTACAGCAACTCGACAGGCGTCAACCAGAGCATCTATCGCCAGAACATCTCCCTCTGGGGACATTACGCTCACAAGAACCGTTACCTCGTCGACCTGGCATTGGTCTATTCCGGCAGCAGCCGTCTGGCTCCTGATACCAAATGGTCGTTCTCACCCACCATCTCCGCAGGATGGGTTCTTTCTGAAGAGGATTTCCTCAAGGATATCGACCTGATCAACTTCCTCAAGCTGCGCACCAGTTACGGCATCATCAATGCCGACTATCTGCCTGGCGACAATGTGTGGACCTATTACACCCAGTCCTATTCCCAAGCTGGTGGTGGCTACGCTTTCGGTAGTGGCTACGATGCAGCCAGTTACGGTCCTGTCTCTCTGGGCCAGATGGCAGCCGTGAACCCCACCCACGAGAAAGCCCATAAGTTCAATATCGGTATCGACGCCACCCTGTTTGGAGGTCTCAACGTAGAAATGGACTATTTCTTCCAGAAGCGCAAGGACATCTGGGTATCGGGCAACGGTTACTACTCATCCCTGATCGGTTTTGACGCTCCTTTTGCCAATGAGGGTGTCGTCAACCAGCACGGTTTTGAACTTTCTCTTGACTACACGAAACATCTTGGAGACCTTACCCTCAACGCCGGTGCCAACCTGATGCTTTACAAGAACAGCATCAAGAGCATGGCAGAGGAGCCCCGTGTCTACGACAACCTCGTACAGACCGGCAATCCGCTGAGCAGCACCTACGGCCTCATCGCAGAAGGCCTCTTCACCAGCAATGAGGAGATCGCCAACAGTCCCACGCAGACATTCTCCACGGTGCGTCCTGGTGACATCAAATACCGTGACGTGAACGGTGACAAAGTGATCGACGCCAACGACGTGTGCCGCATCGGTTACTCCACCGCCTGCCCTGAGTTGTTCTACAACTTCCATCTGGGTGGTGAATATAAATATGTGGGCATCGACCTCATGTTCCAGGGTGTAGGCCGCTATTCTGCCGTTCTTAATACCACAGGTATGTATTGGGGTCTGATCAACAACACCTCCCTCTCACAATATGTCTATGACAACCGCTGGTCATTGTCAAACAACGATCCCAACGCGCTGTTCCCCCGTCTGAGCAGCAGCAGCAATGCCAACAACTACCAGACGAGCACCTTCTGGCTGCGCAACCGTTCCTACATGAAACTGCGTCATGTGGAGTTATACTTCAACTTCCCGCAGCAACTGCTTGCAGCGACGAAGTTTATCCATTCCGCACGACTCTACGTCCGTGGTGTCGACCTGTTTACGATCGATGACCTCGACAAGGTAGACGCAGCATCCTACGGAGCCACCAATCCCTTGACCAAGAGTGTCGTCGTCGGACTGTCAGTGACTTTCTAATCTCCATTCAACCAAAGCAAACCAACGTATATGAAACTGCATCAATATATCATCTGTGGCCTGACGGCCGTGTCGCTGGCATCCTGCTCTGACAAGATGGACTACCATGAGTATAAAGTTGATGGTGCCGACTATATCAAAGAGATGTTCAGCCGTGTCGGCGGTATCACTACCACCGTCTATCAAAACCTTGACTCCGACTTCGGCAACTACTCAGGCGCCATGCTCAGCAGCGCCACCGACGAGTCGGCCTACTCCCACCCCGGCAATCAAATTGAAGACTTCTACAACGGCGCATGGAGTCCCACCAACGCCAAAGGTTCTATCTGGAGCTCATGCTACAATGGCATCAGTTACTGCAACCTTTACCTCGACGAGTTTCTGGGTCTCACCTTCCCCGACTACCGTCTCGACGTAGACTACCAGAAGGAGATGTACCAATACAACAACTACCAATGGGAAATCCGCTGGGCCCGTGCCTACTTCTATTTCCTGCTGGTGCGCCAGTATGGTGATGTGCCTTTGAAGATCAACAACATGAGTGCCGCCGAAGCCAATGGTCTGGAGCGCACCCCGGCTGATGAGATTTTCGAATTCATCGACAAAGAGTGTGCCGCCATCAAGGACAGCATCATCGAAGACTACAACAACCTGGGCAACATGGCCATGAGCATGGCAGAGAGTGGCCGTGCCAACAACCTTGCCGTGCTGGCCCTCCGCGCCCGCGCTGCCCTTTATCATGCCAGTCCGCTCTTCAATCCCTCCGGCGACAAGGAGTTGTGGCATCAGGCAGCCCTCCGCTGCCAGGAGTGCATCAGCGCCTGCAAGAGCCGCAACATGGGTCTGGTGGCCGACTATATGTCTCTGTTCCAGTCCGACAACTACAAGGATACCAAGGAGATCATCTTTGCCCGTCGTCAGAACAGCACCTCCACCAACAATAACTTTGAGAAATACAATTTCCCGATTGGTCTGGAGAATGCCGGCGGCGGCAACTGTCCGACACAGAACCTGGTCGATGCTTTCGAGATGAGCAACGGCAAGGCGATCACCGACCCCGACAGTGGCTATGACCCACAGAATCCCTATGCCAACCGCGACAAGCGCCTGTCATGGATCGTGGCCGTGAATGGCGAGCAATGGCCCAACGCCAACCCCAATCCTCTGGAGATCTATCAGAACGGTGCCAACGGTGCTCCCATCGCCTATGCCAGCACCACGGGCTATTACCTGAAGAAATACTGCAATCCCAGTACGGTGATCGGTGCCACAGGCGCCAACTCTTTCTACCACAACTGGGTAATCTTCCGCCTGGCAGAGATGTACCTCGATCTGGCAGAGGCCATGCTCAACTATACCGGCAGCGGTTATGACACCCGCGACGACCTGCCTATGTCGGCCGCACAAGCCATCAACGTGGTGCGCGCCCGTGCCGGTCAGCCCGACATCGCCACCGGTCTGAGTGCTCAGGAATTCAAGAAGCGCTACGAGAACGAGCGTTTCGTGGAACTGGCTTTCGAGGGTCACCGTTTCTTCGATGTGCGCCGGTGGAAGGAAGCCCCTGAATACTTCACCACTATCCGCAAGATGACGATCACCAAGAACGGTGAGGACTTCAATTACCAGCCAGGCGTGCTGGAGACCCGCCAGTGGAACGACAAGATGTATTTCTTCCCCATTCCACAAAGTGAGATCCAGAAAGCCGGCAACCTGGTTCAGAACCCAGGCTGGTAAGTCACGCTAACAGACAGATGCGCTGCCACCTGAATGGTGAGTCAACGCCACCCGACAGCGCATCTGCCATTCAGAAAAGGAAATATTAATGAGTTATCCAACTTTTATTCACTTTTAAACGTTTAAAACTATGAGAAAAATTTACTTGATGTTTGCTGTGTTGAGCGCATTTTTGCTGACCACCACAGCAACTGCAGGCACAAGGTATCTTGTGAAGCAGGACTTTGAGTCAGGCAACGACCCCGCACTGATGGGCTGGAAATCTCCCAACTATCCTGGCGGTATGTCGATCTCTGGTGATGAGTACGGCAACTATTTCCAGTATGACCTGGGCACCCAGAACGGCCGTAGCTGCTACTGGATGTGGGGATCGGGTGTGTACGAAGACCAGGTGCCAGAAGGTGTCTATCACATGGAACTGGAGTGGTGCTACAAGAAAGGTAGCGACAACCAATATGGCACTCAATTCCGCGTGCTCAACACGGATACCGAGCCTACCAGCAACGGTAAGACAGCCAACAGCAATGACCTCACTCAACTCAACTGGCTGTTCACCATCACAGAGGTAGACGCTGACCGCAACTTCTACGTCAACGACAACACGGCAGAGACCTTTGTGGTGAACATCGGTGAGTGGATGAAGATCTCCCTCGATGTGGACATCCTCAACCGCAACGTGACCTACTTGGTGACCGACGTCATGGGACAAGTCACCTACGCCTCTGGTACCCGTTATGTGCCCGAGGATCAGAGCATGCTGGCTACCGGTATCAACCAGTATAATGCCCGCCGCAACAGTGTCGTTCAGATGGACAACATCTCTGTGTCTGTATCATCCGACGAAGACATCGCCAATCCTCCCACCGTCGCTCTGACAGGCGTGAATGGTGTGGAGCGTACCTATACCATCACTTTCAGTTCAGAGGAGCAACTTCACCTGAAAGGCACCGACGGTGCTGAGCAGACCATCGACTACATGGATTGCGACGGATCCTACAAATATGTCACCACTACTTCTGGTGTCTTACAGGCATGGACCGTATCCGGCAGTGCTACATCTGAGATTGTCTACACCGAAATCGAGTGTGTCAACATCGCTTTGCCAGGTGCCGAGGCCATTATCACTTCCGTGGAGTCGGGCTATGCCAAGACCTACACACTGAAAGTGGAGAACACCGACGTGCCCACACAGCCCACCCTGTTCTTGGAATACAAGTTTGTGAACGAGAACGGCGAGATTGAGGCTCAAGGCAGCGACAAGTTCTCTGGTGAGAAAGTGAGCGTGGAGTCTAAGGGAACCTTGACTATTACCACCATCGCTCCGGGCTTCACCTCTACTACCGTGAGCATTGTCAACGACAAAGAGTTTGCCATTGACAAAGTGGTGGACTTCCAGCATATGACAGGTGACGAACTCAGTGCAAAAGGTTTCGAGCGGTTGGAAGACCTTGACAGTTCCAACACCTCAGGTGAGAGCAACTGGACAGGCCGTATGTATTTGAACTATTCCATCGATACCGGCACTACTGACGAAGAGGGCAATCCTGTATACGAGAAACATGTTGTCTATGGTCCTACCTCTGTTGATCCTACCTACGAGCCCATCCAGCGCTATCGCTTCCTCCAGTCAAATCTTGACTCTATAGCCGCCCACACGCTGTTTGCTCCTGTTTATACCTGGTATTACAATGACGGCATCACCGCAACTTCCTGTGATTCAATTGGCCAGCCATTGCTCGATGCTAACGGCAATGCTGGTGGCACCACCAACTTGCAAGTGAAGATCGGTATCGGTCTGGTGCATTCAGGTGTGCAAGGTGACACCGAGTCCTATGACCCAGCAGGTGCCGGTTATGGCAATATCCGTATCAATGAAGCTACGCTGGGTGTGGACGGTCTGACTGATAACGACTTCATCGTCGTATACAAAATGAAATCTTATGGAAATCAGTCTGTGCATCCTGTCTTCCCCGTAGGCACTACTCCAGAAGACGCACTCCAACAGTACAAGGCCATGAACCTTGGTAGTGAAGTAGAAGTTTATACTGGTTTGGAGACCTTCAAGCTCTACCGTGTCGACACCTCCATCACCCGCATCAACATTCTGAAGGGTGTTGCCAGCGACGGCATCGAGGAAGTGAACACTGGTCTGGTGGTTTCCGATCACAATGCTCCCATCTACAACCTCAACGGTATCCAGGTGAAGGCCAACACACTTCGTCCCGGCATCTATATCAAGCAGGGTAAGAAGTTCATCGTACGCTAATCACTATCTCCCTAAAAATCAGCCCCTGTCTTCCCGGCAGGGGCTTTTTTATGTCTTGTTGTATGCTATGAAACATGATATATGCTATGAAACTTGTTGTATGCTACGGAAAGGGTCATCATCCGACGATAACTACACAAAAATGACCTATCACCATCAAATTATGAGAATCCACCCAAATAAGCCCTTCATCCGAAAAGAAATCCATAAAAAAAGATTATCTTTGTTGTCGTAAAAACAAACTATCCCACATTCTATTCATCGTTGTATTCACTAAGATCACCCATCATGAGACCATCATTCATCTTCCGACACATCCAACGCAATTTTGCCTTTGCGTCTATCACCATCATCGCTTGTGCCAACACCTTTGCGCAGAAGCCCACTGACACCCCCGTCAGTCAGATGGAACAGCTCGACCGTGGACTCATCGTCTTCCCCACCACCTCAGGCAACTGCTTCGCCAGTTGGCGGCTGTTGGGAACAGATAACCAGTACACCACCTTCGAACTGCTGAAGAATGGCAAGAGTGTGAAGAAAGATATCTATGCCACCACGTCCCTGAGCGTGACAGGCAAACAAGGAGATGAGTTTCAAGTGGTCACCTATCAGCAGGGCGTGGCCGTCGACACAACGGCTGCCGTCACCCCATGGGCACAGAGTTTTCTCAAGCTCTCCCTTGACCGTCCTGCCGCCATCGGTGGGAAGGCCTACTTTCCCAATGACTGTTCGGTTGGTGATGTCGACGGTGATGGTCAGTATGAGTTATTCCTCAAATGGGATCCTGAAAACTCCAAAGATAATTCCAACACCGGTGCCAGCAACCCCGTCATCATCGATTGCTACCGTCTCGACGGCACCCGTTTGTGGCGTGTGAACCTGGGTGTCAACATCCGTGCCGGTGCGCACTACACCCAGTTCATGGTCTACGACTTCGACGGTGATGGCAAGGCAGAGATGATCTGCAAGACAGCCCCGGGCTCCAAGGACGGCAGCGACACCTACGTGTCGTATGCAGCCACCGACAACACCATCCTCAGTACGAGCAACACCGTAGACCTGCGCAACTCCGATGGCCGTATCCTCAAGGGTGCCGAATACCTCACTGTCTTCGAAGGTCTCACCGGGAAAGCCATCCACACCATCTGGTACAACCCCAACCGCGCCGGCACCTTCAACAAGAGTGCCGAACATCCAGAGAAGAGTTTCTGGAATGACAATTACGGCAACCGTGCCGACCGTCATCTGGCCTGTGTGGCCTACCTCGACGGACCCGACAGAAACCCCAGTGCGGTGATGGTCCGCGGCTACTATACCCGCGCCTATCTCTGGGCCGTGGATTTCGACGGCAAGGAACTGAAGCACAAATGGCTCCATGCCTCCATCAACCGCAACACCGTGGAACTGTATGATGCCAACTGGCAAAAGACCAGCAAGACATACAATACCAACACATCAGGCGTGGGCAGTTACCATACCATGTTTGGTAACGGCAACCACAACATCTCCGTTGGTGATGTGGATGGTGACGGTTGCGATGAGATTATCTGGGGTAGCGGAGCCGTCGACAACAACGGGCAACTGCTTTACAGTGTCGGTTTCGGCCATGGCGATGCCATCCATATGGCCGATCTCGACCCCGACCGCCCAGGTTACGAGGTGTTTGACGTGCATGAGGAGAGCACCGGCTCCTATGGTTGCGACCTCCACGATGCGCGCACCGGAGAAGTGCTTGTGCGGAAGACCGCCGACCGTGATACCGGGCGCGGACTGGCCGCCGATTTCGACCCCAACTACCGCGGTGCCGAATTCACCTACGCCACGCAAGCCAGTTCCTACAAGATCAACGGCGGTTGGATCTATGATGCCAACCCCGGCATGAACTTCCGCATCTATTGGGATGGTGATGAGTATGAGGAACTGCTCGACAACATCTCCATCACCAAATGGAAAGACGGCAACTCCACCGTTCTCGGTCTTGGTTTCGGCCGCAATGCGCTCAGTGCCTTTGGCAGTCCGGCCTCCTGCAACTCCACCAAATCCACCCCCTGCCTCACTGCCGACATCTTTGGCGATTGGCGCGAGGAGTTGATTTTATGGAGCAAGACCGACAGCGCCTCCATCAACATCTACTCCTCAGCCTACACGACCAAATACCGTGTGCCCACCCTGATGCACGACCATCTCTACAGAATGGGTGTGGCATGGGAGAACGTGGCCTACAACCAGCCGCCACATCTGGGCTACTATCTCGCCGACTATATCGACACCTTCCAAGGTGTCAGCGCCACAGGCATCCAAGAAGTGGAAAAGCCATCACCCGGCCTCACCGACGACGCCTATTACACCCTGCAGGGAGTGCGTGTGGCCCATCCCACCAAAGGCATCTATCTGCATCAAGGAAAGAAGATTGCCATCCACTAAAGACCTCTCATAGAGAGATGAAAACCAACTCTTCACCTGTGATTGTTTTATAAATAATACATAAAAATAACTATCTGCAACGCATCCGAATAAAAAAGGTCAGACGATATCATCCCTCTTTGAATAATTTTAGGTAATTTTGCCCACAAATTTACTTTTACAGAAGAAAAATGGCAAAAGAACTAAAAGAGATGACAAAACGCGCTGACAACTATAGTCAGTGGTACAACGATCTGGTGATGAAAGCCGACCTGGCAGAACAGTCAGCAGTACGCGGATGCATGGTCATCAAACCCTATGGCTATGCCATTTGGGAGAAGATGCAGCATCAACTTGACATGATGTTTAAGGAAACAGGTGTTCAGAACGCCTATTTCCCCCTCCTCATTCCCAAATCCTTCCTTTCTCGCGAAGCCGAGCATGTGGAAGGTTTTGCTAAAGAATGTGCTGTGGTGACCCACTACCGTCTCCGTTCAAAGGAAGACAAGAGCGGTGTGGAGGTAGACCCCACTGCCCGTCTGGAGGAAGAGCTCATCATCCGCCCCACATCAGAGACCATTATTTGGAACACCTATAAGAACTGGATTCATTCGTGGCGCGACCTGCCTCTGTTGTGCAATCAATGGTGCAACGTGATGAGATGGGAGATGCGCACCCGTCCATTCCTCCGCACCTCCGAATTTTTGTGGCAAGAGGGTCATACCGCCCATGCCACCCGTGAGGAGGCAGAAGAAGAAGCCCGCCTCATGCTCAAGGTCTACGCCGACTTCGCCGAGAAGTGGATGGCTGTGCCAGTGGTGCAAGGAGTGAAGAGTGAGACCGAGCGCTTTGCTGGTGCCCTTGACACCTACACCATCGAAGCCATGATGCAAGACGGCAAAGCCCTGCAGAGCGGCACCTCCCATTTCCTTGGCCAAAACTTCGCCAAGGCATTCGATGTCACATTCCTCAACAAAGACAACAAGCCCGAGTTGGTTTGGGCCACCTCATGGGGTGTGTCGACACGTCTGATCGGCGCCCTCATCATGACCCACTCCGATGACAACGGTCTGGTTCTTCCTCCGCGCCTCGCTCCTATCCAAGTGGTCATCGTACCCATCCACAAAGGCGGCGACCAGTTGGCAGCCATTAGCGCCCGTCTGCAACCTGTCATCGACGAATTGCGCAAGGCAGGCATCAGCGTGAAATACGATGATGCAGAGAACAAACGTCCTGGCTTCAAGTTTGCTGACTATGAGTTGAAGGGCGTTCCCGTGCGCCTGGTGATGGGCGGCCGCGACCTGGAGAACGGCACCATCGAGGTGATGCGCCGCGACACACTCGAAAAAGAAACACAACCCCTCGACGGCATTGTGACCTATGTGGAGCAACTGCTTGAGGAAATCCAGCGCAATCTGTTGGAGAAAGCCCGCAAATGGCGTGATGAGCGTATCTACGAATGCGACAACTACGAGGAATTCAAGGAGCGCATCAAGGATGGCGGTTTCTTCCTCTGCCACTGGGACGGCACTGCCGAGACCGAGGCCAAGATCAAAGAAGAGACCCAGGCTACCATCCGCTGCGTGCCCTTTGGCGTGGAGCAGACCCCAGGAACCGACATGGTGAGCGGCAAACCTTCTGTGGCCCGTGTGATTATCGCCCGCAGTTACTGATGAGCCACAGGAACTGACTTTTTAAAGAGAAACAAAAAGTACGTTCAAGGCAACCAAAAAGTACGCTTAAGATAAACCATAAGTTCGACAAAATGAGACTTAGAAGAATCTTTACGACCTCAGTGTTGGTGCTGTTCAGCATCATCACAATGGTGGCGCAGGAGATGGAAATGCCCGCCATCCCTATCGACCCTGCTGTCCGTATTGGTAAACTCGACAACGGCCTGACCTATTATATCCGCCACAACGACTATCCTGAGCATGTGGCCAACTTCTATATCGCACAGCGCGTGGGCTCCATTCAGGAAGAAGACTCACAGCGTGGTCTCGCCCACTTCCTCGAGCACATGGCCTTCAATGGTTCCGAGCACTTCCCGGGCAACGGCATCATCGATTTCACCCGCTCACTTGGCGTGGAGTTTGGCAGCAATCTGAATGCCTACACCTCTATCGACCAGACCGTCTACCGTGTGTGCGACGTGCCCACCAAGCGCATCACAGCCATCGACTCCTGTCTGCTCATCCTGAAAGACTGGAGTAATGGTCTGCTGCTCGACCCGAAAGAGATTGACAAGGAGCGCGACGTGGTGCACAATGAGTGGCGCCTCGGCGAGAGTCCCTCGCAACGTATCCTTACCCGTGCATTGCCAAAGATGTATCCCGGTTCAAGATATGGCGAGCGCATGCCTATCGGTCTGATGAGCGTCATCGACAGTTTCAAGCCCCAGACGCTGCGCGACTATTACCACAAATGGTATCGTCCTGACAATCAGGCAGTGATCATCGTCGGTGACGTGGATGTCGACCATATCGAGGCAGAGGTGAAGAAACTGTTTGGCGGCATCACCGTTGCTGCCAATGCCGCGAAAGTGGTGGATGTGGAAGTGCCCGACAATCCTGAGGCCATCTATATTATCGATAAGGATAAGGAGATGCAGATGTCGCAGATCATGGTGATGATGAAGCATGATGCCACCAAAGCGGAGGATAAGACCAACATGATGTATCTGCTTGAGATGTATGTCAAGAGTGTGGTCTCCGAAATGATGAATGCCCGTCTGACGGAGATGACACAAGAGGCAGACTGTCCCTTCTTCCAGGCAATGGCAGAAGACGGCCAATATTTCTACTCCAAGACGAAAGATGCGTTCACCTTTATCGCCATTCCCAAGGAAGGAAAAGAGAAGGAAGCGCTGGCAGCCGTCATCCGTGAGGCCAAGCGCATGGCAGAATTTGGTTTCACCGCCACAGAATACGAGCGTGCGAAAGCCGACTATCTGAGTTCTTTAGAGAAAGCCTACACCAACCGCGACAAGCGCCGGAACGACGAGTTCGGCGACGAATACCGCGACCACTTCCTCACCAATGAGCCCATCCCGCCACTCGACAAACTGTATCAGACGATGAACGCACTCGTCCCGCAGCTGCCCGTCGAACTGATCAATCAGTCACTACCCGAACTGGTGACCGCCACCGACACCAATCTGGTGGTCATGATGCTCTGTCAAGAGGTGGAAGGCAAGCAATACCTCACAGAGGAAGAGTTGCGTGAGGTGGTGAATACTACCCGTGGCGAACAACTGCAGGCCTACGTGGACAACGTGAAAGACGAGCCTCTCATGACAGAAATTCCTCCCAAAGGCAAGATTATGAGAGAGAAATCCAATGCCACTCTCGGTTTCAAGGAACTGAAACTGTCGAATGGTGCCACCGTGATTCTCAAGAAAACAGACTTCAAAGACGACGAGATCGTGTTGCAGGCCTTCTCGAAAGGCGGTAAGAGTCTCTATGGTCCTGCCGACTACAACAACCTGAAAGTCTTCAACGAGGTGATCGGATACAGTGGTATCGGCAATTTCTCCAGCAATGAACTGTCAAAGGTTCTGGCAGGTAAGAAGTGCAACGCAGACGCTACCCTATCGGTGACCCGTCAGAACATCACGGCCCATTCCACCCCGAAAGATGTGGAGACCATGATGCAGATGATGTATCTCTACTTCACCAAGATCAACAAGGATGAGAAGCAGATTCAGAACCTGATGACCTCGCTCGGCATGGCTCTGAAAAACAAATACTTGCAGCCTGAGGCTGTTTTCAGCGACTCGTTGGACAACACGCTCTACAGCCACAATCCACGCTTCACCAGTCTGCAGCCCGAGGATCTGAAAACCATCAACTACGACCGCATCCTCGCCATCGCCAAGGACCGTTTCAAGAATGCCGGACAGTTTACGTTTGTCATCGTGGGCAACTTCGATGAGGCCACCATCCGTCCGCTCATAGAGCAATACATCGCCTCGCTGCCCGCTGACAAGAAAGCCAAGCCCGACAACTGCAAGGATGTGACATCATTTGCCAAAGGAAAGGTGAAGAACCATTTCAAGGTAAAGACCGACTCCCCAAAGGCGATTGCCTTTGAGGTCTGGTCGGCAGATGCCCCTTACACGCTGGACAATGTGGTAAAGCTCGACGCCATCGGACAGATCCTCTCGATGATCTATCTCAAGACCATCCGCGAAGAGGAGAGCGCCGCCTACTCATGTGGTGCCAGCGGCAATTTCAACCTCCAGGGAAAGAAGCCGAAGATGATACTTCAGGCCTATTGCCCGATGAATCCTGACAAGCAGGAAATCGCCATCCGCCTGCTCCATGAGGGCATGGAGAATGCCTCAAAGAACATGGATGCCGACATCGTGAACAAGGTGAAGGAGTATATGCTCAAGCAGGCAGATGATGATGCCAAGAAGAACAACCACTGGTTGAACGTCATCACGACCTTCAAGGACAGAAGCATTGACTTGCAGACCAATTACAAGAAGACTGTGGAGGCACTCACCCCCGCCAGTCTGCAGGACTTCCTCAAGAACAAGTTGCTCTCCAGCGGCAACCATGTGGAAGTGGTGATGCTTCCAGAAAGCAAATAAGCGTCATCGCACCTTCATCGTGCGACAGACAACACTCCGATATGATCCCCGCACACAACTGATGTGCGGGGATTTTTAAACAAAGCATCCTTTTGCATCAAGATAGTCGCCGAATGAGAAAGCCATCGACCATCAACCACACGTCCCCGACCTATTCGTCTGAGAAAAGCCAGCATGTGATCGCACTGACAGAGAAGAGAATCATCGTATTGATTCTCTGTCTGTTGATGGCAGTGGTGTTTGTCGGCCTGTTCTCGAGCACTACCTCACCTTTCGTCCCCCGCGGCTACTACAGCACCGATTCCGCTATCTTCCAGGTCATCGGCCGAGGTTGGACCGAAGGTATGTTACCCTATACAGACCTGTGGGATTCCAAAGGCCCTTTCATTTTCTTCATCAATGCCATCGGCTACTGGCTCACCCGCACCTCACTTGGTGTCTTCCTGCTTCAAGTGGTCAACCTCACCGCAGTGTTCTATGTCATCTACTGTTGGTTGCGCAAGGTCTATTCTCCGCGATGGTCATGGCCGCTGCTGATCGTCTGCTGTATCGGTCTGGCATGGAATTATGATTATGGAAATTCCACGGGCGAATACCTTCTTTTACCACTCGCCATCGCCCTTTATGGTTTCTATCATTGGGGACAACAATTGAAGGCAGGCAGATGGCCACACCCACCATTTTATGCATTTATTGATGGCATCGTGATCGGTCTGAGCATGATGAGCCGTCCGACAAATGCAGCCAGCATCTGTGTCATCTGTCTTCTGGTGGCCGTCGCCCTTCTATATCATCAGCTGTGGGGCAGCCTGCTGCTTAATGTCCTGGGATTGATGGCGGGCATCGCCGTGACCGTGCTTCCATTTCTCCTCTATTTCTGGGTCAAGGGAACTCTCGGCGAGATGTGGTATGCCACATTTGCCTATAATTTTGATTATCTGTCGACCTCTGCCTCTGAACAAGGTCCATCGATTGCCCAGACTGCTTACCGTTATGCCTTCTGCCTGCTGCTCACGGTGGTGGGCATCTATACCTGGATGAAGGAGAAACGTCATGGCTATTTCTCTTTCAGTCTGGTGATCACGGCTCTCGCCACATTCATCTACCTCAACCATACCTATGGCTATCTCAACTATGGTTTGATCGCATGGCCTTTCCTACCACTTTCGCTGATACTGCTGTCCAGACTCTCCTATCCCAACATCCGAGGCTGGCTGTTTGGATGTGTTGCTCTCGCTGTCATGGCCGTCGCTTTCGCCAGAATGAGGTTCATCTTTCAGCCACACGACCTTCATTTGGAAGCCTTTCATCATTTCATTCAAAAAAACATTCCAGAGGAGGATCGCAAGATGGTTTTATTATACAACTGCAACCCCTACCTGTATCTGGAGCATGGTCTGCCGCCTGCATGTCCCTATTTTGCCGTGCAGGACTGGGCTGCGAACAACAGTCGCACGATGCGCCAACGCTTGTGCGACTACAACTGGTCTGAAAAAGTCCGGTGGATGGTGGTATGCGGTTCTCCCAAAGAAGTGGTTATCCATCAGTCATTATCCAATCATGATTATGTCATATGTGATGAGAACCGTCAAGAACAGATCACTTGCTTCCGCAGGATATCAGATCTGTATTTGACTCCCATGCTCACTCATTGAGCACAGTCAATGAAAAAAATATGGTTAAATATTGTGAAAGACAAATTATTTGTTTAAATTTGCCGAATAATTGATTCAATCCTTAAAAAATATCTCACTTATCATGACAATTATTTATTTGATTGTTGCCATTATTGTCATCCTGGCATTGTCTTATGCATATTATAAAAACCGTCAGCTCAAAGCTGATGCCATGGAATGTGCAAAGGAAGCAGCACTGTTCCAAGAAAAGTTGCGTCAACTCTCTGATCCGTCGCATCTTTTTACTGATGACGAACTTGTCCAACTCAAAAAAGAGTTTGAGCCTCTACGCAGAACAGTCAACTATCTATACGACAGTTCATTTATTTCAACAAATTACCTCAGGAAGTTGGGACTGAATGAATTCTTGGAAAAGCGACAGTTGCTCAACCATATCCAGATGACCAACAACCAAAACTACCGCGCTCAACACCCCTGAAGCAACCTTTTTCAAGCAGCACTTTCAAAACATCTTGAGAAACAGCACCCTCACATCTTGAGGAAACAGTGCCTTCAAATACCAAATGTCCCCGAATTCGATGAGTGAATTCGGGGACATTTGTTATCCATGCCATAGAGGGCATGGGATTTCATGGTTTAGAAAAACTTTCCGTTGAGGCGGAATGAGATCACTGGATAGACCGTGATTTCAGACATGGCTTTCAAGAAATCGCCACCGCCCCCGAAATCGCTTTTATCCAGTTTGTTTCCTTGCACCAGCACTTCCGGTTTTCCCCAAAATTGCACGCCGAGATCCACGGAGAAAGCCAGCACGCTCTTTCTTGGTACGCCACGCCCCCATCCGAGCCCCAGATAAGGTCTGAACCCCTTCACTTTGTATTTGGCATCCACATGGCCATTGGCATCAGGTGTGAACAGATAATCACCTAGTTGTGCGCCAATGACGGGCGCATTCGGTTGTGTCTTTGCCCATTGGTTATAATTGGCCACAGGAAGCAGTTGTGCATCATCGAGGTTATAAACATCCATCACTTCAGACGGTGCGAAATAAGCACCTACGGTGACACGGAACCCCACGTTTCTGTAGGGATAGAGATCGATAAGCACATGGCCAGAGGTATTGGAGAATTTTCCCTCAAATTTCACCTTATTAGGAAAGACCGTTGAACCAGCAGCCTGAGCTGCTGCCCATTGGTTGTAGGAACTCTGTGTTTCCACAGTGGTAAGGATATCCAAGTCATCTTTAAATTTTAAATTTGACATGATATCCACACCGGCACGCACTCCCACGAAATCGGTGATGTTTGTTGAGAGGTCAATGGTGACACCTGTCGTGCCCAATCCCACACTACCACCGAGATGCGAGAAGATATTGTTTTTGTCTTGCGCCTGCAGTCCTGTCATTGGAAGCAGAAGTGCCCAGATAAGAATCCATTTTTTCATGATCACTCGAATAAATGTTGATGAAATAAAAAAAGCAAAAAGTCAGTCAGAGATTATCAGTCAGAGATTATCAGTCAGAGATCGTTTTCAGTCCGATATAGAAGAGATTACGGGTATCCTTCTTCTTCAGCGTATGATCACCGGCAGGGAGTTCCATGGTCAAGGTGTTGGAAGAATCCGTCTTCAGCACACCATCCACTAAAATGTTGGCTGTCTCCGAGGGTCCGAAGACAAGGGTCATCGTCATGGGAACGGTCGTGGTGAACGACACTAATGTGGAAGACTCTAATTTCAGACACCAGTTGAGTGTCTCTCCATTCACGGTGACAGATCCCTTGCTGTTGGAGTAACTGCCGTTGACGGTGAACAACGAACTGGACGGTCCTGTTTTGGAGAAGGTGCAGACCACATCAGCATCGATGGTCGTCCCGGTCTCGCCGCCACCTGTATCATCACCGCCACCGATATCGTCACCGCCCGTGCCGCCACCGCTGATGGTCTCACCTCCGAAGATGCCCACCAATGATGAGGTATAGTTCTGCAGGGCCGCCTTCAATTCTTCGTTGAGTTCATAGTCTTGATCATCCTCTGAAGTGAAGGTCCATGTGAAATCACCATGGTTCATACGTCCAGCCCCATACCAACCCTCGACGGTGGAGGGCACATCAGCAGCCGCCTCTGGCTCATAGGTATACATCAGCGTGCTGTTGGTGTCAAAATTATCATAGGTGTGTGAGCCCTTTTTCGACTTGACGCTGGAGGGTACCTGATCATTTCGGTTAGTGGCCTCCCAGGCATCAAATTCCGTCGGGTTTTGCTGATATGTCACATAACTGAAGTTTTTATCCTTTTCAGCGAACACATTGGCAAAACTCTTGATGATTCCACCATCCTCACTCGAGAAGGTACCTTTCCCGCCAATCATGTCACTACCCTGCATGGAGATCAGCATCGGATACTTGGTGGTTCTGAAATAGTTGGCCTCTACGAAGGCACTTGATCCTGTGGTAGCGCCCACGCCATATTTTGCCACGCCGTCAAAATAGTTGTTCCATACATGTACCGACATGGTGCGGATACGAGGATGACGAGAATCAGAATGGTCAAACCAATTGTGGTGATAAGTGATATAGTTGGGGCCGCTCTCACTGTCCATGCCACAGAGCGATGCTTTCCCGCTATCCCAGAAATGGCAGAAAGAGGTGGTGATCAACTTTGAATTACTCTTGATATCTATGGAACCATCGCCCTTGATCTGATCGGAGTCTTTGCCCGTCTTTCCGTAGAAGAGGT
>JAEEGI010012095.1_pt1 | contig 18508 bp, 15 predicted proteins | sample 8958751 | NCBI WGS metagenome assembly JAEEGI01 (sample SAMN16246545, study PRJNA631951) | gut metagenome | biome: gut microbiome; feature: rumen; material: KS-attached | host: Bos | place: Iran: Karaj | collected 2018-10 | reverse complement strand
GCTGGGAAACGATCACCCCGTATTTCGAGAAGCGCAACATCCATTTCTACGTGAACCGCTGCGGGTTCCATATCGTCGAATTCTGGAACAAGTATCACCACGGTCCGGCCGTCCCGGAAGCCGAGGAAGGCAACTGGAGCGCAGACGACGAGATGTTCGTGTTTCGGAAAGAAATCAGATGACAACAGTCCGATTCGGCCGATTTTCTTCGTATCTTCGTGTCAATAAATCGAAGTATCTTGTGTCGTGAAACAGGTTCTGGGTTATTTTCTGGGTTTTGCCATTTTCATTGTCGGGATTCCGGCCTTGATGTGGCTGGTTGCCGGGAGGCCGGGCTTTGCAGATCTTCCCGCATGGCGTCTGTGTTTATCGGCCTTGATTGCCATGGCCGGGCTCACGCTCAGCGTGTGGAGTATCGTTTATATGAAGCGCGTCGGGAAGGGTAATCCTTTTGATGCGATGGGGCACGAGGTGGCGCCAAGGACCAAACATCTGATGACGGACGGGCCGTATAAGCTGTCGAGGAATCCGATGCTTTCGGGAACTTATCTGTATTATGCCGGCGTTGTCGTTGCGCTTTGGAGCGGGTGGGCGCTGCTGGTTTTTGCCGTCGTGGCCGGGTTGATGTCGCTTCAGGTCCGCTCGGAAGAGAAGCGCCTCGAGGCCGATTTCGGCGATGAGTATCTGGAATACAAAAAACACACGGGGCGGTTTATCACTTTAAGGAAATGACATTCAACACGTACGGAGACGAAGGGAATCCCAGTTTGCTCCTGATTCCCGGGCTGGGGGTATCGTACGAGATATTCCTGCCGCTCATCGACATTCTGAAAGACCGCTTCCATATTGTTGCGGCCGGGATTGATGGTTTCCTGCTTGGGAAGGAATCATCCTTTACTTCGGTTGACGACCAGGCCGGGCAGATCATTAGATATGTTCAGGGAAACATGGGCGGCCACTTGGACGTCGCCTACGGGCTGTCGCTCGGCGGGAAAATTCTCTCCCGCATCATGGAGAGGAACGAGATTGTCATCGACCACGCTATTATGGACGCCGCACCGCTGTTGCCGCTTCCCAAGTGGAGTGTGGATCCGCTGCGCTACTATCAGAGTCTGAATGTCTGGACCTGCTACCACTGGACTGGTTTCTGGCGATGGGTGTTCCATTCCCATTACTTCGACGTGCTGCTGGATGAATGTCGAAAAGTGTGGCCTTACGGCAAAGGAAAAGCCGTACGCGATGGATACAAAGATGTCTATACTCATAAATTGGAATCCATTCACGGGGCCGATATCCACTTCTGGTACGGAACCAAAGAGGCCTTCGTCGCCAAACCGCAGGCCAAGCATTTATGCTCTCTCCACCCCGATACGCACGTTGCGGTGTTCCCCGGAATGAATCACGGACAGTTCCTGATCGACCACCCGGAAGAGGTGGCGAAAAGAATGATAGCCATTGACAGTTAGATTTGACGCCCGGGGGCTCAATTGATCGAATGGCTATCCCAGGAACTCGGTCGGCGTGAGGCCGGCGTCATCCCGTACGACAAGATGGAGGACTTCTTCAGGGCGAATCTGAAGTAAAGGCTGTGATTGGACAGGAAGGGCTGTTTTGCAGATGCGGCGGGTTCTTTGTAACTTTGGGCCGTCAATCGAGATATGTCGGCATCTATGAAATTACCGGAAGTCAAACTCCTTCCTTTACAACCCGATGACCGGGAACAGTTTATCCTTGATAATCAGTGGGCGTTCAAGTATGGGGCCCAGCAGGAGTTTGGGATGCGGGATGAGCGTTGCGAGGAAGGGGAGGAAGTCATTTCCCGCAAGACCATCGAGGAGTCCATCGATGGGGAGAATGCCGAGACATATCGAATCGTTCTTGATGGGAATAAAGTCGGCGGCGTTGTCCTTCGCATCGACGCGGGGGCGGCCAAGGGCGAACTGGAGTTGTTGTTCGTGCTGCCGGAAGTCCACAGCAAGGGCATCGGCCAGGCGGCCTGGAGGGCGGTGGAGGCGATGCATCCGGAGATCCGGGTCTGGGAAACCATCACCCCGTATTTCGAGAAGCGCAACATCCATTTCTACGTGAACCGCTGCGGCTTCCAAATCGTCGAATTCTGGAACAAGTATCACCACGGTCCGGCCGTCCCGGAAGCCGAGGAAGGCAACTGGAGCGCAGACGACGAGATGTTCGTGTTTCGGAAAGAAATCAACTGACAAGAGTGGCAGTGATGTGCGTGTGATGGGCGTCTCTGACGCAACCCGATTTTCACGGAGCGCGCCGACAGTTGTCTGTGCGCTTATTTCATCGATTCCTGCGCTCTGCGATTTTCGGTTTGGTGTAAACGTAAGAAAGGATTCTCCTCAAGTACCAGCCCAACTAATCGAATTAAGAGCACCTTCACCTATCGGTTCAGGTGCTCTAACCATTCCTAACGGTCAAGATTGATCTTGACCAGCATTAATCCGTTGCAAAGATAATGGTCATTTTGATATTTCGTCCGACAAAAAAGCAATTTTTGCGGGGAAGAATTGCAGGTGTTCCCTCCGGTCCGCAGGATGGACCGGAGGGAACGAATTACTGGGGTTATTGCGCCTTCGGGTCGTCCAGAATGATCACATTGTAGATGTTCATGGCGCGATGTTTTTAGAATTACATCGCAAAGATATGGGGGCGGGGGCGGGGGCGCAAATGGGTGCAAGGCTTGCAGCCGCATGCAATCAAGGCTGTTCCGGCCCGGGGATCACCATCGAATCCTTTGCGTAGCGAATACCATAGGACACGTCGCGCAACCTTCCCGGCTGGGGAATGAGAATTCCAGCCTCAACCAAATGCTTGATGTCTCTTGCCGCGGTGTCCAAAGATACCTTTGAAAGATTTGCCCAGTTCTTAGCGGTCAGTTTGCCTTCAAAACCATCCAGATAGACATTCAAGACCTGCTGCTCCCGATCTGAGAACGGAATGCCTGCATGTGTCTGCCAGAAAACCGCCTTGCAAAGAACACGGGAAAGGAGCTCGTCGGAGGCATGAATGGCCCTGGACATACAGTCCAGATACCATAACAACCATGCGGTTATGTTTCCGTCCTGTTTCTGGGTATGCTCCAGGATTTCGTAATAGGATTTCTTGTTGGCATTGATCTGCCGGGACATGCTGAAAAACCGCATCTGGCTGTCGTCGGACTGCGAAAGCGACATGTCGGCAATGGCCCTGCCGATGCGTCCGTTCCCATCGTCAAAGGGGTGGATGCAAACGAACCATAGATGCGAGATGGCTGATTTGAGATACGTCTTGGGCGTACTCTCCGCATTGAACCAATCCAGGAAAACGTCCATCTCTTTCTCTATCCTGTCCGGAGACGGTGCGACATAATGGACCTTTTCCTTCCCGAGCATACCGGAAACGACACTCATCTCTCCTGAGCGGTACTTGGCAACATCGATGACCGCCAATCCGCTGCGCCCGTTCGGGAATAACGTGTTGTGCCACGCAAATAGGCGGCCGTGGGTAAGTGGCTCCTTGTAATGGACCGTGGCATCCAACATCATGTCCACGATACCGTCGATGTACCGGGAAGAGTCCCTGCTCTGCGGGATATCAACCCCAAGACGACGGGCCACTGAAGAACGCACTTCGTCGGTGTTCAAAACTACCCCCTCAATTTCGGAAGAAGACACAATATCGTGGGTGACGGTCTCAACGACCGCCCCCATCCGTGCATCCAAACCGATTGCACTGAGCCTCCCTGCCAGAAAGCCCGACTCCTTATTGACCCGGACCAATGCATCGGAAACCTGCTCGTGGTCCCAAGAAAAATGCGGCCATTGTGGGGTGTCGTAGATATACTTCATTACGTGTCTTTTTCGCAAAGATAATGTTTTTCGGTCTGTTTGCAGCTATTTAACCGCAAATTTTGCGGTTTATTAGCCGCGTCATTCTCCGCCGGGCATTTTTGTCGCAACCCGATATTCACGGAGCGCTGTCTCCCCATTTTCGGGACTCTCGTTGGCCCATTCTTATGCGCTGCGAGGCCAAATGGCCGCACGGAGCGTGGCGATAGCCGTCTCGTGCACTATTTCGTCGATTTTGGCGCTCTGTGATTTTTGGTTTGCCGTATCATTTGGGAAAGCCCTGTCGGGAAGGGAATTGACGATGGCTTCCACTTGTTTCTTTAGGATTGGAACGTCCACGAGGGCGGTTTGCCAGAGTAGTTCCGGGAGGATGGTGGCGTAGCCGTGGACTAATACATGGCGCATTCGGATAATGTCGTTCCAAGGCATCTGGCTATGCTTTTCTTTGAATTCGAGAGATAGCATAAAGGCGGCTTCTCCGATGATTTCGACATTCTTGACGACGGCGAAATACCGTAGCTTATCGGCCAGGAGTTGTTCCTGGGAGTATCCTTCGGTAAACGCAGCTATGTGGTCGGCAGCCTGGATGATGTCTCGAAGACGCCCATAATCGCGGTCAGGGTCTCTCATAGATCAGGACTTTATCGCGGTTGATGGTTTGTTGGGCGAAGGGTTTGACGGAGCCGGTGGCTACGAGATCGACTTTGCGTCCGAGGAGGTCTTCCAGGCGGTTGATCATGGCGGCATATTGCAAGAGGCCCATGGAGACGGATGGGTCGAGGTCGATCAGGATGTCGATATCGCTGTTGGGTTTTTCTTCCATACGGGAGAAGGAGCCGAAGATCCAGGCTCGCAGTACGGGCTCTTGGCGGAAATAATCCTGGATGGAATGGACGGTTGAGACGCGTTGGGTGTCGACCCGTGCCAGGCGGCTTTGGATTTCTTCTTTTTTCCCTTTTCTGCCGGCATAGCGGAGAAGGCGGGACTTGTTGACGGGATACAGTTCGAATGCGCGCTGGAACTCTTTTTGGATTTCGGCGTCGCCCAGGGAGGCGTATTCCTTGTCGGAATCGCGGTCGACCAACAGTTTCTCCAATTCCGGGACAGACACGCCGTTGTCTTCATAAACCGGCGACTCTGAGATGAGGGGTTTGACCAGAATGAAATCGTGCAGGTCTTCTATCATGGGGTAGGCATTACGGATCAGGGCTACATCCGGGAAATGGCGCTTCAGCTCAGTACGGACATCCTCGCACATTCCTTTGGGAACTTCTACGATGATGTTCTTACGTGTGTCGGTAATGCAATGATCCATTCCTAAGAAGGAATCCATCAAAACCCCCGAGACAGCCCGCATTATCGGCGATATATGGCTCTTATATTCCACGGCGTCAGCTTCCTGTGCAAAGATATAATATTTTGGCAATATTTCAAATAAATTGCCAAATGAATGCTGGGGAAGCGCTGTCAAGAAGATGGCGGGATAGGGGGGTCAGGAGGTGAAGTATCTTTCGAGGATCTGTTCCTGTTCCTGTCTTGAGAGTGTCTTTTTCATGGCTCCAAGAACGGCTTGATATTGCCGGTTTTTCTTCGTGAAGACACGCTTTCTTTCCTTGCCGTCGACTGTCGCGTAAAGGTGGATGTTGCCCGAGTCGCTCATTTCGAAACGGATCAGATCCGAAGGGGCGACGGCCGGGGCAAAGACATCCGGAGAGAGTTCGCGGAGGCGTGACGCGATGATGTTGATGAAGAGAGGTGCAACACCATTTGCTGTAGCCCGGGAGCTGAAGTCCTTGAGCGATTCCTTCACTTTGTCGATGTACTTCGCGGGATTCTTGATATCGTTCTGGGCGGCGAAGGCTAGCAGGTCTGTGATTGTTATATCCTCGAACTTTCCCCGCACGGAGAATTCGTGACGCCTCTCAGGAGTTGCGGCCGTCTTCAAGATGAAGCAGAGGTCATAAGCCGGAGAAAGGTGCCAGGAACCGTCCTTCTCCATAATGAAGGAGAAGTTCTTGGCGTGGTCATCCGTATTGTTGGAGAGGATGTTGAACACCATCCGGAGGAAGAGCTCGTTCAGTTCATCCTGGGGAATGGAGAGCTGTCTGCAGGTGGAGAAGAGATCCTCATAGCAATAGGCCTCCGGGTTGACGGCAGCGAGCGTCTGGGTGAACACCTTCTCACCGGCACGGCGATCGAAGCGCTCAGTCAGGAAATGGCTGATTCCTTCCACTTTGATCAGGCGGGAGGGCATCATCGTGATCCCGGCCCGGGTGGCCAGATCGTACCAGGTCTTCTCAATTTCGGAAAGGCAGAACTCGGGGGTATTGAACTTGAGGATAAAATACTTCCTGTCCCCTCGTGCCGAGGTCTGGCCGGAGAAGATGTTTCCACCTTCGTCCATTGCGATGATGGCCTTTTTGAACCGTCCGCCGGCTGATGTTCCGACGGCCATCAGGGCCTTCTGGGTCAATGTCTCTTCCGGGGAAATGATCGCGTGCTCGCGGTCCTGCTCGATCTTTTTCGCCAAATCGTACAGTTTCGGGATCATCAGCTTTTCGTTTGGGCTGAAAGCGTCTTCGCTGCAGGGGACGAATTCGAGTGCGCCCATAGCGCGGCTCCCGACAAAAGACAGTTTCGCAAGCGGCGTCTTGTCTTTCTCGTGATAGTGATGCTCCGCGAACCACTGGTCAAAGAGGGTATTGCCCCAATCATCCGGCAGCGAGTCCGCAATGAACGGGGGCAATTTCTGATACTTTGTGGAGTCCGTGTTGCCATAGATGGCGAAACGGGCCGTGGGACTCTTCGAAGATGCGGTCAGCGGCGCGATGTCGAGCCCCGATGAAAGATACTCGGGCGAAAAGAAGAAATAGGAGTTGCCCTTCGCCGGATTCCAGCAAAGTTGACCGATTTCCTGGCCCCAAAGCCTGACACTCAGGCGGCCGCTGTCGGTATTCCTAGCCATTGTTTTTCCTCCTTACCCTTTGTTTCTGGTGCTCCTGGGCCGTCAGATATGGATTTGCCGGCTGCTCCGGAATCAGGTCGTCGAACCGGTCCAACAGGCCGACCGGCCGGAGCAGGGCCATCAGGTTGGTGATGTTCATATTCGTGATCGTACCCGTCTCGAATTTGTGGACGGTGGAGACGGAAACGCCCGCTGCCTTGGCCAGGTCTCCCTGGGAAAGGTTCATCATCAACCTGTAATCCTTGAACCGCAGCCCGAGCATTTGCAGGATCTGGGTGTTCGAATACTTTTTCAAGTCCATAGCGCATCAATCTTCGTCGATGCAAATGTAATTAATTATAGTTAAAATTCAAAATGCGCTATTAAACTTTACAATATTATAGTTTATGATTTATGGTTCCCCGTCGCGATTGGCCTCTTCGAGGAAGGCGGCGAGTTCGGCGTTGTGGAGGATTTGGTCGCGGAAGCGTTCTCCGAAATGCGCGGCGAAGGTTTCCGGGGTCTGACCCTTGTAGAAATCGGCCGGCAGGTCGGTTCGGACGGTCCCGCCGCCATAGTTGCCGGCGGACCATCCCGGGGTATAGACATCCTCCAGCAGATAAGCGCCTTCGTCCGAGAAGCACAAGTATAATTTCGCATACTCGAAACGCTCCTCGTCGCGATGATCTGCCAGGAATATGGCGGGATGGAGGCGATGCTTTTTCATTGGATAGTATTTCTACAAAGATAATCGATTTTCATCATAATCGGCTCGCGCCACTGCCGGAAAGATAGCCTTACCGCAGCCCCCGGCACGGAAATGGGCAAATCTGTGCCCCGGGTGGGCGGTAACCCGGAGATTTTCGTTATCTTTGGGTTGGGAAAGCCAATGATTGTATATAACGATAATAAGCGGCAGTTCGTTGAGGACGTGCGGAGCGGCGATATTGCCGGGAAGATCCTTGCGCTTGTCCGGGCGAAGGGATTGAATGCCGGGCAGGAGCGTGAGTTCGATTCGTGGCACAATTCCATGCAGTTCATGCGGAATATCGTGGATGACCGCGAGATCGACGACGAGGTGCAGATTGCCATCGAGTACAATATCCCCCAGACGTCCAAACGGGTGGATTTCATCATCATCGGGGGCGATGCGCAGGACCGGGACAATATCGTGATTGTCGAGCTGAAACAGTGGGGGAAAGCCGAGGTCGTCGACGACCAGATGCACTATTCCGTGCGGACTTATGTGGCCAACGACAATCGGATCGTCTGCCACCCGTCCTATCAGGCCTACTCGTATTCGCGCTTCCTCTCCAATTATTCCCAGTATATCCAGGAACAGGAGATCGGCTTGCATCCTTGTGCCTATCTGCACAATTACAAACCGGAATATCGCTCTGTTCTGTCATCGGAAATATACAAAGAATGGTACACGGCGGCCCCTTTCTTCATCCGCGATGAAAACCGGCAGTTCTCGGCCTTCGTCAAGAAATACGTCACGAAAAAATCGAAAAGGGGCGACCTGCTTTACCTGATCGACGGGGGCCGCATCCGGCCGACCAAATCGCTGCAGGATGCCCTGTCGGAAATGGTCAAGGGCAATCCCGTATTCGACCTCCTCGATGAACAGGCGGTCTGCTATGATATGTGCATCAAGACGATGCTCCAATGTCAGAAAGACCGGAAAAAGCGCACACTTGTCATCCAGGGCGGCCCCGGCACAGGCAAATCCGTCCTGGCCGTCAACCTCCTGATGGCCTTTATCGGACGGTCATTCAATACCGCCTATGTCACCAAGAACAGCGCGCCCCGACAGGCCTTCGTATCGCTCCTTACCGGCAATAACGCCCATCGGGTCGTCGATATCGAACATCTGTTCCGTTCCCCGTTCGGCTTGTCAAACATCGCTTCCAACTGGTACGATTGCCTGATCGTCGACGAAGCCCATCGCCTCGTGAAAAAGATGTACGGCGACTGGCGCGGCGAGAACCAGGTCAAGGAAGTCATCGAGGCCGCCATCTTCTCCATCTTCCTGATCGACGAAGACCAGGCCGTCACGACCAAAGACATCGGCAGTGTAGGGGAGATCAAGAAATGGTGCGACGCCCTCGGCTCCCGGATGATCCTCAGCGAGGAAACCAAACTCGTCTCCCAGTTCCGCTGCAACGGCAGCGATGCCTATATCCAGTTTATCGACAACCTCCTGCAGCGCAACCAGGAACCCGTCCCCATCTCAATCCACGAACTGAACTACAACTTCCGAATCTTCGACAGCGCCGTGGAAATGCGGGAAGCCCTCCGGGAAAAGAATGCCATCGACAACAAAGCCCGTATGGTGGCCGGCTACTGCTACGACTGGAATGTCAAGAATGGCCGTGGCCCCATCGACATCGAACTCCCCGACGGCTTCCAGGCCAAATGGAACCTGGCCAACGATAAAATCTGGGCCATCAACCCCGCTTCCTTCGAACAGGTCGGCTGCATCCACACCGCCCAAGGTCTCGAATTCGACTACGTCGGCGTCCTCATCGGCCGCGACCTCTCTTATGATCCCCACACCGGAAAGATCCTCACCGACAAATCCCAAATCTCCCGCGACGACAAATCCTCCGGTATCCGCGCCGCCTCCGAACCCGTCGCCCGCCGCCTCATCCTCAACACCTATAAAACTCTTCTTACCCGCGGCCAGAAAGGCTGCTATGTCTATTGTGAGGATGATGATTTGAGGGAGTATCTAAGGCGGATGGTGAGGTAGTGGTTTTGTAAACACAGCAATTGAGAATGTCGTCCTCTCCGCTGAAATGCCTTGCAGAACGGTTCTGCAAGGCATTTTTAGTAAAAAGTATCCCCAAAAATATCCCAAAAACACAAAAATGGCCCAATAAAAAGTTACTCGCAGGCCAACACCTTTCAGCGAAGGATGGAGTAACCGGGGTTATAGGGATTTCACCTCTTTCAAGAGAGATTGTTCTCTTTCTTTTCGTTCCATTCTTTCCCGGCGATACTCTTCCCGCGCTTTTTTTCTATCTTCCTGAACAGCCCGATAGTTCTCCCCGTTCCGGACGATCTCAGCAGCTACTCGGTCGATCGTCTCTTCAAAGATTGCCTTTTTCAGCTGGCACTCCCAAACGATGATGACGCTCCAGCCTTTCGCCTCCAGCTGTCGCCATACCTCCTGATCACGTTCCTGGTTTCGCGCGACCTTGGCCATCCAGAACTCGGTATTGGTCTTGGGGACTGTATAATACTTACAGTCCTTGTGGCCATGCCAAAAACAGCCGTGCACGAAGATAACCGTCCTGAACTTTGGTAGTACGATATCCGGGCGGCCAGGAAGGCGCTTGTCGTTTACCTTGTAGCGAAAACCTTGATGCCATAGACAAAGACGTAGAAGTCGTTCCGGGCCTGTATTCTTGGCTCGATTGTGCGACATACATTTGAAACGCTGTTCGGGTGTCATTGTAATATGAGCTACACTGTAAATTTACACAGAATCGGATGAAAATGATTAACTTTGACCCAAGCATCCCTACTCTATGATTTTCAATTACGACAGGACCGACAAATGGTCTATCTTGGAGTTCAGCAAGAAACTCCTTGGTAAGTCTTTAGAAGAGGCCGTGGCGCCTGATGTCATTGACCCCAAGCGCGGGAAAGGCCAACTCGGTCAGTTGGTCGAGGTCTATTTCTTTGGCATCGACAACAATAGTCGCCAAGAAGCAGACTTCCCTGAAGCCGGACTTGAATTAAAAGTCACGCCCTTAAAAGAGTTAAAGGATAAGACCCTTGCAATAAAGGAGCGCTTGGTCTGTACGATGATTGACTTCACAAAAGACCAGAGTGTTCCGTTTGAGCAATCCCACATTTTTTTGAAATGTGCCTTTATGCTAATCCCATTCTATCTTCATAAGGATGGGGTACCTGTTCAACAGCTTAAGTTTATCTATGATGTTCTGTGGCAAATTCCAGACAAGGATTTGCTTATTATGAAACAGGACTACGATAAGATTATTGATAAGATTAAAGTCGGAAAGGCGCATGAATTATCTGAAGGGGACACCACTTATCTAGGAGCCTGCAGAAAGGGACAAAAGGGAGATGCTGATGTTCCCTATACCCTTTTAGATGGAACAGACGCTGAAATCCCCGCCCCAAAGCGAGCTTTTTCTCTGAAGACGCATTATATGCGAACTATCTTAGAATTTGCAAAGAAAACCGGAGGACAAGGGACTTACAATACATCTGCCCTAGTACGTGGATACAGGTCTAATCTGATTGAGGAATCAGAGCTACGTGAGAAGAGTTTCGAAGACATTCTCCTTGATCGGTTTACCCCCTATTACGGCAAAACCTATGATGAACTGGTGGCCGAGCTCCATGCGCCCACGACTGGGGCTAAGAGCAAGTATTTCCTCATCGCCAACGAAATCCTCACAGAGAGAGAAACCCGCGGTGAGGATGTGACGAAATCTGACGAATTTGTCAAATCAGGTATCGTAATCAAGACCATACGGCTCAATAAGAAAGGCCGCCCTGCAGAAGCGATGTCTTTTGAGAACATCAACTACTTTGATATCCTTCAAGAAGGCGATTGGTATGAGTCCCGGCTCTATGATATCTTCACAGGCCGCTTCCTGTTCATCGTATTCCAGGAAGGAGAGGACAATCAAGTTCGCCTAGAGAAGGCCTTTTTCTGGACGATGCCAGTGAATGATTTAGAAGAGGCGGCCGGATATTGGCAGAACATCAAGGAGGCCGTCAAGGAGAACCACATTGCGCCTGAGTACTTCTACAAGGAAAGCGAGCACCGGAAGTTCCATGTGCGCCCCAAGGCCAAGAACGCAGCAGATGTTGCAATCAACCCTCATGGCGGCACAGCTAAGAAATACTGCTACTGGTTCAACCACGATTACATCAAAGCAATTGTTGAGAATGCCAAATAGAAAAATGCGGGGCTCGACACCTCGCATTTCATTTATCCTTTCAATCTGGCTTCAAGTTCTTTCCCTACCCGGGTAATAATTCCGCAAACTAGAGCATTACCCATCAAAAAGGCTCTCTTTCCATCATCAACGCCTTCCAGTTTAGTATGGTCTGACGGGAACATATTCAAGCGCTCTAGCTCCACGGGAACTAATCGACGCAGGCGGCCTGTCTGATCTTTGATAACATGCCGACATCGATCCGGGCTTCTGCCTCCCTCCGAGGTGATAATTGTCCGAGAGGGCTTGTCTATTGAGTCCGGGAAATCCATGCCTCCTTCAGTGTAATAGTACTGACCGCCGTCTTTTCTGGTTCGAAGCTCGCGTTTAGAGCCTTTGTAATACAACCAGCGTGCAACCTGTTCTTCTGTGATATAGAACTCCGTGGGGACCTCTTCAGGAGAAACCATAATGTCCCGAATGGTTACTGGTTTTTCATGACACAATGGCGTTGTGTCCATGGAATAGGCATAACCCTTAACCATTACCCCGCTATTCTCAAAAGGACTAGCTGTCTTCTTTTTCTCGGAATCCGTCTTCGGCTTGTTAAACAGCTCTGTGATGTCTAATAGACGATCTCCATATTTCTTCTTACGAGACAGGCGAATCGCATTAAGTGTTGAGACATCCTCTCTAGCAACAGGAAAAGCCTTTGCAAAGATACCCGAGTTAAGGATCCAGTCCGCAGGAGATGTGAATCCACGTGCGATAACACTATCTCTCTTGTAACCGACGATATAAGTTCTACGCCGCCTCTGAGGCATAGCATAATCGGCAGCATTAATCACTCTCCACTCAACAATATAACCCAATTGATTGAGGCATTCCAAAATGATGGCGAAATCGCGACCGCGTTGGGACGCAGGAGACAGTAGTAGGCGATCGACGTTCTCAAGGAATACAACTGATGGACGTTTCTTGCCTTTCTTCTCTTTCAATATTCGATAAATAGACCACCATAGAACACCTTTTTTCCCTTCGATTCCCTTGGAATTGGAGAGCGTTGTTGCCACTGAATAGTCTTGACAAGGGAAACCTCCGACAAGCATATCGTGGTCAGGAATACTCTTGGTTTCGACAAGGTTAATGTCTTCATTTACAACACTGCCGACACCAAAATTTTTCTCGTAAACCATCGCCGCGTGCTGGACTTTTGTAGCGGGCTCCCATTGATTAGCCCAAATAGTCTTGAAGAAATCCGCGTCAGCCCTGTCAAGACCGACTCGGAACCCACCGACACCCGCGAAAAGTTCAATAACTCTGACCTCGTTCATACGTTTTCTTTGCAAGTTCAAAGTTACAGAGTTTTTTCTTTCGATCCAAATTTTTGATGTCAAAGATTCTCTACACGTCTTTGTATACCTTCCATCAACGCTTAATAATGTGCAATCTAGACATAATTACTACACTTTTTTTTGTTAACTTTACCTGTTTTTGGAAAGCAAGCCTTTATTCATGTTAGTCTGCCTATTCACTCAGATGGCAGTATCGCGCGTTGTTTTGTGCCATAATTTCGGCAAGGGCAACAGTATTAGAAGTATTGGATTGGCAAATTTGTCTTTCTGCAGAAGATAATGAACTAGAAACCATTCTATTACAATGGGAAAAAGAGTCGTTAAGAATTATCCCTCTCCTAGATTGATGGAGACAATAGGTGCAACGAACCAATCGCCTCAAGCAGCGATTGGAGAATTGGTGGCTAACTGCTTTGATGCGAGATGGGGCGAAGAAAAGCTTAATATTTCCATCGACATGAGGAACAACCAGATAGTTGTCTTGGATAATGGGAAAGGTATGACTTCCGAGATTCTGGAGAAAGCTGTCTGCATCGGTGAAGATATGTCTAGGTATATTGAGAGAGGCGAAGGTACTAAAGGCCACTTTGGAATGGGGTTCAAAACATCTTGCTCTACGCTAGGGGATTATTATGAAATCTATACTAGGCCTGTTGGTGAGAATGTAGAGTATCATACCGCTTTCGATATCAAAGACTACAGTGTTCGTCCGTCTGGTTCTGATGCGTGGGATATTGCCATAGAAGATGGTAAGCCTTCAATTTACTCGCCGTTAAAAAACGCCCCTCATGGGACAGCTTTCGTTATAAAGAATCTGAAGATAAACGAATTCCCCATAAGCGCTGTGCTTGAGTATCTCGGAGATGCCTTCAAGGGACACATCGAAGGTGGTGATATCATTACTGTGATTGATGATAATGATAGTTATCCCGCCAAGCCCAAGACCTATAGTTTCGTCAAGGGAACAAAAGTCATAATTGACGAAAAGTTTGGACCAGGGAACAAATACCATATTACAGGATGGGTCGCCATTGACAAACAGACACACAACGATGGCCTATATGGTTTTAATATCTATCGCAGAGGCCAGTTAGTTGTCTCGCATGACAAGAGCTGGTTCACCGCTCACTTGATGACTAGCCGCATCATTGGAGAGGTGAATATGGATTTCCTCGACGCAACATTCTACAAGCAGGGTGTGCAACAGTCTGAGGACTGGGAATTCGTGAAAATCCATATGAAAGACTACCTTAAAGGCGTAGTGGCGGCCTCTCGTAATCTTAGTAGAGGACATAACATCAATAAACCGTCTGAAAAGAAAGCTGTTCTTGAGCAATTAGACAAAGAGTATGTAATCGAGAATGAAAGTGCTGAGACTACTGTAACAGAGTCAAACAACGAAACTCGCGAGGACACTAAACCGAGCGTTAGTATTAACGACTCTGTGAAAAGCATTGTGACGGAAAGGTCGCTCTTCTTGGAGGATGGGAGTGAAATCCATATTACTTATCTAGAGAAGGAAGAAGATGGACACGAAGTAGGGCCCTTTGATTACATTCTTGATATGTATCAGGAACCGCAAGAACTACAAGTCCTTGTCTATAAAGACCATCCACTCTGGCGAAAAAAGATTGATGGTGAAGTGCGTAGGATAATTGCAACTTCTGATGCTATCTATCGCTCACTTGTAGAGGAATTGGATGTCGATAGCAGGAAGGCATTAAAGATTAGGAATGAATGGGTCTCACAGAGGACTGAATCAATGAGGTAGCCATGGACAAAATTGATGCGTTAGAATTAATAAGAAAGACTTGGGATTCGGAGAATCTGAGTCTAGAAGAGAAGATTATTACAATCTCTGAAGCTTTCTACTCGGTCGGTCTTGACATAGCTACCACAGCCAGCTTTATTAAGACCACCCCTGCCGAACTCTATGCATTTTTGTCTTTGAGCAATCTCGACGAAGACATGATTCGGTTGATTTCTGATGCAAATCCTCCTAAGACAACTTGGCCATTATTATCAAGTGGCAATGATGACGAGATTAAGAAGGCTATATCCGCGCTGTCTGATACATCCAGATCAAAGAGTGAGTCAGTCAGTGAGTTTATATATCAACAGATGATTGAAGTGGCCGGATCTTCTTCTGAACAGCTACTTTCTGAAATTACAGGAGGAGAAATGTTTGCCTTGGCAAAAAAGGCTAAGAATTTCACGTCTGTGAATCCAAATACCATTAAGTTCTTAAATAGCTTGGCCGGGCAAAAGAAAAGGGGTAAAGCATTAAGTGAAAGACAGATAGCCGCTTTGAAGGTTATTCTTAATAACCTTGCAGACAATAAAGTCATTCAACGCAACAGTATTGATGGCGACGAAGAGTTGTGTGATAAGGTATTGGACGCTCTCGAAAGATAAATATGGGGCTCAAGGACATAGATATCAAAGTCAGTTATGCTGGCAAAGGCGGAGACATTCTTAAGAGTTTTCTCTTGCCTTCGATAGATGCGAGTGTCCACTATGACCGCGTCACGAGTTTTTATACTGTTGAATCATTGTTGGCCATCTCCCAGGGAATAGATTCCCTATACCGGAAGCATGGAAGGATGAGGTTGATAATTGGTATTCACAGTTTCCCCGGAGAATTCCTAGATGCTGTAACGAGAAGGAGATTCCTTGAAGAACAAATAGAGGAGATAAGGGCCAATCTGAGATTAGGTATAGAATCCATCAAAGATAGTCTAGAAAGACAACGGCTGGCCACCGTAGCCTGGATGATTGAAGATGGCCTTCTTGAGATAAAGACGGCAGATGTAATAGGAGAGGGTATTTTCCATCCTAAGACATTGCTATTAGCCGACGAGAGAGGAGATAAAATTGTTGCGATTGGTAGCCCCAATGAGACGAGCTCTGGATTAGGCGGTAACTTTGAGCAAGTCATGGTCGCTAAATCTTGGGATCAACCAGATGCTGTGGCCGTCCAAGAAGAATTCTTTAATTCCCTTTGGAATAACAAACTTGAAGATGCCATTACGCTTGATGTTACGGAAGGTACCGCAGAGATTATCAAGCAAGGATTAGGCACTTATTCCAACCCGTCCAAGTCAAATCAATCTTCGAAAAATGATTTGATTAAGGTGTCCTCGACCATGTTGTCGAACTTCTTTGTCTCGGGAGACATCCCTGCTTTGTATGTGCATCAGGAACGTGCAGTGATAGATGCCCTCTCTAGATGGCCGGTTAGAGTGTTATTCTCAGACGAGGTTGGCTTGGGAAAGACTTTCGAAGTTGCAGCCACAATGGCTTTCATGGTGAAGTATTGTGGCGTAAAGAGGGTGATTATACTGACACCGAAATCAGTTTTGAAACAGTGGCAGGATGAACTGAAAGAGCATTTTAAGCTGAATGTGTGGAGGTATGATTCCGGCAGCAGGTCTTATATTGATTCCTTCGATCATGTAAAGTATGTGACCGGTTCAAATCCTATTGGGAAAGGGTCTCCAGACATAATATTGATGTCCGCTCAGTATGCGAGAGGCTCCGGCAACAATGGCGATATCTTCTCCAGAGACGGTGCCTGTTTGCCAGAATTGCTTATTCTTGATGAAGCACATTCGGCGAGAGTAAGTAAGGACATCTCGGGAAGCAGTAAGAAGACGCAAATCTATGCGATGCTGGAGAGGGTCTCGGGGAAGATTCCTCATATGATATTAGCGACAGCCACTCCAATGCAAAAAGAAGCCGGGGAGTATCATTCGCTGCTTAAGCTCCTTGGTTTGCCGAAGGCATGGCAAAAGGCTCCGGCCTATATGAAATCGTTGGATCTAATCTCATGTTCCGAGTATCCAAGTCTCACAGACTTGAGTAGTGCGGCGAAAATGCTCAATATGACGATGGAAGGCATGAAGCCATCCATTGATAGATTAAACGAAGAACAGGACCGCGTATTAAACCGAGTGATTGAACTCAAGGATGGAGACGTAACAATTCTTACTGACTATGTACGTGACAATTGGCCAACCATACGTCAGCTGCTCATTCTCCTGCATCCGGCCCATCTACTGACGGTCAGAAATACAAGGCGCTCCCTATCTGAAAAAGGTTACAAATTCCCTAATAGGAAGTTGACCCCTATCTCAATTCCTGATTCCATGGAAATAGAGATGTTCTATGACCATGTAAACAGCTATCTTTCAAAAAGATGTTTCTCCATAGAGGAGATTCTTTTCCCTGATAGAAAGATTTCTATCGGCTTTGTGCGCGTGAGTTACCAGCAAAGGGTCGCATCCTCATTGTATTCTTGTAAGAAGAGTCTGGAAAGGCGCTTAGAGAAGATAAACAACCTGAACAAGACCCTAGAACGATATCTTAATGCTAATGGGGCTTCCCTTTACAACCCGACAGGTCTTGATGAGGTCGATTTCGAAGATTTGCTTGATGAAGGTTACGATGACACGTTTGATGTAAATCTTTCCAACGTGAACATCCCGGAGCTGCGCCAAGTCATCGCTCTTGAAGCAACAGCGATTTCGCCTCTCATAAAGCGAGCAGGGGAATTGTTGGATAACCGGAAAGACCTTAAAATTAAGGAGTCAATTGCTCTTGCTAAAAAGAGTCTAGACGCCAATGATAAAGTCTTAGTCTTTTCCAGGTATACTGATACAGTCGATGCCCTTCTTAACGAATTCAATCTTGCGGGGCTGCATAAGTTCTATAAATACGGTGTTTACACCGGAGCAACGTCCTGTATCGTCTGGAATGGGGAAGAGTGGCCTTGTGACAAGAATGACCTCAAACGGGGCCTATTCTCAGGAGATATAAAAATCGTATTCTGTTCTGATGCTGCATCAGAAGGCTTGAACCTTCAGGCTGCAAGAGTTTTGATTAACGTTGATGTTCCCTGGACCCCAGCCAGACTTGAGCAACGAGTTGGCCGTATTGCCCGTTTGGGCCAGGTCGCGGATGAAGTTGTCATTTACAATGTATGGTATCCCCATAGTATTGAGGCTCGCATGTACCATAGGATACAGACACGCCTTGAGAATAGCAACCTCGCAATAGGAGAGTTCCCTGATGTTGTTGCAAAGAAGATTAGGGCAGCAATCATGGAAGACGCCGATAGTGACAACCTGGGCCTAAATGAGTTGCTCGAGATCCGTAATTCTAAACAGGTGGCCGCTCTTGAAGAACTATGGAGTCGAACTGGTAATGGGACCGAGAGTGACTTGTTTAGAGAGCGTCTACTGAAAATCTGTTCTAGGTTCCTCAAAGAAGCGGACACGGAATTGGGAGGAATAATCAAGGTGTTTGTAGCAACGGACGGGACACTATTCAAGTTGTCAGCAAAAAGTGGCTTAGCAGAAAGTATTTCTCTAAAGGCCAGAGTCTGGGAACACATAAAGTGTTTTGACGATTCCGTATCCGTAGTGAAGGATAAGA
>JAEEGI010012093.1_pt1 | contig 18511 bp, 18 predicted proteins | sample 8958751 | NCBI WGS metagenome assembly JAEEGI01 (sample SAMN16246545, study PRJNA631951) | gut metagenome | biome: gut microbiome; feature: rumen; material: KS-attached | host: Bos | place: Iran: Karaj | collected 2018-10 | reverse complement strand
TAACAAGACGAACAGGAAGGTCTTCTACTATATTACCTTCTTCTGATAATACACATACGTTAGTTTTTGGATTATCATAACAATCTTTTATTAGTTTTGGTAAGTCATATAAATTATGTGTACCAAAAATAAAGTTAACATTACGATATTTAGATAATATCTCTTTAACAACAACTTCTTCTTGAGCCATACAACCACATACGGCAACAATGATATTGGGTCTTTTTTCTTTTAAATGTTTAAGACGACCTAACATACCAAAAGCTTTATTATGAGCATTCTCTCTAATGGAGCAAGTATTTAATATTATTAAATCAGCTTCTTCCATTTCATCATTTTTCGTAAAACCACATGAATCAAGTAAACCACATATATTTTCACTATCATGTTCATTCATTTGACAACCATATGTTTTAACATAATATGTCTTATTTTTTCCTAAAGATTGATATTCTTTTTTTAATTTAAAATGATCTATTTTAACTTCTTCTTTTGTTCTTTTTCTTGCTTTATTTAAATTAGGTAATTGCATACTAATCCCTCTTTTCATTTTATGATTATAACATAAAAAAAGATTTAAATGAATTAAATCTTTAAATTAACTCTTATTAGAATGAAGAACTATAATTCAATATTTTCCTTCTTCAAATTGTTTTGTTCTCTTTTGCGACGATTTTCCTCATCTACTTGTTCTTGGTAAATTTGATTAACAACACCATTTAAACTATCAACTTTGATGGTTAAAAAAGAAGCCTCATCCTTAATTTTACTTGAATGATTTGTTAATTCATTTATAGCATCATCAACTTTATTCCCTTGAAAAATATCTGAAGTTTTTTTTAAATCATCACATAATTTAATAGCATTGTCATTAATGTCCCCTGCAGTCTGCTTCATCAAAGCAATTTTTGCTTTTTCATTACTTACATTAATCATTTAATTACCTTCTTATAAATTCTTTATTCTCTACAGCATCAGTTTCAGGAACTTTATCATGAATTGTACCATCCCAATTATTTACTATTTCTAATGCCTTATTTACATCTATTATTGTAATAATATTTCTTTCATAATCAATAAGAACACAATCACTATTGATGAGTTCTATAAATGCAGTTGTATCACGAAATCTTACAATTCTTTTATATTCATATTTTTCCAAACTACTAGTTAAAATATCATTATAATCACTTTTTGTACTTGTTAAATGATATTCATTTCCTTCACTATTAAAATTGATTGTTATAAAATACTTATCCAAAGGATATGATACACCATTAATACTTAATTGTCCTTTGTTATATAAATCTACAATTACATCGTCATATTTTGAACTGTTCTTTTTTAATTCATATAATCTATCATAATATTCAACCGCTTTTGGTTCACATCCAATTGTTGTAACTTCATTATTAGTGTTTTTTTCATATGTACCATCTACAAAAGAAATAATAAGCATAGTTGTCAATATAAAAGATCCTATTTTTGCAACTTTTGATTTATCCACTTTAATATTTGCAATTTTATTTTCTCTCATATAACCTCCTAATTATTTGGACCAGGTGTCACTTCAGGACCTGGTGTTGGTGAAGGTCCTGGTCCAGGTTCAGGATCTGAATAACCATTTCCTTTACTCTGTCCATCATATTCTGTATTTAAAACTTCTTCTATATGTTCATTATAAGAGTCACTATAATCTTCACCTAGTAATCTAGTAATTTCCTCATACAAATCTGGGCAAAACTTTTTCATTGCATCTCCCTCAGTGAAATATAAATACATTGCTCCAGCAAAGAATTCTACTGAGTATTCTTTGTTTTCATTCTCATCACCAAAAACAAGATTATCATAATCTTTAGCTTCAATACCTTGAATAGTCTCAACATATTTGTTGTATAACTTTTGCCATGTTTCATTGTTTTTAGAATAATAATATTTTCCAAACAGTTTGTTTATAAAACTATCTACTAAAATAGCATCAAATTTGTGACCAAATTCATGAAGAACTGTTCCAACTGTATAATAATAATTGGCTTTAAAACTTTCGTGTACATTTATTACAACATTTCCAGTGCCTGGATAAGTTAAACCTCCCCAAAAGACTTCACCATTATAGATTTGTGAATCATTACTACACGTCAATATTACTGTGTTGTTTTTATGAGTAAGAACTTCTAAATATGAAGATGGTAATGTTCTCATAGTATTAATAACATTTGCTTTTGCAAAATTATAAGCCAACATTTCAATTCCAGTACAATCTTTTGGAAGAACTTGACAAAACTCAAAATCATAACCATTTATAGAAAGAATTTCAGAATTAGTTTGGAATTCATTAATATGATTTGAATCAAAATTATAATATGAATCAGAGTTAATTCTCCTCCCAGGTTGAAAATCATAATCTTCAAAATTATCAGGACAATTATTAAGAAGAGCTTTAATAATTAGTTCCATTTCTTGGAAACCACGTACATCTTTAATATACAACAATTGTTTTCTTACGTCATCAGGATTTAAACCAAATCTATCATAATCAAATTTTTCTTGAAATTCTCTTATCGATAAATAAGTATTTAATTTTTCATCCATTCCTGTATCTTTATGCCAAAAATCATAAAAAATATCTAGTACATAAAAATGTTTATAGGCATCATCTTGTGTTTCAAGATTTTCACCAAGTTTATACCAATGATCTGCATAAAAAGCAATTATTTTATCTTCATAGACATCTGCGCCATATTTATGTTTTATCAAGTCATCCATGGATTCACCCATAGCTTCTTCAAGTTCTTTTACCATTTTTGATAAAAAACTAATTTTATCTTCTAATTCATATGATACCATACCTCTTAAAATTCCTGTGTTAATAGATGCTCTTTCTTTTACACTAGCATCTAATCCATTATATTGATTGTCTAAGGTATCTAATAACTCTTTTACAGCTTCTGAGTCAATTAAAATACTTTTATTATTATTTAATACAGCATTACAATCAACTTTTAACATGTTATCACCATCTTATATCTAAATTAATCATATCATAGATATTTACACGATTAAAGACAAAAAAAGATTTAAGTAAATTAAATCTTTTTTTAATCACATTTAACATAATCCTGACCAGTATATCTTATTCTTTGACATTCGTTATCTTTAAGTGTGAAACTTTTTCTTAAACTTTCTCGAAGATAAACAGTATGCGATTTTTTACAATCGAAACTATTATCACGAATAATTATATTAACTTCATTTTTAGTAGTACATCGTTTAAGCTTATTATACGATGAAAAATCAACTCCATTATTGGAAAATTTATTATTATAAATCTCTGTTTTAATAATATAATTTTTAGTTCCATCTGGTTCAACATCAATTCCTGCTTCTGGATTAGTTCCTTTAATATTATGAATATTATTGTTATAAACTTTTAAGTTCTCGCCTCTTCCGATTGTTATGCCTTGTCGACGACAATTATATATTTCATTATTATGAACTAAAACATCTTTGGAAACTATTGGGAAAACGGACTGGTCATTACCAACAATAACCCCATCACCGGTCATTTCTTTTACAGTTAAACTGTATATTTCAACTGATGAAGAATCTCTTACTCTAACACCCATTCCCCATTCATGAGTACCATTACCTTTTGAACCATCAAGACATTTTTTCTTTGTTTTTGCGTCAGGTCCAACACGTTTATCTTCGTCTAGAATACTTTTCCCATTCATACATGTATGATTCTTACGATCTCCTTCTAAAGTTCCATTATATACTTTAACATTCTTCTCTTTATAGATTAATACAATGCTGTATTGAGCATCTGAATTAGGATACATTTTTATCGTTGAACCATTAAGATTAAAGTTCATATTTGATTTTAATTGAATAGCTGTATTTAAAATAGGATCGTTTTTATTCACAATATTAGCAACAACATAAGTACCTTTCGTTAACTTAATATTTTTAATACCATTATCATGAGCATAAGATATGGCTTCATTAATAGCTTTAGTATTGGCAAGAGCAGTGCTTTTATTAACTCCACTTCCCGTAACAATATTAAAGTATTTATTTTTAATTGTTCCATCACTACTTATTGCATCACTATTTTTTATAACAAGAGTACAAGTCGCAATCTTTCCATTATTTGATTTTGCTGTTATTGTTACTGTTCCTGATTTAATAGCCACCACTTTCCCATTTTTATCGACAGTAGCTATTTTGGAATTGCTACTTGTCCATCTGATTGTTTTATTTGTAGCATTAGTTGGTGTTACTGTTGCTGTTAATTTTTCATTTTTACCAACCAATAAAGACAACTTAGTTTTATTCAATGTTACCTTACTCACGTTAACTGTTTTAGAAGTAACAGTTACTTTACAAGTCGCAATCTTTCCATTATTTGATTTTGCTGTTATTGTTACTGTTCCTGACTTAATAGCCACTACTTTACCATTTTTATCAACAGTAGCTATTTTAGGATTGCCACTTGTCCAAATAATTGTTTTATTTTTGGCATTAGAGGGAATCACTGTTGCATTTAGTTTCTCACTTTTACCAACTATTAAAGATAAATTAGTTTTATTTAAAGTTATTTTGCTTACATCACCATTTTTAGACGTAACAGTTACTTTACAAGAGGCCTTTTTACCATTATCTAATGAAACCGTTATTGTAGCAGTACCTTCTTTAATACCTTTTACTACTCCATTATTATTTACTGTAGCAACTTTTGGATTACTACTTGTCCATTTAACATCATGAAACACATTTGATACAACCATTGTAACTTTTAAACTATCACTATCACCAACTTTGATAGATAGATTTTTTTTATTAAGACTAATACCTATTTCTATTTTCCAATGAGCATATATTGTTGTGTTTTTATTAAATTTTGTCGACGAATTAACTACACTCCCGCCACTTTTTTTTGAATACCATCCGGTAAAGGTATATCCACTTCTTGTTGGGGTTGGTAAGCTACCAATTTTGGTCCCCTTTTTTATTGAAAGACTTTTCTTTGATACCATTCCACCATTTGCGTCCAAAATAACATTTATCTTATTTGAAGCAAGAGTACCTATTTCACCAATATCATCATTATCATCTTTATTTGTTTTAATAACATTAATTTTGATTAAAAGAAATACTATAGAAGATATCATTAATAAAGATCCTATTACTAATAAAGTAATTGATTTACCTTTTTTATTCATATATACCTCTATTTTTATTATATATTAGCTAACTAAAAAAACAAACTTTTTAACATTAGTTTGTTTTTTAGTTAACACTTTTTTTATTTTATATCTAAATAAAAAAGATTTAAGTAAATTAAATCTTTTTTAACTACATTTAACATAATCCTGACCAGTATATCTTATTCTTTGACATTCGTTATCTTTAAGCGTGAAACTTTTTCTTAAACTTTCTCGAAGATAAACTGTATGCGATTTTTTACAATCAAAATCATTATCACGAATAATTATATTAACTTCATTTTTAGTAGTACATCGTTTAAGCTTATTATATGAAGAAAAATCAATTTCATTACTGGAAAATTTATTTTTATAAATCTCTGTTTTAATAATATAATTTTTAGTTCCATCTGGTTCAACATCAATGCCTGCTTGAGGATCAGTTCCCTTAATATTGTGAATGTTATTGCTATAAACTTTTAAACCATCAACTCTTCCAATCGTTATACCTTGTCGACGACAATTATATATTTCATTATTATGAACTAAAATATTTTTGGTAACTATTGGGAAAACTAGTTTATTACTAGCAACAACAACACCATCACCAGTCATTTCTTTTATAGTTAAATTATATATTTCAATCGATGAAGAATCTTTTACTCTAACACCCATACCCCATTCATGAGTACCATTACCTTTTGAACCATCATTACATTTATGTATTTTTCTTGCATCTGGTCCTACACGTCTATCTTCAGAAAGAATTAAAGTTTTTCCATCTCCACATGTGTGTTTTTGACGATCACCTTCTAGAGTTCCATTATATACTTTAGCATTTTTAATATTATATACTAATATAACACTATATTGAGCATCTGAATTAGGATACATCTTTAATGTAGAACCATTCAAGTTGAAATTAATGTTTGATTTTAATTGAACAGCAGCATTTAAAATAGTTTCGTTTTTATTCACAATATTAGCAACAACATAGGTACCTTTCGTTAACTTAATAGTTTTAATACCATTCTTTTTTGCATAAGATATGGCTTCATTAAGACCTTTAGTATTTGCAAGAGCAGTGCTTTTATTAACTCCACTTCCCGTAACAATATTAAAGTATTTATTATTAATTGTTCCATCACTACTTATTGCATCACTAGTAGTACTACCACTATTTTTTATAACAAAAGTACAGGTTGCTGTCTTACCATTATTTGATTTTGCTGTAACAGTTGCTGTTCCTGCTTTTAATGCTGTTACAACACCATCTTTTACAGTGGCAACACTTGTATTACTACTTGTCCAAGTTACGGTTTTGTTAGTAGCATTATCGGGTTTAATTGTCATTCTTGATTTCAAATTATATGATTTACCAACATTCATATTAATATTATTACTTTCAAAACTTATGCTAGTAACTTCTACTTCTTGGGTACTACTATTATTACTAATAACAAAAGTACACGTTGCTGTTTTACCATTACTAGATTTTGCTGTAACAGTTACAGTTCCTGCTTTTAAGGCAGTTACAAGTCCATCATTTACAGTTGCAATACTTGTATTACTACTTGTCCATGTTATCTTTTTATTAGTTGCATTACTTGGTTTAATGGTCATTCTAGATCTTAGATTATAATTACTACCTATTTTTAATTTAATACTATTACTTTCAAAATTAATACTCGTTACTTCGATAATTTCTTCTTTTGGTTTTTCACTAGATGACTTTTTAGTAACTGTTACATTACATATTGCTTCTTTTCCATTATCTGTTACTACTCTAATGATTGCATTTCCAACACCAACAGCTTTTATTTCTCCATATTTACTAACAGTAGCAACGGTTTTATTACTAGTTGACCAAGTAACCTTTTGAATACTAGCATTATTTGGTGATAACGTATAATGAAGTGTTTCACTATCACCAACTTTTAAGCTTAATGATTTTTTATTTAAAGAAACACTTTCAACACTAATAGAACTTACAGGTTCAACAACAGTAACAATACATTCATCTTTGATATTACTATCTTTCCTTAATTGAACCGTAATAGTAGTAACTCCCACTTTTTTAGCTTCGATATAACCCGTTGAATCATCAACAGTTGCAACACTTGGATCACTACTTGTAAAGATAACGGCATCACCATTATTATTTATTACATCTAAATGGGTAACTTCACCTTTTCGCATTTCTAATTCTTTTATAGAAAAAGTTATTGAATCTTTTTTATCATCAATTGTACTAAATGGTCCATCAATAACATTAAAAGCTACTAAACCAAAATATAGTACAATTACTCCTAGTACTCCAATAATAATCTTTAAAATTATATTATTTTCAGATTCACTATTTCTCATATTATCACCTATTATAATTGTATTACAATTAATTCTATTAAACAATAAAAAACTAGTTATACAAATAACTAGTTTTCATTAATTTTACTTATTTTCTTTATATTTAATAATGGCTTTCTTTAATGTTTCAAAAGGTAACATTGCACATTTTTTACGACTAGGTTGTTTATACATCTCATCATATGCATTTAACTCTTCCAAAGAATCTTTATCATATTCTTTTTCATCTAACATCTTATAATAATTATCCATTAAAGATAACGCTTCATCAATGGTTTTACCAATTAACTTTTGAATCATAATAGATGTTGCAGATGTTGTAATCGCACATGCTTCTCCATCAAAATATACATCTTCTATCTTATTACCATTAAATTTAACAAATAATGTTACATTATCAATACATGAATCACTATGTGTATTGGCTGAAACAAAAGAATCATCTTCAATTGTTTTTTTATTTGTAGGATTTTGAAAATTATCAATAATGATAGTTCTTCTTAAATCATTATCCATCAATAATCACCTTCATCAAGTCATCATGATTTTTAATAACTTCAATAAATTTATCAACTTCTTCTTTGTTATTATAAAAATATAGTGAAACACGACAAGTATTCGAAATACCAATAAGATCTTTAACCATTTTAGCACAATGATTACCTGCTCTAACACAAATATGATAATGATTTAAATATCGACTTGTATCTTGAGAAAAGATATCTTTAATATTAAATAAAATAGTATTACTATTAATATCTTTATTATAAATAATAACATCATTAACTTCACTTAACTTATTTATAAAATAATTACGTAGTTCAAGTTCATATTGATGAATGTTATCCATACCAAGATTATTTAAATATTTAATAGCTTTACGAAGACCTAAGATACCAGCGATATTTTGGGTACCAGCTTCAAGACGTGATGGTAGTTCTTTGTTCTCATATGTTAAATCACACTCAAAAACACTATTCATACCACCGCCAAGAATAATTGGTTCCATTTGATTTAATAGTTCATATTTACCATATAGTACACCAATACCTGTTGGGCCTAACATCTTATGAGCAGAGAACGCTAAAAAGTCAACACCACTTTCAATAACATTGGTTTTCTTATGTGGTACAGACTGACACCCATCACAAACAACTAATATTCCCATAGGATGAACCATTTCACATATTTGTTCCATTGGTCTTGTATCTCCAAATGTATTAGTTATTTCAGCAAGAGAAATTACTTTAGTGTTACTTGTAATAGCTTTTCTAACATTATCAAGAGTTACCATATTATTCTCAAGTTCAATAAACTTAATATCAATACCTATTTCATTTTTTAATTTATACCATGGAAGAACATTACTAGCATGTTCAGACTTCGTTATTAATACTTCATCACCTTTATGAAGATAGTTTTTCATAAAGCCAAAAACAATCATATTAAGTGATTCTGTTGCGCCACTAGTAAATATTATTTCTCTTCGGTCATTAGCATTTATAAAATCTCTTACTAAATCTCTTGTTTCTTCATATAAACTATCTACTTTTTGGGAAATATCATAATCTCCTCGATGAGCGTTTGCAGAATACTTTGTATAATATTCAATATTACTTTCAATAACACTAATTGGTTTTAAAGTTGTTGCTCCATTATCAAAATATATTAAATTATTGGAAAGTATTGGAAAATCTTCTCTATTCATAATTTCACCACCATTCTTTTATCTTTTCATTAAATAAACTTGCTTCTTCACCTAGTTCCATTTTACCTAATATTATGGATTTAACAAAAAGATTATTAATTTCTTCTTCTGTTAAGCCACGACTTTCTAAATAAAATTTTGTTTCTTTATCAATTGTACCAATATAGGCTGAATGGCTTGCAAGTATTTCATTAGTATCAATAATTAAATTAGGTATTATTTTAGAATCCCCATTTCCGTAATTAATTATTTTACTATTTTGTCTACATTCAACATCAGTAAAACTTTGATATACTCTTCCATCAATATTAAAATATAGTTTATTATTAGAAAGATTTATACCACCATTATTTAATTCACTAATACTATTATCTCCCATATGACAAATATCATATGTATTAATTGAATCTTTATTTGCAAGAACACCATAATTAAATATTAACTTACTATCTTTAAATAATGATCCTTTAACATCAATTGATATATTTTTGCCAATACAGTTAACAACTAAAGTATTAACATTGTCATTATTAAATATAAAACATAAATTTAAATGACAATCATTACCCATAATAACTAATTTGTTATCACCATTAACTTCAAAAGATATTTTCATATCTTTATTAACCTCTAATAGATAACAATCATCATTTAAAATAATATTTTTACTTTCATCAACGATATTTAGCTTATTCATTATAACCCTTCTCTTCTATTTCAAGAGCTAAATTAAAGTCACCACTTTTTACTATTGTTCCATTATTCATCATATGAACATGGGTTGGTTTTACATAATTTAATATTCTTGTATAATGCGTAATAAAAATAACGGATGTATCAGGATTCTCTTTTAAATATTTATTAATATTATCACAAACAATTTTTAAACTATCAACATCAAGACCAGAATCTAATTCATCAAAAATAATTAGTTTTGGTTTTAACATTAAGATTTGTAATATTTCGTTTTTCTTTCTCTCACCACCAGAGAAACCTTGATTTAGACTTCGATGCATCATATCTTTATCCATCTTAAGATTATCAATATTAGTTTCTAAGTCTTTAATAAAACTATAAAGTCCAACAGGTTTATCAGTATTAGCATTCATCGCGGTTCTTATAAATTCACTATTACTTATACCATCAATAGAAACAGGAGATTGAAAACATAAAAAAATTCCCATTCTTGCTCTTTCATAAGTTGGCATATCTTTAATACTTTTACCATCGACTTTAATATCACCTTTATCAATTACATAATGATCATTTCCAATAATTACTTTTGATAAAGTACTTTTACCTGTTCCATTAGGTCCCATGATGGCATGGATTTCACTCTTTTTTACTACTAAATTAAAATCATTTAATATTTTTTTATCTTCTGCGTGAACAAATAAATTATTTATTTCAAGATTCATATAAATCACCGAGATTATTTTAACATAAAAAAAGACATATTACTATTGTCTTTTTTATAATTTATACTTAATACATACATAGGAAGCAAGAAGTCCTAAAACAACTGATACATAGCCTAAACTTGGATGTAAGAAATATACTATTTGTGATATACCAAATACATTTAATACAAAATAATTAAGTTTAAATATCATTATTATTATTCCAAATATAACAATTAAAAATGATAAAATTAACATTTTCTTATTAATCTTTGTAATATCTGAATCATAGTATACGAAATAAAAAATACCATAAATAAAGATATATAATGGAATAATAATTCCTATAGACATTAAAACAACATTACCATTACTTACAATAATATCACCGTATAAATAACTAAATAATTTATTAAGTGATGTTATTGAATAAGTAAGACCAATTACAACTAACAAAATCCCCGTAAATTTAATTAATAGGTTTCTTGCTGTCATTTTTTCCACCTCAAACTAGTAAAATAATGGAAGAATCTTATAGATGTTAATACAACAATCCATAAAAGAAAACCACGTGAAACAAACCTTAAACATATAAGACTTGTTCCTGTATATAAGGAAAGATAACTTGTAACATCTAATCTTAGTAAAACGAATATTAAATACACTATAACTATCCAACTCGCAAATACAAAATTAATAATTCTTGTATTAATCGTTAATTTCTCATTAAAGATACTATAAAATAATATTCCTAAAGATCCAAAAATAATTACCATAAAGGTTGCAAACGATGGAAAATATAAATAGCGAACAACAAGTGACAATACACTATCTAAAACCGAATCATTATATTGAAGTAATAAAGCTACAAATACAAGAATTAATGTTGCAAAGACAGCTTTAATAATTTTACTCTTTTTATGTAGATTAAAGACTAAAACCATGATAAATATTAAATATAAATGTAAACATGCAATACCAATAAACTTAACCATAATTAACTCCATCTATCGCATATAATTCAAGAATATATACAGTCTGTTGCGTATTACTATTCTTCGTACAAGTAATTAATGTAAGTACAGTCTTTTTATTACTACGACGTATTTGAATAGTACCTGTTTTAGGTACATAATAAATATCAACAATTTTGTAACTATATGTTTTTCCGTTATAAGATACATTAGCAATATCACCGATAGCTAATTTCCATAGATTCTTAAAATATGAAATACTAGCATTACCAGAATGTGATGCAAGTACAAGATTACCATTTTTAACATCAGGATAATTAGACATTGGAAGAGTATATACTCCATAATCAACATTATTATATGGAGAATTTTTCCAAGGAATTCCCGTCTTTAAATTAATTTTAGGAATTGTTAAATAACCTAAATATCGATAATTATTTGTTTTCTTTGTACCAGATGACTTTTTCTTCTTATTATTATTTCCTGTATTGTTATTAGATTCATCAGGATCATCAATATCTTCACCAGAATCATCAGGATCATCAACATTACCATCAACTAAATCATCATTATATCTTTCTTCATCTAATTTCATGCTTATTTCAGTAAATACTTCATCTTTTACAAACATAAAACGATCATATAAAAGTAAGCCAATAGCAACAAAAATAAGTAAAAAACCCAGTCCTAATGAAAAAACTGGTCGGATATCTTTAGTATTATTCTCATTTTCCATACTATCACCCTATTCTATACTAATTTTAGTATAACATTATACCTTTTAAAGTTCAATTAAAAAAGCAACCTGAGTTGCTTTTATTGATACTCTACACCGTCAATATCATGTAGTTCTAAAATATATACAGTTTGTTTTGATTCATCGTTTTTAGTACATGTTATTAAGGTCAAAGTTGTTCTATTAGAATTACGTGTTATTTTAACAACACCGGTCTTTGGAACATAATATATATTCTTTATGACATATGTATAATTATTACCATTAAATTTAACAATCGCTTTATCACCAACAGATAACTTATATAATGTTTTAAAATATGAAATAGAAGCTGTTCCTGAATGAGCCGCAATAACTAAGTTACCATTTACAACATTAGGATAATTAGATACTGGTAAAGTATATAAACCGGTATTTACATCATTTGATTGAGCTTTTTTATTCATTGATTTATCTTTCCAGCGAATACATACGCCATTTACAACATCTTTAACTTTAGGTATCGTTAACGATCCCATACAAGATGTACTATAATTAACCGCTTTTTTTCTTGGATCATTATCATCTTTGATAATAATTTCTTCATCAGGCAAACCATTGTTAATCGTCTCACCTGATATTATATCAACACGTGTCTCTTTATTATGGTCACTAGGATTAATCATACTTCCCATAATATAACGTCCTTCAAACTGAGGAAATGTTGTTAGTTTTACACCACCTAATAATTCTTGATAAGTCTTAGTCGTTGTTCCTTCTAAATTAGTTGATGTTTTTGCTTCAACAATTGATACAACACCTTTTTTATTATATTGAGACGCTAACATAAGATCACGTAATGTTGGATTATGTTTTGAAAGATCAAAAATATATGGTCCAACAATATATGTTCTTTTTAAATTATATTTATCATAAATATCACTTGTAACAGTCTTGGTTGTAATATTATGACTAACAACACTTTCTAATGTATCTATTGTATTCTTTTTTTCATTACTTCCAATTGAACTTGAATAGATATATCGAGCATTAACACTAGGAAAAGATCCATATTTTGTACCTGTTAATAAATCTTGATAAGTTCTTGTTGTATTACCATTAATATCTTGTGACATTTTAATTTCTAATATCGAAACTTTATCTGTTGGACAACTTTGTGATGATAATAGAAAGTCTTTAAGTGTTGGATTATGTTTACTAATATCAAAAATATAATCACAAACAACATAAGATCTTTTAATACCATAAGCTTCATATTCCTTCTGTGTAAGTATTTTAGCCCCTACATCAATAAAAGAGAATATAAAGAAGAGGGCTAATAAATACTTTATCTTCTTCATAATTCATTACCCCTTAACTACTTTATAAGTTGTACTATCACCAGGAATCTTAAGTTGTAACGTTGGATTTCCTTTAATATCAGCATCATTAACTAGAGCTTTTCCATTAGTAATATCACCAATATGTTCACCGTTTTTATATAAAGTACCACTATTAACGCCTTTAATAGTAACGTATGAATTAACCATATTTCCACTAGGAGTTACAGTATATTTATATGTTGGTGTCTTAAGATTAATTTTAGCTGTTTTTGTTCCACTCTTACTTCCACATGTAATATGGAAAGTAATATTTTTATCAGTGGTTTTAATTTCATCATGTTTGATTGTACATCCATTACTTGTAACATTAATAACTTGACCATCTTTAGTTATATCATAACTTGATTTAATAGCAGCTAAAGCTTTATCATAATTGGCTTCATCAACTGTCTTCCACTCTGCTTTAACAGTTACATTACCTGATATTGCACTTTTAGAATTAAATGTTTTGCCATTTAATGTCCATCTTGAGAAAACAAAACCAGACTTCGTTGGAGTTGGAAGATTTCCAACAGCTTCATTTTCATAAACATTCTTTGTAGCAACTACACTACCACCATTAGAATCAAAAGTAATAGTTACTTTCTTCTTTTCAGTCCAAGTTGCTGTTAAAGTAATATCTTTGTCCATCTTAGTAGAAAAATCAAAAGTTGTTCCATTTAACTGCCATTCTTTAAAGTTATATCCACTTCTCGTTGGATCTTTAGGTTTCTTTAAAGTTTCGCCAATTTTAACTTTTTGAGCAGACATACTAGATCCACCAGTTGTATCAAAATGAACCATAACAGTATTATCATTAACTCTCCAAGTTGCTTTTAGTTCAATATCATTCATAACTGGTGTATTAAAATCATAAACATTACCATTTAAAGTCCAATTCGTAAATAAATATCCATCTTTTGTTGGATTAGTAGGCATTTGTACTTTATCTTTTTCTTTAACTTTAATAGATGCTACCTCACTACCACCATCAGTGTTAAATGTAACCGTATAAGTAGGTCTTTCATCATATTTAGCAAAGATAACGGTATCTTTCTCTATTTTAGTATTAAAATCAAATTCTTTATTATCACTAAACCATCCAATAAATCCATCGGTATTAATATTTGGTCTTGAAGCCAAATTTCCTTTTTCAACTTTTTCTATTTGAACAGTATTGTCTTTACCAATAAGGACAACTGTCAATAATTCTTTTTTCGTAAAGTAAAGGAATGCCATAAGAAGTGTTGTCAACAAAAAGACAATTGTTAAAATTTTCCATAACAATCCACTACTTTTCTTAGATTCATCCTTCTTTTCTAAAGCAGGTTCCATTTTTTTAACATCTTCTTTAGTTTCTTCGGGAACTTTTGGAGTTTCAAGAGGAACTTCTTTAATCGCAGGAACATCATCAATAATCGTAATATCATCTTCGACTACTTTAGCAGCTTCTTTATTTAGAATAACCGCTGGATTAGCTTTGATTTCTGGTAAATTAGTTTTTGGTTCTTCCTTAGTCTCTGATACTGTTGGATTACTAATTATTGTAGGAACATTTGTTTCTACTGGTTTTTTTTCTTCTTGTGTCAAGTTTTGCTCCATATTAATACACTCCTATTTTATTCAATTTTATTATATATAAAAAGAAATTTCTTTTCAAGAAATTCGTAAATATAAAATAAATTTAGTGTAAAGAAAAAAGAATAGTTTTACACTATTCTTACCAGTCCATTTCGTCGTCAGACTTTTCGTCTTCTTTCTTTGGCTTTTCTTTTCCTTTATTAGGATTATCATCAGTGATTTTACCTTCTACTGGTACATCTTTAGGTGTACATAGGAAAATACCACCACCAAGTTTTTCAAGACCACCTTCAATTGCATATAAAGTTCCTGAAATAAAATCAACAATTCTTTTAGCTTGATCAGGAGTTACTCTTTTCAAATTAACAATAACTGCGTTATTGCTCTTCAAATAATTAGCAATTTGTTGACTTTCTGAATAAGCACGTGGCTCAAACAAAATCATTTTATTATTTTCTATACCACCTAGGCCAGTATGAGTTGGTGTTGGAATAGCAGGAGCAACTGGTTGTTCCTCTTCTTTTGTATACTCTTCTTCATCAGAAGAATCTCCACCAAATAAACCTTTACGGAATCTATCTAAACCCATATCTATTTCCTCCTATTTTCAATATCATTTTATAATAATTTACCATTATAGTCAAGAAAAAAGAGTTTATAAATAAACTCTATATTGTTTCTTCTTCTTCGATAATTTCTTCTTCTTCATCATCAATTACTTCATCAACAATCATATCATCACTAATCAAATATTCTATTAAATCAAGAACGGTATCACGTCCTTTTTTAGTAACATTTGAAAACTCAATATAATTGTCTTCTTTTGATAAATCAATTGTTGATAAAATCGTTTTAATATTCTTTTCACGTTTACTACTTCCAACTTTATCAGCCTTAGAAAGAATTAATGTAACCGGAATATCATAATATTTTAAGTATTGATACATTAAAACATCATCTTCTGTTGGTTTAATACGAAAATCAACAATCATAAATACTCTTTTTAATTCTTTTCTTTTAGCAAGATATTCTTCAATCATTAAGCCTAATTTCTTTTGTTGTTCACGATTTAAGGAAGCATAACCATATCCAGGAACATCTACTAAATAAAATGTATTATTAACTAAATAAAAGTTAAGTGTTTGTGTCTTTCCAGGTGTTGCTGATACACGAGCTAAATTATTACGATTTAAAATAGTATTAATAAAACTACTTTTACCAACATTACTACGACCAACAAGCAAAAACTCTGGTAATTCAAGAGTTGGATATTGACTACGACGTGTCGCAATAATATTAAGCTCTGATGTATTAATCTTCATTATTATCACTTTCCTCTTTTTGTTCTTTATTATATTTTTTACATAAAATATCTAAGTCACCGATTAACTTATCGGCATCATTAATATCAGTTATCTTAGCACCGCTTGCAAAAGCATGGCCACCACCATTATATTTTTCAGCAATTTTATTAATAATAGGACCTCTACTTCTTATACTAATACGATAATTATTATTTTTAATATCTTCGGTAATAAATACCCAAACAATAATTTCATCAATATAATTAAAGTTTCCAATCATATTACCAGGAGCTGCTGCATCAGTATGAAATTCATTAAGTTTTTCATCACTTATTTTAATATAAGCAACACCATTTTCGGTAATAAACATATTAGAAGCAATATAACCTTCTAGTCTTACTTCACTTATTGGTCTTGCGTATAACGGTTTATAAAGTTCACTAACATCTAAATCATATTTACTAACTAAATCCCCAACTAAGTGGAATGTTTTACTTGATGTACAACTAAACATAAAACGATTAGTATCTGATACTATTCCCCAAAATAATTGACTAGCAATTTCTTTATCCATCAATAGAGGTGTTGCATTAATAAGTTCTAAAACGATTTGAGCAGCAGAACTTGCTGTTGTATCAATATAATCATAATTTCCAAACTTATCAATAAGAGGATGATGATCCAACTTAATAACATCACTATATTGACTTAATTCTCCAACACCATCAATTCTTCGAATATCTGGTGTATCACATACTATTAATAACGTATTTTCTTTGACTTCTTCAGAATGATCTAGTTTTCCAAAATAGTTAAAGCGATTACTACCACTACCTGCTAGTCTTACATTCTTATTAGGAAAAGTAAGTAAAATACTATTCTTTAATCCTACAGTTGAAGCCATAGCATCTGGATCTACTCCAATATGATGCGCGATAACAATGTTATCGTATTTTGTAATTAATTCATAAATCTTATCAAACATAATCTTAATCCAATCTATTTACAAAGATTATATGCGTCACGCGCAATCATAACCTCTTCATCGGTTGGAATAACATAACATGGTACTTTTGATTCTGGAGTTGTTACTAAAACTTCTTCTCCACGGCAATTGTTAGCTTCATAATCAGGAATAACTCCTAATACTTTTAATCCTTCCATAATATCTGTTCTTGTACGAATAGAATTTTCACCAACACCTGCTGAGAATGCAATAGCGTCTACACCACCAAGCTCAAAATAATACATTGCAATGTAATCAATTATCTTTTGAACATACATCTTTTGTGCTAAAATGCAACGATCATCACCTTTATTTATTCCTTCTTCAATATCACGAGAATCTCCTGATACTCCTGATATTCCAAGTAATCCACTCTTCTTATTTAGAATTGTATCCATTTCTTTTGGACTCATTCCTGTCTTACCCATAATATAAGTTAAAATTGATGTATCAACATCACCACAACGAGTACCCATAATAAGTCCTGCGTTTGGAGTTAATCCCATAGATGTATCAACACAACGTCCATCTTGAATAGCAGAAATACTTGCTCCACTACCAATATGACAAGTAATTAACTTTGTATTTGTTCTTCCTAAAATTGCATTTAATCTAGATGCAATATACTTATGACTTGTACCATGAGCTCCATATTTTCTTACTTTATAATCAGTATACCATTCATATGGAACAGCATACATATAATTAACAGGATCCATTGTTTGATGGAAAGCTGTATCAAACGTTACTGTTTGTAATGCATCAGGAATAACTTCTTTAGCTGCATTAATTCCAGTAATAGCTGCTGCATTATGAAGTGGTGCTAAAGTAGCTGATTCTTGAATTTTTGCTACAGCATCTTCATCT
>JAEEGI010012089.1_pt1 | contig 18513 bp, 10 predicted proteins | sample 8958751 | NCBI WGS metagenome assembly JAEEGI01 (sample SAMN16246545, study PRJNA631951) | gut metagenome | biome: gut microbiome; feature: rumen; material: KS-attached | host: Bos | place: Iran: Karaj | collected 2018-10 | reverse complement strand
AATAAATACTATTATCTATATGTATAAAGAATATAAATTTCAAAAAAGTCACAGAAGAAATAAATATTTTATATTTTACTCTTTTTTTAATTTTTTTGAATTGAAATATAGTTTTTTAAAATAAAACAATTTTTACAAAATTTTTTTGTATTTTTATAAATTATAATAATATTATATTATTAATGAATTCTTTTTGAAATTAATGTCTTTTACATCGTTTTAATTATTTTTATGTCATTAAATTATAATAATCTAAATTTATTTTTCATAAAATTTAATTTTTTGATTTATCTAATTTTATCTTTAATTTAACATTTTTAAATATTAAATTATCTCTATTATAAGATAAAATATAAAGGAAATTGAAAAATTCTATTCAAATTTTTTTTATAATGGTTTGTTTAAATATTATAATAAAAAAACTTTAAATTTCTGTAATTAAAAAGTATTTCCTATTATAATATATTTTTTTGGTGATTAAAATAAAGGAAAAAATAATTAAAATTTATTAAATGTAATTCCTATATTTATTAATTGATGCTATATTAAAATTATATTAATTTCATAAATTTAATTTTTATATGGAAAATAATTAAAAATAGGGATAATTACAGGAGTAAATTCAGGATTAGAATATCAAACAACAAAAAAAAATAGCAAAAAAATCAAAACACTTCAGAATAAATTTAGCATGAAGAAATTAGAAAAATCAAATAAAAAAAGATGAAATAATAAAAGAACAGAAAACGAAAATATAATAACAATAAAATAAATATATCATCATTATATTCAGTAAGAAATTTATAAAAAATTACAAAGAAAGTATATGATAAAATTTATTCTTTATTTTGTAATGAGGGAATTTCAGGAATGCATTCAGGAATAACAAAAGATGGTTTTGATATAATTTTTGAAACAAATCATTTAAGCCAATTTTTATTAACAATCAATACTTTCTTGAATGAAAGAAAATGGAAGAATTTTTAATATTAGTAGAGATATGCATAATCCACCTCAAAATAATTTTAATTGGATTGGTATATGAAACAATTGCAAACCTAATTCTGAATTATCTAAAGATAAATTAGATATTCTAATTTTATATTTCACTTATGAATTAAAAAGAAAATAAAAAAATATTTGTTAATGATTTAATGCAGTTTTTATGGATTAATTTAAATCTAACTCCTGTTAACTCTTCTGAGTTATCTCATAATGAAAAAAATTCTAAAGAATTATGTGATATAGGTAAACTATACAAAAATTTAGATTTATTTCATAGAAAAATAAAAATGATATAAAAATTCATTTAGATGATATTACCTTTTTTCATTTTTTTATTTTTTATATGAATTTTATAATTTTGAAGGAAGGTCCTTTCTTTATTAAATTTTCTTCTTTTCACTAAATATTTTAAGAATTTTTAAAGCTGTAAAAAAATATTTAAAATTAATAGTTAAAAAACATTATTGATGCTTTTAATTATATTAAATACCGTAATCTCATGGTTGTCGGACCCCCTGAGCATCAGGGTTTTTTATTTTTTCAAAAATTTTTTCATTTTTCCTGATTTTGGCTAACCGATTTTGTTTTAAAAAAATAAATTATCAAAAGATTTAATTAAAATCAAAAAAAAAAAACTTTTTTTAAAAATCTTTTTTTTGGAACCTGGCTATCCAGATTTAGTCAGAAATTTCAAAAAAATGAAAATGCTTTGTCCGGATAGCCAGGGAGATTTCTATAATTATTTTTTTAATATATATTATTTGGAATTATAATATATATATAAAAATAAGGGACTAATAAAAGTTAAATTGATGTTTAATAAATTTTTCATCTTAATCATCATATCTCCTTTAATTCTATCATTACCTGTAAATGAAACATTATATAATATTTTAAAAGAAAAAGCCCCATATGAGATAATAGATTATGATATATTATTTCCGAATAAAGAACAAAACAAAGAAAATCCTGAATCAAAACAAACAAATCAACAATTAAACTCAACAAACAATAATAAAGACCCAAGAAAATTACTGAATTATAACAAAGCCATGGATATAATACTAACAGTATCCGATTTAATTCGTGTAGCAACATCATTGAAATCAGGTGATTTAAATGTAGAAGCATTAACTTCATTAACATATAGAGTAGCTCAATGGGATGTGTTTAAAAAAGTTCCAAAAAAATACGACCACAGAGAAAAGTATAAATCATACTCCTTATTATTTTGGCAAAGACCATGTGAATCAGCTTCAGCATATGCAGCAGCATTAGCAACATCATATAGACGAGCTAAGAGCTATGAAGTAGCAAGACATTTATCAGGAATAACAATAATGGAACATTATGGACAATGTAGAAAAATAAATGTTTTAGAGGCTTTTACTTTCATTAATGAATACGGTCTTTTAGAATTTCCATGCAGAGATCAAACTTATTTTATTGATTGTGAATATGATGATTGCATTTCATATGATGCAAGAATTGAAGGTTTTTATGCTATTAAAGATACTACTTATAAATGTAATGAGGTATATGGAATTAAAGGTAAAAAAAATATAAAAAAAGAAATTGTTGTAAATGGCCCTGTTGTTGCTTCTTTTAAATTTTATGAAGATTTATTATATTATAAAGATGGGTATTATGAACATGTTTCTGGAGTTTATATTGGAACTCATGAAGCTGTTATTGTTGGATGGGATGACAAAGGATGGATTGTTCAAAATTCTTTTGGTTCTTTTTGGGGGGAAAATGGTTTTTTTAAAGTTAAATTTGATAATAATATTGAGTTTGGAGAAGTAGCTTATGCAAGTTCTGGATTTGTTTATTTTAAAATAGTATTCTTTGCTTTTTTATTTGTTCTTATTTTTTAGAAAAGATTTATTTGTTGAAAATTTTTTTTCTTTTCTAATTAAAAAAATTAATTGAAAACATTTATTCAATCATTATAATCTTTATAAAAGATAAAAATATATCTGAAATAAAAATGTATAAAATCAAAAAAAGATTAAAAAATCAAATAAAAAATAATTATTATAATTGAAAGAAAATAATTTGAGTAAAGATTTTTAAAAAAGGAAAAATCTGTATTTATAAATTAAAAAGAAAAATCCATTAGATTATTTTAATAAATATATATTTTATTTTTTAACAATATTTCCATCAAAGATAAAAGGTAAAGAAGAAAATAATAACCAGTAATATTAAATCAAGAATGTAATTATCATAATTTAATCATTATATTAATAGGATTGAAAATCTTAATGCTTTAAACAATAATTTTTTTTTAAATATTAAATATTAATAAAATATCATTGTTACCCTAATTCTAAATAATAATTGTTCTTAAATATAAAAATTAAACATATTATTATAACAACTTAATAAAATTCTTTAAAGAATTTTTTTCAATTTCAGATTTAAAATTAGGAATTTTATAACTAGGAAGTGCATTTGCATCAATAATAAAGAATTTATTATTTATAATCATAAAGAACATCTACAACTTAAAAAGAGAAATTAGTAAATTTAGAAAACAAATCACAAATTTCACTAACAAATTTTTTTTTCTCGTTTTTTTCAATTTAATCACTAATAAAATGAGGTTTAACAAATTCACTCCAAATATGAGTTTTACATTCATATCCTTCTAAATCTATAGTTTTTAAAATTCAATATCCTTTATAAATTCTTTTTTTAAATCTTCATCAATATCAGGAAATGAACTTCTATAATCACTATAATTATAATTACAAATGTGATAAACTTGTAAAACATATCCTCCCTGATTTACAGTTTCTTTAATTAAACATTTTTAATTGATTTTCTTCTTTTGAAATTTTCTTTTATTATATATTTCCAAAATGCTTTTCATTAAAAATGACTGTAATTAAATTTTTTTCTTCATGATTCTTTACTTCTATATTTTATTATATTTGGAAAATCCATTTTATTATCTTTTAATTTTTTAATAAATTTATCTTTATCTTTCCTTCATTTGATAAATATTTAAGACATTCTAATATTTTTTTATATTTTTCACATTAAGTTTTTAATTCTTGAAAAATAATAATCATTTAATAATTCACTTTTATTAAAACAATACTAAAATTACCTAGGTCATTAGTATTTTTATATTCATTCAAATATTTCTTTATATAAAATTAAATCTTTGAGTTCAAATACTCTTGTTAATCAACAATCAAATTTTCCATTATATTCATAATTTTCTACTCCATAATGTGGTTTATATGAAATTTCCTTTGATGATATGTATTTTTTTTGTTTTAAAAATTCTGTTTTCATGTAAGAGTTCTATCCAGTAAATAATAAAATAATTTTTGAGTTTATTTCAATCATTATAAGAGATGAATGTTCGTAAGTTTAAATAGTTGATAAAAATTGCTTTAAATAAAATTTTCACTTCTATTAATAATAAAAGAAGAATCTTTATATAGAAGACCTAATTTATGTGATGCATGAAAAAATTCAATTATTTTATGTTGAATTAAAGTCTAAATATTCTTTTTCAAATAGTTTCATTTTATATTTTTATTATTGATATAAATCATTAATGTTATTTATTCAATAATATTTGTCTATTGTTTAAAAGAATTTTTTAATTTATATATTATTGCTCTAAATTGGGGAATGGACCTAATACAAACCAAATATTTTTTATTTCTAATGAAAATAATATCAAATAAAACATTATATTTTTAAAGATAATTTGTGTTATAAAAATATTTTTGTTATTTGTTTAATAATAAGACAATTATAATAAAAAATTCCTATACACTTATAACATTTAAAACAATTTTTGTTCGAATGATGATTTCTACATTTTAAAGAATCAAAATATTCTCAAACACCTCATTTAAAATTGTTCCTGCATATTCACCTTCACACCGGACATATTGTGAAAATAAAAAATTGTTTAATCTTTAAACATATAAAATATATATATTTTTAAAATTACTTTTTTTTTATTGGGGATTGGGTCAAATCCCCAAATTTGAATTGTAATTTAAATATTAGTAATTTTATGTTATTATTTCATTTTAAATATTTTTATATATTGTATTTTAATTTTAATATTTATAATATATATATATTTTTCACCAATATGGACACCAACCCATATAAGATTGACATAAATTTTCAGCATTTGTTGCTTGTTTAATTAGTTTTTCAACTTGTTGCTTAAAATCTAAAGTTTCCATTTTACTAAAATCGGTTCCTTTTAATTTATCAATGATTCTTTCTAAAACAATTTTAGCAATTTTATTTAATTCTTCAGATTCTAACTGTTCAGTTTCAGTAAATTCATTAAATAATTGCCTTTCAGCAGACCCCATTCTTCTTTTTTCTATTTTCATTTCTTCTATTTCATCATTACTTCTTTGATTTTCAATTAATTTTCCAGATTCTTTTTTATTTATATTATTTTTATTTTTATGAAATTGAGGAAATCCTTGAATTAAAGTACTAGGTTTCATCACAGAAGTTTTTTTCTTATTAATATTATTATTAATAGCAAACATTTCTTCTCTTAAACCTTCTTTTAAACTTTCACTGATTCTCCCATTTAAAGTTGAATTTCTTTTAATTCCGCTTGGATGAAATATTTTTTGTTCTTTATTTTGTTTTAGAATTAATGGAATTAGAAATCTAAAAGAAATTAAAGGATCATGAACAAAAGCAGTTAAAATAGTAATTAGAGAATCTTTATTATATCTGAGAACTCTCATAACATTTTCACATGTAATTTTAAATGTACCTTCAATACCTGAAACTTCAAGAGCTTTAACTAACATTCTAGTTAATCTAAAAGGTATTTTTTCTGGATATTTTTCTCTTTTCATAGCAACTTCAAAACAATCACCAAAATCAATATGTAATATTTTCCCATTTTTTCTATCTAACATTAAATTAGAAGGATGTCTATCACCTAAACCTAAAATATATCCAACCATAGACATCACAGCTAAAGAACGAGAATAATTTGTTCTTCTATCTAACCATTCTTCTGAATTTTTACTTTTTTTCCATAAAATATTATACATATCTAACCCTAAAGTATTTTTCATAGTATAATTAAAAATTTCTAATTTAGATAATAAAGTTGATGAATCATAACGAGGATTTTTCCATATAATCATTCTTTGTTCTAAATCTTTTTGAATGTCATTGATTTCTCTATATTCTTTAATTAAAGAACTTAAAGTATCACAATTAGGAACCCAACCCAAAATTCCAGTATTATTTGATAATGCTATAACTGGGAATCTTCTTATAAATAAATTTTTATCACAAGTATCTACATCTATACTTAATAATGAATTAATTAATCCAAATAATTGCATTGCTCTTTCATCTTGTCTTAAATCTTCATGTCCTTTTAATAAAAACATATATTCTTTCCCATCAGAACCAAATAATACTATTTTTCTTGGTCTTTGCTTTGAATTTAATATTATTAAATCTTTTTTAAATCCTGCTATTTTTATTATTGGATATTCACTCCTATAAATTCCAGGAATACAAATTTCACTTTGATTAAAATTACTTAATAAAGGAGAAACAGTATCTAAATCTAATGCTTTCATTTCTGCAAAAGCATCTCGCATAGAAATATAAATTGAATGGTAAATACTCCATGAACTATAAATTAATGAAATATCATTAGTTTCAATATAATTATTTAAAGATAATTCAGCTTCATTTAATTGACTTTTATATTTTTGATGAAAATGAATTTCATTTACTGTTTTTGGTTTATCTTTCATTCTTTCATGTGCTTCTTTTAATTTTTCAACCATACCAATAATATTATTACTTTCAAAAAATAAATTAGCACTTTCTTCAATAGCTTCCATCCATTTTTCATGTAATAACATAGCACATCTATTTAATTCATCAATAATTAATTCACATTCTAAAACTAATTGTTTATATTTCTCAGAAATATCTTTTAATATCATTCCTGCTGTTTCACTTCTAATTTTATTCTTTGATTTTTTCATTACTATTAAAGGATATATAATTGCCCAAGGATGATTTAATCCTATTTTACGTAATAATTCAACTAAAGTTTCTCTTATCATTTCATTTTTTATATTTACTCTTGCTAATAATTGAGGTATTACAACTAACCAAGAATCAATTGATATTTTATTAAATGATTCTCTTATTAAATTTAATAATGATTTATCTTCTCCTATTTGAAACCATACATCTACTAATCTTAATAAATCTTGTAATGTTTTTGATATATTTTTACCTCCTATTGTTACACTTGTTGTAAAACCTTTTATTGCATTTGATGCATAATTTCCTCTTATTTTCTCATTATTTCCTAATAATTCAAAATATTTATAATTTAATAAACCAAAATAATGCCATGCTTTATAATTTTTATTATCAAATTTAATACTTAAATCAAAATAATTTTTTATTTCATCTACTTTTTTCTCAGTTAAAAATATATCATATTGTTGTAAATTTAGATATCCATAATAACAATAAACTTTACTTTTTAATTTTTCTGAAATTTTATTTTCAGAATCATTTTCAAATTCATTAGTAATAATTTTATTTAAATTATCAATAGCTTTTTGTGAATCACTTAAAAAATCATTTTCATTTAAGCACTTATTTAAACTTAAAGAAAGTGAAATAGAGATATTTTTATCTTTAACAAAAACAGTATCTCTTTTAAGTCTATTTAACACATTCATACATTTTTCAAATAAATCATCTTTTCTTGCAATTTTAGCAAGATCTAAATGTTTATCATAATCTTCTTCAATATTAAAAACTAATCCTCTAATTGAAAGTATTCTTTCATAAGCATCTGTTTCTTCACTTATCATTTCAAGTCTATTGTCCCATATTTTTTTTAATCTTTCTTTTGATATTGAAAAACCTTTATTTTCAGGAGAATAAAATCTAATAATTTCTTCTAATTCATATAAATGTTGATTTGATAATAATAATTTATATGCTCTTTCATAACCTTCAGTTAATAAAGTTTTTATTTTATCATCTATTGCATTTCTTGCATTTAATATATAAATTTTGGCTTCTTCATATTTTTTTTCTTTTATACAAAAAACTGCTTGGAAGAAATTTTTTTCATATTCTTCTTCATCTTCACTTGGAGACATTTTTAACATATAATGATTTAATTTATCCCATTTTCCTAAATTAAAAGATGCTTTTGCATAATAAGGTGAAAAATTATTTTTTCCTAATGAAGTTGAAGAATTTGTTTTTTTAATTATTACATCATTATCTAATTCAGCTTTAAGTGAAAAATTACATGAATTTTTAGAATAAACTCTTTGTTGAGTTGCATATAATTCTTCATCTAATTCTAATAATTTTTCCCAATCACTTAATCCTTCATAACATAATATTTTTCCTCTTATTAAATCAAGGTCTTTACTTTTATTTTTATTTTCAGATTGTTTTGTTTCTATTATTTTTAAAGCTTCATTCCATCTATGTAATTTTAAATACCAATCATCTTCTTTAATATTATTTTTCTTCTTTTCCGCAATTTTTAAAATCCCTATTGAACTTTCTGGTAAATTTAATTCATAATATAATGTAATTAAATTTTCTAAAGAATCAGTTTCATGACTTATTCTATAATCATTTTCAGTATAAAATAATTCTTTTGCATAAGCTTTACATTTATTTGCTATTTTTGCTAAATTTCCAAAATCTACAAATTCTATATGGCTTTCTTCTCTTTCAATAAATTCAACTAAATTTAAAATTGTTAATAAAATATCATTTGGTGTTGTATTAGAAGAAAGAGCCATATTTAAATGAGAAAAAATTTTACTTTTTTGATTTTGAGAGAAAGTTCTCCAAACAGAAATAAAAGCATAATTATATAAATCAGTTAAATATTCACTTAAATGTCTACAACATGAAAGAACATATGAAGGTGAATTAAAAAATAATTGATTAAAAGAAGATTTAAACCATTCATGCCAATCTTCTTCTAAAGAACAATTTTTAGGATCAAATTCATTTATTATTTCTTCTTTATTTATTCTTGTTCTTACCATTTCATTTAAATTTTCACTTTGATTTGGAAATAGTGATAAATTATTATTATATGGTGTTATGTCAAAAGGTGAAATTCCATAATTTGATTCTAATGTTCTTTTCCTACTTGTATATGTTGTATTTTGTTGATGCTTGAAAAATTCTGATGAGTAATTTTTCATTAAATCAAATGAATTATATTGTTTTAATTGAGAATGTATTTTATATTTATTTTTCTTTGATTTTTTCCCTATATAATTATGTTCATACATTAAATCACTTTCATCTTTATTTTCTAAATTTCTTTTAATTTCATCGAAATAATCAATAATATTAATTTTATTATTTTTTGCAATTCTTAAAATTGTAGGTAAAAAAGAAATAAATTCTTTTTTACAATACTTTAGCATTTTCATGAATAAACCCATAATTAATTCATTAGCTTGAGGACAATAATTCATAAATTTAATTAAGCTTTCAACTACTTTTGGTATTTGTTCTGCAAATTGATAAAGTGGAATAATTCTATCAATAAAAGCAAACATTTCTAAATCTTTTCTTTGAAGAGTCATTGAACTTGTAGATTTATCTTCACTTACATTTCCTATTTTTTTCGAATATGGATTAAAGGACATCATTGATGAATCTAATAAAATTAACATTTCTGGAATTATTATTCCTAAATAATTTCCTAGTTTCTGAGATATACAATTAAAACATTGAAAAACTTTCATTCTAATTGAATTTATTCTATAAATTAATTTATCTCCTTTATCTGATAATAAACTAATTAATATTGGAATTAATTTATTTAAATATTTTTCCATAACATCTAAATAATTTTCTAAAACACAAATTAATATAGAAAAAATTGTATTTTGTAAATCATCATCTTCAATAAAATCTTCAATTAATTTTACTAATTCAGGTAAATGATTTTTACAATTTGAATTAAAATGTTGAACAATATATAATATACAAGTAAAAATATGAACTTGTGTAGATCCATTAAAACTTTCTCCTGCTTCTATTAATCTTGTTAATATTAATTCAATAAGAACTTTATCTTCATTTTGAGTTTTTAAATATCTTATTATTTTATTTAATATATTTATCACATTATTATTTTGTTCTTGTTGACTTTCATCTTTTAAAATTTTAATCAAAGCTATTATAGTATGATAAGTTAAAGGATCAATTTCTTTATTTTCAGCCATTCTTTCAAAATCTAAATTTTTAACTTTAAATTTCCCATAATTAGAAAAAAATTTAAGTACATTTTTTCTTCGATTTTTTTTGACTTGTTCTCTATTATGAACAACAATCTCTTCATCATCAAAATTTTCATATTCATCAGCATCATAATTTTCAGTTTTATTTTCAGTGTCTATTTTTTGAATATTCCATATTGCTTCTAATTTATCTGGTGCCATTGTTCCAATAAAACCAAAAATTTTTAATGCATATATTCTTGCTTTTCTATTGTTTGTCTTTATTAAAACTTGAATTAAAAGATTAACTAAATCTATAAAATTAAAATATATATTCCAATCATAATCTGAATGTTCAAAAATTGCTAATATTGTTTTTAATGATATTTCTTGATTTAATTGACTTGAATTTTCTTTTAAATTTTTAATACAAAGAGTAATTATTTCTTTATATTGTGTTTCTTTTTTTTTATTATGATTTTCTGAGTTAATGATTAATTCACCTAATATTGATAAAATATGCATATTTAAAGATTGATTAGATTCTTCTTCAGAATCACTTGATGATTTATTTTGAACTTCTTCATCATCATCTTTTAATAATCTAACTAAATTTGAAAAATAAATTTCTAAATACTCCACAATATATTTACCTGTATATTTGACTATATAACTTAATAATATTATTGAATCTTCTTTTTCAGTAATATTTTCACTGGATTCTAAAGTCATAAAAATTTCCATAACATTCTTTTTTAAAAATAATTTCACCATATTATAATTATGTTCAATTAACCTTCCAATAATAATAATAACTTGTTCTCTAACAGAAGAATCAGTAGTAGAATGAAGTATTAAAATAATTTTCATAAAAAAATTATCAGTGACTAAAAGTCTATCATATCTATTATCTAAATTTTTTAACATGATATTTTTAACTTCATCATTTTGAGTTATTAATATAAAATCAAGAAAAGAATCTAATATAATAGTTATTAAATAATCAACTTCATTATCTTTAGAAATTCCATAATGAGGAATCCAAGGAGCAGTTGCAAGAGACATTATTTCAATTTTAATTTTTGATTTAGGATTATCTAAAGAAGGAATACAATACATTTGATAAAAATTTAATATATCTTTATTAAAAAAAGGATGATTTAATTTTCCTAAAAATATTAATGCATTTCTAGTCATTGTTATTATTCTATTCTCTGAAATTTGATTTTGTGCTTTTTGTTCTTGTGCTATATTGTCTATTATATGTTTTCTTACTAAATTTAATAAATTATCATTTGCTTCATCACTTCCTTTTCTTCCAAATAAAAAAAACGAAGAAGTGAATGATGTACTTGAATTATTTGTTAATAATACATTACTTACTGAAAAAGTATTATTTAAATCTTCTAAAGAATCTAATGATATTATTCCTAATTTTTTGGCTTCTTCAAATTTTAAAAGAGTATCTTGTAATACAAATTGTTTAGATGCTATTATTAAGGAAACAACATTAAGTACAATTAAAATAATTTGAATCTTTTCTGAGGAATTTTCATCAAAAACTGATAATAATTCAGTTAAAAATTTAACATGACTTTCATAAAATCCAGTTTTAAAAATTTGATTTAACATCATATTTAAAGGAATTTTTGATAAAATTTCATTAGAATATTTAACTAATAAATTAGATAAACATTCAATTTCTGCTAAATTAACTATTATATTTTCCTTTTTAAAATCAGCTTCAATAATATTTATAATATCTTGAATAATATTAGAAAAAATATCTTTTGTCATTACAGTACTTAATTTTCCTAAAGACTTAAAAATTGCATTTCTTATTATTGGATTAGGTTTTGATAAATATAATTGAATGAAAAAAACAGAGAATTCATTAAAGAAATATTTAGAAAAAACTTCATTTAAATAATCTCCAAAATAAGGAATTAATTCAATTATTGTTTTTTGAATTAATATATTTTTAGAATTTCTTAAATTAAAAAAAAATTCCATGACTGTTTTATATTTCTCATTAAAAAATTCTCTTCTAACTGTAATAGCTCTTATTAAAAGGATTACACCATGAATAACATTTACATCCATATATTCAATATCTTTATTTTGAATATTTTCTTCTATAATAGAATAAATATTTTTTGTATAAGTTTCTTTAATAGAATAATCTCTATTGTTTAATAAGTGTAAAAATTGATTAACTAAAAAAGAAATTGAATTTCTAATATTTTCATCTTTATGTTTATAATTATGTTTAATTAACTTAAAAAATTCATGAAAAGTTTCAATTAATTTATTATAAGTAATAACTGGTGAATTTTTAATAAATTCAGATAATAAATTAATCCAAGCACATTTTTTTTGTTCTTTAACTAATCTATCATCATTTTTAAAAATAGATTCAATTTGAAATTCGATTAATTGTGCAGCATTACTTCCACATCGATTCACAATTTTTCCAATAGTTAAAGTCAATAAATTATATTCTTCAGGAAATAATTCAGAATTAGAAATAATTGAAGTTAATAAAGGAAAAAAACTTTTCATTAAATTTGTTAATAAATTTACATTTTCATTCAATGTTTTTAAAATTGAATTTATGACTTTAACAATAACTTTTACTGAGATTGTAGATAAATTTGAATCTATAAATTGAGCTAATTTTAATATTATTCCTTCTGCTTCTTCTCTATTTTTTGTTATAAATATTGCAATTTGTTTTGATGTTTCTGATACTATTGAAGGATTATTTGAAATTGTTAATTGATTAAATAATATTTTTAAGGTTATATCATCATTTTCTTTCTGTAAATCTTCATTTAATGTTCCATCCATTTATTTTTTTATTATAATTCTTTTTATAATTTATAATTTTTACTTTTTATATTTATTTATGGATAATGAATGCGAAACTTTAATTATAAAAGATAATGAAGGATTGAATAAAATTTCTCCAATTCAAATTATTGAAAAAAGTCTTCTTGATAAATATTTATGTTGTTGTTGTGATTCTGCTTATGATTTAACAATTAAAGAATATAATTTATTTGAAAAATTAAAAAATGAAACAATAATATCATATGATGAAACAAATAAAGAACATGAACAAAATTTAAATGAATTATTAGAACATGGGAAAGAAATATATGAAAATGATACTGATATTGAAATTTGGAAAAAACTTGGTTTTCAAAGTAATAATCCAAGAACAGATTTTAGAGCAGGAGGAATTTATTCTGTTTTATTCATGAATTTTTTTATGAGAAACTTTAATTCTGAGATTCAACAAATTTTAAAATTAAATTATTTTTCTTTTGGATTAGTTTGTATTAAATTAACATTTCAAGTTAGATTATTTTTATTTTTATCAAATAATTCAGAAATTAAAAATCAACAAATAACAAATAAAATTAATGGTTGTTCAAGAAAACAATTAAAATCTTTTACAAAATTATTATGTAATGATAATATTATTTTTTTAGATATTCTTTCATATATTCTTATATTTATTAAACAAAAATTTATGATTGAAATGGATGATGAAAAGAAAGAATTAAATGTTTTATTGATTGATCCTATAATTAATATTGGAATCTCATGTCTTGGAAAGGCTTTGAATAATATTTTAGAAAAAAAAAATGAATCAATAATATATTTTTTACAAATTGAGTTTAAAAAGCAATTTACAAATAAAATTAAAATATGATATTTAATATTAATATATTTAATAATTCCAAAGTTCTTCATTTTTCTATGTCTTATGTTTTTTTTCTAATTTTTCTATTTTTATTTGTGTTATCAATATCTTAATTAAATGAAACATCATTTTCTTTGTGTTTGAGAAAACAATTTTAAGGAGAAAAATAATCTACATGGAGATATTAATATCTATTGATTTTTTTTCTATTGAAATAATGTGTACTAATTATTTAAATACTGATTTAATTATTAAAAATAGAATTAATATTTTAATTTAAAAATTCAATAAATAGAAATAAACAGAAAAAAAAAAATGATAGACATCTTTTTATTAATAGTAATAATATCAATAACAATAATTCTTTTAATATCAAGTTTATATATATTAGCATATTATTCAAATCCAGATGACACAAATTTTGGAAGTAGTTTAATATGTAAAATAATATCAGTTTTAGGTTTAACAATAACATTTGGTGAAGTATTATTACTTCCATTAGATGTAAGTAACATAAGAGGAGATTTAGGAGGATTAAGAATGGATTTAATATGGAAAATAACTTATATAACTATTGCAATATTTATTTTTGTTATTATTCCATTTGCAAATTCTTTTTATGAATGTGATCCTGATTCTACTTTTTGCCAAAAAATTTTTGGTTCTTTTTGTTTTTTTTTCTTTGAAATTATTATTATTGCCTTAATTTTTTTTTTAGGTTTTTTATTCTTTGGAAAAGCTGATATTCCTATTTCTTCTTTTGAATGTAATATTGATAAATCAATTAATATTAATGAAACAATAAATTTAAATAATACTAATTTATGTGGAAATAATAGCAACAGTTATTTAAATATAAAAGTAGGATTTCCAATATTTTCAATTGGTTTATTAAGTTTTATTTCAAATTTTTTTTTTGTATTATTTTGTGGAATAGGAATTTTTTCTTTTCCTTTAGATATGATATATTCTTTTTGTACAAGACCAGAAAGAATAAAAAAAACAAAAATAGAAGAAATTAAAAGTGAAATTGTTTCAACTGCAGTTGATTTAAAAGAATTAGCACTTTCAATTAAAAAAATGGAAAAAGAAGGAGATGATAAAAAACCTTTTTATTCAAAAGAAAAAAGAAATTATAACAATAAATTAAATGAATTAAAAATTGGAGTTTCTGTTCTTGATCAACAATATGAAATTATCAATATTCAAAATATTATTGATGGAAAAGGTATTATTCAATATTATTGTAATTTTTATTTTGGAATTTTTTTTTTGATTATTAGTTTTATTTGGATTACTCATATTCTTTTATATTTAATTTTAAAGAAAAATAATCAACCAATGCATCTTTTTTTAAATAAAATTCTTTTATTTTTTACAGAAAAAAATTTGAATTTTTTATCAATTGCAATTTTTTCTCTTTTTTGTTTTTACTTATTAATTTCTACAATTAAAGGTAATTTTAAATTTGGATTAAGATTTCTATTTTTTACAATTCATCCAATGAAAAGAAATGAAACATATATGAATTCTATATTATTTAATATTATGTTATTAATGTTAACTAGTGTTGCAGTTACTCAATTTTGTGTTAAAGCTTTTAATGATTATGCAGCAATGACTGATATTGATTTAATTTTTTCTTATCAAATTCAATATTTAACTTTTTTTTCTTTTTTCTTCAAATATCATATTTTTGAATATATTTTTTATGCTGTGGTTATTATTAGTTTTATTTATTTAATTTGTAGACCTAATGATACTAAAACTATGAAAAAAATTTTATATAAAGAACTTGAAATTGAAAAAAATAAAAAAGGGAAATTAATTGAATTACAAGAAAATGTTGATTAATGTTCAATTTATAATTGTTATATTAAATCTAATTATTTAAAATTATTTAAAAAATGAAAATTAATTGAAGTATTAAAATATGATTTAAATAAAAATCAATAATAATTGATTTTTGGTGTTAAATGAATAAATATACAATTCATGAATTTAAAATACTATAATTTATTCTTACTTTAAAATATGTTTTTATGATTTATAATAATTTACTTATTTATTTTTCTTAATTGAACATTCAATAATTTTAATTTAACTTAAAAAAAAATATAAATAATTTCCATAAAATATTAAGTAAATAATAAAATTTAGAATGAACGAAAGTAATAAAGTGAAATTAATCTCTAAAAATTTACCAAAACATTTTAATTTAAGACCATCAATTAGAACAAGTATTTTTACAATATTATTTTTATCAACAATTGCATCTCATATAACAATGAGTTTATTTAGAGCTTCATCTCAAGTAATAAAAAAAAAAATTAAACTAACAGATTCTCAATATGGATTTTTTGGTTCTTTATATCATTTAGGAAAATTTATAGGAACAATATTATTAATATTTGTTATAAATAGACAAAATAGAAAAAGAATGATAATTAATGATTTATTTTTTTTAAGCATACTTCTTTCTTTATTTAAATTTACTACTAATAAATTCATTTTAATGCCTGCTTTCTTTTTAATTGGTATTTTTGTTATGGCAGTTAATATTTTTGTTCCTATTTGGATTGATCAATTTTGTACTATTAAATTAAAAACTATTTTTTTAACAATGATTCAATTTGGAAAAGCTTTTGGATTAGTTTTAGGTTTTATATTAAATTATTTTATGAAAAGTGAAAATTATCAAAATCAATTTTTGTTAAATAGTATTTCTATTTTAACTTTTGCTATTTTATTATCTTTTTTCCCAATTTTATATTTTTCATCAAGAGTTTCAATATTACATGAAGTAAAAGGAAATGAAGAATTTAATTTTATATTAAATAAAAATCCAACAAGTAAAAAAAATGAAGAAATAGAAATAGATAGAGATAGTAATATAATAACAATGTTTGGAATAAGAACATCAAATGAATCAACAGCAGGAATCAATTTTGGAAGTAAATTATGTAAAATTTTATTTAATAAATATTTCTTTACTTCAGTTTTTTCAGCAATGATATTATTAACTTCAGTAACATCATTTAATTTCTGGATAATAGAATATATTCCTTTAGTATTAAAAATATCAGATGAAAAATATAAATTATATACATATTTAATAATAACAATTTCAGGTCCTTTAGGAGGTTTAATAACAAATATTTTCTTATCACTAATTTTAGGTCAAAAAGGAAATATATATTCCCCTTTTTTTATGTTTCTAATTTATGTTATTACTGTTATTGCTGGAAATTCAATTACATATATTGAAAATAATTATATTTTATTTTTAGTTTCTTGTATTATTTATTCAATGGGAGCATCATCTGTAAATCCAATGATACAAAGTATTTGTTTATCAAGTGTTTCTACTTCTTTAAAAGGCATTTCTTTCACTTTATTTAATTTAATGATTCATTTATTTGGTGAAGTCCCTTCTTCTTATATTTATGGTTATTTACAAGAAAAATTTATTGAAGAAAATAAAAAGAATAATGTTAATAAAGAACAAAATATTGAAAAAAAAGCAATGAGTCTAATGATGATGTATAGTTTGTTTGGTATTTTTTTTGCTTTTTTAAGTTTTTGTTTTAATTGTTGTAAATTTGATCATAAAAAACAAGAAAAAGAAATTTTTAATGATGATGATGAAGTTGAATTGCAAAATCAAGAAAACGAAAGTACAGGAAATTCTAAAAGTAAAGTTCATAGAAAATTAAAAAGTTTTGAATCTGATAAATTAGATATTGTTTCTGAAAATGCAGAAAATATTGATAGCGAAATTGATAATTAAAAAAATTTAAAAAGATAAATATTATAAGTTTATTTTATTATAATTTAATTAAAGACTTTGTTAGAGTGTTTATATTTATATTTATTTTTAATAATATTATTTAATTTTAAATTTATTATTTATCGTTTGAAATATGCAAAATCATAAGAATTTAAAGGTAGAAGAACAAAATTGCATTTGGAGTAAAATTGAAAGAGTTTTAAAAAAGAAAAAAATTAAAGATATGAATAAATTATATTATCAACAAAATATAGGTTTTAATATTATTGATAATAATATGTAAATTTATTAATTAATTTTTGTAGTCTTCTTGAAAAAGAACTTAAAAGATGGATTCAAATTTATAATGATTATAAATCAAAAATGAAATTATATTATATTCATTCTAAAAAATATCATAATATTTTTAAATCAATAATTAATAAAATAGAAAAAATTGAAAAAGTAAATAATATAATTTATTATATAGAAAGTTCAAATAAAAAAAGAAGATTTTATTAATGTTTTAGGGGATTATATTTTTAAAAAAAGCGATGAATATGATTATAAAACAATAATAAAAATATTAAATTTTGGAGATATACTATTCAATGAAATAGATTTTGAAGATATTTGTTTTAATCCTTTTACAATGGTAATTGATGAAGAAAAAAATTATGAAAATTATGAATATATGAAAAATGCTTTAAATCAAGAAAATAATTATTTTTCAGAACAAATAAAATATA
>JAEEGI010012088.1_pt1 | contig 18514 bp, 11 predicted proteins | sample 8958751 | NCBI WGS metagenome assembly JAEEGI01 (sample SAMN16246545, study PRJNA631951) | gut metagenome | biome: gut microbiome; feature: rumen; material: KS-attached | host: Bos | place: Iran: Karaj | collected 2018-10 | reverse complement strand
CACAGGGCTATCGACACACGGTACTCGAGCCAGATATAGATCAGGCCGAGAACCGTTGTCAATATGTCGAGCCAATACTCGCTGAGGAAATCCATTGTCTAGAAATTAATCGAGAGATGAGCCATCATGTTAAACGGAGCCGAGGGAGCGAAACCTGCCTCATACTGATCAGAGGCATACCAGCCTGTAGCCACCACTTTCCCATTCTCTTTGATAAAGGCAGGAGCAGCCCAGCCATTGTTGTCGAACTTGGTAGAGAAGATGTTATAAAGTGTCACACCAAGAGTTATATCCTTCACACCCAACTGCTTCAGTGCAAACGAATAGCTGAGGTCGATATTCGTGGTGAAATGACCATCGAGCATCATACTTACATCAATGGGGTTGTCGTAATCATCGAGAGTCTTATAACTTTTGAAACCAGTATTCGTCAGATATTGATCACCAACATACTGGCTCTGTACAGAAGCCTTCATGCCCATATAATCGAAGGTGAAGATATTATTGAAGATGAAGTCGGGTGAGAACGATAACGGTGTGTCGCCAAGACTTTCCACCGAGCCGTCCATCAGCGTCACCTCCCACTCCTTGGCACGATTCTTCGACAGTGTGGCATTAGCATCCCAGCGGAACCAGTCAATAGGCTTCCATGCAGCCTCCAGCTCCACACCAAGACGATAGCTTTCACCCACATTCTTGGCGATAGCCTCACCGATATTATTCAGTTCACCCGTCAGCACGAACTGATCCTTGTAACTCATCCAATAGATATTGGCACCTGCCGAGAACTTCTCGCTTTGGAATTTATATCCAGCCTCAAGATCATTCAGGCGCTCAGCCTTCAGCTCTGTGCCGATATTATCCTCGTAGTCATTACGGGTAGGCTCTTTATGAGCAATAGCATACGAAGCATAGACCTTATGATGGGGAGTGATATCGTAGTTCAGACCAAATTTCGGATTGAAGAAGTTGAACGACTCATCGACCACAATCTTGCCATCAGGATTAGCTCCCATCCAGTCACCGGGATTCTGCATCTTGAGGCCGATGTGGCGATACTGCAGATCGAGGAAACCGTTCAGTCCGGGCAGGAAGTCATAATTGATCTTGCCATAAACATTCCAGTCTGTCTTCTTCGCATTGTTGCGATAGTATTCAAAGTCGGGCAGGAGTTCCATTCCCTCAGGTACGTTCTTCACCCACTTCACCAGTCCGAAGTGGTCACCACTGTACTTGTTCCAACCTCCACCAAAGATGGCTTCTACATTCTCACGATTGTTATACACCAACGAGGCCACTAGGGCATAGAAGTCATTGTCCATCTTCTTCTGGCGGATAAGGTCGCTCTTCAGCTTCGGATTCTCTTCAAGCCATACACCGTAAGGCAGATACTCCACCAGTTTGCGCCCCGTCTTATACTCCTCATAATAACCCTGGCCCTTGGTATAATGGCCTGTTACATTCAGTTTCAAGCTGCCTGAGATACGCTGGTTCCATAACAGCTGGTAGTTCTGCTGGTGGTAGTTATCCGTCTGACCATCATAATAATGTACGTTACCATTATCATCATAGTACTCTCCGCAAGAATTATAAGTGCGGCCATAGAGGCTCTGCTCATATTTAGAGGTGTAATTCCAAGCGTGATAAGTCTCCTCTACACCATTCCACGTCAGCAGTTTCACCACCGTATTGTCAGAGAAGTAGCCACCTTGAATGAAATAGCTGTTCAGCTTTGTTGAGGCACGATCCAGATAACCTTTCGAGCCGATGTTAGAAAGTCGGCCCTGAATGCCCCAGTGCCCCTTAATGAGTCCAGTGCCGAATCGAAGTGTCTCCTTATGGGAATAGTAAGAGCCACCAGAGAGGTCGAGTCCGAAGAAAGGTTCCATGCCGATATTCTCCGTCTGCATGTTCACCGTAGCACCAAAGGCACCGGCACCATTGGTTGAAGTACCCACACCACGCTGTATCTGCATCGACTGCACGCTGCTGGCAAAGTCACCCATATTAACCCAATAGAGCTGGGCACTCTCTGCATCGTTCATCGGAATGCCGTTAGCTGTAATATTGATACGACTCGGATCAGTACCACGCACTCTGAGCGAAGTATAACCAATACCATTGCCCGCATCCGAAGTCATCGTGATACTAGGCGTCAGCGACAACAGATAAGGAATATCCTGTCCAAAGTTCGCAGACTTCAGTTCTTCCTGCGACATATTAGTATATGCCACAGGTGTCTTCTTTGACGCACGGGTAGATACGACCTGTACACCTTGCAATTCAACAGAGCGCAACGTATCAATGCTACTCGGCTCTTTTTCCTGTAAAACCAATGGATTAACAGAATTCACACTCACTGCACTCACCAATGCAGCCATTCCTGAAAGAAATCTTTTCATACTACTAACTGTACCTTTAATTATTTAATAATGTAAAGGGGACTTGTTTGTATTGACATCACCTATTTCCATCCCTACGCCGGCATAACCCGGATCAGGTTAGAGGGTATCATCTCAGCCCACAACCATGGGCACCCCTTGAAATCGGCTGCAAAGGTAAATAAAAATCCCCGAAACGCAAAACGTTTCGGAGATTATTTATCCTATTACTATATTTCCTTACCTCAGACCCATGCGGGCTTCTACAACATTGACAACATAGTCGGCCAATTTTTCACACTCATTAATCAGGTCCATATAAATGGTTCCTACAGCATAAGTATATTCGTGATTGTTTACATCGGTGATGTTCTGAGACTTCAACTGATTGCGGTAGTTGTTAATCTCATGTTCGATATTAAACGAGCGGTTCACATCGAACGACTCCTTGCGGCCACCCATCAATTTGTTCATCTGAGTAAGTGACTGTTCTGTGAGTTCCATCATCTGATGAATATGATCATATTGCTTCTCAATGAAGTGATCTTCCTTACCATTATATTTTCGAGAAATGGTGCGAGCCATGTTATAGCAGGCGTCGCCAATACTCTCTAATTCGGATATCTCACGAAGCATAGCACGTATCTTCGCCTTCGTATCATCACTAAGATGAGCATCACTCACAGAGTCGAGATATTTGGCAATCTCCAACTCCATGTTATCAGAAATTCCTTCATACTTTTCAATACGGGTAAAAAGTTTATTAAAGTCACCCGCCCGGTTGTCTTTCTTGTTTGTCGAACTAGCAGAGAGTGTCAGCAATTCGCGTACCATACCAAACATACGCTGCATACGGTTGGAGAACGACTGGATCTCCTTCTGCGCTTCAAGCACCGACAATTCTGGGGTTTTCATGAAGCCAGCAGTGATAAAATGCAGACGGAAGTCTTCTTCCTCATCAACTTTCTTAGGTTTGATTACCCAACATACGAACTTCTCTATCTGAGGAATAAACCATATCAATATGAAAGTATTTGCTACATTGAAAGCAGTATGGAATGCAGCCAACACGAAGCTCAGTTTTGCAGAATTAGCGAGGAAGACACTAGTCTCTACTGCGCCCTTATCCATCGTGACGTCATAGCCTACCCAACCACATACCATATCAATGAACGGGCGGAACACAAACAGGATCCAAATAACGCCGAAAACATTGAAGAACATGTGAGCCAAGGCTGCTCGACGAGCCTGAGTATTGGCAGACATCGCTGCAAGATTTGATGTTACAGTCGTACCGATATTCTCACCCATCACCAAGGCAATACCCTGATAGATAGGCAACGCACCACTTGAGCACAGTATCATTGTGATAGCCATCACAGCAGCAGATGACTGCACGCAGAACGTCATCACACCTCCTAAGAAAAGGAATATCAGTGTCGTGATAAAGGAGTCTGGATCAAACGAAGCAAAGAAATTGAGCAATGCCTGATTCTCACCCAGATGCATTTCTGTACCTGTCATACGCAGGGTGCCCAAACCCAAAAGCAGGAAAGACAGACCGAAAAGGAAATCACCTATATAACGATATTTCTTTTGATAAATCAGAATGATACCAATAAAGAACGCCGGATAGACCGCACTTGTGATATCGAACGACATACCAGCCGACATAATCCAGGCCGTCAGCGTCGTACCGATGTTGGCACCCATAATCACGGAGATGGCTTGGGCCAGAGTCAACAAACCGGCATTCACAAACGAAACCGTCATTACTGTCGTCGCTGTTGACGACTGAACTGAAGCGGTCACCAACATTCCAGTAAGCATTCCAGTAAAACGGTTGGTGGTCATTGCACCTAAGACGTGACGCAACTGTGGTCCCGCCATCTTCTGAAGAGCTTCACTCATCGACTTCATACCGAACATCAGAAGTGCGAGCGAACCAAGAAGCTTAAAAACAATCCAAATCGACATAGTGATTAGCTTTTTTATCGAATTACGGCCACAAAGATACAAAAAAGTTGAGTAATTAGCGAGTTCTTTGCATTTTTTTTTGTAACTTTGCGGCAAAATCACCTAAAACCGGCTAACATTATTTATGGAACAAATGATCAAACTCTATTGTTGTAATAACGATGCTACTATTGAGGTCCCTATTGGGTCAACCCTTGAGGATGCCTATCAGAAATTAGGACTCAACATGGCTTACGGTCCTATTAATGCCCGTGTGAATAACAAAATAGAAGGCATGCACTTCCGTATCTACAAACAGAAAGAAGTCGAGTTCCTCGACATCACTTCTGCCAGTGGATCCCGAGCCTATACCCGTTCCCTGTTCTTTGTACTCTGCAAAGCAGTCCACGATCTCTACGAGAAATGCAAGGTTGCTATTGACATCCCTGTCAGCAACGGCTATTATGTAAATCTTGACATCGGCCATGAGGTAACTCTCGAAGATGCCGGCAGTATTCGCCGGAAAATGCAGGAAATCATCGATGCCGCCTTGCCTATCCACCGATATGAGACCACCACAGAAGAGGCTATACGTATGTTCGAAGAGAAGCACAATCGCTCGAAGGTGAAACTTCTGAAGAGTACAGGACGACTGTTCACGACCTACTACGACATCGACGGTTACTTGGATTATTATTATGGTTCACTCCTGACAAACACCTCTCAACTCTATCTTTTCGGACTTGAAAAATACTACGACGGATTGCTTTTACGCATACCCTCTCGTGAACATCCTGATGAACTAGGCGAGATGACTCATCAGGACAAGATGTTCGGGATCTTCAAGGAGCATCACCGTTGGCAGAGCATCATCAACCTGCGTACGGTAGGTGATCTCAACGAAGCCATCCTCAAAGGTTATTCTCCACAACTGATACAGATTAGCGAGGCCTTGCAAGAGAAAAAGATCAGCAGGATTGCCGATGAGATAGCACAACGCAAAGGCATCAAACTCGTGCTCATCGCAGGACCTTCGTCATCAGGAAAAACCACCACATGTAAACGGCTTAGTGTGCAACTGGCCGTCAATGGCATCAAACCTATCGGCATCTCACTCGATGACTATTTCCTCGACCGTGAGCAGACACCGCGCGATGAGAAAGGAGAATACGACTTCGAGCACTTGCATGCCCTCAACCTACCTCTTTTCAATGAGCAACTCAATGCTCTTTTCCACGGAGAAGAGGTTGAACTACCTCGTTACGATTTCCCCACGGGCAAAAGTGTAAAGAGTGGCAAACGCCTCTCTCTCCACGACGATGAGGTGCTCGTGGTAGAAGGCATCCATGCCCTGAACCCAGAACTCACGGCTCAGATTCCCAAGGAACAGATTTTCCGAGTTTATGCATCTGCTCTAACTACTATCCTTCTCGACAATCACAATTACGTGCCCACCACTGACAACCGACTATTACGACGTATTATCCGCGACCATAAATACCGCGGAGTATCCGCCTTACAGACGATCCGACGTTGGCCGAGCGTGCGTGCTGGAGAGAACAAGTGGATTTTCCCGTTCCAGGAAAATGCCGATGCAATGTTCAACACAGCTATGCTCTTCGAGCTTGCTGTCATTAAGAGTCAAGCTGAACCTTTACTGGAACAGGTTCCTGAGAACTGCGAAGAATATGCCGAGGCTTATCGTCTGCTGAAGTTCCTTCGTTATATCAAGCCCATCCCCGAAACACAGATTCCCCCGACCTCACTTCTTCGTGAATTTCTTGGAGGATCTTCTTTCGAATACTAGTTAACAGCAAACAAGCATACAATTCTGCCAATATTGTAGGAATGAATATCAATCATACTATATCAAGGATAGGTCGTAACTTCATGTCGTTGTTGTTACTAACCCTTCTTGTACCTACACAGATACGGGCAGAAAAATTCGTATTTACTACCGCTTGGACGGCTCAAGCACAGTTTGCCGGCTATTACGTTGCATTGGAAAAAGGTTTCTATAAGCAGGCAGGGCTCGACGTTGTCATCCAGCATCCCTCGCTTACCAGTTCAGCATTTGCCCGACTACAAGGCGATGAGAGCGATGCTGCTATGTTCTCCATGATGTCTGCGATGGACTTTATCTCACAAGGCATACCTCTTGTCAATATCTTCCAAGACTCAATGAACAGCAGCAACATCCTTATTTCAAGGTGGAACACCAGTCCACAGAAGATGAAAGGCAAGAAGGTCGCTATATTTAACTCTGACCCCAACTATCTGGTGCTGATCATGAGTAAAAAGGAGCACATGAACTTTGAGTGGGTGAGATTTACCAGTCACATTAACCTCTTCCTATCAGGAGCTGTCGATGCCACGATGGCTGTCAGTTACAACGAATACCTTCAGCTACTACAAGCAGGCTTTGCCTTGAAGGAAGACATGCTCTACCGTTTCAGTGAACACGGCTACAACATACAGGAAAATGGTGTTTATGTGAAGCGAGACTATTACCGCAGTCATCGTGAGGCATGTCGCAAGTTTGCAGAAGCCAGTCGCAAAGGATGGGAATGGGCGGCTAGTCATATTGACGAGACATTAAAAATCGTGATGAGATATGTGCAGACATATAATGCACCTACTAATCGCGTGATGCAGAAGCTGATGCTGAAAGAGGTTCTGGATCTCCAACTCGATAGAGATTCGGGACGTCGGGAATTCCGTGTACGCCCTGATATGGTAGAGAAAGCTTGCAAACTGATGCTTGATTGTGGTATGCTACGAAGGGAAGTGACTTACAAAGAACTGATGGATCATGGAGCGGAAGAATCTCATTAAACTGCTACGCAGCTCATTGACGGCGCGCCTCAGCCTCTGGGTCATCGTCTTTGTAACAACAATCTTCATAGCTGCACTTAGTCTCACGTTCTCTGAGACGAAAGAGACTGTGAAGAATGAAGCACTCAGCAAGGCAACACTCGATCTGGAGAATATTGTTCTACAAATCGACAATACGCTACATCAAGTGGAAGTTGGCGCAAACAATATGCTGAAAGTTATAGAACGAGACCTTGACAAACCCGATAAGATGTTCGACTACAGTCGCCAAATTCTAAAAAGCAATCCACAACTGACAGGCACAAGTATCTCATTCGAGCCCTTCTACTATCCAGAGAAAGGACGGTATTTCTCGTGCTACTCTTACAATAACGGCGACAGCATACAGACAGAACAGGAAGGTACTGACAATTACCAGTATCACTGCATGGACTGGTATCTGATCCCCAAACTTCTGAATAAGCCCTATTGGATAGAGCCTTTCATGGAGAATTCAGAAGAAGGCATTATTGTTAATGACATATTCACCTCGTTCAGTCAACCCATCCATGACAAAAGAGGCAATATTGTAGGTACTTTTTCTGTTGACATATGCCTCAACTGGTTCTCAGAAACCATTTCCAAGACAAAGCCCTATCCCAACTCCTACAATATCTTATTAGGTAAAGGTGGTACTTTTCTTGTACATCCCGATAGTACAAAACTGTTTTATGAGACCATCTTTACACAAACACTTGAAACGCCAGACTCGGCCGTAACAGCCCTGGGCGAAGCGATGCTTGCTGGAGAAAGTGGCCATAAGATTATGAATATCGGAGGGGAAAGCTGCTATGTATTTTACAAGCCGTTCAAAAACACTGGCTGGAGCGTAGCTGTTGTCTGTCCTGAAAGGGACATCTACGCATCTCTCCGTAGTTTTGTCATCATCATGCAACTTATTGCCGCCATTGGCATCCTATTATTGCTCTATTTCTGTTGGGCCATCGTGAGGATAAGTCTGAAACCACTTCGCAATCTTGTTCATTCTGCCAGTATGTTTGCAGAAGGACGGTTTGACTCAGAGGTGCCAGACAGTACTCGTCATGATGAGATTGGACAATTGCAACGTAGTTTCAGGACCATGCAGAAAGCGCTGAATGATCATGTAGAGGAAGTACGCCAGGAAACAGAGAGATTGGAGCAAAGCAATGTTGAACTGCTCGAGGCTTATAAGCAGACGAAGGAGGATGAGCGAGTCAAGAGCGCCATCCTTGAGAACATGACAGACAAGATGGAGAAACCCGTGGCTAACATCTCAGCCATTGCGCACACCATCTGCGAAGAACACCAAAGCCTATCGAACGACTATATGAGTTCGATGGTTGCCAAAATGCAAACTGATGCCGCCAAGGTGACCGAATTACTTGATGATCTCATCAGGTCGGCTGTCAATGTGAAAAACGACCAAAGACCAAACAATCATGAGTAATCCTATCAGACATATCCGCGAATCGCTCTCTCTACGATTGAGTTTCAGTATTCTGGGGTTCACTGTAGGTGTTTTTGTCATATCCATCGGATTCCTGTTCTATAAGTCAAGAGCTGCTGTGCGACAGAGTGCCTTTGCTCAGGCAACAAAAGAGCTTGACAACACAGCCCTACAAATTTCCGGCATCCTTCAAGAGGTAGAAACGGCGACAAACAATACCGATTGGCAAGTTCTCGAACACTTACAGCCAGACTCAGCCTATGCACTCTCAATACGGATTCTCGAACTGAACCCCAATCTCAATGGGTGTAGCATCGCTTTCGAGCCTTCCTTCTTTGAAGAACAAGGTAAATATTTCTCTGCTTATTCGGGCAATAACGAAGGACATATTGAGACCGAACAGGAGGGAAACGAAGAGTACAACTATTTCGAGATGGCCTGGTATAAGGAGCCGAAACAGAAAAAGCGAGCCTGTTGGATTGATCCTTTCCACGACTATGACAGCAACAACGATGAGTTTGAAAAGGATATGATAGCCTCTTACTCCAAACCACTTATCACGGCAGACGGGCGTTTCGTCGGTGTGATTTCTTCCGACCTTTCACAAAAAAGACTCTCAACGATCCTACGCCACGAAAATTTCTATCCAAATGCTTATAGTATACTGACTGGCACAAGCGGAAGAATCATCGCTGCTGGTAAAGACAATCCATCATTGGATGATCTGGAGCGTAAGGATTGTATCGTACTCAGTAAAGAACTAGGCAATACCGAATGGATGCTATACATTATCTGCCCTGAAGGAGATATCTTCAAAGGTTACAACCAACTTATTTACATCATCATCAGTATCATTCTTTTCGGCCTGCTCTTAATGCTCATCTCTTGTTACGTGATTGTCAGCCATGCAGTCGATCCGATTCATCTGCTGGCAAAACAGACAGACGACATGGCAAACAGGAAGTTTAATGAGCGGATGCCACAATCCACCCGTATCGACTCCATTGGCAAATTGCAAAACAGCTTTGGGGCGATGCAAGAGTCCATTGCTGGATATGTGGAAGAACTGAAGCGAGTGAAAGCAGAAACGGAACATCGCAACCAAGACCTTCTTGCAGCCCAACGGCTAGCAGAAGAAGCAGACCACAACAAGATGGTATTCATACAAGATATCTCCCATCAGATTCGCACCCCCCTGAATATTATCAGCGGATTTGCCCAAGTGTTACGCGACTCATTAGCCTATATGGACAAGCAGGAGATTGAAGAGATCACAGAAAGCATGTTGCAGAACAGTGACGACATCACAACCATTGTGAGCCACCTCATGACCTCATCAGCATTAGAATCCAACAAACATATCAGTTGCAACGACGACGTCGCATGCTATAACATCTGTTGGGAAGTGGTAAAAATGATCCGACTCAAATATCCTGATACAGTAACACTCGGTGTGAAGAGCAGTGTGGATGAGGAATTGACAATCAAAACCAATAAGGACTGCCTGGTGAAAATTCTAAAGGAGTTATTGAACAATGCCAATAGGTTCACACAGAGTGGAGAAATTATCATGGGCTGTGATATGGTGAATGCCAATATGGTGGCTTTCAGCGTCAGTGACACAGGGCCTGGAATCCCTGCTGCTGAGTCAGAACGTATTTTCACCAGGTTCTGTAAAATAGACAGTTTTACTGCTGGTCTTGGCTTAGGTCTTACACTAAGTCGACAACTGGCAAGACTATTAGGCGGTGATCTCAGGATCGACCCCTTATATTATAATGGTACACGCGTAGTGCTAACCTTACCGTTCAAAAGCCAGAACTGAATATTTATTGTAAATAAAGCGTATATTTGCAAGAATTTGCAGAAAAAACACCCTGAATATGCATTTTCTTTGCATTTCATTTGGCTTTTCCATCAAAAATAAATAATTTTGCGGCGAATTTCAAGAAATCCATTGCAAAGTTAGTAATAAACTAAATATAATTATGGCTGAAAAATTGGAAGTAAAGGAGTTGGACCAGGTTGTTGTCCGCTTCTCGGGTGACTCCGGTGATGGTATGCAGCTCGCCGGAAACATCTTCTCTACGGTCAGTGCCACCGTTGGTAACGGCATCTCGACATTCCCCGACTATCCCGCAGACATCCGTGCTCCGCAAGGTTCACTGACAGGTGTGTCTGGTTTCCAGGTTCACATCGGCGCAGGTAAGGTTTATACCCCTGGCGACAAGTGCGACGTGTTGGTAGCTATGAACGCAGCTGCGCTGAAGACGCAATATCGTTATGCAAAGCCCGGAGCAACGATCATCATCGATACCGACTCTTTTGGTCCCAAAGATCTGGAGAAGGCACAGTTCTCCACCCCCGACTACCTTGGCGAAATGGGCATTGATCCTGATCGCGTTATCCAATGTCCACTCACCACGATGGTAAAGGATTGTCTGGCTGATTCCGGTATGGATATGAAAGCCATGATGAAGTGCCGTAATATGTTTGCATTAGGCCTCGTATGCTGGCTCTTTGATCGTGACCTGAACCTTGTAGCAAACTTCCTTCGTGAAAAATTTGCTAAGAAGCCTGCTATAGCAGAGGCTAACATCAAAGTCATTCAAGCCGGTTACGACTACGGACACAACACTCACTCTTCGACAGTGAACGTTTACCGTGTAGAATCTAAAGAAAAGGTTCCTGGACGTTATATGGACATCACTGGAAATAAGGCCACGGCATACGGTTTCATTGCTGCTGCAGAAAAAGCCGGTCTGAAGCTTTACCTCGGTTCCTATCCTATCACACCTGCTACTGACGTGCTCCACGAACTGTCGAAGCACAAGTCATGCGGTGTGATTACTGTTCAGTGCGAAGACGAGATCAGTGGTTGTGCATCAGCCCTCGGTGCCTCATTTGCAGGAGCATTAGGCGTAACCTCGACCTCCGGTCCTGGAATTTGCCTGAAGAGCGAGGCCATGAATCTGGCTGTTATTATGGAATTGCCTCTGGTAGTGCTCGACGTTCAGCGTGGTGGCCCAGCAACAGGTCTCCCCACGAAGAGTGAGCAGACAGACCTGCTGCAAGCTCTCTTCGGTCGTAACGGTGAGAGTCCTATGCCCGTGATGGCCGCTACTAGTCCTACAGACTGCTTCGACGCAGCCTACCAGGCTTGTAAGATTGCGCTTGAGCACATGACACCCGTGGTACTTCTGACTGATGCTTTCGTGGCTAACGGCTCTGGCGCCTTCAAACTGCCTGAGATTGCCAAACTCGATCCCATTAATCCACCATACGTTCCAGAGGAACTGAAGGGTAAGTGGACACCGTATATGCGTGCTGAGAACGGCACCCGCTACTGGGCTGTTCCTGGTCGTGAAGGCTTCACGCACATCCTTGGAGGATTGGAGAAAGACTCTAATACAGGTGCCATCTCTACTAACCCAGAGAACCACGACCTGATGACTCGTCTGCGCCAGCAGAAGATCGCCAACATTCAGGTACCCGACCTTGAAGTTGATGGTGATGTGAACGATGCAGACCTGCTGGTTGTTGGTTTCGGCTCCACTTATGGTCATCTGCGCTCTGCGATGGATGAGCTCCGTGCCAAAGGCTATAAGGTGGCTCAGACTCATTTCAAATATCTGAACCCACTGCCAAAGAACACTGCCGATGTACTTTCCAAGTATAAGAAAGTGGTAGTAGCAGAACAGAATATGGGACAGCTGGCTGGTTATCTACGCATGAAGGTTGATAACTTCGTACCTTATCAATTCAATCAGGTAAAGGGTCAGCCCTTCGTTGTTGAAGAATTAGTCAACGCATTCGAGGACATTTTAAAAAAGAAGTAAAGAGTTATGGAATATACAGCACAAGATTTCAAGAAAGGCCAGCCTCGTTGGTGCCCTGGTTGTGGCGACCACTTTTTCCTGGCTTCACTCCATAAGGCTATGGCCGAGATTGGCGTAGCCCCTGAGAACGTTGCAGTCATCTCTGGCATAGGCTGCTCCAGCCGTCTGCCCCACTATATGGCAACCTATGGCATGAATACTATTCACGGTCGTGCCGCAGCCATTGCTACTGGCGCCAAGGTGGCAAATCCCAATCTTACCGTCTGGCAAGTATCGGGCGATGGCGACGGACTGGCTATCGGTGGTAATCACTTTATCCATGCCAATCGTCGTAACATCGACCTAAACATGATCCTGCTCAACAATCGCATCTACGGTTTGACGAAAGGCCAGTACTCACCGACCTCTCCACGTGGCTTCGTCTCTAAGTCGAGTCCTTATGGTACAGTTGAGGATCCTTTCCGTCCAGCAGAACTTTGTTTCGGAGCCCGCGGACATTTCTTCGCCCGCTGTGTGGCTACGGATGCCAAGGGAACAGTTGAGGTTCTGAAGGCTGCCTACGAGCACAAGGGAGCATCTGTCACAGAGGTTCTGCAGAACTGCGTCATCTTCAATGACCACTGTCACGATGTGGTTTATAACAACGAGGGACGTAAGAAGAACGCCATCTATGTACGACACGGAGAAAAACTCGTGTTCGGCGAGAACAATGAGTTTGGACTCGTCCAGCAGGGTTTCGGTCTGAAAGTAGTAGAGATTGGAAAGGACGGTTATACACTCGACGACGTTCTCGTTCACGATGCCCACTGCGAGGACAACACCTTACAACTTAAACTCGCCTTAATGGGCAATAACGATGGCTTCCCCATCGCCCTTGGAGTCATCCGAGATGTAGAAGCCCCGACTTACAATGATGCTGTCTATGCTCAGGTAGAAGAAGTCTCGGGCATGAAGAAATATCACAATTTCACAGAACTCCTTGAAACCAATGATATCTGGGAAGTGAAATAATCAGAAAATGACGCCTTCTATTGAAAGCGTCATTTTTCATTTCTCAACCACTATTTGCAAAGTCCACTTGACAATCATCCCCGAGGTTTTACGCCTTAGGGATGATTTGTGTAATTATACACTCATTATTCAAGATAATTAAGAATTAAGAGATAATTGTTCAGAAAAAGAATTCGTAATTTTGCGCCGATTTTCTGAGAACTCATTAAACTAAAGACATATATGTTTCATATTTACGAAGGCTTCCATCTGGTAGAGACGTACCATAAGGTTCGCCACCAGCGGAAGTATCATCCAGAAGACAGCATCAAGCGTGCTATTAAAATTGCCCTTGTGGCCATTGTTACTCTCCTACTTTGGAACATGCCTGCCGAATGGTATGGCATCCAAAACCTGACCGTCATTCAGCAGCGCATCATCGCTATCTTTGCGTTTGCCACACTGATGTGGATTCTCGAAATCGTTTCTTCATGGGCTACGTCGGTAGCCATCATCGTACTGATGCTCCTATTCTGTACAGACAGCGGCATCCTACCGATGGTGAACGAAGAGGAAGTAGGCAAACTCTTATCTTATAAAGGTGTAATGGCAACGTTTGCCGACCCTGTTATCATGCTCTTCATTGGTGGTTTCGTACTAGCCATTGCCGCAACGAAAACCGGCCTTGATGCACAGTTAGCCAAGGTGCTGTTGAAACCCTTCGGCACGAGGAGCGAGATGGTGTTGCTCGGTTTCCTGCTCATCACAGGCTTGTTCTCTATGTTCGTATCAAACACAGCCACTGCTGCCATGATGCTGACATTCCTTACCCCTGTGTTCCACCAACTGCCGCCTGAAGGCAAAGGCCGTATCTCACTGGCTATGTCTATCCCTGTTGCAGCTAACCTTGGTGGTATGGGTACGCCTATCGGAACACCTCCTAACACCATTGCCCTGAAATACCTGAACGATCCTGAAGGTCTGAACCTCGGCCTTGGCTTTGGCCAGTGGATGATGTTCATGTTCCCATTGGTGCTCATCCTGCTATTCATCAGCTGGCGTATTCTTCTGAAGACATTCCCCTTTACCCAGAAGCGTATCGAATTGAACATTGAAGGCGGTATGAAGAAAGGTTTCCACTCTTGGGTGGTCATCATAACCTTCTTTGTTACGGTTGCCCTCTGGTTGCTCGACCGTGTGACGGGTATCAATTCATATACCGTAGCCATGATTCCATTTATGGTGTTTGCACTCACAGGTGTCATCAACAAGCGCGACTTGGAGCAGATAAACTGGAGTGTCATCTGGATGGTAGCCGGTGGCTTCGCCCTCGGCTATGGTCTGAATGCTTCAGGTTTGGCAGCCAATGCCGTTGAGAGTATTCCTTTCGGAGAGTTCTCGCCCCTGCTCATTCTACTGATGGGTGGTGCCATCTGCTACTTGCTGTCAAACTTCATCTCGAACTCAGCAACAGCAGCCCTGCTGATGCCTATTCTGGCTATTGTTTGTGGCGCTATGGGCGACAAGCTCGATCCGATTGGCGGTACACCTACCGTCCTGATTGGTGTGGCCATCGCTGCTTCTTCAGCTATGATCCTGCCAATCTCCACCCCACCGAATGCTTTGGCATTCGCCACAGGCTATGTCAAGCAGAACGATATGGCAAAGATGGGTATCATCATGGGTGTCATCTCGATGTTGCTCGGATTCGGCCTGGTCTATCTGATGGGAACATTAAAACTGATATAAAACGAATCATCCCCGCCAATTAGCGGGGATGATTCGTTTTAATATTTAAAGCTACTGCCTCCTACGAACTCTCGCATGATACTCGTAGGAGGTATTTCTTGGTCGCTAATAGGTATGAAGTAATGGATAAACTTCAGCAATCGGTGAGCCTCGGCATACTCTGGACAGTTCTTCGGCACCGATGAAAGAATAAGTTCGGCATGGGTGCGAAGTACAGCAAATTCTATGTTAAGTGCCGAGTTGAACATCACGTCGGCCGTCTCCTGGAAGGGAAATATCCATAGATCTTCAGCCTCACAGACATTCTTCCACTGACTAATCGTCTCACGAGCCGTGAATGCCCCCTTGTTGTAATCACGGATGATGCGGCGCAACAGACGGTTGTCCTGTGTGGGAATCCAGTTATGATCGTCGAGTGAGATACTGGTAAGGGCTGAAATATAAATCTTGTACTTCAGTTCGTCAGCCACACTCTTCGTCAGCAAAGGATTCAAGGCATGAATACCCTCAATAATAAGCACACTATCACTGGAGAGATGGAGTTTCTTGCCATTATACTCACGCTTGCCTGTCACAAAGTTATACTCTGGTATTTCTACTGTCTCACCATTCATCAGACGAGACAGATGGTCACCCAACAGTTTATAATCGACAGCCTCGACATTATCAAAATCATACTGGCCATTGGGCAGTTTAGGCGTATCTACACGGTTTACGAAATAATCGTCGGTAGAAAATGAGAGCGGGCGCAAGCCACAAGCCAGTAACTGAACGGAAAGTCGTTTGCAGAACGTCGATTTACCTGAACTCGAAGGACCAGTAATAAGTACGAGCCGGATAGGATTCTTCCCACGATGGAAACGCTCGTCGATATCCTCGGCTATCTTCACAATCTTCTTCTCCTGTAAGGCCTCACTCACCTGAATCAGTTCTGAGGCATAGCCTTTCTGAATAGCTTTATTCACATCTCCCGCGTTTGAAAGGCGCATGATGATATCCCAGTGCACTTTCTCGGCAAACACCTCAAACGTACGAGGCTGATCCACTTTCTCGGCAAGTATCGTCGGATTGTTCTTATCGGGCACACGAAGCAATAGTCCGTCCTGATAACGTTCCAGTCCCCAGACCTTCAGATAACCAGCCGAAGGCACGAGCGGCCCATAATAGTAATCGACAGTATCGCCAAGCGTGTAATAGTCAGAATAGACCTGTCCGCTGGTTTCCAACAGTTTCACCTTATCCATAAAGCCTCTCTCTCTGAACACGCGGATTGCCTCTTCTGTTGTAGCCTCCGTACGACGGAAAGGCATATCGGCATCGATAACCTCTTGCATACGATGGCAGATAGCCTGAACGTCATCATCGGTAAGGGAATCACCCGCACGTTTTTTGAAATTACAATAGTACCCGCGCGATAATGGATGTTCAATGAACAACTTACTGCCAGGGAAGCAATCTGTGACTGCCTTATAAAGCACAAAACAGAGTGAGCGCACATAAACCCGATGCCCTGAGCCATCACAAGCATCAAGGAACTCTACGTCACGATTTTGGAACAAGCGGTATTTCAATCCCTGAGAGGCATTGTTTACCTTCGCAGAAACTACGGGATATGGCATTTTCAGGTCATCAGCAAACCCCTGCCATACATCTACCAAAGAGCATCCTTCAGGGAAACTCTTCGTTTTACCGTTATTTTTGCAGCGTACTTGCAGCATAGGTTTTAGCGCTTTTCTGCTATTTTTCGGAAGCTCTGCAGTTTCTCACCGAAACAGAGGTCACCACAATCACCGAAACCTGGTACAATATATTTCTGCTCGTTCATGCCCTGATCGATAGAGGCACACCAGATGGTAGAGTTTTCAGGGAGCGCTTCCTTCACGACCTCAATACCTTCTGGAGCGGCAATCACACAACAGACATGAATCTTCTTCGGTTTACCCGACATCAGCAAGGCCTCGATAGCAGCTGCCATGGAACCGCCTGTAGCCAACATCGGATCGGCGATAATCAGAGTCTTACCCTTTACACTGGGCGCAGCGATATAATCGGCCTGGATACCCACTTCAGTATGCTCGCGATTTATATACATACGGAAAGCGGATACATAGGCATTGTCAGCCCGATCGAAGATATTCAGGAAACCCTGATGGAATGGCAACCCGGCACGCAAGACAGTGCCCAGTACAATATCATCCTTCGGCAAGGGAATCTCAAGTGACCCAAGGGGCGTCGTCACCGTCTTAGGTTTGTATTCAAGGGTCTTGGATACTTCATAAGCCATCAGTTCACCGATACGCTCTACATTATGACGAAAAGTGAGACGGTTCTTCTGATAATTCTTGTCACGCAACTCAGACATGTACTGGTTGATAATACTGTTTTGTTCGTTAAAGTTAATTACTTCCATAGGTCAAAATGATGTTTTTGCCTGCAAAGTTAATAAATCCCATTTGTTTTTTGTCAAGTCAAAATGACAAAAGTATCTTATCACTGTCTATTTTTAACTTCTTTAACCTAAAAAAGACTTAACACTGCCCAATAATTGTCAATTGCGGATGGCGAATTCTGAAGAATTTAGTAACTTTGCAGCGCAATTTTAAATTGCGCGGCTAGTAAGGCCAAATAATAACTGGGATAATATTCACAACTTAAAATTAATTAGTAATATGGCAAAGTTAGATTTGACTCAGTATGGCATCACCGGTTCAACCGTGATTGCTCACAATCCATCTTATGAGTACCTCTTCGCAGAGGAGACAAAGGCAGGTCTCGAGGGTTTCGACAAGGGCGTAAACACCGAGCTCAATGCTGTTAACGTAATGACTGGTATCTATACCGGCCGTTCACCTAAGGACAAGTACATCGTGAAGGATGCACAGAGCGAAGATAAGGTATGGTGGACAACTGAGGAGTACAAGAACGACAACCACCCCATGAGCGAGGAGGTTTGGGCAAAGGTTAAGGAGATTGCCATCAAGGAGCTCTGCAACAAGGAGCTTTATGTCGTTGACGCTTTCTGCGGTGCTAACGCTGCTACACGTCTGAGCGTTCGCTTCATCGTGGAGGTTGCTTGGCAGGCACACTTCGTAAAGAACATGTTTATCCAGCCTACAGCTGAGGAGCTGGAGTCGTTTGAGCCTAACTTCGTAATCTATAACGCTTCTAAGGCAAAGGTTGAGAACTACAAGGAGCTGGGTCTGAACTCAGAGACTTGCGTTGCCTTCAACACCACAAGCCGCGAGCAGTGCATCATCAACACTTGGTACGGTGGTGAAATGAAGAAGGGTATGTTC
>JAEEGI010012086.1_pt1 | contig 18517 bp, 20 predicted proteins | sample 8958751 | NCBI WGS metagenome assembly JAEEGI01 (sample SAMN16246545, study PRJNA631951) | gut metagenome | biome: gut microbiome; feature: rumen; material: KS-attached | host: Bos | place: Iran: Karaj | collected 2018-10 | reverse complement strand
TAGTAGCGGCCTTTATATAACTTAAATCATACTTATCTTTAAAGACTTGAGCTAAACTTCCTTTATTTATTTCCCTAACCAATTTAGCAATATTCAAATTATCTTGCAACAAATAATTTCTTTCAATCACATTTCCATTAATATCATTAACTGGTATGTTTTCAGAAACAGTACCCATAGCCGATACTTCACCGGTTTCACATGTATTTCCATTCATGTATCCATTATAATATTTTATTGGATTGTTGGAAATATCATCGATATAATGAGTAACATAGCAGCTATTATCAACCTCAAGAGTAAATATATTATCACCTGCTTTATCTGGATTTAGTCTATAATAATCACAAACACCGCTAGTAACTCCACATGTTACTCCTGGTTTAACACAAGTATATAAAGATTTTTCATCACAATTCAATTCTTCAGCAAATGCAATACTTATTATTCCAAAGAACATTAAAAATCCAAATAACAATTTATTTTTCATAAAAACACCTACTATTCAACAATATAATATCATTAGTACATAGAATATATGACATAAAATTAAAAAAGATAGACACTAAAAGTGTCTATATTTTTTTAATTTTACTATGCTTATATCCATAAAGGAACGCTACTAAAGTAACTACAAAACAAACAATTAAAACTTTGATTTCCAAAAAAGCTCCTGTCTTAGGATTCTTAGCTTTATTACTAGAAGTATTTCCGCTTGTATTTTTTGAACCGGTTGTTCCAGTTGCAACTGTCTTTCCACTACCAGATGATTGTCCCTCTTCAGAAGCGGCAGGTTCAATATCATTGCCTAATGGAGGTTCTTCTAAAAAAGTAGAATATACAGCTTTTACTCTTGTATTAATATCATCAGGTATTGTAGCTGACATAGTATATTTACCATTGCTTCTACTATAACTATAATCTGCAATGTCTTTAAAAGCCGTTAACATTTGATCTTTTGTAATGCCACTTAAATAAGTCTCATAATCTGGTTTTGCCGCTTCTAACATCCAGAAAGGAAATTGTTCAAGTAGATTAGTTGTAGCACTATTAATATCAATCGTAGATGACTGTAGTTTAGTACTATTACCGGTTCTAGAATAAGTCATTTTCAACGTTGTAATTGAACCTCCTAAAGGAGCATACTGAACAACTAATGTGTTTCCAACATAAGCAGCTTTTATATATTTTAGATTATAATCATTTTTAAATTTTCCAGCTAAACTTCCTTTATTAATTTCATAAACAACTTTTTGCAAACTCAAGTTTTCTTGATTAAAGAAATCCTCAAATGTACCAGGCCCTTCACCTTGCAACGGAGGACATGTTATAGTAGTTGACCAATCATCAGTATAAGCCAATAATAGTTCATCGTAATCATAATATGGAGTAATGTAACACGAATCTCCCTCTTTCAATATACTAAAATACCTTTCTTCATCATCATTTATTCCATTTTCGTCTATAGGTAGATAATACTCACACACTTTATCATCAAAATAATGCGCTTGATCATCTCTAGCATCTATGTCTTCATGTGGAATAGCAACCGTTTCCCCAATTTTAAGATTAAATATTTTTTTTGAACATATTTGTGGATCATTTGGGTCGTTTATTGGTCTAGCACTAACACATAATGGAAACATTATAACAAACAACAAACTCATTATCAGCTTTTTCATACAATCACCTACTATTACTTATATAATACCATTATTATTCTTATTATCGTAGAAAACAAAAAAAACTAGACATTTATAGTGTCTAGTATTTTAATACTCTTTTTCTTTGTAAATTGCCACCTGATGCTTTAGTTATAATAAATAATACAATCAATATAATCAATACAAATACTAATTTTATCATGAATTTGTTTTGCTTTTCTTTTCTAATTTTTTCTTGTAACTTAGATATTACATAATTGGCACCTTTATCTGTTAATTCTACTCTTCCAGTTAAAGTAGAACTCTTGGATAAACTATTTGGTAACGTTGTATAACAAAGGCCATATTCACTAAAATAGCACTTATCTATTATTGCCTTTAATTGTTCTGTTTTCGATTCTTTCTTGTTAAATAAAGGAGTTATATCACTTTTATATTTGTCACTTGCTTCTACTCCCCATAATGGAAAAGAAGTATAAAAGAAATTAATTAAAAAATGATCTTCGTTTTCCAAAACTTCATCCTTATACTCATTTTCAGAATATATAAAATTGTTTTCTGTATCTGTTAATATTGTAAAAGTTTCTGAATAAGATTTTGTATCTACAACATTACCCTTTTTATCATAAATATCTTTTTCCATAGAAAATTCCACATTTGCTGCTTTACCAGTAGCATCATTTATATATGCATCAAATTTAATATCATGATATTCTTTTCCTAACTTATCTTTATACTCTTTTGTTATATCTCCATCTTTTATTACCTTAATCATACTCTCTAATGTTGGAGCTGCTTTGGCTATATTCGGCATAATTAATAAAACGCTTAATATAATTAATAAGAATAATCTCTTTTTCATACTATCACCTATTATAAATATATCACAATTAAAACAATAAAAAAAGAAGATTATCTACTTCTTCCTATCTCCTTTTTTTGTTCTTCTAAATATATTGCTTTTCTCTTGATTTTCTCTTGTTTTAAACGCATTTCATGTTCAATTAATCTGATTTTTTTCAAGAATAATTGTTCTTTTTCATAACTTAAAAACTTCTGATATCTATGAAGTAATACTTGTTTAACTAATTCAGCTTCATCAAGAACGATTTCTGCATCTCCTTCATCTGAATCATCATCATTTATTACTTGCATAGCCATGGCAGCTAACTTATTAAATGACTTATTAAATTTCATAGATAATATTTTATCTATCATTACTCGATCAATAACAGTAACTTTATTTACTTTAACTAAGTTATCTCTATTTAATCTTGGTCTAAAAGTATAGCCTTCTATTTCACGAATTGTAACTACACTTTCGTCTTTATGACCTTTATTAATTAAGTAACTTGCCATGTCCTCACCTTCTTTACTTTAATAAATCTGGTCTTCTCTCCTTAGTCCTTTTAAGACTTTCGTTGTAACGCCATTCGGCGATTTTTTCATGATTTCCTGATACTAATACTTCAGGAACTTCCATCCCTCTAAACTCTCTTGGTTTAGTATATGTTGGATAATCAAGCAGATAATTTTCATTAAATGAATCTTCTAAATGACTTTCTTCTCTTATTACTCCCGGTAACAATCTAACTATTGAATCAACTAGTACCATTGCTGGTACTTCACCACCAGTTAGTACATAGTCTCCTATACTAATTTCATAATCAGCAAGAGCTCTGATTCTTTCGTCAAAACCCTCATAATGTCCACATATGATTATTAGGTGTTTTTCTTTCGATAAATCATATGCGTTCTTTTGTTTATATTGTATTCCATCTGGGGTTAATAAGATTACTTTTGAATCTTCAGTTTTTAAACTCTCAACACAGTCAAATATTGGTTGTGGCATTAAAACCATTCCTGCTCCTCCTCCAAAAGGAGTATCATCTACTTTGTTATGAGGATCATCAGTAAAATCTCTAAAATTGATAATATTTATTTCAACCTTATTAGATTGAACAGCTCTTTTTATAATAGATTCACTAAATACTCCATCAAACATTTCTGGAAATAAACTCAATATATCTATTTTCATAATATCAACCCTTTAGCATCTTTTACTTCTATTTTTCTATCCTTCAAATTAACTTTTTTAATATAGTGTTCATTATATGGAATATAAAAATCTTTCTCTCCTGACACATATAACAAAATATTACTACCATTATACACAATATCTGTTACTTTACCAAATAATTCCCCATTTTCTACGACCTCTAAATCTTTTAAATCTTCTAGTAAATAATCATCATCACTAAGTTCTAAATCTTCTCTTTTAACATAGACATTCATTTTTAGATAATTTAAAACTTGATTTATATTGTCATAACCTTTAAAAGTAACCATGTCAAATACTTTATGCCTACGATAAGTTACTATTTCTTCTGGAATATGCCCTTCTCCTACGTATAAAACAAAACCTGGTCTAAATATTTGTTCCTTACGTTCAAAATCACTTCTAATTCTAAGTTCTCCTTTAATACCATGAGTATTAACTATTTTACCAATATACACATATTCCATAACTATCCCTCACTTATTTATTCAATTCATACATAATAATACTTGTTGCAACACCTACATTTAAACTTTCACAATTATTATTCATAGGTATATATAAGTATTTATCACACTTATCTAAAATACTTTTCCTAACTCCAGCGCCTTCATTACCAACAACAATAGCATATTTTAAATTCTTTTGAATATCATTAATTTCCGTTCCACCATCAACTTTTGTTCCTAATATTATATACCCTTTTTCGTGTAATTCATCTATTAATCTATCAATATCTCTTTTAATTATATTAATATGAAACATCATTCCTTCTGATGCTCTGACAACTTTATCATTATATAAATCAACTGTTGATTCAGATAACACAATCGTATCTATATTAAATGCTACACTACTACGTATTATAGTTCCAAGATTACCAGGATCTTGTAAATTATCTAATACTATTACTCGATCCCCCATTTTACCATCAGCAAGTTTTTTAACAACTCCAACTACTTTTTGAGGATTCTTACTATTAGTTAGTTTTTTAAGTACATCATATGTAACTAATGTTGTATCTACATCATAATCAAGATCACAGTCTTCACATTTATATACTTCCAATAATAAACCAGCTTTATGAGCTTCTTCCACTAAGTGTTCTCCTTCTACTAAGAATCTATCATCTTCATCACGATATTTCTTGATAAGTAACTTACTTAGTTCTTTAATTCTTTTATTATTTAAAGATCTTATTACTTCCATCTCTATCCCCTCAATATCTTTCTAGCTAGTTTATATTCTGGATATCTTTTTTCAACTTCTAGCCAAAATTTCTTACTATGATTTTGTTCATAAAAGTGACATATTTCATGAACTATAACATAATCTATCAAACTAACATCCTTTTTTAACAATTCACTATTTAATGTAATAGTTCTCTTAGTAACGTTGTTAACTCCCCATCTAGTAGTCATCTTCCTTATTTTTAAACTAAATGGTGGAATTTTATCAAAAAAATTTATTAAATATTCTATTCTTTCTCCAAATACTTTTTTACATTCTTCTTTGTACCATTTATCAAACATCTTTTCATTTTTAGCATATATCATACTATCAGTAATTATTACTTTATCAACATCTTCATTAAAAAAAACTGTATATGGTTCTCCTAAGTAAGTAAACTTCTTTTCATTAGCATATCTTTTCATTGATTTTTCGTACATTCTAGCAAGTGATTTATTTTCTTTTTCTATCATTTTTAAAATATCTTTTTCTCTAACAAATCTATTACAAGTAACGTATAATACACCATCATCTTTAACTCTAAAATATACATTCTTATTATTTTTTTTAATAATAACTATAGGTACTTTATATTCTCCAAGCATTACTTCCATAAGAACCACCTGTATCTATTTTAACATAAAAAAAGAAGTATTAGAATTCTAATACTTCTGGACTATAAAGCTTTCTATATAATTCAGATGATTTCATAAGGTCTTCATGAGTTCCTGAATCGCTTACTTTTCCTTCATCGATTACATAAATTAAGTCCGCATCCATAATCGTAGAGAGTCTGTGAGCAACGATTATAATCGTATGCGTCTTAACTAAATCATCTATAGTCTTCTTTATATATTCTTGAGATTCATTATCCAATGCCGAAGTGGCTTCGTCAAACAATATAACCTTTGTATCTTTAAGCAACGTTCTAGCAATTGCTATACGTTGTTTTTGACCTCCAGATAGATTGACTCCACCTTCACCAATTAATGTTTCATACTTGTCTGGTAAAGACATAATATAATCATCTATATAAGCCTTGCGACATACTTCTCTAACCTCGTCTAAAGTAACATCTTCCTTTACCACTTTAAAATTGTCGAATATTGTACTATTAAACAAGTAAGGAGTTTGTCTAATAACAGATATATTATCTCTTAGTGAATCTTCAGTTAAATCTTTAATGTTGATTCCGTTAACTAAAATAGATCCATCAACACTATCAAAATATCTCAATAATAGATTAAACAATGTCGATTTACCTTGACCAGATTTACCTACCACAGCAATCTTCTTATTAGGTTTAATCTCCATACTTAATCCTTTTAATATTAACTCTTCATCATCACGATATTTAAATTTAACATCCTTAAATGCTATTTTAACTTTCTTATCTTTGATTATCTTATTTCCATATTTTTCATCTTCGTATAGTTTATTATTTAATATTTCATCGATTCTTGATAATGAAACCATTACTTTGTTATAACAAACACCAAATTCAGATAATGATTCAACAACATCATCAATTCTCCATATATATTTTTCAATTAAGACAAATGATGCTAGTAAGATTGTTCCATTAAATACTTGAATACCTAATGTTAACAAAATAATAAATTGAATTATAAAGTAACAAAGGTTATTTAAACCATAATAAACAGTTTCATCTACACCAATTTTTCTTTGTCTATTAAATAGATTTTCAATATTAACATAAACTATTCTATTAATATTACTTTTAATACCAAGAGCTTTAATCTCTCTAATACCAGTAATATTTTGTGTAGCGACCTTAATATAATTATCCGATTCTTTTTTAATCTCTTCGTGTATTTTCTTTAATTTAGGGTAGTATATATTTGATAATATAAACATTACTATACATAGTACTAATAACTCCAGTCCTACGAAAATTGAAACTGAAAAAGAAATAAATACGATAATAATCGCGATAATTAATCTACAAGTCAGCTTAATAAGTTTATTTAATAGTTCAAGTATACGATCTGGATCTGTATACATCCTATTAATAAATTCACCAACCCCAATTTCTTCAAAAGCAATTGCTGGCATATCTCCAACTTTAGTATATAAGTCTTTATTAACATACTCCATGAATTTCTTTTCAAGTTTGTTGTAGATTAAATCTGTAGGAACTTGCACAAAAACCCATGCAAATATAATAATTCCACTCCATGCAATTAAGAATTTAATAAATAAGGATTGATTACCATCAGCTAGTGCTTGAAAAGCATTAGCCCATATAAAAGCATTTGCTAATGGTTCAAAGTATTTTAAGATAGTTAAGAAGATATAAATAGCCAGTTTAAGTTTGTCATCCTTAAAATATCGAAACAATATTTTAAAATTACTTAAACTTTTCATCCTTTACCTCCATTAAAAAATAACTATTTGTAATAGTTACTTGCAAAAACCTTTTCTCTAAAATTCGTGAGAAAATGCTCTTACAAACCTATTACCCATTCTTAATATTAAATTTTTGATTTGAATTTTATTGCTCATTTTCTCACTCCTCTCTCTGTAAAATTCGATATAATCATAACACCTACAAAAAAAGATGTCAACCTTTTCTGGTTAACATCCTAATCGTTTGTTTCAAGATATTTATTCACTAGAATTCTACCTTAACATTTTCTCTTTCTTCTGCAGGTGCTTCAAAGAAAGCTTCCTCTTTAAATCCAAACATTCCTGCAACAATACTAGATGGGAACATTTTACATTTAGTATTATAAGTATTTACTGTTGTATTATAGTATTCTCTAGCTTGAGAAATTTTATCTTCAGTATTTGATAATTCACCTTGCATTGATAAGAAGTTTTCATTAGCTTTTAAATCAGGATAATTTTCAGCCAAGGCAAACAATTTATTCAAAGTCTTAGTTAATTCTCCATCCGCCTTCATTGCATCAGCATTTGATTCAGCAGATGCATAACTATTACGAGCATTAACTACTGCTTCCAAAGTTTCTCTTTCATGCTTCATGTATCCTTTAACAGTTTCCATTAAATTAGGTATTAAATCAAACCTTCTCTTTAATTGAACATCTATTTGACTCCAACCTTCTTTAACGTTATTTCTTAGTTTAACAAATCCATTATATGCAGTAATAAAATACAATACTATTAATACTATTAAAACTACAATAACTATTCCTACTATTTTCATTTTCATTCCTCCTATAATAATAATAGCATATTTGTATTATTTTTTGACAATATTTTTTATACTTTTTAATACATGATAAATTTTATTTGCAAAAGATATATCTAATTCAAAAGAACCAAGTAATTCTTCTACATATCCGCCAAAACCTTTTTTAAATTCATATACTCCTCTATCTTTTCCGTTAGGATCAAATACATCCTGAATACCATAGAAATTATATCTTCTATAATGATTCTCAGCTGCATACTTAATAATCTCCCATTGTAATCTATATTGACCACAGAAATACATATACTCTGCATATGATCCACTAAATAGATATACTATTTCATCACCATATAGCATAAACATAGCTCCTGATAAAGGAATTATATTTCCTTTTTCTTTTTTTAAATCTTCTGCTTCTTTTATTTTCTTTGTATTGTTTTCAATATCTTGTTTCATAACTTCTTTTTTCTTTTTGTTTGAAGCAGAATCAGACAATTCATTTAGTTTTCTTTCTAATTCTTTATTCAATTCTTCTAAATGATTAATATATGTATCACAGTTTAATTCAACTACTTTAAAAGTGACATCATCACCAAATTTATCATACATTTCTTCGTAATATTCCAAGGTTCTATCTTGAAATTCTCTTCTATCACAAGTATCACTTGTTATTTGTTTAAATTCACTTAATTCATCTCTTTTTAAAGTTTTTAAATTAAGTAAAAACTTAGTTTGGGTTTTATTAATATTGTTTCTAGTACTACTTCTAAAATCATTAAATAACTCTTCACTAGTTTTACCATCAATATCTAGACAATAACACCATTTTACTTGTTCTCCTTCATGATCTCTATAACCTAATCTATGTAAGAAGTTTTTAACATGTCTATTATCAACACCTTCAACTATTTCTGCGTCAGCATTACGAGAAACATTTGGTATATATGGATCGATAATTAAATTTAATCCATTTTTTTCTTTCAAGAATTTTTTGACTTCTCCAGTCATGAAATTAACTAATTCTTCATTTTGATAATCTAATATAAAACCTTTATAAGCTTCATAAGACCTCTTACCCATAAACACACGATTAGTTTCAGAAATCAAAGATGCTGCTATTACTTTGTCATCTTTTTTTACTCCAACCAAATAAACTTTTAAACCATCACATTCTAATCTATGCTTCATCATTGTTGTTTGAAAAAAGTTTTTTTCGGGTCTTGTATCCACAAACTTCATAAATTCTTCTTCAGTTAATTCGCTAAATTTCATATTATCACTCCATATACAATTATACCTTAAGAAATAGAATAAAAAAAGACTTAAGTCTTAATTACTTAAATCTTCAATTTTATCTCTATACTCATTTAACAACGAATTATAATCCTTATTACTCTTTAAATTCAAATTAGTATAAATGTTATCATACTTCAATATTAATTCTTCAATTTGAATATATTTATTTAACTTACCATCATCACTCATTGAGTCTAAATCTTTTGATATTTTAACGATATCTTTTTTCATTAAATTTATAACATTCGATATTATTTTATTTCTATACGATTCTGCTTTATCATAGAATACATTAGTATCTTCAATAGCTCCTAGTAAAGCATAAGCTTTATTGTAATCTTTTTTATTATAATAAGATAAAGCATCATAGAACCCTAATCCATCACTATAAACAGTATCTACTTCTCTAATAAACTTATCATAATCTTCATTATCCAAAGCCCTAATATAAGAACTTCCTATTTTCGTAATAGCATATCTATTTAATCCTTCAATAATATTCTTATAATTAGTTGTAGATTCTGAAAATTCTTTCTTGTTATCATCTAATGTTTCTTTATATGTATTCAACCATTCTTTACATTTATCATTTGTTATATCATGAACTCTTTCTACCTTTTCACTATCATTTTTAACATTTTCAATTATATAGATTATTCCATCTATTTCTTTGGATTCATAATACTCATCTAATGATTTTATAAGTTCACTCTCATAACTGTTATTATCTTTAATAACTTCCTCGCTTGCATTATTCCCACGATTACCAAATACTATTAATAATATGATGATAAAGAATAACAAAAAAGCAACTATTCCGACCATAAAGAATATTCTTTTTCTTTCTTTGACACTTTCATTGGTACCCAAATCTAAATATCCGTCATCTTTTTCTTGCTCTTCTTGAACAACTTCAATTCTTTCTTCTGGTTTTTCTTCAATTATTTCTTCTTTATTATTTTCTTCTTTTTCTTTATTTAATTTATCAATCTCTGATTTAATATCATTTATTAAAGTTAAATCTAATAATCTTCTTGTATCATCATCAACTTTAGAAATAGCAATTGTTTTTTCTAAATTTTCTTTTTTCTTTGATGAATTCTTCTTTTTGATTCTTTCACCACAAAAAGGACATTCGGTAGAATTGTCTTTAATCTTTTCACCACAGTTCCAGCACTTCATCTAACCACGCCCTTATTATCTATATAATAACACATTTATTAAAAAAAAAGAATAATCATATAATCATTCTTTTATAAAATCAATGCCACTATCTTTATCATAGTAATAATCTTCATCTTTTTTGCTTCGATATGAAAATTCCAAACGACCTTCAGCAAATTTTGTTAAACCATATCCTACTTTTCCTTCATACCTATTCAATAGAGCATGCATTTCATCTCTATCCCAAGGATCTATTTCAATTGAATCTAGTTTTTTATAAATAAAAGTATCTATTACTAATTCTTGATAATTATCATTATTCAATGGAACTATGCCGTTATATATTCTTTTATGATTACCATTTATAGTAAGCAATGCTACATCATAATACTTTCTTTCAATCCTTTTATACAATGCATATTTATCTTGCCAAAATCCCAAATCAAAAGCCATTCTTGGTACTTCTAACAATTCATCAATATCCGGATTTCCTTCCAAACTACCAGTCAAGTACTTTTTATACTCACTTAATACTGCAATATCATCTTCGTTATATGTTATCTTTTTAGCACTTACCTTATTCTCGATGTATTCACCATCTGGTCTAGATATACTTGAATTTAATAGAACTATTGTATTTTCTTCATCTTTAAAAATAATTAATTCTTTTATTATTCTTTCTCTTTGATTACAATCAATAATTGCTCTAATCCCTTTACTATTAGTATCAATAGTTAATTTTTTGTTATTTTGAACAATTTTGTATACATCGTTATTCTTATCAGCAATCACTTCTTCATTATTGTCAAAATAATTAAATAATTCACTCAATTTGCTACATATCAAATCATTACGAATAGTTCTATTTATCATATTTTTACAATCATTAAGTAACATATAAACACCTCAATTATTTTAATACAGCGTCCTCATAACTAACAATTTCACACATATATGTTTCTTGATTAAATGTATAAGTTGCATCTGTACATTCAAATTTTATTACTTCTTTTTGATCTGCTATATCGCATTTTTGTCCATTTACTTTTCCGCCGGCAGGACACAACCATCTTTTCTTTCTATATTGAACATCTTTGGTTTCTTTATTAACACACTTACCTGAAGTTAAAGTATATCCATCAGCACAATAGTATTCTCCTTGAGCAGGAATAGAAATAATATGTTCACATCGATGGCTTTCTTTACTATAATCAAATCCTTCTGGACATGTAACTTTTGGATCCATTGATGTAACTATCTTACAATTTCCTTCAGGCGTCATTTCCCCTTTTTCACACGTTGGAACAGGAACATGTTCTTCAACTACTTCCTCTTCCTTTCCGCAACCACACATCAAAACTACAAATAATAATATTATCAAAACCCTTAACCTTTTCATAAAACACCTCTACTATATTAGTATATTAAACAAAAAATATTTTTTCAATAAAAAAGAACTTTGAGTCCCTTTTTACTTAGTAACCATTCCTACAGTGTGTGCATAGCTATCTCCCATATGCCATCCACATCCTATACCAACTGCAAACAAAGCTATCAATAAAATCACAAAAATAACTACAATTGATGTTGTTCTTTTTTGTGTAAGTTGACTCTGTTGTCTTGTAGTAGTTCTTCTTTGAGTTTTAGTAGTTTTAGAAGCAGTTTGTCTTTGTTGTCTTGCCATTAATATCACTCCTATTCTTGTCAAAATTATAACACAATTATTACAGTTTTCCAATAAAAAAACAACAAAAGAGTTGCTTTTAAAATGGTGCCATCTACGAGAATCGAACTTGTGACTGAACCTTACCATGGTCCTGTTATACCATTTAACTAAGATGGCAATTGAAAAAAAACTACTATATAGTAGCTATTTATTCTTCATTTGTTTCTTCTTTAACAGCGATTACTTCTTTACCTTTATAGTAACCACATTTCATACATGCACGATGAGGTTGTATTGTTGCTCCACATTTAGGACATGTAGTTAATGTAGCAACCTCTTTCTTTAAGTGAGTACGACGCATTCTTTTTTTTGTTTTACTTGTTCTTCTAAAAGGAACTGCCATAATATCACTCCTTCCCTTCTTTATCTAATAGCTCTAATAAAGGAGCTAGTCTCGGATCTAACTTTTTCTTGTCTTCATCAACAAGTTCCCAACCTTCGCCAGATAAATCATATTTTTTGTTTGGGTCTTTTTTAATACTAATTGGGACCTCTAGTACAATATTTTGCCATAAAACATCCATAATATCAAGTGTTTTTAGCTCATTTTCATTTTTTTCATCATCTAATTCGCTTAACACTTCAGATATATCAAAACTAAATGGATAATCAATTGGTTCTAAATCAATAGCATCAAGTAATACCATTGTTCCTTCAACATGACAATCAAATACTATTTCGTTAGTAACACTGTAATAAGCTCTTCCTTTAACTTTTACATTATCAAGTTTTTGAATCGGTGTATTTTTTATATAACTTTCATCAAATGACACAACATCATCTATTACTACACCTTTCTCATCAACTTTTGCTAAATCAATATACATAGGTATCACCCACTAGCCAAATAATTATAGCAACTTTTCTTGAATAATACAACTCTATATAATAAAATAAAATTAATAAAAAGGAAGTGCTAATAATGAATATAATTGGTATCATAGCAGAATATAATCCGTTTCATAATGGTCATTTATATCATATTAATAAAATTAAAGAAATGTATCCTGATTCATTGATTGTTGCAGTATTAAATGGTTACTTCACTCAAAGAGGAACTATATCAGTATTATCAAAAGAAGATAAAACAAAAATAGCTCTAGATAACAGCATCGACATTGTCGCTGAGTTACCATTTATTTATGGTACCCAATCATCTGATATCTTCGCCTACAATAGTATTAAAATATTAAATGAATTACATGTTGATACAATTATATTTGGTAGCGAATCAAATAATATTGAATTACTAAATAAAGTTGTTGATATTCAATTAAATGATCCTGAATATGAAAATAAAGTAAAAGAATACCTAGATGATGGTTTAAACTATCCAACTGCTATGAAAAAAGCTTTAAATATTGAAGAAGATTTTAATAATCCAAATGACTTATTAGGAATATCATATATAAAAGCAATTAGAAAAATTAATCCTAGTATTAAAGCTGAAACAATTCAGAGAACCAACGATTATCATGACATCACATCTAATGATGATATTGTAAGTGCTTCTAACATCAGAGAAAAAATATATAACAATGAAGACATTTCTTCTTTAATACCAGAAAAAGTCATAGATAAGATAAACAATGTTAGTAATAACAATCTGTTCAATTACTTAAAATTTAAAATCTTAACTGATAAAGATTTATCAATTTATTTAGATGTTGATGAAGGAATTGAATTCCGAATAACTAAATCTGTTAATACATCAGAAAATATAGATGATTTAATAATCAATATAAAGACCAAAAGATATACATATAATAAAATCAATAGAATGCTACTTCATATAATGATTGGCTTAACTAAACAGGATAACGATAATATAAAATTAGATTATATAAAAATACTTGGCTTTAATAACAAAGGTCAACAACATCTTAAAAATATAAGAAAAGATATGACTTTACCAACCACAATAAACAAAGATTCAATAATATATAAATATGAATTAAAAGCAGTTTATTTATATGAACTGGCTACTAAAAAATCATTAGATAATTTTGATATAAAAAACATACCAATAAAAAAAGACATGTAAATGTCTTTTTATTTTATTTCGATAATAGTTTTTTTATCTATCCAATTAAGAATAAACAACATAGCTTCTCTATTAGTTGCTATACAACCAGCCGTTGGACAATCCTTAATATGCATAAATATTGCTGACCCTTTACCTGGTATTTTCTCAACATTATATTCAATAACCAAACCATATTCATAATAAATTGGATAATCAATAAGATGTTCAGCACTATTCCAATCTACATCTTTAACACTAAACATATAATCATAAGAAGGCCTAACATCTTCGCCAACCGAAACCCAACAATTATAGTATTTAGAATTAACATCATCTACCCAATATATATTACTGTCTATTATATAATATGGATAATTAATATCTAACTCATTAATACCAAAAGCAAAGCCAATATTATAAGTACCAAGTGGAGTACAAGCATCCCCTTCTTTTTTTGATGAAGTAACTCCTCCTCTGCCAAGATACATTTCATTAATTGTTTTTATTAAATTATTGTTCTCATATAATTCAATTGTATTCTTCTTAGAATCAACTACTATCCTTTTATCTTTTTCTTGGGATTTCACGATAATGTACTCTCCCTTCAGCATCATATTCCATGTGATAACCACTATCATACAAATGAGCTAATCTTTTTATGGTTTCCATCAAGTTATTAAAAGCCTTCATATTAGATACCATCGTGTATTTATAATTACCATCTCTATCACCATATGGTGCAATTGGATTACCACCCATTTTAGATAATTCTAAAACAAAAGAAGCTATATATTTTTTTCTCAAAACATCTCCTAAACCTGTAATTCTACCGGGATATGACATTGTTTTATATGGATTATATGTACCTGTTACACTTTCATAGTAATTACCAGTAGCACTTTCGTATGCTCCAGCTAAACTACCATTAATATAGAATGAAAAATCTCTATCAACTCCTGTTTTATGAGCTTGGACCATATCATTCTCCCAAAGTGGATAAACATATATCATTCCACCTGTACCATGACAATTAAAAAAGGCATAATTTTGATTTTTTTCTTCTAAACTTTCTAAATAATTAAACAACGCAACATTTTCTGGTTCGTATTCAAACTTACCATCCATATCCTTATTAGGCAACCCAAAAGGTCCTGGTATACTTTTAATAATATTGTTGTATCTAGATTTAGCATAAACAACACCCTTGGCATCTATTAACTTAATGAACTCTTCAAAATAATACTCATTATTATCATTTAAATTAACACCAGATGCATTAGCACAAAAATTGGCAAGTGTGCTTTCAGGAAAATACCTCATATTATATATTCTTTTAAGTTTCATTATCAATCTATGATGAGTAATATCAATATCTGGAATACAATCAATGCTTACTCTGTTAAACATTCTTTGGTGATGCTTTTCTTTATCTATAACATCTAAATCACCAAGTTTATATTTCCATTTACTCTCTACATAATCAGGAATACTCTCTCTATATTCTGTAAAATAACTAATTAAAAATTCACTAATTAAAACTCTATCGATATTTGTCCTATTATATTTAGCCCAAAAAGCATCTATTATTTCTGCTTCCCAATCTGATAGATCATTATCATTCAAAAAAGATTTAATAATATAATTAACTCCTAAATAATTAAGATCATCTTGTCTAAAAGCTTTCCAATACTCCTTAGAAAACCTTTCTATTTCTTCATCATTCATGTCTTTCATAATAAAATCCAATGCATATGTTGTTGTATAAAAAGCCTCTGGATTTTGACAAGGAATAAAATCTATTGTAAATAAAGTTGGATCAAATTCACAATTTCCTAAAGCAATATTATTCATTAATTGAGTAACATAATCTACACTAATAATCTCATTACCATGAGCTCCACCCATATATGTTATATGCATATCTCCTTCCCCAATTGAAAAATGATCAATAGGAAAACCACACGAACTATATCCTATAGGTTCATGTTTAACGACATTATATTTATTATTGATATTATTTACTATTCTACTTAATCTATCATTATATTTACTATAATTAAGTATTTCATAATCTAGTTTGTAATCATCCATTTTATACCAGCTCTCAACAAGATTATATCATAACAAAAAAAGAAAAAAGATACTACTTTTTTCTTTTTATTACAATAAATTCACTTGCAGCAATAATTACTAATATAATGCATACAACTATTGGAATATAATTTATAATATTTTCTTCCACATTCGTGCTACTATCAACAACAACATCCGTTTTATAACCATTTATTACTTCACATGTTTCTGTATCATTTAAATAAACATTATTACCTAAAACATTGATACTAGATGGTATTTTTGTAAATGTATACTCTAAATCAAAACTCACTAATTCTTCGTATTCATTTAATGAAGCTTTTCCATTATTACTTTCCATTGAATAATAGACATTACTTAAACCATCTTCTGTTGTTAAAGTATCTACATTTATTGTATTTACATATTTACTTTTAACATTTTTTATACTTACTTCGACATCTTTAGAATGTAACACTTTTCCTAATACATTTCTTTCAATATTAGTAGGTAAAGTTCCTTCTTCTAACGAAACAACCTTAACTGGGACAATTGCTTTTTTATGATTAACAACTACACACTTATCGACAATAATAACCAACTCAGCATAGTTTTCTTCAACCATCATTATTACTTGTCATCCTCCTTGATGTTATCAAGTAAATCTTCATTACTTTCTTCATTTTCAACTTGTTCAAGTAATTCTTGAGAATTTTCCCATTTACGATCTTTATTCTTCATCTCTTCTTCATGAATCAAAACATTAAATGCCACTTTTCCAACTAGAGTCTTAGGTAATTCTGTTCTAAATTCATATTCATAAGGCCAAGAAAATCTTGATAAGTTTTTTTCTACTAATTCTTTTATTGAATCTAATAATTCAGGAGATTCTTTACTAGGATCCTTCAAAACAACGAATGCCTTTGCGGCTGTCACTTTATATGGATGTGGAACCCCTATTACACAAGACATAGATACTTCAGGATGAGAATCAATAACATTTTCTATGTTATTAGGATATACGCAATAACCAGAACTAATTATCATTCTCTTTAATCTTCCTTTAAAATACACAAAACCATCTTTATCCATAAGACCTTGATCACCAGTATGTAACCAAATTCTTCCGTCTCTATGTTTTCTTAATGTTTGTTTTGTTTCTCTCCTATTTCTTATATAACCTTTCATAACAGTTGGTCCAGAAATAACAATTTCTCCTTCTTCACCATAAGGGACTTCTTTTTCTGTACCAGCTTCTACTATTTTATAATACATATCTGGATATGGAATTCCAATACTACCAGGTCTATAATGATTTAATGGTGTAAAACAACTTGCGGCACAACATTCAGTTAATCCATAACCTTCTCTAATAGTTGCTCTAGATCCATGTTCTATTAACCAAGCATCAAATTTTTTCTTTAATTCAATTGATAATGAATCTCCACCAGATATAACACAATTTATATAATCTAAATTAACATGATTAAAGTTTTTATTCTTAGTCATTGCTTCAAATAATGTTGGGACTCCAACAATAACATTTGGCTCATATTTTTTAACTATTTTATCAAATGTTTTAGCATTGAATTGAGGAAGTAAAATACTTGTACCACCAAAATATTGAACACAATGAATACAAACAGATAATCCAAATCCATGAAAAATTGGCATAATAGCGAGTACTTTATCTTTATCTCTAAGGCAAGCAACATGTTCAAAGTTTTGCATCGCTGAAGCATTTAAATTTAAATTCGTCAAAAGAACACCTTTTGGAGTACCTGTCGTACCTCCGGAATAAAGAATTGCTGCCACATCTTTTCCTTTAAATTCATCATCGATTTCTTTAGTATAATTTTTCCCTAAACGGATAAAATCTTTCCAACCAATCTTTTTCTTATGAAATTCATGTTGATCATCATTCATTAAACTCATTGGATGAAATGACATGATTGCTTTCGTAATATTCGTTGGAGTATTCGTTGCTGTATAAATAGATCTAATAAGAGGTGGCATAGATTCTGTAACACTGACAGAAATAATCTTTTTTACTTTTGTATCATCAATAATATGACTGATTTTATCTAAAGCAAAATCAATC
>JAEEGI010012085.1_pt1 | contig 18517 bp, 13 predicted proteins | sample 8958751 | NCBI WGS metagenome assembly JAEEGI01 (sample SAMN16246545, study PRJNA631951) | gut metagenome | biome: gut microbiome; feature: rumen; material: KS-attached | host: Bos | place: Iran: Karaj | collected 2018-10 | reverse complement strand
GACAGCATGGTATTCCGCCAGCCGTTCCCCGGCCCGGGTCTTGGCGTACGCTGCACCGGAGCCATTACACGCGACCGTCTGGAGGCCCTTCGCGAAAGCGATGCGATCCTGCGCGAGGAATTTGCCAGGAACGGTCTCGAAGGCAAGGTTTGGCAGTACTTCACGGTGGTCCCCGACTATAAGTCTACGGGTGTCAAGGACAACAAGCGCAGCTGGGACTGGCCGGTAATCATCCGTGCCGTCAATACCCGCGACGCTATGACCGCCACCATCGAGGAGATTCCCTACGAATTGCTTCATCATATCACAAAGCGTATCGTGACTGAAGTTCCCGGCGTGAACCGCGTCCTTTATGACCTCACGCCGAAACCTACGGGAACGATCGAGTGGGAATAGCTACTGCTTAAGAATGGGAAAGACAGCTAATTTCCTTGCAGCCCTCGCCCTCTGCGTATTCGTCAGCGGGTGCGTGGCTGAGCGGATGAGGGAAGACCACTTGGAACTCATCCAGGGGAAATATGTGCTGACATCCTTCTTATGGGACAATGAGGTCATCCCAACCTCCAGCCTGTCTCCTTCCGATGTCCTGTCTGCTGAGATATATCAGTCAGACAACCGATGGTTCTTCGACTTCTCTCTGCCTGAGATGGACTTTGAAGGCAATGTCGAATACCGCCGCGGCATCATCCCGCTGGATTGGAATACAGCGCTGGGGATATATCAGTTCGACTTTAGCAACGGATCGATCCCGAAGACGGTCACTGAAGCATATATCAAGGACGGCGCTGTCACGATTTCAGCCTGCGATCCCATCGAAGAGCTTGTCGACGGCCATTTCCAGGAAAGGAATATACACTTCTACTTTGTCTGGAAAAAGGAATCAAGATGAGGCGCGTGATATTAGTCATACTGACGGGGATCCTGGCATGTTTTACATGCTTCGGCCAAGGCTATAGATACTGGTCAGAAGGTCCGCTGACGTGGAAAGATTTCAACCTGGCCGACTCCTTGGACGCCAAACCAAACCTTTCTGTATCCTGGATCAAGGATTATTCTGTCGTAAAATCAAGGAAAACCACCTTTAAATTCCTTGAAATAAGTACCGTAGCCACATATGGCAACTCTTACGTCGGAAAGTCCAATATCACGGATGACAACCTCAGGAAACAACAAGACTATTTCAATCTGGCGGAATGGATCGGAAGGGCTATGCGTGACAGCCTTCTGTCTTCTCCGTTGTCACCGAAGGAACTGACCAAGAGGGCTGCCCAGAGACTCAAGGAAGAAGGGGAAAGGCTGTTCGGTGAGGAAGGCTTGACGGTCATCCCTCCCGGGAAGGATTCTTTCGACATCACATCCTTTCCCTGCTCACCGTCAAAATTCGGGTTGGGCGCTTCGTTGAATCTAGCCTGCTCGGCACCAACAGGAGACATGGCCCACCTGGGAAGTCCTTTCATTTCAGCAGGGACGGATCTGGAGATCATCTACGGCAGGTTCTATCTCGACGCCGGTGTCAGTTTCGGCCATGGAGCATATAAAGGAGATATTCCGGGCATAAGCGGCACAGGAAGGAAGGAAAAGTCCTTGAACTGCTTTGGCTGGAATATCGGTCCAGGATATATCTTCTTCAAACAGGATGATACCCGGCTGTCTTTATTCGGCCGCTTCGGCAGCAAAAGCATCTTCTTCAAGCCTGACCCGGTAACGGGGATGTCCCTCATAGAGGGAGTAAGGCTTGATTATACTTTCAGGGATAAGTATTCCTTTGCTCCGAGTAAGTTGTACCATCGGCGTGTCCTGCTGGCAAGCATATATGCCGACCAGGTTTACAATCCTTCCAAAGGCATCCTGATTCCCACCCTCAATGCATCGATAGGTCTGGCATTTTCATGGAATGGAATCAATAACGACTAGAAGCATTATCCTTGGAGTCATGATTTCGATCCTGGCCTCCTGCACGGAGAAAGTCATTTCTGTACCATTCTCCGTGGATCCCGTATCAGTGGAGGCTGAAGCTTCTGAAAACCATATTACCATCAATGTCTCCTCCCCTGCTTCTTGGGTGGCTACAAGTTCAGAATCCTGGTGCAGGATAGTTCCTTCCTCCGGCAGTGCCACATCTTCCATCGGCACGGATCTCTCTTTGACACTTGATGAGAATAACGGCTTTGAACGCCGTTGTTACCTGGAAATCGTTACGGACAGTGGGGAAAAAGCCATCATACAAGTCTCTCAGAATCACAGTGGGAAAGGAGTCGTAATTGAGAATGACACATACAGGATAAGCGGCGGGACCACACATCTTGAGATTCCTTTCCGAAGCGGCAGGTCCCCGGTTGTCGATATCCATAATGATTGGATCTCTTTGGAAAGGATCAGCGATGAAAGGGTCGAGCTTTCAATTGAAAGATATGACTCCCTTATCAACAGGACAGGCATCCTGCAACTCGCGACCCCGGAGAACGATCCCATAGACATACATATTATCCAAGGAGACGGTTTCAGCGATCCCGCCCTTTATAATTACATGCTGGAACGTTATGACCGGGATTCGGACGGGATCCTTACCAAGCAGGATCTTTCATCTGTCAGGACAGTCACGGTCGAGTTGATGAATTTAGAGCAACCCATAACCCGGTTGGATGGATTCGGGTGTATACCAAGCATGGAAGTACTCAGGATCCTTCAGGATTATATCCAGCGTACGGACCTGGATCTGATACTTAAGGACCATCCATCCGTCGCAAGGATAGAATTCGGTCCCTGGCTTTCTTCCTGCCTCACTTCGATGGTAATAACAGACTGCCCGTCATTGCAGTCAGTCGACTTCAACGATGGGGAGAGATTGGAACGGGCCGTTTTCCGTAACAATCCCCGCCTTGAGGACCTTACCCTTGTGAACGGTTACTTCGGAGACAATTGCTCCACGCTGAAGCATCTGGTCGTCGAAGGATGCGATAATATCAAAAACCTGAGAGTCCAACTCACCACTTTTGAAGAAGGGATGTCGTTGGAGCCGCTTCCTCATCTGAGAAGTGTCGATTTTCAGTTCATAGACGGGATCCGTGGCCTTGATTTCAGCCAAAGCCCCCAACTCGAGAATGTCACTGTCTATCCTGACAGACACGGTACCGGGCAGTTCAAGTACTTGTTGATTCCCAAGAGCATAGCTTCCAAGGCAAAGATCGACGTTTCAAATACGATTTCCATTGTTTACAAATAATCATAATCCCTTTCATATGAGACATCTGTTGTTAACTGCCGCAACCATTATCATGACGGCAATGCCATATTCGGTTGAAGCACAGAATAACCCATACGAGCTTCCGGATCCGCTGAGGATGGAAGACGGAAGGATCGTAAGGAACAAACGCCAGTGGATCAACGAGCGCCGTCCGGAACTGATGGAGATGCTCCGTTCCCAGATGTTCGGACGCGAGCCAGGAGCCGACGTGGTTCCCGACATGCATTACACTGTCCTGGAAGAAAGCAAGGATGCCTTCGGCGGCCTGGCGACCAGGAAACAGGTCAAGATCAGTTTCGACAAGGAGGAAAACTACTATCTCGTACTCCTTATGTACATACCCAATGACCGCAAAGGGCCGGTCCCTGCATTCCTGGGTCCCAACTTCAAGGGCAACCACGCAACCACGACCGATCCTGCCGTACTCCTTCCCACCCCGGAGAAGCTCGCGACCTATGCTCCCGGGTACAAGCTGGAGGACAGGAATACCAACGGCCACCGTTGGGAGTATGAATACATACTCAAGCACGGTTACGCCGTGGCCACTTTCTGCTACAACGACGTAGACCCTGATTTCCACGACGGTTTCCACAACGGCATTCACCGGCTGATAGATGGAGACAAGCCCCGTGACGGGGAATCCTGGGCCACGATATCCGCCTGGGCATGGGGCCTTTCCAGGTGCCTCGACTTCCTCGAGACCGAGAAAGCCATCGATGCGAAAAGGGTGGCGGTCATCGGCCATTCACGCCTGGGCAAGACTTCACTCTGGGCCGGAGCCACCGACCAGAGGTTCGCCCTGGTCATATCCAATGATTCCGGTTGCTCAGGAGCGGCGATTGCCAGAAGGAAATACGGCGAGACTGTGGAGGTCATCTGCAGGAATTTCCCCCACTGGTTCTGCACGAACTACACGGCATACGGCGGCAGGGAGGAAAAGATGCCCTGGGACCAGCACGAACTGATTGCGATGATTGCGCCCAGGCCCGTATACGTGGCCAGCGCCAGCGAAGACAGCTGGGCCGATCCGGTCGGAGAGTATTTCAGCCTCGTCGGCGCCGCCTCGGTATACAGGCTATTTGGATATGACGGCATAACGGACACTACGGTCCCGGATGTCGAGCATCCGGTAACCGTAGGAAGGATGGGACATCATATCCGCCGTGGCGAACACAATGTAAGGCTTTACGACTGGGAACAATACATCCGCTTCGCGGACCGTTTCCTCAAACGCTAGAGTGAATAGCGGACTACGCCGAGGATCCTGTGGTTGATGATCATGTGGAGATCCTCCAGCGGACGTGCGTAACCGTCCATCTTGCCCAGGCTGCCGTACTCGACACCCGTGTTGTTGTATTCAAGCGCGAGGGTCAGTTTTCCGATGTTGTATGCAAGCGTCGGAGTCACACGGTACATCCTGTTGACGTTCTTGAATCCACCGGAGAAATAATAGATATCCGAAGCCGAGCAATAACCGTTATCGTTCACCGGCAGGTTGTGCTTAGCGCCCAGGGACATCATGTAACCGGCCATGCACATGAACTGCAGTTCCCTTCCGACACTGAACGAGATGAAAGAAACGCTGGAGCGGAGAGGGGTATACTGATAATTGTATACATCCCTCCAGTCATACAGGGCATAACCTCCCATCATGCGAAGATGGTCGCCGCCGGAAGCCAGGACTGACTTGGCGTTGACCTTGATAATTCCACTGTTGTACTGGAGGTAAACGAAGGGGCTGACCATGTTGAGCCGGTCTGTGACCCTTGACCCCATGTCGTGGAGCTGCTCACCGGTGTAATCGAAATCTGTCGTCCTCCATCTCGGTCTCAGGCTCAGGAAATCGACTCCGGCCCTGGCCGTGAATTCCTCACTCTCATAGGAAATGCCACCATAGAGTTCCGGTATCAGTCCGTACTTGACATATGACTGTGACTCACCCTGAGGCCCTGTGGGGAGGAACTGCATCGGATAGAGCGCGCCGCCGGTCAGGCTGAAACCTCCCGAGAATCCGAACTTGAACATCAGCTGCGGGCTCCAGTTGAACGGATTGAAAGGCGAGCCAGTCTCTACGTTGACGCAGTATGGCATATCGGCAGACATCGGATGCCAGGCCTGTCCGGCCTTGATGGAGAACTGATTCTCCATATATCCGAGAGCATCCCAGTGAAGATTGACATAGGCCTCGCGGAGACGTAGGGATGCCGTACTCCCGTTCATAAGGTAGAAATCGGATTCTATCTTGCCGTCAACCTTCAGCGAACCGTACTGGAAGCCGCCGAAATTGACTCCCAGGCGGGTTGTGATTGCGGACATCTTGAAAGAAGGATTGGAATAGATATCCTGTCCCTCAAGATTGTGCATCGTATCCAACGGGAGGAAATAGAACAGGTCCTCCGGTCCGGCTTTCGAATCCCTGGAATCGAATATGGCGCAGGCGCGGACGAATCCGTAGGGCTCGAGGTTGTTCCGGAGATTGACCAGACGGCTCTGCGCCGCCAGATTGGCGGCACAGAGGGTCATGATCATAATTATCGATAAGGATGACTTTTTCATAGTCTCGAAAGATTCAGGTTATCAGAAGGTGAACTTGACCAGTCCCTGGAGACGGTTGTTGGTGATCCAGTGGAGGTTGTCCTGGGCAAGGCCATGGTTATTCAGGCACTTGACACCGGCGATGGTCTTGTAGTCACCGTACTGTACGCTCGTGACCTCGTATTCAAGGCCGATAGCGAACTTCCCGATATTGTGGATGATGGTAGGGGTAAGCCTCCACATCTGGTTCATGTTCGAGAAGCTGTTCTTGCTGAAATACAGGTTGGCTGCAGGTGCATAACCGTTGCTGGAACCGTGGAGTTCATCGATGGTTCCGAAGTTCTTGACATAACCTCCGAACAGGATGAACTGGGTCTTCTTGCCATAGGCCAGGCTGACCCAGGTGGAAGAGTTGACAGTAGGAGTGTAGTCCCAGCTTCCGTCGCTGTTGACGCCGGAGACTCCATATCCACCGTTGAGGTTGAAGTGCTCACCCGCCTGGGCATAGATGGTCTTGAGCTTGGCTGAGAAGAGGCCCTTCTTGTACTGGGCATAGAAGAACGGGGAAACCGTGGTGATACGGTCGTTGACCTTGACCCTGCCGTCATTCCAGCGGGGCTTGATGGAAAGCATGGTCACACCCAGTTTCGTGACGACCTCAGGAGTCTTGTAGTTCAGCCCGAAATAGATTTCGGGAGTCTTTCCGTACTTGATGTAATTCGCAGAAGCGCCATCGGGGCCGGCAGAGGTATACTGCATCTGCCAAAGTGCCGAAGCTGTGATCGAGAAGTTCCCGGAGAGGCTCACGTCAAGCTTGACCTGAGGGGTACGGGCGAAAGGACCGAACGGGGCTCCGGTATTGAGGGAGAATACGTCGGGCATGTCGGCGGCCATCGGATGCCAGGTCTGGCCGGCGGTCACCGTCCAGTCACCCTTTCCGATGGTTGCATAAGCCTGACGCATACGCAGCTGAGCGGTTCCGGTCACACCGGAAACTCCGCTGTAGAAATCGGTCTCGATCTTGGCGCCCACCTTGAAACCATCGAATTCATATCCGGTGACATCCAGTCCCAGACGGGTGGTCAGGGCGGCGAAACGGAAGGTAGTCTGCTCATTGAGGTCAGTCCCGTCGACAATCTTCTGGTCCTTGGGAACATAGTAGAAGAAGTCCTCCGTACCGGCGACACTCTCGCGGGTATCGAAGGTGAAGTAGTTGCGGATGAAACCGTAAGGCTTCAGGGTAGCGGCTTTCTCCTGCGAGAATGATGAAACGCAGAGAAGGATGGCTGCCAGAGCAGTAATTGTTCTTTTCATATCGAAACTCTATTAGTTTATGCAAAAGGGAATATCTTGGTAAGCCAGAAGTAGCCGAGGATGAATCCTACGACACCGATTATGATACCGACCTTCATCATGTCCTTCGTTTCGACAAGTCCTGTCGAGGCGGCGATGGCATTCGGAGGGGTTGAGATCGGGAAGCACATGGCTATAGAGGCGCAGACTGCTATGAATGAGATCATCGCCTTGGTACCTCCTGCCGCCATGAACTGGGCGTTGTTGGCAGCGGCCGGATCGGCCATGCCTTCAGCTATGACGATCAGGATCGGGATCAGCAGCGCCGCGGTCGCGGAATTACTGATGAAGTTGGAGAGGAAGTAACAGACGATACCGGCGATGATGAGAACCAGCACGACCGACATCGAGCCGAACGGGATGGCCTCGATGAGGACCTTGGCCAGACCTGTTTCCTGCAGGCAGGTTCCGAGGGCAAAGCCTCCAGCCACCAACCAGAGAACGCTCCAGTTGATCTCCTTGATATCTTCCTTGGTGAAGATTCCGGTGCAGGTCAGCACGGCAAGGGGGATGAGAGCAACGACATTGGAATTGATCTTTGTCAACTGCTCGGTGGACCACAGCAGGATGGTTCCTATGAAGGTAACCCAAACGAGATAGTATTTCCAGTCTTTCGCCTTCTTGTTCTCGGGAATCTCAAGTTTCACTTCCTTGGACTTGAACGGGAAGAAGACCTGGAGAAGGATCCATGCGAAGACGATCATTATGATGACGAAAGGAATCATCCTTCCCATCCACTGCACGAACGAAACCTCGCTGCCGGCCTCTGCAAGGAACTTGACAGCCGTTGCATTGGGAGGTGTTCCGATAGGAGTTCCGATACCTCCGATGTTGGCCGCGATAGGGATGGCCAGGGCAAGTCCTACCTTTCCCTTGTCATCCTTCGGGAGGACCGACAGGACAGGGGCCAGGAAGGCCAGCATCATTGCAGCCGTCGCGGTGTTGCTCATGAACATCGAGAATATGGAGATAACGATCAGGAAGCCGAGGAGCACCATCTTCGGATTGGTTCCGAAAGGAGCGAGGAGGACCCTTGCAAGGGTTACGTCCAGTCCGTACTTCTCAGCCATGATTGCCAGCACGAAGCCACCCAAGAACAGCATTACCACCGGGTCGGCGAAAGCAGCCATGATGTTCTTGTAGTTGACCAGCTGTCCGGCTTCAGGGGTGCAGAAATAGCCTATTCCCTTGTTGGAAACCGTAAGGAGGGCGACTACTATGAGGAGGACGGATGTCGTCCAGTTGGGGATGATCTCGAACATCCACATCAATGCAGCGAACGCGAAGAGGGCGATGACACGCTGCTGGCTCAAGGTCAAGCCGTCGATGCCCAGGAAAGAGGTGGGAACGCACCAAAGGAAGAGCGTAACCAGGAGTACGATCGGAAGAAGAACGCAATACTTCACATTGAATTTCTTCTTCCCAGCTGTTTCAATTGTGTTTTCAGCCATTTTTGAATATTATTTTTAATTATTATTTCTCGAACTCGAACTTGATGTCTACAGGGATGTTCTCAAGGTGGATGTTCACAAGGTCAGCCTTGAAATCTTCCGACATGGTGCAGTACTTCTTTTCGAACTGCTCCGCAAACTCATAGTCTCCCGTGGCCTGGGTCTTCAGGATTATGCCCGTAAGCTCGGCCGCCTTTTCCAGGAGTTTCTCATGATCGATCTGGTACTTGCCGCTAGCAACGCGCTTGAAGGCCCCCTGCTCGTCCAGATAGTTGAAGACCATCACATAAGCCCTTCCGAGGAGGGACTCCTCACCGAACCTCTGCGAACGGACCAGATTGGCGACGAAGGTGTTGATCGCGGAATCCTTGGACACAATTCCGGGGATCTTGTGCTCGTCGATCATCTTGCAGAAAAGATAAAGCCCGAGCACATTGGCCTTGGCATCCTCCCATGTAAGATTCTTGTTGCCCATGGCCTCATAGACGGGGCCCTTGCCATTGATAGTCTGCTTGACTCCAAGGGTGTGGGCTATCTCCCTGAACACCACGTTCCAGTAGAATGTCTCAGCATCAAGGGTAGCCTGGTCGTCAGCCTCGAGCACGACCATTCCCACAGGGCTTACCAGCCTGTTGAACTTCTCGACGATCACATTGTGGAGCAAGGCGGTACGGGTTCCCTTCTCAGCCTGGACCTTCGGATCATAGGGAAGGTTGAGGGCCATGAGCTTTATCCCGGCATTGGCATGGCCAGAACAATAGATAGCATCGTAGGTATAGATGTCGGAATCCTTTCCGGGAACGAATGTCTTGTACTGGTCTTCGCAGGGCAGAGCCTTCTGGAAGTCCTCAAGCATCGCCGAAAATGAGTTTACGACTTCGGTACGCTTGAGATCCTTGAGAAGGACGTAAGCCTCGTAGGACCTCTTCATTCCATAGAGATGGTCGTCATTGATTTCGTTCGGACCGATGATGAGATCCATCTTGCTGTCGGTCATGTCCAGCCAGGCACAATCCGAATCGTAGTAATAGTCGGTCCTAAGGGCATCCACCTTGGAGAGGAGATAATTCCTCACGCTCTCCTTGATGGTAATGTCCGCCGCTGCGATGAGATAGTTGCAGATCTTGTCGATGTTGCGCTTATAGGCATCATGGAACCACACAGTCTCGAGAGCGCCTTCCGGATTCCTTCTGATAAGGGTATAAGGGCTGTTCTTGGCCGGATTCCCGATGGCCTCGAACTCTGCCGGAGTCATGTCGGCGGGATAGAAGTTGGCTCCTGCAGGCTGGTGGCCATAACCTTCGATGAACGGTTGGCCATCGACACGGTTCCATGGGCCGTAGTTTATGCGGGCGAATTCCTTGAGATCCTCATCCTTCAGGGATTCGATCGCATTCTTGTCTCCGAAACTCTGCATCCAGTATATGGAATCAGCCTGGTCTGCAGCGAACTTGTAAAGATTCAGTACTTCCTTTCCGTTGTCTGTGATTCCGGAGAGGTCGGGAGTGGCTATCTTCACAAGGGCGTACTCGTCGGCCTTCTTCTGGACAGCGGACTTGCTGCCTGTGTTGCAGGAACACACGAGAGCAAGCAGCATGATTGCCAGAGTGAATTTCTTCATGGATAATCTTATATTAACTTGCAATTCATTCATATCTTGCAAAGTTAATTATAAAATAATTAAAAACAGGCATTCCGGACCAGCCGAAATGCCTGTTTCAGGTAAAAAAGGATTATTCTAGATAACGCCCTGCTCGAGCATCGCCTCGGCGACCTTCATGAAGCCGGCGATATTGGCGCCCTTGACATAGTCCACGGTGCCGTCCGCACGGGTTCCGTACTTGACGCACTGCTCGTGGATGCTCTGCATGATCCAGTGGAGTTTGTCATCGACTTCCTTGGCGGACCAGCTGAGGTGGGCGGCGTTCTGGGTCATCTCAAGACCGGAAGTGGCCACGCCACCGGCGTTGACTGCCTTGCCGGGAGCGAAGAGGATTCCGTTGTTCTGGAAAAAGTGGATGGCACCGGGCTGGCATCCCATGTTGGACACCTCGCAGCAGCACCAGCAACCGTTGGCGACGAGTTCCTTCGCATCGTCCTCGCTCAGCTCGTTCTGGAAAGCGCAAGGAAGGGCGATATCCACGGGAATGCTCCAAGCCTTCTTGCCGGCGGTGAAGAATGCCTTCTCAGGGAACTTGGTGGCCATATCCTCAACCATGTTGCGGTTGGAAGCGCGCATATCGAGCATATAGTCGATCATTTCCTTGGTTATTCCGTCAGGAATATGGCAGACTCCGTCAGGACCGGAGATGGCGACGACCTTTGCTCCGAGCTCGCGGGCCTTGGTGGCCGCACCCCAAGCTACGTTACCGAAGCCGGAGATGGCGATCTTCTTTCCTACGAGATCCTTTCCAGCCTTCTGGAGAAGGTGCTGGGTGAAATAGAGGGCACCGAAACCGGTAGCCTCAGGACGGAGGATGGAGCCTCCCCAGGTTGCACCCTTTCCGGTAAGGACTCCGGTGTGGTACTGACGGGCGAGCTTCTGGTACATTCCGTTCAGGAAACCGATCTCACGGCCGCCGACACCCACGTCACCTGCAGGGATGTCCTGGTCGGGACCGATGCAGCGCCAGAGTTCGAGCATGAAGGCCTGGCAGAAACGCATGATCTCAGCGTTGGACTTGCCGACCGGGTCGAAATCGGAGCCACCCTTTGCACCACCCATGGGAAGGGTCGTAAGGGCGTTCTTGAATGTCTGCTCGAAACCGAGGAACTTGAGCATGGAAGGAGTGACTGCCTTGTGGAAGCGGAGACCTCCCTTGTAGGGACCGATCGCGCTGTTGAACTGGACACGGTAACCCAGGTTTGTCTGGACCTCACCGTTGTCGTCAATCCACGTGACGCGGAAAGTGAAGATACGGTCGGGCTCGACGAGCCTTTCGACTATCTTCGCCTTCTCGAACTCGGGATGCTGGTTGTAGACATCCTCGATGGACTCAAGGACCTCCTGTACTGCCTGGAGATATTCCTTCTCAGTGGGGTACTTGGCCTGGAGACGGGCCATTATCTCTGTGGTTTTCATGATAAATTGATAGTGTTACTTGTTGTTTTATCTATTTTCAGTTTATTACAGTTCCCAGGTCGAACCGCTGTGAAGCAGTCCTTCCATATCGCGGACCTTCGCCCTGGACTTGACCTCTTCCAACTGGCGGGCCACCTCTTCCTCATAGGTATTGGCGGTGACATCGCGGATTACTCCAAAGGCCACGGGATACTCCGGCCAGCTCATCTCCGCGAGCATGGTCTGAAGTCCCAGGTTGTCGGAATGGCTGTCGTGCGTGAGGATGTCATCCTCCGTCACGCCGTCCTCTCCTATCGTAACCACCTTGAGTTTCCATCCGTCGAGCATTATGCCCTTGTCCCGGTTACGGCCGAAAATCATCTTTTCGCCGTCACGGAGCACGATGGTCCTGTCCGCCTTGAACTCCTTGTCGGAGATATCGGAGTGGGTACCGTTGTTGAATATCATGCAATTGGTCAGGAACTCCATGACAGAGGTCCCGTTGTGCCTGGAAGCGGCGAGCATGACCTCCTGGTTGAGGGCGAGCTCGGTATCCATGCTCCTCGCGAAGAAGGTTCCCTTCGCACCCAGCACAAGGCTGCCCGGATTGAACGGAGCCTCGACCGTCCCGTAAGGTGAAGTCTTGGTGACGGTTCCGAGCCTGGAAGTCGGTGAATACTGTCCCTTCGTCATACCGTATATACGGTTGTTGAAGAGCATGAGGTTGATGTCTATGTTCCTTCTTATGGCGTGGATGAAATGGTTTCCGCCGATAGCCAGCGCATCACCGTCTCCGCTCACCTGCCAGATGCAAAGCTCGGGATTGGCGACCTTCATGCCGGTCGCGATCGCAGTGGCGCGACCGTGGATGCTGTGGAATCCGTAGGTGTCCATATAATAAGGCAACCTGGAAGAGCAGCCGATTCCGGACACGACGACGATCTTGTCCTTCTCGATCCCCTTTTCCTTGCATACCTGCGGGAGAGTGCGCTGCAATGCCGCAAGAATGGAGAAATCCCCGCAACCGGGACACCACCTGATCTCCTGGTCGCTCTTGAAATCCTTGAAAGTATATTCTGCCATGGTAATCTTATTATTGCGACAATTCCGATGAAACCGACTCGACTATGTCCTTGACGAGGAATACCTGTCCCTGGACCTTGTTGCATCCGACGATATCCATGTCCGGGAAGGTGGAACGCAGCAGCGAAGCGAAATGTCCGCTGTTGAGCTCGCAGACGATTATCTTCCTGAAACGGGAAAGGACCTCCCTGGTGTTGCCGGGGAGAGGGTTGATGTAATCGAAGTGCACACGGCTTACTTCCCTGCCCTCTGCACGCAACTCCTCCGCAGCCGTAAGGATATGGCCGAGCGTACCGCCCCAACCAGCCAGGAGGATGTCTCCGCTGTCGGGACCGTCTATCACCAGGTCAGGGATGTCGGCGACTACCCTTGCCACTTTCTCGGCCCGCTCCTCTACCATGAGGGCATGGTTTTCGGGATCCGTGGAAAGCACTCCGGCGTGGTTCTTCTCAAGACCGCCGACGCGGTGCTCAAGTCCGGGGGTTCCGGCGGGCGCCCACTCCCTGGCGAGGGTTTCTCCGTCCCTCTTGAAAGGCTGGAATTTGTTCCCGTCCGCCTTGGCCAGCCTCGGCTTGATGGCCGGGAAATCATTCATCGAAGGAATCTTCCAGGGCTCTGAACCGTTGCCAAGGAAGCCTTCCGAGAGAAGGAGGACAGGGGTCATATGCTCGACGGCTATCTTGGCTGCATTGAAAGCGGCTTCGAAGCAGTGGGCCGGCGAATGGGCGGCCATCACCACGAGCGGACTCTCGCCGTTACGGCCGTAGAGGGCCTCGTTGAGATCCGTCTGCTCGGTCTTGGTAGGCATACCCGTACAAGGGCCTGCCCTCTGGACATCGACCACCACCAGCGGAAGCTCGGTCATGACCGCGAGTCCGAGAGCCTCGGACTTAAGCGACAGGCCGGGACCGGATGTGGTCGTAACAGCCAGGCTGCCGGCGAAGGAAGCGCCGATGGCCGAGCATATTCCGGCTATCTCGTCCTCAGTCTGCATGGTCTTGACACCCAGATTCTTGTGTATTGCAAGTTCCTCGAGGATGGCAGTAGCAGGGGTTATGGGATATGAACCGCAGAACAGCGGCAATCCGGATTTTTCCGATGCGGCTATGAAGCCCCAGGCAAGGGCCTGGTTGCCGGTTATGTTCCTGTATACTCCTTTCTCGTGAATGCCGGGAGCTATGGTGTAGGTATCAGCTACCGCCTGGATGTTGGCCGCATAGTTGAAGCCATCGTTCACCACTTTCCGGTTGGGCTCGATCATCTCCGGATGCTTCTTGCGGAAACGACCCTCGAGATAGGTGTAGACATAATCGAGCGGACGGTTGTAGATGAAGCATGCCATACCCAGAGTGAACATGTTCTTGCACTTGTGGATGGAAGAGAAGTCCAGTCCGCTGTCCTTGAGGCTTTCTTCAGTCAGCCTGGTTATGGGAGCTACGATTATGTTCCTGTCTTCGATATGGAGTTCCTCGAACGGATTCCCCTTGAACCCTGCCTTGTCCAGTCCCTGGTCATCAAAGGCGTCCTCGTTCACCAGAACCGTCGCGTTCCTCTTAAGCCATTTCGCATTAGCCTTGAGCGCCGCGGGATTCATGGCCACCAGCATGTCGCAGAAATCACCGGGAGTGTTGACCTTGCCGCTGCCGATATGTACCTGGAAACCTGAGACACCTGCCACGGTACCCTTGGGGGCCCTGATCTCGGCAGGATAATCCGGGAAAGTGGAAAGGCCGTTACCGTAGACTGCCGACAAATTGGCGAACAGAGTACCCGTGAGCTGCATTCCGTCTCCGGAATCTCCGGCGAACCTGATCACGACGTCCTTGGCATCAATAACCCTATGTTGCATTATTAATTATGAAATTTTATCAGTATCACTAAATACGTTGCAAATGTATAGAATAAAATACAGAAAAGACAATAATTTTGAAGAAAAAGAGGAACTTTTGTTCCGTCAACAAAAAAGACAGGCCTTAGCCTGTCTTTGTAATAAAATACATACCTCTTTATTGCTGCTGGGCCTGGAGTTCTTTCTCAAGATCCTCAAGGGTCCTGCCAGCAGGAATGTTGAGGGCCTTCCTTGCGTCGGCAGTCAGATCCTTGCACTGGCTCTTGTCGAAGTAAAGGAACTGGCCGGGATCGAAGACCATGGTATAGCCACCGGCCTTGGCCAGCTTCTCGACAGTTTCGAGAGCCTTCTTCTGGATGGGCTCCATAAGCTGCTGATTCTGCTGCTGAAGCTCCACCTGGATAGACTGCTGGAATTCCTGGATCCTGTTCTGGATCTCACCGAGTTCCTTCTCCTTGCTCTCCTTGATGGCAGGAGTCCAGGTAGCCTGCTTCTGCTGGTATTCATTGAACTTGGCGTTAGCCTCGTCCACCATGCTCTGATATGTATCGCTGGCTTCCTTCTGGGCGGCCTGCATCTGGGTCCTCGCGGCGTCAGACTCGGGCATGAGCATCACGATCTCGTTGAAATTCACATAAGCGAATTTCGCTTGTGCTGAAGCGGTGAGCGTGAACAATGCCATAGCGGCAAACAAAAAGATCTTTTTCATATCAATTTCAATTTTATCAGTTTGCTGAATTAGTGCCTATGCAAAGGTCGTGCAAAATTAAGAATAAAAAAGTAAATTATTATCAGAACTGCTGACCTATCATGAAATGGAACTGGCTCCTGTTCTTCTTCTCAGGGTTGTCAAAGCCATATCCCCAGTCGACTCCGAGGAGTCCGATCATAGGCAGGAACACCCTCACGCCGACTCCGGCAGACCTCTGGATCTGGAACGGGTTGAAGTTCTTGATGTTCGACCAGCAGTTTCCTCCCTCAAGGAATCCGAGCACGAAAATCGTGGACTGAGGCTGCAGGATGACGGGATACCTGAACTCCATCGTAAACTTGTCGTACATGTTACCGGCGTAGTAACCGTTGGTGTTGTATGGCGTGATCTCCCAAGGGGTAAGGGAATAGTTCTCGTATCCACGGAGCGAAATCACGTCCGCTCCATATGTGTCGTATCCATACATACCGTCACCACCGAGGCGGAATCCCTCGAAAGGTGAATAACCCCATCTCTTGTTGTAGTATCCGAGGAAGCCGAACTGGGCGCGACCCATGATCACGAGGTCCTTCCAGACCTTGAGATAGGTTTCCGCACTGAACTTCCACTTGTGATACTCGATCCACTTGTACCTGTCTGTGGAAGACCATTTGTCATAGTCGATATCCTTGTAACTCGAGACCCTTGTCGGATTGCCAGAAGCATCCAGGGTGCCCAGGTCCTTCTTCCTGAACAGGGAGTAAGGAGGAGTCAGCTGCATGCTTGCGGAGAAGACGGATCCGGACCTGGGGAATATCTGCTGGTCGGTCGAAGTCCTGTTGAGACTTGCGGTATAACTGAGGTTGTGGGACCTTCCGTCCGTGAACATGAAGTAACCGCTGAACCAGTTCTTCAGGTCATAAACCTGCCAGCTGAGTCCGTTGTAGAATGTAAAGTAATCGTCAGGCCATTTGAGCCTTGTACCGATACCTCCCGAGAAACCGTATACCTGCATGACCTTGTCGTTGCTGAGGAGGCCGATGGCAAGATAGGAGTCCGTCTGCCTGGTGTAATATGCCTGGAGGCTGAGGGACGTAGGCTTCTTCTGGGTGAGCCAGGGCTCGGTGAAACTGAATATCAGGGAAGTATAGTAGGTACCGTTGGTCTGGAAACGCAGAGAGAGGTTCTGGGCGTCACCCAGAGGCACGGGCCTCCAGGCGCTCTTGTCGAACATCCTCCTAGTTGAGAAGTTGTTGAAGCTCACACCGACCGTAGCGACGAAGGTCTTCATACCCCAACCTCCGGAGAGTTCCAGCTGGCTGGAAGGCTTCTCGGTAACGTTGTAGATAAGGTCGACGGTGTTGTTCAGCTGGTTGGGCACGATGGAATAGCCGCCCTCGCCGGAAATGGCCTCCGGGTCGAACTGGCCCAGGGAAGCGATCTCCCTGATGGACCTCTCGAAGTTCGTCTGGCTGAACAGGTCGCCCGGCCTGGTATATATCTGCCTGCGGACCACCTTCTCGCTGGTAAGGTCGTTACCGTTGATGATGATGTTGCTGAGCGTCGCCTGCTTTCCTTCGGAAATCCTCATCTCGACGTCGACGGAATCACCCTCGATATTGAGCTCGACAGGAGTCACGTTGAAGAACAGATAGCCTTCATCGCGATAGAGCTTGGAGACATCGTAGTCCGTCTGCTTTCCGCCTCCACGGAGCCTCTTCTCCATCGTAACCACGTCGTAGGGATCGCCTTTCTTGATCTGGAGGATGGAATTCAGCTGGTCGGAGGAATGTACCGAGTTACCGGTCCAGGTAATGTCCCTGAAGTAATATTTCTTGCCCTGGTCGAACTTGAAATCGATTCCCAGGCGGCCGGGCTCAACGTAATAGATGGAGTCCTTGATGATCCGGGCGTCACGGTAACCGGCCTCGTTGAACTTGCTGATCAGGTTCAGCTTGTCGGTGGGATATTCCTTCTCGTTGAATTTCTTGCTGTTGAAGAAGTTGTAGATCTTCTTGGCCTTCGTCTTCTTCATCGAGCGGGCGAGCTTGAAGTCGGAGACTCCGTCGTTGCCCTCGAAGTTGATGTCCCGGATCCTCACCTTGTCCCCTTTGTTCACCGCGAAGTTGACACGGATGGCATTCTTGATGATGGTATCCTTCTGGGTCTGGACATCCACGTCACAATTGAGGAAACCCTTTTCGGAATAGTATTTCTTTATGATTCCTACCGAAGTCGTGGCCACATATTCGGAGAATTCACCTCCACGGCGAAGCCTGAGCCTTTCGCGAAGGTCTTTCTCCTCGCTTTTCTTAACTCCCGTAAACAGCCACGAGGACACCCTGGGACGTTCCTTGATAACGATCTTGAACCAAGCGGAATCGGCAGCCTCGTTGACGTGGTCGATTTCCAGGGCCACATCCTCGAAATACCTCTGCAGCCAAAGCCTCTTGACGATGGAGGAAACGTCGTCGCTCGGGACCGTGAGCGTCATGCCCTTCTGAAGTCCGGTCAGCGAAATGATCTGCTGCTCTCCGAAATGATGGTTGCCTTCGACCATCACGCCTCCGACTATGTATGTCTTCGGCTGGTCATAATCAATCTCCACAGGCCCGACTGACGTCCCTACCTCCTGTCCGAAAGCCGTGAGACCGGCAAGGGACATAAAGAGGAGCAACAAGAGACGATATGTTTTCATCAAAAAAAGCTTCATTGAAATTCAAGGATGCAAATATACGCAATTATTTAACTTTTCCATACCGGCGGTTCCTCTTTGAGTATTCCGAGACCGCGGCACGGAACTCGTCTTTTCCAAAATCAGGCCACAGGGTATCCACGAACAGGAGCTCGGAATATGCGGCCTGCCACAGGAGGTAATTGCTGATCCTCTGCTCTCCGGAGGTACGGATGACAAGGTCCGGATCAGGGACCCCGGCTGTTACGAGGAGGTCTCCGAATTCCGCGGCGTCCACATTCTCAAGCCCGGAAGGGTCGGAAGCATATTTCACCGCGAGTTTCCTGGCGGCCTGCAGGATATCCCATTTCCCGCTGTAACTCAGGAAGACGATAAGGTCGAGCACCGGTTCCTTGCCTGGTTCCGGAACGGTCCTTTCCTCCGCCTTGTGTATCGACTCCCGGAGCTTCGGGGATAGCCTCTCCATATTCCCGAGCACACGGAACCTTACGCCCTGCTTCTTCAAAGCCTCGATCTCATCGGCTATAGCCTTGAACATCAAGCCCATAAGGGTAT
>JAEEGI010012084.1_pt1 | contig 18522 bp, 13 predicted proteins | sample 8958751 | NCBI WGS metagenome assembly JAEEGI01 (sample SAMN16246545, study PRJNA631951) | gut metagenome | biome: gut microbiome; feature: rumen; material: KS-attached | host: Bos | place: Iran: Karaj | collected 2018-10 | reverse complement strand
AGAAAAAACTTTCATCCCTGCATAAAAGCCGCCCCTTGTCAAGGGGCTCTAAATCTTTTCTTTTCCGAGCAAAAGTACTTTAGACCGCTAGGTCAAAGGTACGAATAAGCGAGCGAAATCACAACACGGGCCGTCACGCACATTCTAAATTCTGAGGATTCCTTTTGGCTTTCTCCCAGTTATTTCGTATCTTTGCAACCGAAATTACGAAGAGACATGATGAAACAGATGATAACACCAAGTAAGACTGCCCGCGCAATAACGGTTATTGTTTATTGTTTATTGGTTATTGTCCTCGCCGCCTGTTCGGGCGACGGCAGTCAGATGCGCGCACAGCTGGAGGAGCTGGAGCGGCAGAACCGTGCCGACTCCGTGATGACCAACGACTCACTGGCCGAGCATCTCGTGAAGTACTTCGACCGCCACGGCACTCCCAACGAGCGCATGCGCGCCCACTATATTCTGGGGCGGACGTATGCGGATATGGGTGAGGCGCCCCGTGCCGTCGATGCCTACCTTGATGCTGCTAGTCAGGCTGACACCACTGCAGCCGACTGCGACTTCCGCACGTTGGGGTGCGTGTATTCGCAGATGGGTGATGTCTACCATCGCCAGCTTTTGTTATCCAATGAGATAGAGGCACGACGGAAATCCTATTATTATGGGCTATTAGCGGGTGATACGCTGGGATTCCTCACCGAAATGAAGTTATCAGCTAGTGCATATATTCTTAATGGTAATAAAGATAGTGCAGAAACCATTTTGAAAAAAGTCTTACCTCTTTATGATAACTATGGTTACATACAAGATGGGATTCAAGCTTCCACCATACTGATGCATATCTACATTGAGCAGCCAGAGCGTTTGGCTGACTTAGGTGACCTCATTAAAAGATATGATTCAGAGTCTGATATGTTTGACGAGTGCCGTGATCTTCCTCCGTCTAAGCGCCAATACTATTATTACAAAGGTCGGTATATGGAAGGAATAGGTATGTTAGACTCTGCAGAGTTCTATTATAGAAAGGTGCACCGGCCAAAAATGTCCTTTATTGACAGAAATCCACTCTATCTAGGTTTATTGAGAGTGTTCCAAAAGTGTAATCAAGCTGACTCTATTGCAAAATATGCACAATTGTATTGTATGGCCAATGACTCTGCCGTAATTGTGAATGACCAGCATCTGACAGCCCAGATGGCTGCAAGCTATAATTACAACCGTTTCCAGAAGGAGGCATTGAAGAGTGCCACCAAGGCCAACCGGCTACTGATGAGTGTAATAGCATTGCTCATCATTGGTTGCATAGCCATCATCGCTGCTATCATCCTCCGGCACAAGTACCTGATATCCCGAAAAGAGAAGAATCGGCTTATCCATGAGCTTGCCGAGGCCATGGAAAAATATGAACAGAACAGGCAGCAGCTCCAGCTTCAGGATGACAAACACCGCAAGAGGGTCAAGGCCATTACCGACAAGCTTGAAGCAAACAGACAGCATAGCAGGGACTTGAAATCTCAAAATGAAGAATTGAAGCAATCAATCCAACTGCTTAATGATGAACATCAGGAGAACCAACAGCGTCTGGAACAAGAAGCTGAAGGTTACAGGAAAAAGGCAGAGGCCCTGGAACGGCAGCTGGGAATTTCTGCTGTGCAAAAAAGTTCCTTGGCCTTCTTCAACATGGGTATTGTCAACCGTGTGAAAAAACATGCCAAAGACGTGAACAAGAAATTATCGGAAGAAGACCTAAGCGAATTGCTGAAGGCAGCGGAAGAATACTTCCCCGACCTGACAAACGACATGAAGAGTGCGTCCATCTCCAGTCCCCTTGCCAAGCAGGTGTGCATTCTGGTTATTCTTAACCTCAAGCCATTCGACATTTGCCATCTGCTTGACATCTCTTCCTCGCAGGTGGGCAACCTCAAAAAGCATCTCAATCAGATGCTCTTTGGCGAAGGCACTTCCCGGACACTATACAAGAACCTGTCTTTACGCTACAAGTTCTACTCCTTATAATCACTCGTTTTTGGGTCATTTTCTTTCAAAAGTGAAAAAGCAGTGAAAAAATATCTTCACACTGCTTTTTCACTTTATTTATCGTGGTTTTGGGTATTTTGGGAACCAGAAAAATGAATTTTAGTCAAATTCATTTTCATATAGAATCATTGTGGGTGTCATAATAATCAATATCTTTGCACCGTGTTAATTTAATTTTATACGACAATGAAAAAGACAAAATTATTATTCATGACACTGATAATGGTCATGCTGCCATTATCTAATGCACGCGTAAGCGCAGAACCTGAAGATGTTCCATTGGAAACAGGGATTGTAGATCCGTCTAACAACCAAGACAACCCTCACAAGACACCAACGATTATCCCAAAAGTGAGCATCGAAGACTACACCCTCTATTTCAACACACCGTGCGACGGCTACGTGTTGCGTCTTGTGGATGAGTTCGACAATGTGGTCTACTCCACTGTCATTCCTGTCGGAGCCACTTCTCTGGTGCTTCCTTCCTATCTCTCTGGCACCTACGAGCTTCAGATTATTACGGGCTTCTATTGCTTCTATGGTCTCATCACCCTGTAAAACTATCATTCACTGAGGCAGGAGGCTTCGGCCTCCTTGCCTTAACTTGGTTCACTTTAATAATAAAAAACAAACTCCTTTGAATAAGACTAATCGTAGATTGCTATCTGTTATCTTCTCGATTGTCAGCATAGCATCGGCTCTGTCCATGAATCTGAAGGTGACTACCGTAAGAGATGGCGATTCACCTGTGCCTGCCGAAGAGAACGACTGGGTCTATGGCATATATAACGAGAGCCGTAGAGATTTGTCCATCATATTTGAATCAGCCAATCCAGCAGTAGGCATAAACGTCTATAAGGATGGAAAGGATTTGGTCGTCTCAAGACTCTTTGCCGTCAATCCGAAAGATACATTGCCATTTTCTCTGGCAAAACATGGTCGTGGAACCTATAAAGTCGTTATTACGATGGCTGATGAAGATGAGGACTATATAGGTAATTTTACTATAAAATGAGAAAGCTGTTAGCACTTTTAGCTGTCCTGATACTATGGTCATGTGACTATCCAACGGATGATGTGCATTCTGTTGGCCAAATTGTCATAGATCATTATGCCGAGTTAGGCGATACACTAAAGATGAAGGCTGCGCAGTTTTTGGTAGAGAACATGCAATACCATAATAGTTTGGATAATCCATTGCTTGATCAATATTATGAAGGCATAGCTCAGATTAACCAGGACTATGATTATCCAGAATGTATTACACAATACGAACTGCTTTATGACAGCTTAGGCCTAGTTGACGAACGAAAAACAAAAGAAATCAACGACACGACGGCTATTGACGCTGAAACACTCATCAACAACATAGACCTAGCGTTCCAAGACTGGCAGGAGGGCTTATGGGCCAGTCATCTTTCCTTTGATGAGTTCTGCGAATACCTTCTCCCATATAGAGTTGGCAGTGAGAAGTTTGAACCATGGCGTGAAATACTTAGAGAAGAGTTCTGGGGAAGCACAGACATCGCCTTAAAGAGTGAAGACATGTATGACCAAGTTTATTGGGCGGCATGCAAAGTGAACGATGCACTGCGGAAAAGACGCTTCCACAATCAGAAAGTACTACCACAGATAGATGCAGAGTGGCCTGTGTCTGTATTGAAGAACATCAAAATGGGCGAATGCTACGATTATGCCCGATGGACAACCTATGTGATGCGAGCCTGCGGTATACCAATAGCCATTGACTTCACTCCCCAATGGCCAGACCGTGCCCATAATCATCATTGGAACGTGTTGTTTGACAATACGGGCTATTCCATACCTTTTATGGGAGGAGAAAGCAACCCGGGCAATCCGAGTAAGGAGGGGCGCAAGATGGCAAAGGTCTATCGCTGTACCTTTGCCTACCAGCATCAGAGCCTCTTTGCCTTGAATGAACAGGTAAAGGCACCTATCCCCCCGTCACTTGATAGCCCATTTATAAAGGACGTATCAACAGAGTATTTCAAAGGGTATGACCTGACCATAAATCTCAACAATGCCTGTCCCGGTGATGCCTTTGCCTATCTTGCCGTCTTTGATAACCAAGAATGGGTGCCTGTGGCTTTTTCAAAGATTGATTCAAGGGGTAAGGCGACTTTCTGTAATCTTGGTGCAGACATTGTCTATATGCCCGTCTATTGGAGGAAAGACGGTTGTGTTCCTGCTGGAGACATCTTCATTCTGAACCGAGATGGCAGCATCCAGGCCCTTCAGGCAGACGTACAACATCTCCAGTCGATAACTATCGGCAGGAAATATCCATTGTATAACCGCATTGTCAAGTTCAGGATGCTTATGGAAGGTGGGCATTTTGAAGCGTCAGATACCCCCGATTTTAGAAATGTCATCGAATGTGGGCGTATAGAGTGCGTCTCCATGCATGGTTACGACACACTGGCCATTAGTGATATCGGAGCGCATAGGTATTGGCGATACGTATCCCCAGACAGAGGGAAATGCAATGTGGCTGAACTGGTCTTCCTCTCTGACAGCACAGTGATACATCCTCGTAAGATTCTGAGTGAAGGAGAAGCTATGGAAAAGACCAAAGCGGAAGATGCATTTGACGGCAACAGACTGACTTATTATGAAAGTCAGACGGAGCAAAACGGATGGGTTGGTGCTGACATGGGGAAACCCATTCGCATCAATAAAATTGTCTTTCTGCCGCGGAATGACGATAACGACATTGCCATAGGTCACACCTATGAGCTGGTCTATTATAAAGATGGTCACGAAGTATCAGCAGGCCGACAAGAGGCTAAGTCGGACTGGCTAACATTTGACAATGTCCCTTCAGGCACCATCTATGTCCTTCATGACCTGACAGGTGGAAGAGAAGAAAGAATATTCACATATAACAATCAAATAAAATGGTATTAACTAAACAATTAAGAATTATGAAAAAAGTATTTTACAGTTTGTGCGCAATAATTGCGTGCACATGTGTTTGGGTAGCTTGCTCCGACGATGACTCGTTTGAAAAGAGCCGAGAACTAACAAACAAAGAACGCCTAGAAGAGATCATTCAAAAGTATGATGTTAACTTTGTGCTGAACGACAGCATTTTGTCAACGGACATCAGCGATGCAGAACTCGCAGAATTTGAAGAGTTGATTAAAGCTCTTTCGGGTATAAGGGGAACATACAAACTACATGCGGACTCTGTTGGTGATGGCACTTATTTAGCTATGCAGATGAAGAAACATCAAAGGAGTAGACGTCTGGCAATGAGGAACGAGGTTGTAGAGTATGGCACTTATGATTATTTAGACTACCCTGTAATCGGCCCGAATATTTGGACTCACTACACGTGCAAATGCTCAGTGTTATGGAAAAAGGTCAATGGAGTCAGGCAGTGGGTAAAAGTCTTCCCGGAGATAGATTTTGATTATTTTAGCCCTTGGCATGATAACTATAGAATTGAAATCTGGGATAACAACTATGATACATTCATAACTACAGATAGCACATTTAGATTTCTCGGTAGAGTTCGAGGTGAAGTTATCGGTAACTCATCTTATTACGATTATGGTTATGTCCGTCTTTCTTATCACGGTGACTTCCGTAGTAGTTCTGGCACTATTAACTGGCAATACGTAGATTCTGATTATTAGAGAGCCCCAATACATGACAAAGATAGCAAACTCTACCAGAATAAGCAATTAAACCTTTAAGAGATTTTCATATTTCTTATGCCCATAAAAATAATACTTGGCATTTTTTGTATTTCGGAGTCTGGCTATTTCCTAATGCAAAACATGGGACTACTGCCAAGAGATGAATTCAATGCTGCTGGGCACTTTGACAGTGTCGTGGGGCTGACAATTTGTCTCTCTATCTGTGTTCCTGTTTTCTTACATGGGTTCCGGCATTCCAATACTCCAAGTAGAATTTTTATGGGCATAAGCCTTTCGGCTTGCGTTCTATCCGTGATTCTTTCAATGTCACGGATAGGAACAATCTATATTGTCGTATGCATCTTGCTGATGTATTTCAAAAGCAAGAGGGAGCGTATAGTCCTTGCCTTGATAGCGGGGATACTTATGGTTTTGTCTGCATTTCTGGTAAAGACGGACTCTACGGAAGGAAGATTGTTCATTCTCTCACGGACGTTCCAGTTAATCATGGAAAAGCCACTTTTCGGATGGGGAACGAACGGATTTGAGTTACAGTATATGAATGTCCAGGCAGACTATTTTGCGACTCATCCTCAATCGCATTACGCCATGCTTGCCGACAATGTGCGCCATCCGCTCAACGAATTCCTTTATGTGGCTTCTAACTATGGCGTTATTGTACTATTCGTATTGTGTGCTTGCATCTGCCTTGTCTGCCAGTATTATAAGAAGAATAGGACGGAAGAAGGGAAACTGGGAATGGAGATACTAACGGGAATTCTTATGTTTTCACTGTTTTCTTACCCTTTTCACTATCTCTTTGTGTGGATAATGCTGATATATGCCCTTTTTCTCGTTTTTGCCAATTTTATCACCAGGAAGCGAACTAGACGGTGGGTAATAGGCGGAAGCGTGGTGCTTCTGCTTACCTTGGGCTATTGGAAGGCTAGACAATACTGTCTGGAAAAAGAATGGTTGGAAGTGGAGGAGGCCAGCAGATACAAATCTTCCAGAACCATCCTGCCTCAGTATAAGCGCCTATATACAAAGTTATATGACAACAGCCATTTTCTCTATAACTATGCCTTCGTGCTTCGAGAGGCGGGGAAGTATGAGGAGGCCCTGCAGATAGCCAAAGAGTGCAACCTGCGTTTGGCGGATTATGATCTGAGCCTGCTGCTTGGTGACATCAATAGTGACCTGAGAAATGATGATGAGGCCGTTTCATACTATACCCTTGCACACAACATGTGCCCCAACCGCTTTGCTCCTCTTTGTGCTATCTATGACATCTATAAAAGCCAAGGGAAGCGAGAGAAATGCATGAATCTAATTAAGGAAATACTGGACAAGCCGATCAAGGTGCCATCACGTGCGACAATGGAATATGTTGACTATATTCGCAGTGAAGCGAAAAATTATAATCTATGACTTGCATCTTTCGATTTTTTGCACTAACTTTGCAACCGATGAAAAGAACCGTATTGTCCATACTGATGAGCCTGCTGACCATGCTGCCCCTGGCGGCACAGGACAGGCTCGCCGAGATCGAAGAGCAGCTGCAGCAGGCACCTGTGCAGGAGAAGATCTACGTGCACATGGACAATACGTGCTACTTCAAGGGCGACACCGTGTGGTATAAGGCGTACGTGGTGCGAGCCGATGACCTGACGTACACCGACATGAGCCGCATCACTTACGTTGAGCTGCTATCGCCCGACGGCATGATGGTGGAGCGGCAGATGCTCGTCACGTCACCGAAGGGCTGGACGGCTGGCAACTTCGTGCTGCAGGACTCGCTCTACTCTGGCTACTACGAGATACGGGCGTACACACGATGGATGATGAACTTCCGCGTGACGCACCGCGAATACAACTACCTCGACCGCCTGGCATTCTACGACCGGAGGATGGCCGACGACTTCTTCCGCGACTACGGCACGCTCTACAGCCGCGTGTTCCCTGTCTACGAGCGTCCGGCGACGCCCGGGAGCTACGAGGAAAAGTACGTGGTGAGCCGTCCTAAGATGCGTCTGGACAAGGAGCTGAAAGAGCGTCTGCACGTGAGCTTCTACCCCGAGGGTGGCCACCTCATAGCAGGCACGCGCTGCCGTGTGGCCTTCGAGGCTTACGACGAGGAGGGGCAGCAGGTGAAGATAGAGGGTCAGCTAGGCGACATGCCCATCCGCACGGAGCACGAGGGCAGAGGATCCTTTGTGGTTGATGTGCCGGCGAAGGGCAGTCTCAGGGCTGATTTCCGCTATGAGGAGAAGGACTACCACTTCGACTTGCCCAAGGCGGAGGAGCAGGGCTGCGCACTGATGCTGAACAATGGTGACGGTCAGGTGACGGCTGAGCTGACACTGAGGGGCACGACAGGCGAGGATTATGCCATGGCGGTGCTCTGTCGTGGTGCGTTGCAGGAGTTCCGAAGGATCAGGCCTGACGGCAAAGGACGCTGTAAGGTGACCATCGACAAGAGCGAGTTGCCGACGGGTGTCTGCGACCTCATCGTTATAGATGCCGAGGGTCAGCCGCTGGCCGACCGCCTGTTCTTCGTCAACAACCACGACTATACCGGCGGAGGCATCACCTTGAGCGGGCTGAAGAGCGAGTACAAGCCGCTGGAGCAGGCCGAGATTACGCTGCAGGCTCCCGCCGGGACGGAGCATATCTCGGTATCGGTGCGCGACGGTGCGACAGACGAGCCGACCTACGACACTGGCAACATCATGACCGACCTGCTGCTCTCGAGTGAGCTGCAGGGCTACGTCCCCCACGCTGACTACTATTTCGAGAGTGATGACGAGCAGCACCGCCGCCACCTCGACTTGCTGATGATGGTGCAGGGCTGGCGGCGCTACGACTACGAGGAGCTGACGGACACGACACTGCTGCGATATGAGCCGGAGAAAACGCTCATGGTTGAAGGTGGCGTCTATCCCTACGAGAGCGACGAGGACTTCAGGGACATTACTTCAGGGAACTTGGTGAGTCTGATAAAAGACAGTTTGTTTTTCAAATTGTTGCATCCCACTGAAGACCTGTCAGAGGACAATGTCTTTATTTTCGATCCAATCTTCAGTGACGATTTCGACGATGAAGAGTTCGCTTTCGACGATGAGGAGCCTGCTTTCTACGATGGCAATCGCTACCTACGCAAGCGTGGCCGTCTGAAAGAGGAAGTGACGCTGAAATGTGAGCTGGTGCAGGATACTGATGTAGCCGAGGTAGAACTGCAGACCCACGATGGAGGCCGTTTTGAGTTCAGTGTGCCAGCCTACTATGGCGATGCCGCCCTCTTTATGATGGCATACAAGACAGATGTCAATGATACGAAGCTGAAGAAATACGAAGACAAAGACTGGTCCAACGAGTCGGCTGTAGCCAACTACTACGTCAAGCGTGACCTCTTCTTTCCCATCTTCCCGAAGAAATACAGCTACTACCAATGCCACCAACCCGAAGACACCGACAGGTTAGATGATGAGATAGGGCAGGCATTGGCCGATGCCGACCATATCTCGTCGATGGACCACACGCTAAAGGGAGTCACCGTTAAGGCTCGTCGCCGTCGTTCCCTGCATGCCGTCGACTACTCGAAGCCCGCCTATGTGTTGGACACCCACGAGCTCTACAACTTGAGTGTCGACTACGGTATGCTACATGGGTTCTATCAGTTGCGTAGATTCCCTCAGGCCATTGCCCGTCTGCTGCTGGGCACAATATATTCCTATGGTGTTTTCCAAAAGTTCAACGTAGAGGCACAGGTAGACGGATACATCTTCTACCGAGACTACTATTGCGACACTGGTTTGAGCCAACGGGAAGAATTGGAAACAATCAACCCCTATCGCTCTAAGGAACTCGTTGTCAGTCAGCTAAAGCTGAAACGACAAGACGAGATACGCGTGTACACCGACCTAGAGCCTCGCAACCCCGACCTGCCGCGTACGCGCAGCATGTGCCAGCCCGACATGAAGCTTGACCTCAGACTCGTGCCCGATGCGGGCGAACGTCCCACCTATCGTGACCGCCGCATCATCCTGCACGGCTTTTACCTGCCCGACCATTTCTACCATCGTGACTACAGCCGCCAGCCCAACCCTGCCGAGGTGAAGGACTACCGCCGCACGCTCTACTGGAACCCCAACGCCCAGCTCGATTCCGACGGATGCTTCACCGCCACCTTCTACAATAACAACAAGACCACCCGCGTAAAGGTCAGCGCCGTAGGACTGACTGATGAAGGGCAGCCGGTGTACTATAAGTAATTCTCCAGTTCAGTCGAGGCGAAAAGCAGGTGTTATAAGTTTCTTAGCGCTTCACTATTTATACAGATATCGCTTTATGCTCATCTTCGGCGTTTTCTCAAAGGGCTGATCGACCAGTTTCACCTTTGTTATCTTGCTGTAGGAAGGAAGTGATTTGTTGGCGGCGGCACGTATCAGTTCCGGGATGCCGGCTCTTGTCTTCTTGTCCACGTCATCAGAGATCTCCGGATAGACCAGTGCCACAAGCTTCCCTTTGCGGTCGACGACAAGCGACTCGTTGACATAGGGACATCCCGACAGGACGGCTTCCACCTCTTCAGGATAGATGTTTTGCCCGGAAGAGTTCAGAATCATCGATTTGATGCGGCCCCTGATGAAGATATTGTTCGCTTCGTCCATCAGGCCCAGGTCGCCAGTACGGAACCATCCGTCATCGGTGAATGCTGCAGCATTGGCCTCGGGATTCTTGTAATAGCCAATCGTTATGTTGCCTCCACGGGCCTGTATTTCACCGGCGATGTTCCGGGGATCCCTAGAGTCGATCCTAATCTCATGAACCGGTTTCCCGCAAGAACCTGGCACGAAATCCGTCCACCACTCCCAGCCCAGCAGGGGGCAGGCCTCTGTCATTCCATAGCCCACGGTATAAGGCAGGCGGATATTGCTGAAGCACTGCTCCACCTCGGGCTTGAGAGGAGCACCACCCATGATAAAACAGCGCACACGCCCGCCGAAGGCCGACAGGATTTTCTTGCGAACAATTCTGTTTATCAGTTTTCTCATGCGTGGAATGGGGAACAGCCATTTCATTTTCTCCAGTGCCGGCTTAATGGAATTTTCATAGACCTTTTCCATCACCAAGGGTACAGTAACCACCATATAAGGCCTGACCTCCTGCATGGCCTTGAGTAGTGTTGTGGGCGACGGTGTCTTGCCCAGGAAATAAACGGTTACGCCATCAACATTAGGATGGATGAACTCAATGGCCAGTCCATACATGTGTGCCATGGGGAGCATGGAGACAATGGTCTCTCCCGGCTGGGCGGGGAACTGGGTATTGCTGAACTCATCGGTGTCTGAGATGGCACCATAGGTGAGCATCACCCCCTTGGGGTTGCCCGTGGTTCCTGATGTGTAGTTGATAATGGCCAGCTTGTCTGCGTTATCCGTGGGATAAGACAGGTCCTCGGGCGACAGGCCATTGGGATGGAGCAGGGCGAAGCTCTTCTCGCGATTGTTCCAAGCCTCTGCCACCTTCTCGTCGCGATGCCATAGCATACGGCGGTCCTTCACATTGATAGCAGCCTTCAGCAAGGGCATCTGCTCAGGATTCAGCCTATGCCAGATATCCTCGTCAGTAAAAAGCAGAACACTGTCAGAATGGTGGGTTAAAGCAGCTATGCCGCTGGGGTGGAAATCGGCCAGAAGGGGCACTGCCACACAGCCATTGACATTGATGTCCCAAAACGACATGGCCCATCGGGCGGAGTTACGGGCGCAGATGGCAATCTTATTGCGCTTGGCTATTCCGGCTTCCAGAAGGAAAATCCGGAACTTCTCAATGTTTATGGCCACGTCACCGTATGTCAAGGAGTCACCTCCATAGTCACAGAGTGCCTTCTGATCCCAATGCTCGCGGATCGTATCCTCCAGTTTCTTCAGATAGTGTTTCATGAGCTTCTTATATTAACAGATTCCTAACTCCTAATTCCTAACTCCCAACTCCTAACTCCTAACTCCTATTTCACAGGAATGACCACCTGTTGCTTCATGCCATGACGGTCGGCATCGGTGACGGTGAGCGTGAGGTTGCCAGGCTGCTTTGAACTTTGTACCACGACCACCGTCTGACCATTGAACAGGCGCATGGCGGGCTCGGTGAACGGCTCCAGCGAAGTGGCATCGCCATTGCAGGCGGCACGGTAGGTGCCTGCACCGCTGACCTTGAATCGCAGCTGGTCGGAGGCATCGGGTATCAGTGTGCCGCGCTTGTCGACAAGCGAGACGGTCACGAAGGCCAGATCCTCACCGTCAGCCTTCAACGACGAAGGCTGCTGTGTCCATACATCCAGCACCAGGTGATGAGGCTTGCCGGCGGTGTAGACGGTCTCTTTTCCGCAATTATTGCCCTTTTCATCGTAGACTACCACTTCCAGCGTCCCTGGCTCGTACTTCACGTCATTCCAGCGCAGGCGGTAGCGGTCGAGTCGGTGCTCCTCGGCAAATGCCTTGTTGTTGAGCTTGCGGTTCTTATCCTCTTTGACCTTCTTGATGCGTCCCTGGCTCTTGCCATTGACGAAGAGCTCGGCCTCATCATAGTCGGTATAGCAGTAGACGGGAGTCACCTCGCCCCGGCGCTCCTTGCCCCAGCTCCAGTGCGGCAGCAGGTGTATGGTGTGGTCCTCTTTCTGCCAGTGCGAGCGATAGAGGTAGTAGCGGTCCTTGGGCAGGCCGGCGAGGTCGCAGATGCCGAAGTAGCTGCTGCGCGAAGGCCAGTAACCGTCGTAGGGAGTAGGCTCGCCCAGGTAGTCGAAGCCAGTCCATACGAACTCGCCGATCACCCAGTCGTTGTCGTCCTGCCAGCGCCAGTCGTCGTCGGGCAGGTTCGACCACGAACACCATTCAACATCGTAGCCTGAGCACTGACCGTCGGGATAGACACCGTGGTCGGTGGGCTTCACGGGGAACTTATACACTCCACGGGAGGATACCGTGGAGGCGGTCTCCGAACCCAGGAGGTACCCATGTGTCAGCTTGTCGTAGGCAGCCTGATAGCGATGCAGCCTATAGTTCAGACCAGGGATGTCCATCGACTGTGCCACGCCGCTCCACAGCGCATTGTCGACACGGTCCAAGCCTTGGGTGACGGGACGCGTGGGGTCAAGGCTATGACAGAGGCCCTGCAGCCGGATGGATATCTGCCGGCCCTCTTCGCTGCCCTGCTCGGGGATTTCGTTTCCTATTGACCACATCACGATCGACGGATGGTTGCGTTTCGACATGACGAGATTGGTGATGTCACGGTCGGCCCACTCGCGGAAGAAGCGGGCGTAGCCGTTCTTGCACTTGGGATAGATCCACATGTCGAAGCTCTCGGCCATCACCATCATGCCCAGCGAGTCGCACACGTCCATCTGCATCTGGCTCGGCATGTTATGAGCCGTACGGATGGCATCGCAGCCCATCTCCTTCAGTATCTTGACTTGGCGGATGAGGGCGGCTTTGTTGACGGCAGCGCCCAGCGGACCAAGGTCATGATGCAGGCAGACGCCTTTTATCTTGCGTGTCACTCCATTCAACTGGAAACCGTGCTCTTTCGACACACGGACAGTACGAATCCCCACGTTAACGGTCTTCTCATCGATGGTGGTGCTGCCGGCAGTCAGCCGTGCCACCATCTTATATAGATAAGGTGACTCAGGCGACCATAGCTTAGGCTCCTTTACGGTAAACTTGGCATAGGCATTGCCGTCACTGTTGACAGGCCCCGTGGAAGCTACCTCACGTCCGTCGGCATCGAGCAGCGTGAAGACGAAGTTGTCGGCCTCGTCTGACGTTGCCTTGGCACTGACCTCCAGTTCGGCTTTGTCCTTACCGATAGTCGTGGTGCGCACGAAGAGACTCCAGTCGTCGATATGGGTCTTGGGCGTAAGAAGGAGTTTCACGGGGCGGTAGATGCCTGCACCAGGATACCACCTACTGCTCTCCTCCATGTTCTTCAGACTCACCTCCAACAGGTTCTCGCCAGGCTTTACGAACTTGGTGATGTCGATGCGGAAGGCATTGTAGCCATAAGCCCAACTGCCTGCCCATTGGCCGTTGACCGTCACTACCGGCTGTGACATAGCGCCATCGAACTCCAGCTCAGCGTGTCCGGCAAAGTTCGATGGAATGGTGAATTTCCGCTTGTAGTAGCCGTCACCGATCCAGGGGAGGGCACCACTGCGACCAGTCTTCTCCGAAGCCTGTGTCTCTCCGTTTTGCACGATGGCCACGGTCTGCATGTCCCATTTCTTGTCGAAGGGACCGCTGATGGCCCAGTCATGTGGCACGCTGACTTGTTGCCATGCTTGTTGGTCGCGTGAGAACTGCCAGTCGTCGGTGAGCGTGATCTCCTGGCGCTGGGCCCATGTCATTGTTGTTGTCAGCAAGAATGCTGCAGTTAGTAGTTGTTTCATTGCTATGATAGTTTGTCGTTGTCAATCAGTTGTAGTAGTCGTTCCACGGCCTCTGACTCGGGGATGTTCTTCTCCACGCACTCTTTGCCGCGATAGAGTGAGATCTTGCCACGTCCGGCACCCACGTACCCGTAGTCGGCATCGGCCATCTCGCCGGGGCCGTTGACGATGCAGCCCATGATGCCGATCTTCAGTCCTACGAGGTGGCTGGTGGCTGCCTTGATACGTGCGATGGTCTCCTGCAGGTTGTAAAGCGTGCGCCCGCAGCCGGGGCAGCTGATATATTCCGTTTTGGTGAACTTGATGCGGGCGGCCTGAAGAATGGCGTCGGCTAGCTCGCTCTCGTCTTTTCCGTTGTTCGTGATGACCAGACGGTGTGCCTTGCGGTCGATGAGCAATGAGCCGGTGGCCATAGCTGCCTTCAGCTGCAGCAACTCACGGTCGTCCTCGTTGAGGCTGAGCGTGATGGTGTCGTCAGCGATGGAATGGGCGATTTTCGTTTTCAAGGCAACGCATTCTTCGATGGAATCGACGATTTTCCTGGCTACGGGTATTTCGCACTCGGGCTCCTCGGAGAGCGATACGCGGATGGTGTCGCCAATGCCTTCCGTCAGCAGGGCTCCGATGCCTACGGCACTCTTGATGCGGCCGTCCTCGCCCTCGCCAGCCTCTGTCACACCGAGGTGCAGCGGGTAGTGCATGTCCTCACGGTCCATCTGCTGCACCAGCAGGCGTACGCTCTGTACCATAACCACCGTGTTGGATGCCTTGATGGAGATGACCACGTCGCTGAACTCCTCGCGCTGGAAGATGCGCAGAAACTCCATGCAGCTCTCGACGATGCCTGCTGGCGTATCGCCGTAGCGCGACATGATGCGATCCGACAGCGAGCCGTGGTTCACGCCAATGCGGACGGCAGTATGGTGCTCCTTGCAGATATTGATAAAGGTGACGAGACGCTTGTCCAGTCGGCTTAATTCTGCGGCATATTCTTCGTCGGTGTATTCCAGGTGCTTGAACGTTCGTGCAGGGTCGACATAGTTGCCGGGGTTGATGCGCACCTTTTCGCAAAACTGTGCTGCTATGTCGGCCACGTCAGCATTGAAGTGCACGTCGGCCACAAGTGGGGTGGGGTAGCCTTCGGCCTTCAACCGCTGGGAGATGTGCTGCATGTTCTGTGCCTCACGCCTGCCCTGAGTGGTGAAGCGTACCAGTTCGCCTCCGGCATCGATGATGCGGCGGGCCTGAGCCACGCAACCCTCGGTGTCGTTGGTGTCGACGGTGGCCATCGACTGGATGCGGATGGGGTTGTCGCCTCCTATGTCAAGCGTGCCCACATGAGCCACGCTGCTAGTTCGTCTTATACTCATATTTCACTTCGCTCAGTTCCTGGTTGGCTTTCTCGATCTTTGCTTTCAGGCCTTCCTTATGACTCTTCAGGCGTTGGGCCAGCGCCTCGTCGCCGAGGGCTATCATCTGGCAAGCGAGTAGGGCGGCATTCTGGGCTGCATTCACGCCAACGGTGGCTACGGGGATGCCTGGGGGCATCTGTATGATGGAGAGCATGGCATCGAGGCCGTCGAGCATACCCTTGATGGGCACGCCAATGACTGGCAAGGTGGTCTGTGCTGCGATGACGCCAGGCAGTGCTGCTGCCATGCCTGCTGCTGCGATGATGACACGTATGCCACGGCCTGCAGCTTCCGATGCAAACTGCTCTACGGCCTGTGGCGTGCGGTGGGCCGACAGGGCGTTCACCTCAAAGGGCACTTGCAGCTCATCCAGTTGTTTGCAGGCTTTCTCCATGACGGGCAGGTCGCTGGTGCTGCCCATGATAATGCTCACGATTGGTTTCATGTTCGTATGGTGTTATAAGTAATAAATGGCGATGAAGGCGCTCACCACGCCGATGAAGTATCCGGCCACCACCTGGGCCGTGGTGTGCTGGCGGAGGATGATGCGTGCCGTACCGATGATTCCCGACATCAGGATGGACAGGCAGAGCCACCACACGGGATTGAAGCCAAATACGAATCCGAAGGCTATCAGCGCGCCCGACACTCCGCCGATGGCTGCCGTGTGAGTGGAGATTTTCCACCAGATGGTGATCAGTATGCTGACGGCTTGTATCAGCAGGGCAGCCACGATGATGGAGATGATGATGTGGTTGACGTGGGTGGCATACATGAGCCAGATGCATCCCAGGTAGCAGCAGAAGGAGATGGCGTAGGGCACCAGTCGGTTGCGCTTCTGTCCCATCTCCTGCAGCGTCCATCCTCGCAGACGGCGATAGAGGAAGATGAGCAGGGTGGGGATAAAGACCGTTGTGAGATACACCACGGTCACCAGCACCAGTTTGTACTCTATGGGGAACCCGCTCATGAAAGTGAATGCCAGCAGCACGGCAATGCCGATGAGTGGCAGGTAGAACGGCGTGAATATCATGCTGATGACTCTTGCCGCAATGATCAGTGCTTTGTCGTTTGTCACCTCTTTCTCTTTTATTACGATTTACGTAGGCGGGCCACTGGCAGTCCCAGTTGCTCACGATATTTGGCTACGGTGCGGCGGGCTATGTCATAGCCCTGGCGCTTCAGTGCGTCGCGCAGGGCATCGTCGCTGAAGGGCTTATGCTTGTCCTCGCCGTCGATGATGTCTCGCAGTGTCGACTTGATCTTCCGTGCCGTCAGCTCTTCACCTTTCTGCGAGACGAAACCGTCGTTGAAGAAGAACTTCAGCGGGAAGGTGCCCCATCGGGTCTGCACGTATTTCGAGTTCGATACGCGCGATATGGTGCTGATGTCCAGGTTGGCCAGCTCGGCCACGTCCTTCAGTATCATGGGCCGCAGCAGCTCCTCGTCGCCTTCTTCGAAGAAGGGGCGTTGCAGCTTGATGATGGCCTTCATCGTCTTGGTCATCGTCTGGCGGCGCATCTCCACGGCGTTGATGAAGCTTTGCGCAGCATCCACCTTCTGCTTGGTATAGAGCAGCGCTTCTTTCTGCTGGCGGGTCATGTTGTCCTTGTTCTTCTGAAAGTCAGTGAGGAGATCGGCAAACGACTGCGAGATCTCCAGTCGGGGCATGTCGCCCGAGTTGATCGTCATCGAGATGCTGCCGTCGTCATGGGTGTCGACGATAAAGTCGGGAGTGATCTGCTGCAGTGAGCGGCCTATCGCCTCGCCCATCGAGGCACCTGGCTTGGGGTTCAGCCGGCGAAGCTCGCCAATGAGCTCACTGGCCTGACTGTCGCTCAGCGATAGCTGTTGGCGGATGCGGTCCCAGTGCTTCTTGGTGAACTCGTCGAAATAGTCTGTGATCACCCTGCCCATCAGCTCCTTCATCGTCGATTCCTTTCTCCGTGCTATCTGCAGGAGCAGACATTCCTGCAGCGAACGGGCTCCGATGCCGGCCGGGTCCAGTTCCTGAACGCGCAGCAGCAGTCTCTCTGCCTCTGCAGGACTGATGTCGATGCCGTGGTAGATGGCCAACTGCTCACATATATCACTCAGGGGCGTGCGCAGCAGACCGTCGTTGTCCAGCGACTGGATGATGTATTCCATCACGTAGCGGTCGGACTCGTCAATGTCCAGCTCTCCCACCTGTTCCATCAGTGTGTCGTAGAACGAGCGCTCTTCACCGAACACCTGCTGTTCCTGGTCTTCGTTCCAGGTCTTCCATCCCTGATACACGGGAGGGTCTTCATCGTCGCGTCCTATGTTCTCCAGGGCGGCGTCGAGGGCGTCATTGCGATCCTCACGCTCGCGCTGGGCATCGAAGTCCTCGCTGTCGTCGCTGTCGCTGGGAGCCGGGGGCCAGTCGCCCAGGCTCTCCTCTTCTGTCACGCTTTTCTCCAGGGCGGGATTGTCGTGCAGCTCGGTCTCTATGCGGTCGGTCATCTGTTGCAGGGGCAGTTCTATAAGCTGTGCCTGCAATAGCTGCTGTGCCGAGATGGACTGCTGCTGTCGTTGTTCCTGCTTTAACTGTTGTATCTGACCTTGTGCCACGTCATTCTCGTCTATCTGTAATACTCTTTCAGCTCTTCGGCAAAGGCATCCAGCTGATGGGGCTCTTTGTCCGACATTCGCTGCCACACCCGCTGACAGGGCAGCAGCAGCGGCGACAGCGTCACCTCATTGCGCTCCAGATAAGGGTCGCAGATCTGGAACACGTCGAGCACCTCCACTACATCCTTCGCCTTTATCTTCAGCAGACGGGCCAGCTCGGCCACTTCCGGAGTGCCGCTCACCATGGTGATGGGAGTGAGCTGGAAGTAGAGGTTGAGGATCAGGATGAGCATCACGGGTGTGAAGCGCTCGTCCTCGTCCAGGGGGCGGAAGTCTCGTTCAAACGACTCCTGCACCTCCACGC
>JAEEGI010012082.1_pt1 | contig 18525 bp, 10 predicted proteins | sample 8958751 | NCBI WGS metagenome assembly JAEEGI01 (sample SAMN16246545, study PRJNA631951) | gut metagenome | biome: gut microbiome; feature: rumen; material: KS-attached | host: Bos | place: Iran: Karaj | collected 2018-10 | reverse complement strand
GCTCTTTGAACTCTACAAGGGTATCGACGAGGACAAGCTCTTTGAGAACATTGTTTATTTCCTTAAGGCAATTATGCCAGTTTGTAATAAATATGATATCAAGATGGCTATTCATCCAGATGATCCAGCATGGTCAGTATTCGGCCTTCCTAGAATCATCAACAATGAAAAGAACATCCTCAAGCTCATGAAGGCAGTTGACGATGTGCACAACGGAGTTACATTCTGCTCAGGTTCATACGGAACAAGCCTTGAGAACGATCTTCCACATATGATCAGAGCTCTTGAGGGCAGAATCCACTTTGCTCATGTACGTAACCTCAAGTTCATTTCACCTACTAACTTTGAGGAGTCAGCACATCTTTCATCAGATGGAACCTTTGATATGTATGAGATCGTTAAGGCTCTTTATGAGACAGGCTTTGACGGACCAATCCGTCCTGATCACGGAAGAATGATCTGGGGCGAAGTAGCAATGCCAGGTTACGGTCTTTACGACAGAGCACTCGGTGCTACATATATCAACGGACTTTGGGAAGCAATTGAGAAGTCTCATCAGCGCGGAGTCTGATAGCAGCCTGATCCTAATATGATCATGCTTGGGCAGTGCTTCGTCATAATTGCTCAGCGATGAATGAACAGATTTTTAATAGAAGGTGATCAATATGAAATTAAACTATGATAGTGTAAAAAACGACAATTCCTGGAAGGAGAAGGGCTTTTTTATCCCTTCTTTTGACAGAGATAAGATGGTAAAAGAAACTGTAGAAAATCCTGAGTGGGTACACTTTGGAGCAGGCAACATCTTTAGAGCCTTTCAGGCTAACCTTTCTCAGAGAATGCTCGAAGAGGGATATGATACGAAGGGACTTACAGTAGTTGAAGGTTATGACTATGAGATCATTGAGAAGATGTACAGACCTCATGACAACCTTTCAATCCTTGTAACACTCAAGGCAGACGGAAATGTTGAGAAGACAATAGTTGAGAGTATTGCTGAGTCCTGCATCCTTGATTCAAACAACGACAAGGAGTTTTCAAGACTTAAAGAGATATTCTCAGCGGATTCTCTTAAACTTGCTACATTCACAATTACAGAAAAAGGTTACAGCCTTGTAAATGCTGCAGGTGAAACAATTCCTGCAGTGGCAGCAGATTTTGCAAACGGACCTGAGAAGCCACAGAGCTATATTGGTAAAGTTGCAGCTCTTCTCTATGCAAGATATGTTGCAGGCGAGAAGAAGATTGCCATGGTCAGCACAGATAACTGCTCACACAACGGTGACAAGCTCTATGCTGCAATGCACGCTTTTGCCACTGAGTGGACCAAAGCAGGTAAGGCAGAAGAAGGTTTCCTTGCTTATGTTGAGGATGAAAACAAGGTATCTTTCCCATGGTCAATGATCGATAAGATCACACCAAGACCTGATGATTCAGTCAATGAGATTCTCAAAAACGACGGCGTAGAAGAGCTTGACCCGGTTGTAACCACTATGAAGACATGGGTTGCTCCTTTCGTAAACGCAGAGGAGAGTGAGTATCTTGTTATTGAAGATAAGTTCCCTAACGGAAGACCTGCTCTTGAGAAGGTTGGAGTTATCTTCACAGAAAAAGAGACAGTTGATAAGGTAGAGAGAATGAAGGTTTGCACCTGTCTCAATCCTCTTCATACTGCTCTTGCAGTATATGGCTGCATTCTCGGATATCAGAAGATTTCAGATGAGATGAAGGATGAAAGCCTTGTTAAGCTGGTAAAAGAGATTGGTTATACAGAGGGACTTCCTGTAGTAACTGATCCCGGTGTTATCAAGCCTCAGGAATTCATCGACACAGTGGTTAATGTAAGAATACCTAACGTATTCATGCCTGATACACCACAGAGAATTGCCTGCGATACATCACAGAAATTGCCAATCAGATTTGGTGAGACAATCAAGGCTTACGCAGCATCAGATAAGCTTGATGTTCAGAATCTCAAGTTCATTCCTATGGTACATGCCGGATGGCTCAGATACCTCATGGGAGTAGATGATAAGGGAGAGACATTCGAGCCAAGTCCTGATCCACTTCTTGCAAAGGCTCAGAGCTTTGTACAGGATATTAAGCTTGGCGAGACAGACAGAGATAAGGTTAAAGAAGCTGTTCTTCCTCTTCTCAAAGACGATGCTATCTTTGGAGTTGACCTTGAAAAGGTTGGATTGTCAGACAGGGTAATAGACTATTACATGGAATTACTGGCTGGACCAGGGGCAATCAGAAAAACTCTTGATAAATATTGTGCATAAATAAGGAATCCGCTCTGCATCTTTTGATGCAGGGCTTTTTCCGTCTTTAAATGATTTAGGTGTCAAAAATGAAAAAAAAGTATTTAATTGGGGAGAAAGATACAGATGTTAAAAGAATATGAGCTTACAAAAGTTCGTGTGGAGGATGAGTATTGCGTAAATGCACTTAATAAGGATGTGGCTTATCTTAAGAGCCTTGATCCGGAGAGACTTCTTGCTGGCTTCTATGAGAATGCGGGTCTAACACCCAAGAAAATTCGCTATTCCGGTTGGGAGAACATGCTGATCGGAGGTCATACACTGGGCCATTACCTTACAGCTGCAGCGCAGGGCTATGCTAATCCGGGGACAAGAAAAGAGGACAAGAAGGCTCTTTTTGATATTATTAAGACCTTGGTTGATGGCCTTTTAGAGTGTCAGGAGCATTCCAAGGGTAAAAAGGGATTTGTTTTTGGCGCAATAATAATGGATAGCAATAATGTAGAGCTTCAGTTTGACCATGTGGAGCATGGCAGAACAAACATTATCACAGAGTCATGGGTTCCGTGGTATACCATGCACAAGATTCTGGACGGACTTGTAAGCACCTTTGTATTTACAGGCTATGAGCCTGCTCTTAAGGTTGCAGAAGGCATTGGAGACTGGACCTATAACAGAGTATCTGGCTGGTCAGAGGAGACACACAAGAATGTTCTTAGCATAGAATACGGTGGAATGAACGATGCTCTCTACAAGCTGTATAAGCTTAGCGGTAAAAAGGAGCATCTTGAAGCAGCACATGCTTTTGATGAAGAAGAACTCTTTAAGAAAGTGGCAACAGGTGATGCCAATGTGCTTAATAACCGTCATGCCAATACTACTATTCCAAAGTTTCTGGGAGCACTTCAAAGATATATGACACTTGGAGATGTCGCCGGGGAGTATCTTACCTATGTGCAGAAATTCTGGGATATGGTTGTTGAGCGCCATACCTATGCAACAGGCGGAAACAGTGAGTGGGAGCATTTTGGAGAAGACTTTGTCCTTGATGCAGAGCGTACTAACTGTAACAATGAGACCTGCAATACCTACAACATGCTCAAGATGAGCAGAGATTTGTTCAGAATTACAGGTGATAAAAAGTATGCAGATTACTATGAGAACACCTTTATAAATGCAATACTGTCATCACAGAATCCCGAAAGTGGCATGACAATGTACTTCCAGCCTATGGCTACAGGTTATTACAAGGTTTACGGAACTCCTTTTGATAAGTTCTGGTGCTGCACAGGAACAGGCATGGAGAACTTTACCAAGCTAAACGACAGCATTTACTTCCTTGATGATGAATCTATAGTTGTTAACATGTACATTTCATCTACTGTTAGTGATACTCAGAAGAAAATTACATTATCACAAAAGAGCTTTATCCCCAAGGAAAACATTGCGCGCTTTACAATAAATCTTGAGGAGCCCGTTAAGACAAAACTTAGATTCAGAGTCCCTGACTGGGCTTTAAATGCAACCTGCAAAGCACTTTCTTCTGGCAAGACTTATCAGGCAGAAGCCGATGGTTATTTCACAGTTGAAGAGACCTTTAATGACGGAGATCAGATTGAGATTTCTTTTGAGATGCACACTGTTGTTAAAAGACTTCCGGACTGCGAAAATGTTTTTGCATTCAAATATGGACCTGTTCTTCTCTCAGCTGACCTTGGATGCGAGAATATGATAGACGGCACAACCGGTGTTGACGTTACTATTCCTACTAACAAGATTGCAGGAAAAGAGTACCTTACAGTTCAGGATGGTAGTGTTTCTGATTATATTGCAGATATTGATAAGCACCTGATCAGAAAAGGCGAAGAGCTTTGTTTCGCTCTTACAGGAACAGACAGAGAACTCACCTTTGGACCTCACTATCTCAAGACCAGACAGCGCTATGGTATTTACTGGTATCTTTTTGACAAGGATCAGGGTGTAACTGATGAAGTAGAGAAGCGTGATCAGGAAAATGCCAGAAGAGAGAGGATACTTGATACAGTTCAGCCGGGCTATGGCCAGTATGAAAATGATGAACTTCATGCCATGGAGGATAAGGGCTCAGTTGGCAGCACCAATAATGGAACCAGCAGAGCAGCTACTTCCGGAGGAAGATTTACCTATCATATGAAGGCTGTAGAAGGTCAGGATCTTGAACTTGAGGTACACTACCTCAGAGAAGATAACGGCAAGCCAATCCAGATCCACATCGGAGAGGATGAAATATTAAACGGAAGACTTCACTATACGGGAAGAGATGAAGAGTATTCTGTAGTGTATAATATACCTAAGGATGTTGTAACACGTAATATAGAAAGCAGAGAGGTCAGGGGAGAAAAAGTAACTACAATTCCTGTAACCTTTAGTGGATCCTATGTGATAGAATCTGCGAGAGTGTTTGGATTTGTTTATATTCTTACGAAATAAACAAGCACTTATGGAAGGCATAGATTAACGAGCATATGGAGCGTTTATGAAGCAGTACAGAGTGGCAATTGTTGAGGATGACAAGGATTATTCCGAGTTTCTTTCACAGTGTCTTGGTAAATATGGCCTGGAAAAAGAGATTTCTTTTTCCATAAAGACATATGGTAAAGCAGAGAGCTTTCTTGATGATTACAAGAAGGCCTGTGACCTTGTGTTCATGGATGTAGAGCTTGGAGACGGCTTTCTGAATGGTATGGAAGCTGCCAGAAAGCTCCGCGCTGTGGACCCTACTGTTTTACTTATCTTTGTTACCAACATGCCACAATATGCTCCTGAAGGCTATAGCGTAGATGCCCTTGATTACTGCCTTAAGCCCATTAATTACAATGATCTTAGCGTTAAACTTGATAAAGCTGTCAGAGTATTGTCTCAGAGGGGTGGTATTCCTGTCAGGATCAAGGATAGGAACGGAACAAGGATTGTTTCATCGAGTGACATTATGTACATAGAAGTTATGGGACATGACCTGATGTTCCACACTATAAGTGAAGTCATAACTTCTTATGGAGGACTTGGAGAAAGAGAAAACGAGCTATCAGGTAATAATTTTGCCAGATGCAGCGCCTCTGCACTTGTAAATCTCTCATATATAAAGGGCCTTTATGGCGATGAAATAGATGTTGGAGGCGATAGGATCAAGATAGGAAGATCCAAAAAGAAAGCATTTATGGAACAGCTTAATACCTACCTTGGATGAGCCTGTGATGCGGAGGTCAGATCATGTTTGATGCAGAAGCAATAAGCCAATATGAATCAATAGGATATATGATAGAAGTTCTGATTGCGGAACTTCTATTTTTGCATGCCTATGAAAAGAGAAAGCTCTTTTGGGTAAGAATTCCTATTGCTACAGTGATTTCAGGGATCATAGTTTCAAGGATCAGTTATCCTGTGGCAACAATAGCAATATACAGATTTATGTTTTTCTTTTTCATAATAGCACTGACAATAGCAGTTATGCTGATCTGCTATAAAGGAAACGCCTTTTCAATCGCATCTTCCTCTATTGTAGGGGTTGCTACGCAACATATAGCTTACAAACTGATGACAATCTTTAACCTGATCCCGCCTATGAATGCCCTGATCCAAATAAGCATTATCTATAGAATACTGACGGAAGTCATGATCATGGCAATTGTATATGTCATTGTATATATGCTTGTTGCAAGGACTCAGGTTCCGGATAAGGGGAGTATCAGGTTAAATGTCCTGTCGGTCATCGTGATACTCATATGCATTGGATTAAACAGACTGGTTGCCGATACCTGGGACATCAGTCCCAAGCTTGTTATAGCCAGTAGCATATATGCGATCATCTGCTGTAGTTTTGCCCTTTCTATACAGTTTTATCTGCATAAGTGGCAGCAGGAAAAAGCGGAATCATTGGTGATAAAAGGTTTGTTATCAGCTTCCGAAAAACAGTATGAACAGTGGAAAGAGCTTGTTGAGTTTAATAATATCCAGATGCATGATCTTAAGCACATGCTAAATCGCATCGAGAAGCTTGCAGATAAAGAAAAACTCGATATTCCTGATCTGACGCCTATAAGAGAATCTATAGAAGGCTTTGCTCCAATAGTTAAGACGGGAAATGATGTGATAGATGTGCTCCTTCGTAATATGGGAGCTCTTTGCAGGCAGCAGGGAGTCAGATTTAACTGCGTGAGCTTCACGGACAAGCTTGATAAATTCGACAGTATGTCACTTTATTTTTTGTTCGGTAATGCCATAGATAATGCAAGGGCAGGAGCTTCAAGTGTTTCTGATGAGGATAAAAGACTTGTTGATGTCAGTCTCAAACAGTTTGGTGATTCTGTCATCATTCATATCTGGAACTATTTTGAAGGGGATATCACCTTTGAGGATGAACTTCCTGTCAGGAAAGACATGGAAAATGGCCATGGATTCGGACTTAAGAGTATCAAAGTAATGGTTGATAAATTTGGAGGTGCCTTCAAAACTCAGGTGGAAGGAGATGTATTCCATCTGAATATTATATTGCCTCTGGCATAGTACTGGACTTTAGTTTATATCAGAATTTTGAGAAAAGATGCATGTTTTGTGCATCTTTTTTCTTTTGCCCCAATATTAAATTGCACACATGTAAATTATGTTGTGAAAAGTGTCGATTATTCCACCTTGGTTGAATGAACTGTTGTGAAATTGTTACGATGTAATAACTGATGGGAAACTGCAGAAAATGATAAGGAGATATTTCATGCGAAGATTTTTTTCCCTTAATAAGGATTGGCATTTTCAGATAACGGGCAAATATGACGAGAGAGTTGACGTTCCCCATACCTGGAATGCGATAGATGGTCAGGATGGCGGAAATGATTATTTAAGAGCCCTGGCCACATATGAAAAGACTTTTGACGCTCCTGACTTTGATAAAGACAAAGAGCGCGTTTATATACAGTTTGACGGAGTTAATTCCGAAAGCACAGTTTACCTCAATGGAGAAAAGATGATCCGTCATGAGGGGGGATATTCAACCTTTAGAACGGATATCACAGATTATCTTAAGGATGTGGGAAATATTCTTAAGGTGAATGTGGATAACAGGCCTAATACAAGGGTTTATCCACAAAAGGCAGATTTCACATTTTATGGCGGCATTTACAGAGACGTTAATCTGATTGTCGTAAATAAGAACCACTTTGACCTGGATTATTATGGCGGAAACGGAGTTCAGGTCAAGGCAAAGCCTGTGGAAGGCTATCAAAAAGCTGAAGGTAACGTAAAGCTTTTTGTTAATAACATAGACTGCTGTGTCAGACTTGAAATATCTGATGCAGAAGGAAATGTTATTTATCATTCAGAAATTGATCAAAAGACAAATAAACTTGAGACTACTGATAACAGCAATAGTGATGTCTTTTGTCTGGAACATAGCTTTTTGATCGATGATGTTCATCTTTGGGAAGGTGTTAAGAACCCATATTTGTATTCTCTTAAGGCAACTCTTGTCATTAATGGCGAAGCTGCAGATGAGATAGTTACAAGGTTTGGAGTAAGAGATTTCCATTATCATCCCAAGACGGGTTTTTACCTTAACGGAAAGAGCTATGCTCTTCATGGCGTTTCAAGACACCAGGACAGGAAAGGTCTTGGAAATGCCATCACAAAAGATATGCACAAAGAGGATATGGACCTTATATGCGAGATGGGTGCTAACACGATCAGACTTGCTCACTACCAGCACAGCCAGTATTTCTACGATCTGTGCGATGAGAGAGGAATGATAGTCTGGGCTGAGATTCCATATATCTCTGAGCATATGCCTGATGGACGTGACAACACTATCAGTCAGATGAAGGAACTGATCATTCAGAACTACAACCATCCATCTATTGTCTGCTGGGGAATTTCCAATGAGATCACAATCTCTACCAGAGATAAAAAAGACATGATGGAGAACCACAGGATACTTAATGATCTGTGCCATGAAATGGATGATACAAGATTTACAACTCTTGCCTGCTACGCAGTGTGCGGACCTTTTAACAAGGTAGCTCACATTACAGATACTGTCAGCTGGAATCTGTATCTTGGCTGGTATGTTCCGGGACTCTTTTTAAATGATATCTGGATGAGATTTTTCCATCTGGTATATCCCAACAGATGTCTTGGTTATTCAGAATATGGATGCGAGGGTATGCCTAACCTTCATTCTGAGAAACCAAAAAGAGGCGATCACACAGAGGAATATCAGGCAATCTATCACGAATATATGCTCAGATGCTTTGACAGAAACCCGTTTATGTGGGCAACGCATGTGTGGAATATGTTTGATTTTGCGGCAGATGCCAGAAATCAGGGCGGTGAGCCCGGAATGAACCATAAGGGTCTGGTGACCTTTGACAGGAAGACCAAAAAGGACAGCTTCTACCTCTATAAAGCCTGGTGGAGCGATGACCCTTTTGTACATATTGCTTCTAAGAGATTTGCACAGAGAACTAAAGAGAACATCAAGGTTAAGGTCTATTCCAACCAGAATGAGATAACTCTTTTTGTAGATGGACAGAAACTTGAAACCAAGCATGGACAGCATGTATTTGAGTTTAGCGTTTCTCTTGGCGAAACCGGTAAGGAGCACGAGATAGTCGCTGTAAGCGGAGCGTTCAAGGATTCTGCGAAGTTTACAAGGGTGGCTACTCCAAATCCTGAGTATAGTCTTAAAGACCTTGGAGATAAAGGTGCTAACTGGACCTGATACAGGATTTATAAGGGAAAAATAGGAGTGTGGATATGGAAAATACTGTAGTACAGGAAAGGGGTAATAAGGCCAAGCTCTATCAGCTGGTTCTTTTTCCTCTGAATAATGGAGCTACCAACGTTTATTACGTGTTGGTACTTTCCTACATAGCAACCTTTGGCTCTAACGTTCTGAGCCTCGGAATCTTGTTTGCATCAGTAATGGTTACGGGTATGAGGGTATTTGATGCCTTTACAGACCCGATCATCGGAGCACTGATGGACAGGACAAATGGTAAATTTGGTAAGTTCAGACCATTCATGGTCATAGGAAATATCATTATGGCGCTCAGCATCATTACTATGTACATGATAACGCCGGGTATTCCTGAGAGCATGATGGCCTTTAGATATGCGGCATTTGTAGGACTATATGCAATCTGGGTAATAGGTTATACATTCCAGACTTCCTGCACAAGAGCCGGTCAGACAGTTCTGACTTCTGACCCTTCACAGAGGCCTCTGTTTACGATCTTTAACACAGTGGGATCTCTTGCGGGAATGGGAGTTATGCAGTTTCTTGCACCGATCATAAGAGCCAACGTTGCGGATTATTCAAGCGCTGATTTCTACAAGGTTCTCACACCAATTGGAATTACAGTGTCGATTGTACTGACAATTCTGGCAATCATCGGTATCTGGGAAAAAGATCAGCCCAAGTATTTTGGAATCGGCGGAGACAAGCAGGAGAAAGTCAGAATCTCTGAGTATATAGAGATCATTAAAAATAACGATCCTATGAAGAGACTTATGATAGCAGGAGCCGGATGTAAGCTTGCTCTTTCAATAGCAACCAACACTACAGTTTTATGTATGCTCTACGGCTGCATGATGGGCAACTACGATGGTCTCTATCTTCCAATGATGATCATCGGATATGTCTTCTCAGTGCCGTTCTTCCTTCTGACAGTCAGAACCAGTCAAAAGAAGGGACAGAAAGCATCACTTCTTAGATATGTGTCTGTGGCGCTTGTGTGTTATGTGGGAGTTTTAGTTCTTCTTCTCATGTGGAAAGAAGGCGTTCCATCAAGGAATCTTTCATTCCTTTCAGATGGAAGCGTATCAATAAATCTTTATACTGTTTTGTTTATTTTACTGTTTGGTATTGGTTATGGTGCTTACTATTCAACAGCGGATATGCCAATTCCAATGGTTGCAGATTGCTCGGATTACGAGACTTACAGATCAGGCAAGTATATACCTGGAATAATGGGAACTCTTTTTTCACTGGTAGATAAGCTTGTTTCATCTCTTTCTGCAACAGTAGTAGGAATAGCTGTTAGTATTATCGGAATACAGAATCTTCCAACTGCTGAGACGCCTTATTCATCAGGCATGAACGCAGTTGTTATCATACTCTTTTGTATAGTCCCAATGGTGGCTTGGATTGCAACACTGATTGCCATGAAGGGATACATTCTTTCGGGGGAAAAGATGAGACGCATTCAGGAAGTAAACCTTAAGCGTAAAGAGGCTATTGCAAACGGAATGAGCATGGAAGAAGCAATGAAAACTATAAATGATTAAGGAGGAAAGAAATTGAAAAAGACAGGTATTTTCAGAGGATTGGCAGCACTTATGACATTCTTACTGTCAATCTCAGTAATCGTGGGAAACACGCTGGAATCATTTTCATCAACTATTGATACTGCCCTTGGTACTCAGAGTGAGATGATGGTTACAGACGACAAAGATGCAGTGTACGACAAATTTACACCACCTGCAGAACTCTTAAATGAGGATGGAACAGGTAATTCACATGCACTTATTCAGGCTGCTATCGATCTTAACAGAGAGCAGGCAGCAGAGGGAACAGTACTTCTCAAGAATAACGGAGTACTTCCACTTGCATCAGGTGCAAACGTAACTTTATTCGGAATAAGATCACAGGTGCCTATCCTTGGTTCAAGCTTTGGTGTTAAGGCATTTGGTGGATTTATAAATCTTGATGAGGCGCTTCAGAACAACGTAACTGATTTTGCACATCATATTACAACATCTCTTTCTCAGAACTGGGCAACAGGCCAGGTAGAAAGAGGCTACACTACAGGCGAATGGAGTGGAGATGAATTTGAGTTTGACGGAGCAGGCTACAAGGTTAATCCTACAATGACTTCGATCTATACCAAGCTCAATGAGACATACCTTCACACAGAGAATGCCGGCCCTTCTGAAGAATACGATCCGGGAGAGCCATCAGTTAAAGAGATTGAAGGTGTAAATGCAAACTTCAAGGACAGCTTTGCTAAGTACGGTGATGCTTCTATCGTAGTTATCGGAAGACCAAGTGCAGAGAGTGAAGATTATCTTCCCGGCGGCATTGTTTCAGGTCTTGGAGCAACAGAGCCTCTTGCACTTACAACTAATGAGAAGGATGCTATCGCTCTTGCAAAAGAGTGTAGTGACAAGGTTATCATTCTTGTTAACAGCGCATCTGCGGTAGAAATCGGCGAGCTCAAGGATGATCCTGAAATCGATGCAATTCTCTGGATTGGTGCACCTGGAAGTTATGGCCTTCTTGGAGTAGCAGATATTCTTTGTGGAAAAGTTTCTCCTTCAGGCGGACTTGCAGATATCTTCCCTACATACAATATGTCAGCACCTGCAATGCAGAATATGGGTAATTTCTCATATGCAAATGCAGCAGATGTCATTACAAGAGAGAACTCCAGCAACTACATCATAGAGGCTGAGGGAATCTATGTTGGATATCGCTACTATGAGACAAGATACTATGACGCAGTTCTTGGACAGGGAAATGCAACAGGAACAGCAGGAACATATGCTTCTAAATCCGGTTGGGATTATGATGCAGAAGTAGCTTATGGCTTTGGCTATGGCTTATCTTATACTACTTTTGATATGGAATATGAGGGAGAACCTGTATTCAATGTATCCAAGAATAAGGATGTAACTACCGCTACAGCAACCTTTAATGTAAAAGTTACAAACACAGGAAATGTAGCAGGTAAAAAGAGCGTTCAGATTTACGGACAGGCTCCTTATGAGCAGGGCGGAATTGAGAAGAGTGCCATTGTCCTTCTCAACTACGGCAAAACAGGTCTTCTTCAGCCGGGAGAGTCAGAGGTTGTATCTGTAGATGTTGATCTTCAGTACATTGCAACTTATGACAGCTCTTTTGACAATGGAGATGGAACTTTCGGAACATATATTGTAGATCCTGGAACATATTACTTTGCATTTGGTAATGGTGCTCATGATGCACTTAACAATATTATGGCTATGCAGGGCGTTGCAGCAGAGAGCCTTGTTGGTGAGGCTAATGCAGACTATGCTTATAGCACAGAAATAACAGAGGATACACTTTCAAAGACAGCATTTGCTTATAGCAAGACTGGTACAAAGATTTCTAACCAGCTTGACTATGCAGACTGGAACTACTTCCAGGATGGCGAGGTTACTTACCTTAGCCGTGCAGATTGGAACGGAACATATCCTAAGACTTATTCAGATATGACTCTTACAAGCCAGGAGATGATTGATTATCTCAATGGTAAGTACTATACAGTTGCTACTGAGGACAATACATCTGATATTGTATGGGGCAAAGATGGTGATCTCATGTTCTATGAGATGGCTGGCCTTGACTTTGAGGATGAGAAGTGGGAAGAGCTTCTCTCAGAGATGACTCTCGAGGAAGCACAGTACCTTGCAACATTTGGTGGTCCAAGCATTCCGGGTGCCGATTCAATCGGAACAGTTGAGACTTATATGACAGAAAATGCAGGAAATGGTATTGCTGTAAACCTCAATGCTTCCAAGGATACAGAGGCTCCATGGAATATCAGCTCAGAAGATCCTAACGGTAACTGGCATCCTGAGGTATTTGGAAGCAGCCCACTTACAGCAGCTTCATTTAATCCAGACCTTGCCAAGAAGCTTGGTGAGTTTATTGGAATCGAGTCACTCTTTACAGGTATCCCGATCCTTTGGGGACCTGGACTTAACACACATCGTCATGCTTATAACGGACGTAACGGTGAGTATTATTCAGAGGATCCAATCCTTTCAGGTTACACAGCAATGGAATTTGCTATCGGAGCTCTTAAATATGGTCTTATTGCTGCACCTAAGCATTACGCATTTAATGACCAGGAAACTAACAGAGCAGGTGTTGCTCCATTTATGACAGAGCAGCGCGCAAGAGAAGTAGAACTTAGAGCTTATCAGATTGCTTTTGAAGCAACCAAGTATGATACAGAAGATTATGATGCAGGTATGAGAGGTCTCATGATCTCCTTCTCCAAGATTGGACCTGTTGAATGTACAGTAAGTACAGGAATGATGACAGAAATCCTCAAAAAAGAGTGGGGATTCAAGGGCTATGCAGTAACAGATATCTATGATGACTTTGACCTCTACGGAGCTGTTCTTACATCTGGAACAACCTGTTATGATACAAGAGGTATGTCAGGTTTCTATACTGATACAACACTTGACAGCCCAAGATTTGCTAATCAGGCAGATGGCTCAGCTATCAGTGCTAATGTATTTGCAGGTGATGCTAATGCTCAGCAGGCAGTCAGAGAGTCAGCACACAACGTACTGTATGCTATTGCATCAAGTAACCTTATGAACAGATACAATGCAACAACTCATGTTGTTAAGCTTAATACATGGTGGAGAACAGCTTATTATGCTGCAATCGCTGTAACAGCACTTCTTACAGCAGTATTTGCAATCCTGTTCGTACTCTCTAAGAGAAAAGAAAAGGAGGCCTGAAAATGTCAGATTTTATGAAAAAACAAAGCGTTGGAGCCTACTTAAATGTAGTTGCTGCAATCCTTGGAATTGTTGGTATTATTGCAGCCAGTGTTTGCAGTAGTATGACTGTGACCTATGCACTTGGAAATCTCGGAGTGATCATTCTTCTGGGTATTATTGGAATTATCTTTGCATGTGCAGCAGTAGTATTACCAAACATCTTTGGTAATCATGATATTTTGAGCACAGTTTCAGTTTGCGTTTCAATAGCTCTTTTCACGGCAGCATTTGGACAGGTTCTCTCTGAGAGGATCCTCCTCATTGCAGGACTGTTCAGCTATGATTCCGTAAACACAGTGGGCTGGCAGGTATTCTATGTGACTGTAGTTTCAATTGCAGCCTTTGTGGTAGGATCACTTATCATGATCATCGGAGCCTTCACCCGTTCAGTTAAAGAGAAGGCTTAACTAAATATAACCGTATGATATCCCGATAACCTGATAATAGGTTATCGGGATTTTTGCTAAATGCCAGTAACAGAGGCGGAGAAATGTATTTGTGTGTTGACATTGGGGTGGAGGAATAGGTATAGTAAAATTTAGGTTAAGCGTTTTACTAAAAGGAGTATGGTGGTTTGAATATTAGGGAGATAGCAAAGAGAGCGGGAGTTAGTACAGCTACCGTATCAAATGTGTTAAATGGCAAATTGTCCAAGGTTTCGGATGAAACCAAAGAGAAAATAGAGAGCATTATTAAGGCAACAGGCTATAAGCCTAATGTTATGGCGAGGTCGCTGGTCAAGAAGGAGAGCAGGCTTATAGGCCTTGTTGTACCGTACCTTGGCAAGGATGAGGACTTTTTTGCCAATCCATATAATGCCCATATTATCGCTGCTCTCGAGCGTTACATCAGAGGAAAAGACTATTATCTGATGCTCAGATGCGTTGGTGATCCTAGAGAAATAGTACCTCTTTTATCATCCTGGAATGTGGATGGAGCATTTTTCCTTGGGGTTTATAAGGATGAAGTAAGTGAGATCAGGAATGAAATCGATATACCAATTGTTTTTCTTGATACCTATGCTCCCGGGGAAGATATTGTAAATATCGGTATTGAGGACTATAGGGGCGGATATCTTTCTGCACGTTATCTGATAGGCAAGGGACATACCAAGCTTGCTCTCGTTACTCCTGATATTTCCTCAGAAGGCGTTATTCAGGAGAGATACAGAGGCTTCGCTAATGCTTGCAAGGAGGCGGGTGTTCCGTTTAAAAATGGCAATATCTACTATACAGAATCAACTTATCACAGCGCTGTTCAGGTAGGACAGGATATAGCCTTTGGCGGCGGTGATTACACAGCTATTGCGTGCATGTCTGACATTGTTGCTTTTGGCGTTATCGAGGGCCTCAAACAATGCGGCCTTCGCGTTCCCTATGATATGTCAGTTATAGGTTTTGATAACCTTCCGGATTGTGAATTTATGTCACCAAAGCTTACATCTGTTGCTCAGGACTTTGAGTGGAAGGCCAGAAAAGCCAGTGGATATCTCTTTAAGATGATTGAAGAGAAGATAAGCATTTCCGTAGATGAGAGGCAGCCTATAAGGGTAATGGAGAGACAGTCAGTCAAGAATCTGAGAGAGTGATCTTTTACCCGAATTTGTAAAAAAGATATCTTTCGGGTACAGTTTTTTATCTTCTGAATATGGTTATCAGTTTACCATGTCAACTATCAATTAATTCCAAAAATTGGACGCAATTCATCGCGTATAATCCCCTGATTTATTGAAAAAATGGAAAATGTCGTAAACGGGTTGACCGGTTTACCGTAAGACTTTATAGTCTTGGTAAACCGATTAACTTATTTACCAATTTCTTTTTTCAATTTTTAAAATGTTCAAAGGAGGATTACAAAAATGGAAATGAAAAAAATTGGAGCCTTAGCTATGACAGCTATGCTAGGCGCATCTGTTCTTACAGGCTGCGGCGGGGAAAACGCAGGATCAACAAGTACAGCTGCAAACAATGATTCAAAGACATCTACAACAGCTACTGATACAGCAGCTCAGACAGAGACTCAGAAGGTAGAGCTCAAGATCTGGGTTCCTGAACAGGAAGTAGCAATCACAGATGAGATGGTTAAGAAGTTCGACGCTGCTCACGACGAATTCGACATCACATATGAGATCGCAGTTGTAGGAATTGATGAGGCACCACAGGCCCTTGAGACAGATGCGGACACAGCAGCTGATATCTTCTACACACCATCAGGCGGTGTAGGCGACCTTGCTGGAAAGGGACTTCTTCTTCCAATTACCAAGGATTTCGATACTCTTGTAGCAGACCTTCCTGAGAGTGCTATCAATGCGGTAACAATCGACGGACTTACATATGCAGTTCCTTTCTCACCTAATACTTTCTTCATGTATTACAACAAGGATCTTTTCACAGAGGAAGAGGTTAAAAACCTTGACACAATGCTTGCAAAAGACCTTGGTGATGGAATGTGGAACTTTAGTACACAGCTTACAAACTCATGGTATTCAGAGATGTTCTTCCTTGGAAATGGAACAACACTTTTTGGAGCTGACGGAAAAGATGAAAAAGAGTGCTCTTTCAACAATGCAAACGGACTTGAGTCAGTTAAGTACATGATCGAGCTTGCAGCTAATCCTAAGTATCTCGAGGATGCTGACGGTGTAGGCGGAAATGCCTTCAAGGAAGGTAAGCTCGGCGCTGTAACAAGCGGAGCATGGAGCGCACCTGAGTTTAGAGAAGCCCTTGGTGATAAGGTTGGCGCAGTAGCACTTCCTGTAGCTAACATTGGTGGCAAAGAAGTACAGCTTTCAAACTTCGTAGATTTCAAGACAATCACAGTTAAGTCAAATACTCAGTATCCACTTTGCGCTCAGCAGCTTGCAGTTTATATGGCTAGTCCAGAGAGCTGTCTTACAAGATACAAAGAGCAGGGCGATGTTCCTGTACTTAAGTCTCTTTCAGAGAGTGCTGAGATTGCAAGTGATATCGTAGCAAGCGCACTTAACGATCAGGCTGCAAATGCTACAAACCAGCCAAGTATTCCTAAGATGGGTGACTACTGGGATCCTATGAAAGCTTTTGGAACAAGCGTATACAGCGGAGAAGTTACAGAAGCAAATCTTCAGAGCCAGCTTGATGCACTTGTAGACAGCATCACAAGCACACTTACAGAGTAATTTACATGATCTTATGATGTGGGCAAAGGGCCTTGAATTTGCCTTCGTCGATCACATATACAATTTTTGTTCCTGTTGTGCCGTACATTCCGATGAGCCCATAGCATGACATGAATGTGCAATGGCACATGCATGTCATTGGTCTCATCTACATGGCACAAAAAGTCACAAAATATTGTATATGTCTATCGACACAGCAAGTCCAAGTCCTCTTTGCCCATAAACACCTATGATAGAGGAAAGAAATAATGAAGGTAATTAGTAACAAAAGAAATATAATTACGACATTTACTAAGGGTGATATATTTTCCAAACTTTCTTATGTGGTACTGGGTTTATCAAATATAAAAAATGGTCAAGTGATAAAGGGACTCATCTTTATGGCGCTGGAAGTAGCATACATAATTTTTATGTTACTTACAGGAAGGCATAACCTGCATATGATGAGGAGTCTGGGAGAGAGTACTCAGGGCATGACCTATAATGAGAGCCTTGGAATTTACGAAGTGACCAAGGGTGACAACTCCATGCTGATTCTGCTTGCAGGCGTTGTAACACTTGTCATAACCGGATTTTTTATTGCTTTATGGCTTTTTAGCATTTTTTCAGGAGAAAAGGCAAGGCAGAGAAGAGAACTTGGCAAAAGACCTAACACTTTATTAGAAGACATCAGAAGTCTTTCTAATGAGAATGTGCACTTTCTCTTTTTATCAATTCCTGTCCTTGGACTTTCGATTTTTACGGTAATGCCTCTTATCTACATGATCCTTATGGCATTTACCAACTACGATTCAGAACATCAGCCACCCGGAAATCTTTTTACCTGGGTTGGGATCAAGAACTTTTTTACCCTGTTATCGACAGGTGACAGATTATCAGCCACCTTCTGGCCGGTTCTGGGATGGACTCTTATATGGGGCTTTGCAGCCACATTTTCCTGCTACTTTGGTGGGATGATACTTGCTATGATCATAAATTCCAAGGGAATTAAATATAAAAAATTCTGGAGAACTGTTTTTGTAATCACAATGGCGATTCCTGCCTTTATTTCACTCAGAGTTGTGGCGACAATGCTGGGAGAGAGAGGAATTCTCAACGTACTTCTTCAGCAGTGGGGCTTTACTGCAAGTGCGCTGCCATTTTTGTCTAACGTGACATGGGCCAGAGTTTCAGTTATTGTTGTCAATTTCTGGATTGGTGTACCTGTCACAATGCTCATGGTATCAGGTATTCTCATGAATATTCCTGCAGAGCTTTATGAAAGTGCCAAGATTGACGGAGCAGGTCCTGTGCTTGCATTTCTGAAGATAACATTCCCCTATATGTGGTTTGTTACAACACCATACCTGATTTCCAACCTTATTGGTAACTTCAATAACTTTAACGTTATTTATTTCCTTACAGCAGGCCAGCCTCTTACACTTGATTATTTCAAGGGTGCAGGCAAGACGGATCTTCTTGTTACCTGGCTGTACAAGCTGACCAAGGATAGTAATGACTATAACCTTGCAGCAACTATAGGTATTATCATTT
>JAEEGI010012081.1_pt1 | contig 18527 bp, 25 predicted proteins | sample 8958751 | NCBI WGS metagenome assembly JAEEGI01 (sample SAMN16246545, study PRJNA631951) | gut metagenome | biome: gut microbiome; feature: rumen; material: KS-attached | host: Bos | place: Iran: Karaj | collected 2018-10 | reverse complement strand
CTTGCGGAGATTACGGATGATGGTCATGGGGTCAGAACCTGTCTCATGGGTAATGCCGACGGCAGCATCCTTCAAGAGAGGTATTTGCAGGTATTCTACTCCTTCAGGCAACGGGTCTGGAAACTCGGCTGCCTCCACTGGCGTACGCAGGTCGATGATGCATTGGATATTGTACCTCTTGCAGAGTTCGGCGCATTCGGTTGGTGTGAGTATGCTGAGTTTGCCACTACGCAGAAACAGCCCTTGGGGAATAACATCATCTATTCCACCAAGGTCTCGCAGGTTCAACTCAGATCTTTTTGCCACGGTCTATCTCAGATAATCCTTTGCTTTTCTATCAAGTTCCGACAATCTGTCAAGTGCGGCATTCAACGTATCATCGCGCTTGGCAAAGTGGAAACGGATAAGGTGATGTACGTCCTCACGGAAGAAACAACTGCCAGGAACGGCACCAACACCGACATGCTCTGCCAGCCACTCGCAGAAATGGAGATCATCCTTCACACCATACTTTGAGACATCGAGCAACACATAATAGGCTCCCTGTGAGTCTGTGAACGTCAGTCCGAACTGGCGTAGACCATCGCAGAAGAGCTGCTTCATGTGGGTATAGTGCGCCTGAAGTTCGGCATAATAGCTGTCTGGGAAGCAAAGGCCGACGGTTGCAGCCTCCATCAATGGTGCTGCAGCGCCAACGGTCAGGAAGTCATGTACCTTTTTTACCCGTTCAATGATGCGCTCTGGTGCAATGACATAGCCGAGTCGCCAGCCTGTGATGCTGTAGGTCTTCGAGAGCGAACTACAGGAAACCGTTCGCTCCCACATGCCTGGCAACGTGGAGATATAGACATGCTTGTGAGGGGCATAGACGATATGCTCATATACCTCATCAGTAATCACATAGCCATCGTACTTGATAACGATATCTGCTATCGTCTGGAGTTCCTCGCGGGTAAACACCTTGCCGCATGGGTTCGAGGGATTACAGAGAACCAAAGCCTTTGCACCATTTCTAAAGGCATCTTCAAGCAGGTTGGCATCGAAGTCAAAAGATGGTGGTACAAGCGGGATATACACAGGTTCAGCACCCGTCAGGATGGTGTCAGCAGTATAGTTCTCATAGAATGGCGAGAAGATGGCCACCTTGTCACCTGGATTCACAACCGTCATCATCGCAGCCATCATCGCCTCCGTGCTGCCACAGGTTACCACGATGTTCTTGTCGGCTTCTATAGGCAGCCCCGTAAAGTGGCAATGTTTCTTGGCCAGCGCCTTACGGAAGTTCTGCGCCCCCCAGGTGATGGCATACTGATGAGGGCCAGACGGAGCAATCTCAGCCAAACGATTAGTGATCTCCTTTGGCGGGTCAAAGTCAGGGAATCCCTGTGAGAGGTTGATGGCTCCGTACTTATTGGATATGCGGGTCATCCGTCGGATAACAGAATCCGTAAACCCTGCTGTTCTTGTGGATAGTGGTCTCATTGTCCTTCTAATTTTGAGTGCAAAGATACTGAATAATCCTCAGAATCTGTACTATATGGTCGTATTTCCAACAATCTTTAAGTATCTCATGGGGGATTTCCCCTATTACGATTTAGGAAAAACCACCCCTCAGATTAGGCAAAATCCTTTTGAAATGCCGTGAAAAATGCCGTACTTTGCACCGTGAACAAGAAACAAAATGTCTAACCTCTTATAGATAGGAGATAACGATATGAAGAAGATGATGATCCTGGCAGTGATGATGGTCATGACTATCTCGGCCAACGCTATGAGCTACAATGCAGCAAAGCACGAGGCACTGTTCCTCTCGGACAAGATGGCCTACGAGCTGAACCTTACCGCTGCACAGTATGAGGCAGTCTATGAGATCAACCTCGACTACCTGATCAGCCTGAACGGTCATGGCGACGTGTTTGGCATCTGGTGGGATCGTCGTAACGCAGACCTCCGCTTCGTGCTCACTCCGTGGCAGTATGACAAGTATGTAGCACTGAACCACTTCTATCGCCCCGTAGCATGGAAGGCTGGTGGATGGACATTCGCTGTGTACGCTCACTATGACAGGGGACGTTTCTACAATGCACATCCAACGGTTTTCGTAAGCTATAAGGGTGGTCACAATAAGGTTCATGGCTCACACTATGCTCACATGCACAAGCCCGCACCTGCTCCTGCAATGGGACATCGTAATGCTCCGATGCACGACAAGGGCACAAGAGTGATGAACGACAAGGGTCACATGGGCAACCATAACATGGGTAACAACAACAATGCTCATAAAGCTCCGAATCGCGAAGTTGCAATGAACACTCGCAGCAATCGTAGTGGTTCCGGCCACTTCGGAGGTCGTCGCTAAGGTTGTTTACTTGCCTCTATCATATGCCTCGAAAGAGGACTCCGGGGAATCGTAGAAATACGGTTCCCTTTTTTACGTTTGTGTCTAGTTGAGGAGTATCTTATGTCATTTCTACTGCGAAATTGCACATTATTTGTCGGGAAAACACCAATTATTGTTGAAAATCATTGTAATTTATGTTAAAATACTTGTTTCTTCACGAAATAGTTGTATATTTGCAACGTGTTTTTCATAGTATTAGATTTAAGGTTAACAGGGTTGCGGCGGCGACCCATTTTTTTTGCTCTTTAGTTATTCGAGATAGAAATATTGAGGATAAAGGTTACAAACGACTATCTTATAATCTTTGCTTTTTGGAGATTATCGAAGTCACTCCAGAAATCAGACTCTTCCGATTCACTAAACCCGTTAGTGGATAGTTCTTGAAGAATGGCATCCAAAAGTTGAACCTTTGAGATCTTCAATTCGGGTTCAACGTCAATTGGGTAAGTCAGGATATCGCCCAACGAGCCGACATGGGCATTGGTGACAGCAACTTCCCCGTCGATTAATTTGACCTGGATATGTCTGTTGGAACTATATTCAGGCTTCGTCTCACGAAGCATTTTATATAGAGCAGAATCGCTGTATTGCTCAGAATCTACAGACTGTATGAGTTCTCTTAGTGTCATGCAATGCCTAACAGTTCTATTTCAAAGATAAGCGTTGAGCCTCCGGGAATGCCAGACTGAGAGAATTTGCCATAGCCCATCTCTGCAGGGACATACAGTTCCCACTTGTCACCGATATGCATCTGCTGCATGGCAATAATCCAACCCTCAATGAGGTCACAGAGCCTGCAAGCCAGAGGCACACCGCCACGGCTGCTGTCAAACTGCTTGCCGTCAATGGTCTTGCCAGTATAATGGGCTGTGATGATACTCCTTACCGTCGGCTGGGCACTCGAAGCATCCCCCTCTGCCAGTACCTTATAATATATTCCCTTCGGAAGAGCCTTAACCCCTTTCTCCTTCGACTTGGCTTCAAGCCAGTCCTTATTTGCCTGTATGTATTCTCTCTTACTCATCGTTTTACGTTCTTTTGTTAATATGTATACTGCCAGTGTGGGTAGAATGACCAATAGCAATAGCGTAATTTCCACTAATGCGTATGAACCGAAATAGTCAACCAATGTCTGGAATTTCAGGACTCCGTCAACCAGAATGGCTAAGAAGACAAACCAGCAGAGACAGAAAATAGCAGCATACTTGATTTTTCGTTTCTTCAGTTTCATTCGTTGATGTAGTTCTTCGTTGACATGTCGTAGTACAAAGCCTCTAATTCCTGAAGAGTCAGGTTCTCCACGGAATGCTCTATTACCCTTATCAGTTCTTCTCTACGGAAGTCGTCAGATTGTCCGAAACGTCCTGTATATGCCATATCCTATGAGTCTATTTCTTCCAAGCATTAACCACTTCACCGATATACATCGAATGTACACCAGCGGGGTTACCATACACCTTCTTGGGTACGTCGCTCTTGAAATGTTGAGGATCCAAGGGAGCGGCAAACATAATCTTGCACTCAATCACCATCGTTGCCTCAGTATAATATGGTGTACCGTTGGCAGTATAGGCCGTATGCAGTCCCAAAGCCTGAGCCTTATCACCATCGCGTCCGCTTTTCGTTCCCATGTAGTTCAGAACCTTGCTATCCTTTACATCAAATGACATCACCGTGAAATACTCCGAGTCATCCATAAACTTCTTTGTGTAACGTTGTTCCGCAACATAGACAGTCAGGGCAGGACGCTGCCAGAACGTACCGATACCACCCCATCCGATAGTCATGGCATTGCTCTTCTCCTTATTTCCTGCACAAAGCAGCTGAGCATCACGGAACCACTGAAAGCCATTGTCCTCAAAGGCTTCCTCTACACTGAACTTCTTAAAACCATTGTCCTTCTGAGCGGACATCTTGCTTGGCGCAACCATCATGAATACGGCCAAGAATGCGGTAATAATACTACTTTTCTTCATAAACTATCATAAATGTCGATGCAAATTTAGCGAAAATTCCATGATTTTCACTATCTTTGCCGTTAGATTTAAGTGTATTTAGGTATTACGCGTATTTGTACAATGAAACATATCGCCTTATCATTCATATTGACAGCCGTGTTATTCTGCTCATGTGGCAGCAATGCCACAAAGAGTGAAATAACGGCAGAAATGGCCTACGAAGGAGTCAGCAACTATTGCCATAGCGCGTATGACTGGAGCGTAGGCAAAGATAATCCTTCCATCATGTATGTACAGATGGGAGAAGAGACCGATTCTGCCTATCAGGTCGTATTCCGCAGTTATACAGGGGCATTCGTGAATTTCTACGTCGATAAGACAAGTGGCACAACAAGAATGGAAGAGTATGTTCCTACCCTTGATGTCAGAAACGACGCAGGAACGATAGAACTATTCGATTACCTAAAAAAGGAATGAACAGCAAGATGGACCCGATGGGTAGAGCGATAGCCGACTACCATAAGTCGAACAAGGCGAGCATTATGATTATTTGGCAAGAATAACAAAAAAGTATGATGATAATGAATAGACCGAATCCCAACGAGGCATTTCCAAATCCGAACCTACCACGACTCTGTTTTATCAAGAACGTGGTAAAGAATCCGCGCATCATTATCGGCGACTACACCTATTACGATGATCCGAATGGTGCCGACCAGTTTGAGAAGCACGTCACACACTTCTACGACTTCATTGGCGACAAACTGATTATCGGTAAGTTCTGTGCTATTGCCAAAGGCGTGGAGTTCGTGATGAATGGTGCCAATCATAGGATGGATTGCGCGACTACCTATCCATTTTACATTATGGGTGGCGATTGGGGAAGTGCTATTGCTCCTGTAAGGGACGAACTGCCGCAGAAAGGAGATACCGTCGTTGGCAACGATGTTTGGATTGGTCAGAACGTGACTATTATGCCAGGCGTTCATATCGGCGATGGAGCCATCATCGGAACCAATTCGGTTGTTGCAAAGGATATTCCTCCGTATGCTATTGCTGTTGGTAATCCCTGTCGAGTAGTTAGGAATCGCTTCGACGATGAATTGATAGATATTTTGCTCAAACTCCGATGGTGGGACAAAAGCATTGAGGAGATAGAAAACCTCATGCCAATACTATCACTTAGTGATATAGAAAAGGTCAAGGAGGAGCTAAAGACAAGACTATGATTATACTGATAACAGGTGCATCACTCACAGGTAAGACTCGTCTGGCACAACGGATGCTGGAAGAGTATAGAATACCGTATGTCAGCATCGACCATCTGAAAATGGGGTTGATTCGTAGCGGAAAGATCGACCTTACACCAGAGGATGACGAAGCATTGACTTATTATCTGTGGCCGATTGTCAGGGAAATGATAAAGACTGCGATTGAGAATCGGCAGAACCTTATCGTGGAAGGCTGTTATATTCCCTTTGACTGGAGAAAAGATTTTGATGAACAGTATTTGCAATCCATCCGGTTTGTTTGCCTTGCGATGACAGACAGTTTCATAGATGCTCATTTCAATGATATTAGGAATCATGCTTCTGATATAGAAACAAGACTGTATGAGGTGAACTTCTTATCAGAATCTCTGAAAGAAGACAATCATTATTATATCAATGGCTTTACCCAATATGGAGAGCCAGTAATGTTGATAGATACTGATTATGAGGATACAATAAAATCTATTTTAGAGAATAGAAACAATTGAAATGAGCTTTATCAAGTATATATCAGACGAGAACCACTACAAGGAAGTCCTGTCATTGGTGGGTAAAGCCAAGCAGACGGTGTGGATTGGGACGGCCGACATCAAGGATTTGTATGTCGATGACAAGCCATTCCTTGCACTGATTGCCTCTTTGCTGAAGAAAGGCGTGGAGGTCAGGCTGATTCACGCCAAGGAGCCAGGAACGGCTTGGCGGGATGATCACGAGAAGCATCCTATCCTCTATGATGGTATGGAACGTGTACTATGTCCTAGAGTTCATTTCAAGCTCATCATCATTGACAGTACCATTGCCTACGTCGGTTCCGCGAACCTGACAGGTGCTGGCATGGGCATGAAATCACCTAAGAAACGAAACTTCGAAGCTGGCATCCTGACCGATGACCCGGAAATGCTTGAAGCAGCCATCGAACAGTTCGATAATGTATGGATCGGCAAGTTCTGCAAGGACTGTGGCCGACGTGAGTATTGTTCAGACCCGATAAAATAGCATCACATGCATATAATAAGAGCAACAAAGACAGCAGAGCAAGCCGGAGCCTACTATGTCCGCATACAGGCAATGGCACGTAAGCACCAGATTACGCTATATGCTGAGTTTGACGAGCATGACACGCCAGAGACCAAGTATATTGTGGTCGTTGATGACTATCTGCCAGTAGCCACTTGCCGGTTATATGCCATTGACGATGAACGTGTAATGCTTGGCAGGATAGTCGTTCTGCCGGAATATCGTCATCAGGGACTTGGAACACTTGTAGTTCAGGAGGCAGAGAAATGGGTTAATGAACTGGGCTTTACGACAGCTGTTGTAGAGAGCCGAGAGAACAAGACTCATTTCTATGAAACGATGGGTTATGTGGCCGACTACTCACAGAAGATAGTCGGTGAGACTTTTACATGTTACAGAATGGAGAAACAATTGAAATGAGAAAAGCAAGTAGAGCAATGGATGCAACCTTCGCCTTGGAGGTATTGGATAAGGCACCGTATATAACCGTCAGTTTCACCCGACCAGATGGCACACCCTATGGTGTACCCTTATCGCTGGCTCGCACAGACGAAAAGACCTTTTATTTCCATTGTGCCATGGAAGGTGACAAGCTGGACTGCATAGCAGCAAATCCGACAGTGGCTTTGTCGGCAGTGACCAAGTGTGCTCCGACTGTTGGCCCCAAGGATGGCAGTTTCACACTCCAGTATAAATCAGCAATGGCGGTTGGTAAAGCTGAAATGGTAACAAATAAAGACGAGAAGATAGAGGCTCTGAGAGCCATCTGCCAAAGATTCCTTCCCAAACACATGGATGCTTTCGACGATGCCATCGCCCGCAGTCTCGAACGTACAGCAGTTGTAAAGATCACCCTGACAGAGCCTCCTACAGGCAAACGTAAACAGTATGACAAGGAGGGTGAAGAAATGAAATGGCAAAGAATGAAATGATGAATCCCGTAGCCATCCGACTTCTCAACCAACAGCTTGTTGCGCCTCAGTTCAGTAATCCTGCCGAGCTGGTCAGCTACATGGGTGCCATGCAGGCGCAAGAGTACCGCATGATGCGATGGGCTGTGGAGATGCGTACCCGTAAGCCGTCAGCCAAGGCTTTCAAGAAGGCTTTTGATAGCGGGCGGATTATCCGGCTGCACCTGATGCGAGGCACTTGGCAACTGGTATCAGCCGAAAACTACTGGCCATTCATCACCCTCTGCGGCCCCAAGTCTATCGCCGTCACAAAGGGCTGGATGAGTAGCAACAAAATCTCAATCCCTGACGATGAACTCTATCGGGTCCGCGATATTCTTGCCCTAACCGCTGCCGACAAAGGAAGTGTTACTAAGGAGGACATCGTTCAGGCTTTAGCTGAAAGAGACATGAAGATGGATGACCATCGCCTGTCATATCACATCCGCATGGCCGAGTTTACAGGCACGCTCTGTAGCGGAGATCTATTGCCAATGAAAGCTACCTATGCGCTTACTGCTAATAAGGTTAAGTCGCAAGGCGCAATTGATAGAGACGAAGCATTGATGCGCTTTACCCGCAAGTACTTCCAGAGCCGTCAGCCTGCAACGCTTGAGGATTTTGTCTGGTGGTCAGGCTTGAACGTCAGCGACTGCCGCAAGGGAATTGCGCTCTTGGGCGATTCCATCCACGTTGAGAAGTGGAAAGGCAGGGAATTCTATCTGACAGACGATTGCCGCACACGGGGCTTCCGTAAAGGCAAGTTTCTGCTGATTCCTCCCTACGACGAATACCTCATCAGCTACAAGTCCCGCGACATTGTGCTCCCTCCTGAGCATCGTCATCATGCCCACAACAACAGCGGCATCTTCCAGCCCGTTATCGCCTACGACGGCTCTATCTGCGGCAATTGGTCACCCTTCAAAGACGACTACCAAGCGACGTTCTTCGACGAGACCGATACAAAGGACATCACTGAGGCGTGGCAGTCGTACATGGATTATCGTAAGAAGTAACCCGTCATGGAGAAAATCAAGTGTACCATAGAGCGCATCACGTTCCAGAATCCGGAGAACGGCTACTCTGTCCTTCAGGCGACTATCAAGGGCTACAGGGAGGAGCAGACGCTTGTCGGTACATTCCATGAGGTAACGGTGGGCGCAGTCCTGACCGTGGAAGGTTCGTGGCGCGTCGATAAGCGCTATGGACGCCAGTTCGCAGTCGAATCATGGACAGAGGAACTGCCTGCTACTGTCATCGGCATCGAGAAATACCTGGGCAGCGGTTTGGTGAAGGGCATCGGCCCGAAGTTCGCCAAGCAGATAGTTTCACACTTCGGCTTGGATACCTTCGAGGTCATCGAGAACAACATTGACAGGCTGCTCGAAGTGCCGAACATCGGCAAAGGACGTGTTGCTAAGATCAAGGAATCCTGGGAGAAACAGAAGGATGTGAAGGACATCATGGTGTTCCTGCAGGGACACGGTGTCAGTTCCACCTACGCTGCCAAAATCTACAAGCAGTATGGCAAGGACAGTATCGAGAAGGTACAGAATAACCCCTACTGTCTGGCTGATGACATCTGGGGTATAGGTTTCAAGACTGCCGACGGCATAGCCGAGAAGCTAGGCTATGAGAAAAACGATTCCCGCCGTTGCCGCAGTGGAATACTCTATACACTCAGCAAGATTTCAGAAGACGGTCATGTCTATTCCGAACGTGAACAGCTGGTCAAGTCGGCCAAGGAACTGCTGCAGGCCGATGAAGAGCCTATTACGCAAGCCCTCGACGATATGATAGCCAGCGAGGACTTGATGCTCGACGAGGAAGCCATCTTCCTGCCGCCGTTCTACTATGCGGAGGTGGGCGTGGCCAACAAGCTTCGGCGACTGATAGAAACGCCGATGGGCAACATCTTCGACAGTAGCGGAGCCATCAACGAGGATGTGGGCAAGCGAGACCAGATAGAATACGACGAGGTACAGCTCTCAGCCATCCGTAAGGCCATCGGCTCGAAGGTGATGGTGCTGACGGGAGGACCAGGCACCGGCAAGACCACCACGACATTAGGCATCATCGCCTCGTTTGAGACCCTTGGCCAGCGGATATTGCTGGCTGCCCCGACGGGCCGTGCCGCCAAACGCATGAGTGAGGCAACAGGCAAGGAGGCCAAGACCATCCACCGACTGCTGGAGTTCAACCCTGCGGAGGGCTACGGGCGCAACGACGAGAACCCGCTGGACGGTGACGTGCTTATAGTGGACGAGTCATCGATGATCGATATCATCCTAATGAACTCGCTGCTGAAGGCCGTGCCGCTCTCGATGCGTCTGATACTTGTCGGCGACATCGACCAGCTGCCGAGTGTGGGAGCCGGGAACGTGCTCCGCGACATCATCGACTCAGGCGCAGTACCCGTCATCCGCCTGACTAGAATCTTCCGTCAGGCACAGTCGAGCCGTATCATTACCAATGCCCACAAGATTAACCAGGGCATCTTTCCTGACATCAGCAATGGCCGCAATTCCGACTTCTTCTTTATTAAAGATGAAGACCCTGAACAGGCTGCCCGCGATATTGTCAACATCGTCAAAAACCGCATCCCTAAGGCCTACGGCTACAGTACCAACGACATCCAGGTGTTGGCTCCGATGCAGCGCAGTGTAGTGGGAGCCACAAACCTGAACATCGCCCTTCAGGAGGCTATCAATCCTGTGGGCGACAGCCTCTCACGAGGTGGATTCAGATATCGACGGGGTGACCGCGTGATGCAGATACGCAACAACTACGATAAGGACGTTTTCAACGGTGATATCGGCACGGTGGAGCATGTGGACATGGAGGAGCGGACTCTGACTGTCTCGTTCGACGGCAACAGCATTGAGTACGAGGATTCTGAACTTGACGAGCTGACGCTGGCCTACGCCACCACCATCCATAAGTCGCAAGGCTCTGAGTATCCCGTCGTGGTCATGCCCCTGCTAATGACCCATTTCGTGATGCTCCAGCGCAATCTCGTCTATACCGGCATCACCCGTGCCAAGAAGATCTGCATCATCGTCGGCACTACGAAGGCCCTGGCCTACGCCATCCACAACATGGTGGTGCTGAAGCGGAACACAAGACTGAAGGAGCGACTAACAGATAAATCAAACAAGCAATATGAATAGAAAAGATATTGATACATTCGTAGAGATTCAGAACCGTTTGCATACATATAGTAAGAATGTCCTGACCACATTGGGGAAGGATTACCCCGAATGTGGAATCAGCGATATTGCCAGGGTAATAGGTCTTGATGTGATAGGTGATTATCTGCAACTCACCTATTCGAGTTATCCATGTGTGTTACCCCTATATATTCCCCTCCAGTATGTCGAGACAGAAGACGTGGAAGGTTTCTGCAAGGCACACGCTGAGAAGGTAAGAAAAGAGGGTAAGATGTTGAGTCAAGAAGAGTTCATAGAAAAGGCTTATCATAACCAGTGGATGAGATTTTATGAACTCTTTGATGTTCAAATGACCGACCGTGAAGCCGACCTCGACAGAGCCAGGAATAAACTGCATGGACTCATTGAGACGATGACCTATGTACTACAACAGGCAAAACAGCAGGGCAAGACAGATAAGAAGGCAGAGTATTTCACAGAGAAGGAACTACCCCAGCTCAATGGTACTTTTATTCAGTTTCTGGAGTGGGCTAAGTCCGATGAGTTCTGGTCTGTTCGTAAGAAGGATGAAAGGCAAAGAGCAGCTGAAATCAAGGCAGAAATGCTAAAGGAGCAGAAAGAAATAATCAGGCTTATCAAGGAATGTGAGTACAGGGCCGAAGAAGAGCTGCAGATAGCCCAGACGGTACTGAACAATATAGAGACGAAATTATAACACCGAATGGCGCAGGCATTGGTTACTTATTCAGTACGGGATGTATCTAGAAGTTTCCGAGGTTTCATGACTACGCCGAATATAGCTGATGCTGTTAGATACTGCTGCCTGTGATGGGTGGCAGTATTTTTATGGCATAAAAAGAGCCTGACCTTTCGATCAAGCTCCTGTCTGATAGAGGATGTCCCAATTTCTATTGACCATTTCTGGCGTTATTAAATCCTCCAGCCTTACGGTTAGGAGCATCCTCTTGTATTTCGGATGCAAAGGTACTACAAAAAACTGAAAAAAAGGAAGAATCTGAACGATTTTTTAGTTTTTTGATGCTAATAGAACCCCATAATTATATTATATCAGTCATTAATATATGATTTTGTGGTCATGTCATAATACAGTGCTTCCAACTCAGCCAAAGTTAGTTTCTCCACAGAATGCTCGATGATTCTGATTAGTTCATCACGCCGTCCTTCATCGGACTGGCTAAAACGATTCATGTATGCCATAATCTATAATATCAAGTGTTTCATTGGGTGACCACCCCATTGGTTATCATTCACGTATTGGAAGCCGACGGAGTTGTACAATGCCTCGCCGACAGGATTGTCTTTATCTACCAAGAGTCCGACACACGGTAAGCCCAGACAATTAGCCCGTTCTTTGGTAGCCAACAACAGCTTTCGGGCAATGCCTTGACGGCGATAATCTGGAAGCACGGCCAACGAGTCAAGATATAGTTCGCCAGCCTGCGTCTCATCGTCCATGCCAGAGTGATCCTTGCCGATATGCTCCTTGGCAGCCTCGATAAAGGCGTGGCGCAGTTCATGCAAACGCCCACCATCATAGCTGACTGAGATACCGACAACTTTATCTGCATCCATTGCCGCCAAGGTGTTCCGATAGCTGTACTGCGAATCTTCGCGCTCGACAAGTATCGTCATCATCTTGCGGAAATCCTCCAGTCCGTAGCCCTCACCACAGAAATACAGGCAACAGTCATCCGTCATGGCTGTCATTATCAGGCTGGCAATCTCTGCTGCCTGGCTCTTGGTTGCTTCTCGAATCTCTATCATTCCTTCTTTTTCTTAGCGTTGGCATTCAATTTCATGATTTCGCCCCAGCGCGTGGTCGGCGACGGACTCTTGAAATCGTGCTTGATGGCATTGGCAAATACATCAGCTTTACCCTTGCCATCTTTCTTAGTATATTGCTGGGAACCGAGGACGATGGTCTCGCTTCCATGCATTCGGTTAATCCTGTCTACCACCTCGTCGAGACGCTTCATCTTCTGGAACTGCTCGGCGTTAATATCGAACAAGTCTTGTTGTATAGGCGAATCTGCACCGATGCCCATGACGATGACTCCAGCTTTCTTGTACTGGTAGCCCTGACGATAGATTTTCTGAAGGACTTGGTTCGCTGTCTGCGTAATGGTTATAGTAGAACTTGTCGGTGTGATTAGGCGTTGCTCCTGAAAGTTCCAGTATTGTGGCAAATCTTCACGGAAAGCATTTGTGTTCAGGAACACGCCGACGATAGAGGCTACTGTGTTCTGCATTCTCAGCTTCTCGGCACAGCGGACAGCATAGTTCGAGACATGGGTTCGCAGCGTTTCTATATCCCCTATCATGCCGTTGAACGAACGGCTGGTACAGATGGATTTCTTTTTTGCCAGTTCCTCGTTTGGCACAACGTCCTCACCGTTCAGTTCCTGCCACGTGCGGACGATGTTGATGTTGTTGAACGTCAGCCGTACCCAGTCCTTATGGTGCTGAGCAAAGTCGTAGGCAGTGTGTACGCCGAGGGCTTGTAACTTGGCAGCATAGCGTCTGCCGATGCCCCAGACATCATCTATAGGGTAAAGTTTCAGGGCTTTGATGCGCTTCTCGTCGGAGTCTATCATGCAGCAATGCCGGTAGCCCTGATACTTCTTCGCAAAGTGCGAGGCCATCTTTGCCAGTGTCTTGTTGGGAGCCAGTCCGATGCTGACAGGCATACCCACATATCGCTTAATCTTCTTGTGCAGGTTCTCACCCCATTGCTTCAAGTCCAGATGATCCATACCGTCAAGATAGACGAAGCACTCGTCGATGGAATATCTGAAATAGGCAGGAACCTCTTGGGCAATAAGACTCACGATACGACCTGTTAATTCTCCATAGAGTTCATAGTTCGAGGAGAATACTGCAATCTTTGTATTGGGGAATTGCTGGGCCAATTGATAGTACGGTGTTCCAGCCTTAATTCCTAAAGCCTTGGCCTCATTTGAACGGGCAACTATACATCCATCGTTGTTCGAGAGGACTACCACTACAGCATGTTCCAAATCTGGCCGGAATACCCTCTCGGCCGAGACATAACAGTTGTCTGCGTCTATGATGCCGTACATATCAGAACCTTCCTAAAACCTCAATCACCTTTACCCAGTCCGTCTCTGCTTCGAAGCCGAACTTGTCGTCAATACCTACGTTGAAATAGAGCTTCACCTCGAAGTTCTGGAAACTCGTCTTTCCCACTTCTGGATTCTCGTTGGCATAGTCGAAACGGATGCCCTCCTCTGCAAAACGGCTTCTGTATATAGCCATCTGCTCATCGTAGCATCCACTCCAGAGAATCATACAGATATCATCACGGCTGGTCATCAGCTGCAAGGCCTCACGGGCATAAGGATAGTAGTCGTAGGTCTCCTCATTCTCATAGCAGGCCCGCAGGATGGTGTCGTGAATATCTACCACGACGTAGATCTTCTCCCAGTTCTTCTCCTTCTTTCGGTTGAACGCAACCTCAAATGCCTTTCCGATATCCATCGTTCTTAATCTTCGTCCTCCTCAACTGCAACATATTGGGCATTATGCTCTTCAACCATCTTCATAAACAGTTCATCAGAGCCTTCTCTTTTGACAATCTCTCTGCAAACGGACTTAATTGTCTGTTTATTGACAGGGCGTTTTACGGTCTTGTACCATGAAAGGAACTCTGTAATATCAACCTCGCTGGTGAGGTTATAGGCAGAATTAAACCTGCTGCCATTGCTTTTAAGCATATTCATGAACTTCTTGCTTAGTTTCCTGTACATGCTTTCTTCCTGAAGACGTTCCTGCTTCAGTTTATTCTGTTCTTTCCTCTCACTGCTTTTCAGCTGGTCAATCTCACTCAATGCCCTTTTATGCTCTTTGGACAGTTCCTTAAAGAGTTTTTCATCATCCTTGAACTCAGGATTCTCTGTCTTTTCTTGAATATAGGTATTATATAAGCTGAGATTATGATTGAAGACCTTCATTAGCCGATCACTGGTCAACACAATCCTGACGGCTTCCCTTATCTGACTGTTCAAAGGCTTCCTTTGCACAGCCATATCCCAGAAGATCCTATTGATATCGTCTGTTGATTCCAAACTCGTAATGCCGATGGAGGCCAGAAACTCTTTGGCTTTCTTTCTGGCGGTCTTGTCAACTTTCTCTTCTTCGATTTCTTTGTCGGGCAGGAATGGCTGCAGTTCATTATCTGAATAGGATGGAAACGTGCAAATCATCCATGCCTGCTTACGTTCAATCCAATCATAAACGGAATCTATGAATCTGGCAGCCTTACGCTTGTCCTTACAGTTAGCCTCTATATAAGCTGATTCAAATTCAAACAATGCTTCATAGAAGATGACGCTCAGCATGTCAGTATCAAGAGCCGTATTGATGGTATGTTGATTGGGCTTATTACCCTCACCGTAAGGAAAAAGAATACCAGCTGCAGTCAGTTGCTTCTTGACCATGTTCTTAGCCATTACCTCTACAGGCTCGCCATCCATCCTAACCTTTACTACCACAGGTCTATGCCCATAGGCTCTTAGAAGGTCTATGAGATATAACTTGGCACTCTCAAATCTATTATCCATTACCATCAAAAGTTAATATGCGTCTCACCATCCCATGTCGTATCACAGGTTATTGTTATACGGAACGAGGCAGATTTAATGTTTGCTTGGATCTTCGGGTATAATGAATGTTCTTTAGATTCAGGGTACTCGGTAGTGAAGTCATTAACCTTTGTGGAGAACAATTTAACACTATCCCAAGTCACGGCAGGAAGTCCACATGATTCGACATAAAATCCTTGCATTTCAGGGTAGCCTTCACCTACAACTTCTTTCTCACAACCAATCGCCATAAAGCAAATGGCAAACAAGAATAGTAATTTCTTCATATCTTTTCTAATGTCCTAATCACGTGAATCACTACTCCCCAAACCTCGAAATACTCAGGGGTGTCAATCTTGAATACCGGGTACTCATCGTTCGCAGGACGCAGTTCGATATAGCCCTCGTCTTTATGGGTCAGATCCAGGTACTTCATCGTGAAGCCTTCACCACCCCACCAAGCGACGACTATTGAGCCATCGCGTGGCTGAACAGCCCTGTCGATTATCACACGGTCGCCGTCGAAGATGCCAGCGTCTATCATTGAATCCCCCTCGACATCACCGTAGAACGAAGCTTCTGGATGTTTGATGTAATCGCGGTTGAAGTCCAGCGTTTCGTGCGAGTAGTCAATGTTAATCGGAAATCCCGCTGCAACCTCCGCATGTTCCAGCTCCAGTTTGGTGTCAAATACACCTTTGATTATCTTGATGTTACCCATAAATCCTAATAATTCTCAATTTCAGGCACAAATTTACGCATTATTATTCATATTTCGCCTTAAATGACTAAATTTGCAACATTATTTAGGAGAATTGTAGTGAAAGAGATTAATTATAAGGACATGAAGTTCATGAAATAATAAATAAGATAAATGTTATGGCTACAAAGATTGCATTTTTCGACGCAAAGAGTTATGACCGTGAGAACTTCAACAGTACTAACGGCGAGTTTGGTTTCGACATCACGTACTACAAGGAGCGGCTGAGCCTGAATACGGTGTCGCTGACGAAAGGCATGGATGCCGTGTGCATCTTCGTCAATGCCGAGTGCGACTACCGTGTGATAGAGCGCTTGAAGGAGAACGGGGTGAAGATCATTGCCCTGCGCTGTGCAGGCTTCAACAACGTTGACATCAAGGCGGCACGCGAGGCGGGCATCAAGGTGGTTCGCGTCCCAGCTTATTCGCCCCATGCTGTGGCTGAATATGCTGTTACGCTGATGCTCGCCCTGAACCGCAAGGTGTATCGCTCGGTCTATCGCACCCGTGAAGGCAACTTCCGCTTGGGAGGGCTCATGGGCTTCGATATGTATGGCAAGACGGCAGGCATCATCGGCATGGGACGCATCGCCAAGGAACTGATTAAGATCCTTCGCGGCTTCGGCATGAACATCCTTGCATACGACCTCTATCCAGACGAAGCTTTTGCCAAGGAGTATCAGGTAAAGATGGTGACGCTTGACGAGCTGTACGAAGGTTCTGACATCATCTCGCTTCACTGTCCGCTGACGGAAGAGACCAAGTTCATCATCAACAGTGACAGCATCACGAAGATGAAATACGGCGTGATGATTATCAACACCGGGCGCGGCAAACTCATCAAGACAGAAGACCTCATCAACGGCTTGCGCTCGCATCAGGTGGGTTCAGCAGCCCTCGATGTGTATGAGGAGGAAGCTGACTATTTCTACGAGGATCGCTCAGACAGGATGATCGATGATGACAAGCTGGCTCTGCTGCTGATGATGCCGAACGTCATCGTGACCTCCCATCAGGCTTTCTTCACCAAAGAGGCCACCCACAACATCGCAGTCACGACGCTCCAGAACATCCGTGATTTTGAGGAGGGGAAAGAGCTGGTAAATGAAGTGAAATAGTGTCTGTACTGATCTGAGATTGCCCTGTATCATGTAAATCGTTCAATAAAAAACTATGCCCAAGGAACGAAACAAGGCTGATGGCTATCGTGAGAAGGCTTACGAGGGCGACACCAAGGCGATGAATAACCTTGGGGTCTGCTATGAGCGTGGCACTGGCGTGAAGGTCAGCCTTGAACTGGCGTTCGAGTGGTATATGAAGGCTGCGGAGCTGGGAGATGTCTATGGTTGCTTCAACGTCGGCGAGTGCTACTATCACGGTAAGGGCGTAGAGCAAGATGCGGTAAAGGCCTTCGAGTGGTACATGAAAGCCGCCGACAAGGGTGACATGCAGTCGCAGGTGAACGTGGCCAATGCCTATTACCTTGGCGATGGAGTCGAACAAGATCACCATAAGGCTTTCCTCTGGTATCGTGAAGCAGCCTTCCAAGGACATGTACTAAGCCAGAAGAATGTAGGTGCAGCCTATTGGAATGGCGACGGTGTGGAGAAGAATTTGGAGGAGTGTGCTTTTTGGTATGAACTGGCAGCCAATGGCGGCGATGCTCAGGCACAGTTCGCCACAGGCTGGTTTCTGATGACTGGCACAGGCGTACCCGTCGATGAAAAGAAAGGCCTGAAGTGGATTCACAAGGCCACCTTCCAAGGCTATCAGCCCGCGATTGACTATTGTAAGGAACATGGGTACAAATGGTATTAATAGTATGATAACCATCGACACGACAAATATGTGTTCGCACCTGCAACGCAAGCTATTCGAAGAGGATGGTATCTATCATTCTCTATGGATAGCCATGCAGGATGATCCAGAATTAACAGCCGCAGTCCGCTCTCGCCAGCTACACATCTACCGCAATTGCAAAAAGGTATTGGTGCTGGCAGGCAAGTCTGCACCAAAGATTATCAGAGAGGACGCGATTTGTGAGCTTTTACAAATTGAGCGAATCAAGTGGATGGAGCAACGTTTCAATAATGCCTTGGCTGCCATCAAAGATGAGTCTGCTGCTTCGTTGAAGGCTATCAAAGAGGATGTTGCCGAACTCAGCAAATACTATGGTAGTGAGTTGTGGAAACTGGACTTTGCTGCTGATGAAGCAGGGAATCTTCCCCCAGACCTCAAACGCGGAGTACTCTCAGAAGATGGTATTTGGAATCTGCTCTCTGACTATCGTGAAATTCAAAAGAAAAAGCAATGATAGCAAACGCTCTGCTATATTATCTGATAGTCATCAACATCGTGACCTTCCTGGTCTATGGCAT
>JAEEGI010012075.1_pt1 | contig 18533 bp, 8 predicted proteins | sample 8958751 | NCBI WGS metagenome assembly JAEEGI01 (sample SAMN16246545, study PRJNA631951) | gut metagenome | biome: gut microbiome; feature: rumen; material: KS-attached | host: Bos | place: Iran: Karaj | collected 2018-10 | reverse complement strand
TGTTGTGCGTAATCGGTGATGCCGACGTAGGCTTCTTCGCCTTCGAGGCGGATCCATTCGTCGTCGTTGGTGTACTTCAGATTTGCTGGAATATTCATTTGTTGTATGATTTAAAGTGTTTCAATTTAGGCTGCGAAAATACATATTTTAGTGGCTCAATCCGCATTTTGCTGAAAATTTTATTGCGCTAGGCTGAGCCTGAGGGTGATGCCGCCATAGGAGGTGGAGTTTCTGAAGGTGTTGGCCACCTCAGGAATCGTGAGGTCATACTTGAAGAAGGCCTGTGCGGCCAAACGTTGGCTGAAGTTGTAGTCGGCGGTGAGATAGAAGTTGATTTTGTTTTGGCCAGCCGACACCTGATGGTTGTTCTCGTCGATGCGGTGCAGGATTGTGATGTCTTTCTTGAAGCCGATGTCGAGTTTCAACACGAGGTCGTTCTTGATGGTCTGTGCTTGGCCACCGCCGCCCACGGGTGTGACGTTGAACGAGAGGTTCTTGATGCGGTAGCCGCCTCCAATCACTATTTCGCGGCTGTTCACCTCTGTGAGTTGGTTGTTGGCGAAACTTAGGGTCATCGTCCTCGACTTCTTGAATTGGAGGTTGAAGGTCATGGAGTTTTGCAGTCCGAGGTCTATGCCAATCAAGGGGGTGAACTGTTCGTTCAGCACGATTTGTGAAATGTCGTATCTGGGGATGATGATGTCGGAGTTCTCATAAGTCTGTACGGTGTTGCTCTCGTTGTAATACACGTTGGAGGCCCAAGAGTTGATGGCGTAGTTCGACTTGTAGCTATTTGATATGCTGACGGTCTTGAAGAGCTTGCTGATGGCCGGGATGTTAGTCAGGCCGTTGTAGGTGAAGTTCCAGTTGGGCAGCGGGATGCGCGGGAAGGGGTTGAGGGAAATCTTCTCAGCATCCTGACCCGTATAGGCGGCGATGAAGGAGTAGAGCAACACGTCCATCGAGTTTGAGCTATAGCCTTTCGGGAAGTAATCGCCTGCGATGCTGTCGTAAACGTATTCGTTCACATTCTCAATCCATTGCGGGTTGTTGCGGGCTATGCGTTCGGCGATGACCTTTCGGCTCTTCATCAAGTTGTCGAACAAGTGCGACGAGGTGGAGTCGGAGTTATAGAAGGCCGTACCAGCCATAAAGTAACTCATGCTGAAGTTGCCGCTGTTGGTCGGGGTGAAGACATCGAAATTTTGGTTTTCCCAATTGTAGCGGAAGTAATGCTGCTGGTTCTCGGCGTAATTGCGGTTGCCGGTGAAGTCAATCTTGATGCCGGGCAAAGGCTCGGTGTTGACACGGTAGTTCATGGTCTCCGTCTTGCGGCGGACGTAAGGATCGCTAAGGATGGAGTCCTTGGTAAGCCAACACTTGGCATCTTCAACATCAATGCTGTTGAGCACTGCTTTGTCGTATATGTTGGCATCGCTGCCGAAGTTGCTGCCGAGGACGAATCCGATACCTGGCGCCCAGCCTATGGTGTTCATGCCAAGATATTCGGTCTTGGGCATGAAACCGGGCAACGACTGTCCGTCATTGACGGAATAGGTACCCGACACTTTCTTGACGAGGGTGAGCACGCGCAATGAGTTGTCGAGCACAATTTTTCCGTAGTTTGTCTTGGTCGTAGTCTTGGTGGAATCAGCCGGTTGTGCTCCTTCGTCCTTTCCTTTATCGTCTTTATCCTTCGAGTCTTTTTCTTTTTTGCCTTTCTCCTTGTCCTTTCCTTTTCCTTTCTGGTCTTTTTCGTTTCTGCCGTCATTGCGTCTCTGGGGCGTGTTCACCTGTTTCAGGTAAGGCACCTTGTTGTAAAGCTTGGTGAAGTCAAGGGTGGCATTGCCTTGTATGTTGCTGGAGTTGTCGATGACGTTGCCCAACCGCGATTGTATGGATTTTGCGGATGCAGTCCAGTGATAAGTGCCTTGATAGTTGGCACTGGCGGTAATCCAGTTGAAAATCGGGATTTTGTTGATAGGCAAGGTGTAGCTTGCATTGAAGTTTTGCGTATAGCGCGATACGGAACCGAGGTTTCTCAACTCATTCTTGATGGTGTCTTGCACTTTCTGCCATTTCTCAGGGTCGGCGTTGCGGTCGACGAAGCCTGCCGGCTCGTAGATGTATGCTTGGGCTTGTGCCGAGTAGTCGAAGGTGAGGGCTTTGGTGAGGTCGTAGCGCAATTGATAGTTACGTGTCCAATCCCATTGTTTCGAATAGGTCGGGATGATGTTGATGATGCCGCCGCTCTTGTTGCGCATCTCCCGCTCTGAATAGTAGCGGTACATTTCAGTGTTGAAGACGATGCTCTTGGGCGCATAGTAGAAGTTGATGTCCTTGATGATTTGCAAGGCGGGTTTTGAGGCCCACTTTGCTTTGGCGAAGGGTTCAACGGGCTTTGGATTGCCAGCATAGTTGTAACCCAAACCGCCCCGATAGGTCTTCACCATGTAGGACTTGATGTCGGTGTTCTCCTGGAAAGACTCGCTGTAGGCGAAGGAGAGGTTGATGTTCTCAATGTCGTAGAAATGCACCTTGGGCATATTGCCACGACCACTTCTGAGCCCTTTGTTGGGGTCTCTTGAGTTTTCTTGTTCTTTATCTTTTTTGCCTCCTTCGTCATCGTTACGTTTCTTTGTGACACGTTCCTTCCTGACATTCATAAAGTTGATGTTCTTCTGCTGCGTGTAGTCGTGGATGGTGGAAGTGAATTCTGCCCGTTCTTGGTCGCTGTTCATGGCAGCGAGGGCGTCTTTCAGCTTGATGTCAGGGTCGTAGGGATTATAGAGCGGCGTGATTTTGTTTTGTCCGTAATCGATGTGCATCGGGATTTTAAGGCCAATGTTTTCGAAGAACTTGCCCAATTCAAGGTCGGTGGCGACGTTGAAGGCGGAATGAGCTTCGAAAGTGTTGTTGACGATACGACTGTCCAAAGGACCGAATCCTGACGAGCTGTAGGAACCGTTGACACTCACGCGACCCAAGTCGGCAAGGGTGGCCTCCACACGTCCTGTGGCAGCGATACCGCCATTGCTGTTCAAGTCGGTGAGGCGCAACTCATTGACCCACACCACGGCACTCTTGGGCTGGCCGTCGTCAACATCGGCAAGATTTTGCCGTTTCGGGTTGCGGATACCGATCATCATGGCTTCCACGTCGCTGATGCTCGGGTTACCGATGACCTTGATGGTATGGTAGTAGTCTGTAGTACCTACAGTGCCTTTCTTGGTCTTTTCCGAATAGATGTAGTTGAGGCGCACGTTGCTATTAGGTTGGTTCATGGCTTCGTTGCGTCGTTGCTTTACCGCGACCAAATCCTCCAATCGGATATCCAAGTTGTTGATTTCAGGCCAAATGGCTTCTTCGTTGGTATAAGGTGTCCCCCACGGCGTCACCTTCAGCGGCACCTCGTATTCATAGTAGTTTTCGGTGAAATCAGTACCGATTCGCATGAAGACGGTGAGGTCTTGGTCTTCAAGCGGGCTGTCTTCGTGGGCAGCCTCAGCGTGGACGAACATCTTGAGGTATTTGTATTGTCGCAGGTCAAAGTCGGCGGTCTTGTAAATGGCGCGTCCGTCGCCATCCACGAGGTTTTGCACCGTCATCTGTAGCGACTGCTCGTTGATGCGGGTGGTCTGCGTCATGCCAATGACACGCTCTTGCTGTATGCCAGGCGGGATGACGTAAGGCACAGGCTGGCGGCGGCTGTTCTCATCGACACTGACAGCCGAGATGTCGAATGTGGTCTCGTTACTGATATCGTTGGGTTCGTATTCGCCCGGAGCCTGGATGCTCTGCGAATAGGTGCGCCATTCGCCTTTCACGAGGTCGAGGGTGGCGAAACGCAACACGATTGGACGCTGGAATTCGGTCAGGAACATACGCATGAAGCGGATGCTTGAGTAGTCGTCGATGCGACCGATGACCCTGTCAGGCTGTCTGATGGGGATACGGAACTGATACCAAGTGACACCGCTGATTTGTCCGTTAGGCAACGAAACACCACCGGATTGGAAGACATCGGCGATGTGATTCTGGCCAGGGACCATCTTGGCAGGGTCAAGGTCGATTACGTATTGGTAGTAGCGCTCCGACTCGCTCAAAGTGTTGTCGCCGTTGATGTCTTCGGCATTGGGCAGGGTGGAGTTGCTGCTCATGTAGCCCTCGGTCTGCTGGATGTCGGCGGGTGAGTTGCCGTCGGGACCATTGAATTGTTTATAGCGGGCCAAAATGCTTTTATGGACTTCGTCGTCGGGTGAGTCCCAGTCGTTGGAGCGGAAATAGTGGTAGTCGTCGCAAGACGGGTCTTGGTAGGCCTGCGTGTAGGCTCCCGAGCTTTCACCAAAGCGTTCCCTAAGGACGCTCAGGTAGTTGCCTTCAAAGAAGTTGCGTTCATCGATGTCGCGCAAGCCGTCGTAACCCACGTCTTGGTACTGACGGGCTTCTGATGAGTTGTTGAAAGTGCTGACGAGGTCTTGCATGATAGGCACGCGACCCCAAATGGTAGTGTCTACATTTTCAACATTTTCTGTGGCAGGCAGACCGTTTTCATAGAACTTGCGACCATCACGAAGAATGTCTTCCGAGATGTCACCCAAGTTGATGTAAAGCTTACCGGGGTTGTTGGCGAACTCTTCTTCGGCGAAGGGGTCCATCAGCCAGAATTCAATGTATTCGATGTTGGTGGCCTCAAAGTCGGTCGACTCCATCTTGCGCATAATGCCGCCCCAACGGCTCTTGGGGTCTTTCAGCGTACCATCTTCGTTGATACCGGCGGAGTATTGGGTTGGGTCGACGTCGTAGTTGTAGGGACCGCGCTCTTCGGGATAATAGTTCAAGTTGAGCACCGAGATATTAGTTTGCGTTCCAGTCTCAATGTCCTTGTTGGGGTAAAGCTCGGTTTCAAGCACCTGGCGGACTGAGTTTTTCGAGAGTTCTTCGTTGTCGACATTGGAGGGACGGTAGCTGTAGTTGCGGTCATAGAATACCGAGTTGTCAATGACGTACCACGACAGTCGTGCGCGGTTTTTGCCATAGTTGAGTCCGGTGTTGGCCGCTGCTTCGGGGAAGAGGTCGGTTTGGTTCTGCGGCGTGCTGGCCATGTACCACAAGGTGGGCAAACGCAGGTCGATGGTCGACTTGGCGCCTTCGAAGTCGTCGATGTAGGAGGTGCCTGGCTCGCTAGCCGACTTGGAAAGGCCTGGGATGAAGCGGGCAAACTCACCATCAACACTGATGCGCGACGGAGACTTGGTGCTGATACCAGGCAAAGCGTTGATTAAACTGGTCAACCAACGTGCATCAGTATGATAGCTAAGATCGGCACCGTAAATGGTGTTGGCGATGGCTTCCTCGCCGTAGTTGATCTTCTGGGTATATGACTTCTCACCGAGGTAAAGGATGGTGGCTCCGGCATGGAAGTCTTGGCTGAACTCATGCTCGACACGTGAGCCGAGGAATGTCTTTCGAATGGCACTGAAACCTGAATTCGACTCCAACGAGATGTTGATAGGTGTGCCGGAGTTTAAGATACCTTCGTTGAGGATGGTGACGCGGCCTAAAGTATAGTCAACGGTATAGTCAACGTTTTCAACGAGTTGCACGCCGCCAGCCGTGACGTTCACCGAGCCTTGGGCCACGTTCATGGCGTTAAGGCTAATCTCACTGCCCGACTGCGACGAATAATAGCCCTTCAGCGTGAACTTGTTCTTCTCCGAATATTGCTCGGCGGAGGTTTTCGTCATCGTATAAAGCGAGTCGTAGGCGTATTTGTTGGCCAAATTGGCTTCGTTGGGGAAGACTTTTTCGTGGATGTGCTTGCCGAAAGGCTCAAGCACGGGGAAGAAGATGCGTCCATTTGATGAGTTGATGGTACCGCCTTGTGTCGCGGCATGGTCCAAGAAGTCGAACACACCGTCACCGCCTGCGATGGGGTTGTTCTGTGTGGTCAAGTTGTCCAAGCCCATCAGGTTCAGCAACGAAATGCCTTTCACCGAACCTTCAGTGAAATAGCCGTATGGGGTGCTGTTGGAGTTGCCGTTGTAGAAAATGTTCAACATAAAGTCTTGCGACCCCACCTGATAGGCTCTGATGTTGTAGACGTTCTTCATCATCAGGTTCCAGATGGGCATCTTGGTGTTCACCGTGGTGCCTTTCAGCAGTTTGGTCACCAAAACCTGAGGCGTGTTGATGCCTTGGTCGGAGAACTCACCGACTTGGTAGACCTCATCTGAACCCACGATGGTGTATTGGTAGGCAACAGCCAAAGTTTGGTTGGCATTAAGGTTGACGTTCAACGAGATGAAGCCCAATTTCGAGTTGATTGAGTATTCGCTGCCGCTTAAGCGACGCGCGTTCTCCACTTTCTCGAAGTCGCGGCCTGAAACCATATAGCCCGACCTGCCGATGCGCATGGGGTCGTTGCTCATATAGTTGGTCACCGTACTGATATTGCGAATTTGCGTTGTGTCTATGCGGGAGACCAGATTGTTGGCAGAGTTTCGCGGATAGGCCTTGCTGTTGGTCGGCGTGACCTCCGGGTTGTAGATCCAGTCGTCTTTGCCTTCACCCAAGTCGTTCAATGCAAGGATATTACGTGTGTTTTGTGTCGAGGTGTTGGTGTTGGTAATCCAGACCTCGATTTTGGTGATGTTGATGCTTGAAGTGACTGTAGGCAGGGTGGAGAGGGCGGCTTCATATTGGTCGCGGAAATACTGGCTGAGGAAGAAGTGGCGGTTTTCTTCATAGTCCAAGCAGCTGAGTTCGAACTCATTAGTCTGTGCGCCGCCTTGCACGGTGATGTTTTGTGATTCGCTTTCTTGATAGGAAACGATGGACGAAATGGTGGTTTTGCCGAATTTCAGTTTTGACTTCACACCGAACAGTTGTTGCGTTCCTGTGATGAGGGTGCTGTTGAGCGGGAAACTGACGTTACCGGCTTCCAAAAGTTGGATGATTTCGTCTTCCTTGCCTTGGTATTTCAGGTCGAGCTTGTCCTGGTAGTTGAAGGTCGCCTTGGTGTTTTTATTGATGTTGAAGTTGATTTTGTCGCCGATTTTGGCTATCACATTGAGTTGGATATCCTGTTCGAAGACGAAATCATTGTGGCGTTTGCGGCGTTCGGTCATCGAGGGGTCGTCTCGGTAGCTGTGTTTGAAACCGAAGGTGAGGTCGACCGAGCCTTGGGGACGGATGTCGATGGTGTTGCTGCCGAAGATGGTCTCAAAGGCCTTGCCTCCAATAAACATAGGCGGGATGATGGAGCTGCCGTTGGTAGTCGAGCGCGAGTTCTGGCTACGGCGTTCCTTCCAGTATTCTTGAATGCCTTGGCGGTTCTTGTACTCAAAGTATTCGCTTTGGGTGAGGGTGGCGGGGGTGTCGTAGTAGAACTGGCCGATGCGGCGTTTGAAAGTGTATTGTCCGGTCAGGGGGTCGTAGATGATTTCGGTCTCGAAGTTGTCGGGGTCGTTGAGATAGAAAGGCGACTTGTTGTTGAGGTCCTGCAAGGGGTTGCCCGTGTTGACCGGGATGGGATAGATCATCTTGTTCGTGTCAGGCTCCACAGTGTAGGGGTTGGGGTAGAAAATATTATAGTCGCTTGCAGCAGTCAAACTAAGGGCTGGCGATAAGAATAAAGCAAGAAGGAGAAGGATTAGGAATGCTGAATGCTGAATGCTGCAATACGAAGTATTCGACGAAGTCAATGCTGAATGAGAATCCACATTCTTCATTCCGCATTCCTCATTCCACATTTTCAATTTATATCGTATTTTCATTTATCTACAAAATTGTATTACAACACCTTAAGTGCTTCTTTGATGAGGGTCTCAACGTTGGCGTCGGGCATTTGTTTCAGCAAGCGGTCGAGGGCTTTGTCGACGGCAGCTTTGCTGAAGCCCAATATCGTCAATGCTGATAACGCTTCGGTCTTGATAGTATTGTTTGGAGCGGCGAAAATTTCCGTCGCAAAATCGTTTTTCTTCAGTTTGTCTTTCAGGTCGATGACGATGCGCTGGGCGGTCTTGGCGCCGATGCCTTTCACGGCTTGTATGGTACGCACATCGTCATTGGCGATGGCATTACTCAACTCGTTGACGGTCAATGAGCTGAGGATAAGCCTGGCCGTGTTGCAGCCCACGCCCGACACGGAGATGAGCAACTCGAAGAGGTCGCGTTCCTTGGCCGTGTAGAAGCCGAAGAGGTTGTGGGCATCTTCAAGGATTTGCTCATGGACGTAGAGGCGAACTTCTTCCTTCTCGCCGATGGCGGTGAAAGTATTGAGCGTGATGTTGATGCAATAACCGATGCCTTGGTTGTCCAAGACGACGTAGGTGGGCGACTTTTCTGCTATCTTACCTGAGATGAAGGCGTACATTTGAGCGCAGTTTGGATTAAACTGCAAAAATAGGAAAAAAAGGGATTAGTGAAGCAAATCTTACGTAAATCTTTCGTAATAATCCCCTTCATCATTTCTTCACCACCTTCCGCACGCATTTCCGTCCTTCCTCGTCGGTGACGGTGACGAAGTAGACGCCAGCGGGCAGCGCGGCCATATCAACGTGGAGTTCATCTCCCTTGCCCTGTACGCCGAGCACCTTTTGCCCGAGCAGGTTGACCACCACGGCCTGCCGCAGGTTCTTGCCTATAAGGATGGCCTTTCCCGTTGTGGGGTTGGGGGCGACGCTAAGAACAGACAACGCTGCTTCAGCATCATTGACACCGTAGAACGAAGGGTGGAGGTCGTATCTAACCGTATCGCTGCCGCAGTCGTTCACCGCCGTGAAGCTGAGCCATACGGTATCCTCCGTCCAGTCCATGGGGTAGACCAGACACTCGAAGGGGTCTCCATTGGGATTGGGGACGATGCGCCAGCTGTCCTTGGAGATGCCCCACCTGCATTGGCTGGCATGCCAGGCCGTGATGTCGATGCTGTCGTTCACGTGGTATGTGTAGGTGTTCACGTTGAACTCGGTGGCTGTGATGGGGTAGTGGGGGTGCTGGTTGTCGCTGCCGATGTAGGGCCGGGGCGAATAAGATAGCGTCAGGTCAAGATGCACAACGCTGTCGCAACCTAATGAACTGGTTAGTGTTTTAGAAAATATTCCTGATTCCTCATAGGTTGAGCCATTCCAAAGATAGAAGTTGCAGGTATCTATTGTGAGAGGATGGTCTGGGTCGTCGTACGCGCTGTCCACTTCGAGGACAAGGTGTACGGTGTTCTCGCAGCCCTGCTGCGATACGGTGATGGAGTCTTCGTAGGTGCCGGGATTGTCGTAGTGGATGCTGAAACCGTCCTGGATGTAGGTGCTCGGGCCGTCGTAGCAGGTGTTGGCATGGATGGTGGTGTCGCTTGCACGGCTCAAGCTGATGTAGACGGTTCTGGTGATGGTGGTTGAGGCTTGGCAGGGGATCTCTTCGGAGGTGACGGTGAGCGTGACTTCGTACAGACCGTAGTCGTCAAAGCCGTGCGTGGCGGTGACGTCGTGGCTGGGTGGCGTGCCGTCGCCGAAGTCCCATTCGAGCTCGTAGTCCTGATAGTTGGTTTCCGCCCCGAAGGTGATGGGGTCCAGGGAGCAACTGGTGACGGTGTCGTATTGCTGGACGGTTTCGCCGTCGACGAGGATTGCCGTGGACAGGTCGGCGGCTGTGGAGCCCACCAGGTAGGCGTATCCCTTGGCGTTGCCGAAGCCGTAGACGTGGGCGTTGAACCCGTTCTCGCAGGTGATGCGGTGAACGCCGTGGCTGATGTCCATCCTGGCGTAGCTGTACTCGTTGTTGCCGTTGACACGGGTGAAAGCCGCCGGCGTGACCCGTTCGCCGTCGAGATGCACTCTTGCGCTGTCCTTCGTGTGGACGATGATGTTGACGCTGTGTGTCACAATGTTGATGTCGGGGTGGTCGAAGGTGGAGAAGGTCACGTCGCCGATGCGCTGTTCCACGGGGGCTATCCACACCATCGAGGGGTCGCCTTGGGTGTCGTCGTGGCTGGTCTGGTAAAGGTAGACGGCGCTGGGCTGTGTGGTCTGGAGGTAGCACGAGCCCTCGCTCTCAGGCATGGGGAAGTAGTACGACTGTCCGGCCATCAGCGTGTCCAGGGTTTCGCCGTTCTTGGTGACGATGTTGTCGTCGGCGCTTGAGGTGACCTTGACGAAGTCGCGCGTGCGGTTCTTGGAGCTGGTCACGATGAAGTTCCTGCCCCACGAGCGCAGGGGCATGGCCTGCTCGAACACATGGTCGTAGCCGTTGCCCGCGTCGCTGGGCACGCAGGTGATGGTGTTGCCATTGAAGACGGCGATGCGTTTGCAGCTGTGGGCGCGTATGCGGGTGCCGCTGAGATCGATGGGGTTGCCTGTTATTCGCTCCGACCTGACGTGGTAGGTCTCGCCGGCGTGCAGTGTGACGGTGAAGGTTTGGTTGGCTCTATGGCCTCCCAAGGTATTCACGGTAGGCGTGATGTCGACTTCGGTGTTGTTTTCGGTGGCTACGATGATAAAGGCGGTGGTCTCGTTGTTCCAAACGTATGGGTTGTGGCCGGGCCTCGACTGCTCGCCGCATTGGATGATGTATTCGTCGCCCAGGCTCTCGACGGGCAGCACGAAGGAGGCGTCGAACGACACATAGGCGATGTTGGTGCAATACACCGAGACGGTGTCGCTGGCAGTCACCTTGATGCCCTTTTCATAGATAAGCTCGTGTTGGGTCTTGTTGTGGTAGCCTTGTTCCTCAGGGATTTCGACGGTGGTGATGCTGTTGGCACTGACGCTGAAGCTTTGCGACCAGCCCGACAAGGGGTTCGACACGGTGCCAGTGCAGTCGCGCTTGGCACTGATGAGCACCTGGTTGATGACCCAGCCGCCCGAGGTGTGGTCCTTGAAGCCGTTGTGCATGAACGAGAGCCAGAACTCCTTGCCTTGTGTCGAGGTGTTTTGCGAGAACGACGGGGGCGAGGCGACGAGACAGGCAATGAATAAAAGCAATAGGGTTCGGAGGTGTTTCATGTTTGGTGTTTTTTTTTATTCTTCTTCCTCTCCGCCGATATACTTGAAGCCCCAGTTAGTCATCTCAATCAGTTCGGGCACCGTCTCGCCGCCAAGCCTCACGGATTGATGCACCGTCGTGCGCGACGAGAACACCCCATAACCATCATCGATAAGGGAAAACTCGGGGTCGCCCAAAATGAAACCGTTCGACACGTCGTTGTTGTAGATATACTGTCCTAGCCTCTCGCCACCTGCCGTGATGGTGACCTCGACGGGATAGTCGCCGATGTAACGTGTCAATCCTACGATGGCGGTGTCGCCTCCGATGAATTCCTCCAACTTTTCGTAGAAAGTCTCAGGCCGATATGGAAAAACGTATGCGTCGCCATCCATGTGGTATAAGAAGTAATCTTTAGAGAATGTTCCGACCTCCCAGTGCATCGTGCGTGGCACGGAGTCGTCGTCGGGTGTGCGCTGTTCCCAGAAAGTGAACGCCATGCTGATTTGATAGAACGCACCGTTGGTGGCAGGCCGAAACAGAAACTGGCGCGATATTGCCCCAAAATATTGCTTCGAGAAATTCACCGCCAGGCTCTGCATGCCGAAGCTGTTGTTGCCTACTATTTCGGCTTTTGTAGTTAGTATGCGGTTGGGGAGGACGACTTTGAGGCGGTAGCTATAATGGTCTTTCTTGCTGTTGATGTGGAGCGGTTCCGTAGTGTAGTACAGTTTCTGCTTTGGTGCATAGAATATGCCTTGTTCTTTGTTGTGGATGGTGATGGTGTCGAGGATGATTTCGCGGAGGGAGTCGCCGTTGCAGTATTCGATGATGCGCACGTCTAATTTGCCTGCATAGTTGCTCGAGTCGGGGTTTTGGGCTGTCTGATAGGCGTCGCCCTCAACGGAAAAGACACGGCTGATTTTGACGTAGTTGGTGTCGGCATTGGCATCGAGGATACCATAGATGACGGGCACTTCCTTGTAGTCGGAATAAAGGTCGATGTCGGTTGAGCAGGCGTAAAACAGCACTGTGAGAGGCAAAAACAGGAGGATAGAGAGCTTTTTCATAGTGCATTGGAGTTTGAATCACGCTGCAATAATATAAAAAATTCCGTTTCAAACAAATAATTTCTGTTTTATTAGTAATTTTTCATCTATTTTCAGTGTTTCGGCGGATTTGCAATCCGCCGAAGTTGAAATGGGGATTTGCAATCCCCGTCATCACTCTTTCACCACCTTGTCCGAATACACTTTCCCATCCTCAAGCGTGACGCGCATCGTATAAGTGCTTACGGGCAGCTGGCTTAAATCTATGCTCTCAAAGGCCTTGCTTTGTGTGCGTACCAAGCGCCCTTGCAGGTCGTAGAGCTCCACTTGGGCGGGTTGCACGTCTGGGGAGAACTCCATGTGCAGCTGTTCCTTCGCGGGGTTGGGATAGAAGGCGTAGGGGCGCATCTCTATGCCGCTTTCTTCCATTACATTCACTGGGCCGTCGTGGTTGAGGAAGAAGTAGACCAAGCCGGTACTGTTGCTGTCAGTGTTCCTGCCATACCCAACCCAAGCTATGCCTTTCTCTTCCCCCTGTTCGTCTTTGTCCAAGATGGAACATCGAAACATCGATATGTCTATATTGTCCGTTTTGAATAAGCGTTTCCAGTCCACGTTCAGGTCGGTGTTCATCTTCACGACGACGAGGCTTTCTGTGGGGTATCCCTGCTCCTTGTACAATAAATAGACCGTACCGTCCGAAAGCTTTTTCAGACCCTTGCAAGTTGCTTTTTTATTACTCCCAGGGAAGTCGTTGAACACGATATGGTCTTTCAGTTGCATGGTACGAAGGTCGTACTTTGCCACGGCCACGCCATACTCGGCTGTCGCAGATTGGAAATTCGTATCGCTCACGTATTGTGCCGCCACCAGTATTTCATCTCCACCTATGGGGATCACTTCGGTAGTCATCTTATGGAAATTGAGCCAGTCGTATGCCACAGCCCAGTTTGACAAGGTTTCTTCTCTCAGTATTTTGTTGAGGATGATGGGGTTGCTGTTGAAAATGGAGTCTGTTACATAAAAGCAGAGATTCCCACTTCCTGGGCCGCTGTTGGATTCCACCAAACCCCATTGGTAGTATTGCAGAGGCGATTCCTTGAACACCTGCAAGTCGCCTGCACCTTGATCCCCTTCATTTTCGTGCAACAAGGCTTGGCATACCAGGGCGCCGTCTGGACTGAATCGTGCGGCATACGCGTCATAATGCAAAAAATCTATATCCTTATAGTATTGTAAGATGATGTCACCCTTACAGTCGACAATGGAGGCTCTACCCGAAGCATAGCCTTCGCACACAGGTGTCACAACATCCTCTTCATGGATGAAATGCAGGTCGTTGTCGGAGAAATGGCAGATGCGTAGGTAGGTGCTGTCAACCTCTTCTGCATACTCGATGTTGACGCAGATGTTGCCTTCGCCGCGAGGGTCTTGCGAATAGAAATGATCGGGTGCCAGCGAATCGGCTATATATAGCGAATCGGTAATAGTGAGGGAGTTTGGCGACATCTTGTAAAAAATGTTTCCCAATAAGATTGGTGGTTGGCTGAACGAACCTGAGTTCCTGGCGATGTAAGTGGCAGCTATGATGTCACCGTCGCGTTGTTGTGCCGCGCTCTCTATGCCGAAACCATCCCAGTCCATATGGTCCATAGTATGGAACATCAGCGAGAACATCTCATTGTTTTGGGCCTGCATAGCCGATGCCGTGAGGGCAAAGATAAGGAGTAAAAGAAGCTTTTTCATGGTGCATTGGGGTTTGAATCACGCTGCAATAATACAAAAAATTCCGTTTCAAACAAATATTTTCTGTTTTATCAGTAATTTTTTCATCTATTTCAGTGTTTCGGCGGATTTGCAATCCGCCGAAGTTGAAATGGGGATTTGCAATCCCCGTCATCACTCCTTCACCACCTTGTCCGAATAGGTCTTCCCGTCCTCCAAAGTGACACGCATCGTGTAGGTTCCAGCGGGCAGTTGGCCCATGTCGATGTTCTCGAAGGTCTTGCTTTGTGTACGCACGAGGCGCCCTTGCAGGTCATAAAGCTCCACTTGGACAGGTTGCACGTCTGGGGAGAACTCCATTTGCAGCTGTTCCTTTGCGGGGTTGGGATAGAAGGCGTAGGGGCGCATCTCTATGTCGCTTTCTTTCGTGCCCACTGTGCCGTCGTGGTTGAGGAAAAAGCAGACCACGCCATAATGGTCGTTGCCCGTCTTCCTGCCTTTTCCATCCCAAGCTATTCCTTGCTCTTCCCCATACTCGTCTTTGTACAAGATGGGCGATTGGAGGAAATCGATGATGATGTTTCCAGTCTTGAAGAAGCGTTTCCACTCGACGTTCAGGTCGCTGTCCATCTTCACGACGACGATGCTTTCTTCAGGGTATCCGTGTTCCTTATACAAAAAATAAACCGTGCCGTCAGTCATCATCTTGAGTCCCATACATTTTGCTGGGTTGTAATATCCAGGATAGTCGTTGAACACGATATAGTCTTTCAGTAGCATAGTACGAAGGTCGTATTTTGCCACAACAACACCCAAGTCGGCCGTCATTGGGTGTCCGGTAGTATCTTTCTCATATTTTGCGGCCAGCAGTATGTCATCTCCGCCACAAGGAATCACTTCGGTGTCTCCGTCAAGATTGAAATGTTCACACACAAAAACATATGGATTATCTGGATAGACAACTTCCTCGCTCAAAAGGCTGTTTATAATTACAGAGTTTTTATGGAAGAGTGAATCTAACACGTAAACGACGAGGTTGTAGTGACCATGGTCATCGGTTTCCGCATTGCCCCATTGGTAATACTTCAGGGGTGATTCCTTGAATTCCCTCAACTGTCCGCCACCAAGTCCCCACGCTTCGTTTTCGTCCAACAAAACATGGTGTTTCAGTGTGCCGTCCAAATCGAATCGTGCTGCGTATTCATCATAATGCAAGCCATCTATTTCCCTATAGTATTGTAAGATTAGGTCGTCTTTACTGTCCACAAATACTTCGCCATAAACATAACCTTCGCATAGGGGCACAATAATATCCTCTTCGGAATTGGCGAGGAGGTCGTTGTCGGGGAAATGGCTTATACGCAGAAAGCAGCTGTCGCGATCTTCAAGATATTCGATATTGACCCGAATGTTGCCTTCATTATGCGGATTTTGCATTGAATGACACCAAGAAGTCGTATCGGCGGCGATGAACAGCGAGTCGGTGATGGTAAGGGTAGTGTGTGAAATCTTATAAATCATATTTCCCAAAGGGATACCCCAATAGTCTCCGATATCCTCATATACGAAGGTGTTCAGGATGAAGTCACCATCACGTTGCTGCGTTAATACACCAACGCCATAGAAACATCCTGGTGGTGGCTCGTTATGGTACAAAAGCGAGACATCCGCGTTTTGGGCTTGGATAGCTGATGCTATGATGGCAAAAACAAACAGTAAAAAGTGCTTTTTCATAGGATTATGTTTTTAAGTTTGCGGCAAAGTTATTGAATAATTCCGATAAAACATCGATTCCAGGCATTTTTCCACTATCACTTAGACTATGACCATGACCGCTTATACTTAAATGTAGAAGAACCTTGGCTTCGTTTAAGCGGTCATAGTCATTATCTTAGGGTCTTGTGTGGAGTCAGCTTGAACATAACCGCCTGTTGCTGAAGTGATTTCCACGGCCACTTCGCCGAGGTTCTCCGTGAAGGTCACGGTGAGCATGTGGCCATTGATAGACGCTTGGATGGTGGAGCCTTTGGGTGTACCTTGGACATTGCCTTCTTTAACATGAATGGGGCTGAAACCATCCATCATTCTGATGTCATTTGCACCGCCCCATACCGTCAGCAACAATAGGCTGAGTATTAGGGCGAATTGTTTGATTGTTTTGTGACGCATAATTGTGTTGTTATTAGGTTTGACGCTGTAAAAATATGATGAAAAAACATCACCTATGCAAGTTTTCTTGTTGAAAATAGTTGCAGGTTTTCAATCAATAATTTGAATTTCAACAAATTACATTAATAGAATAGGTTGAAATAGAGGCGGAATGACCATAAAACAATGACAGAAGAACGCTATAAAACAAACTCCCTGATAAACTGACGAAGCTCTTTTTCGGTGCCGAACGCTTGTTTTAATTTTGCTGAACGTCGTTTTATGGTAGAATAATCGCATGAAAGTAGAGCCGCTATCTGGACATCTTCAAGGTTCAAAAGATAAAGCAAGCATTGGTTCATTGCGTTGCGGCTGATTTTTGGATAAAGATTAGTCAATGTTTTCTCGAATCCGCAGAAATGTTTTTCAACTGCAACACTTAACTCATGAAGTTGGGCATCGCTGAGGTGTAGTTCGGGATAACTGCCGCTTTTGGCTTCCCTTTTGATTTGCTTGCCGTGTAGTGCAGTTACGATGTCTTTGCAGATGCTTTCGTTCATAAAATTGTCAAGATGGCTCCATTCGGTTTGTCTTCGCTGGAGGTCCATTTTTTTGGCAAGGTCACTTGTTTCTTTTTTCTGTATGCGCAAGGCCTCGTTGCTTTGCTTTAGCCGTTCAGACAACGCCTTCTGCTTTATCTCATGGGTGTATTGCTCTTCTTTGATTCGCTCCTCAAGATTTTGTTTTTTTCTTTTGTATTTTCCCAAAATTCCAAATGTCAGCAGCAAAAACCCTATTACGATACCGATAGCCCATCTTGTTTGTTTTTTTACCTTTAGTCTGTGCTGATGTTCCAGCTCTTGCCGCCTATATATGTTATAAAGCTCTGCCAATTGCGACTTTATTGTGCCTCTATTCTCATCTTGTATGGCGAACGGAACTAAAAAATCGGAATATTCAATGATTTCTGAGTCCCGCCCCTGTGCTTTGAAGATTTCAACTAACAATTCAGCATCTTGCTTTTTCAGATTTTCGCTTGTTGATTCTTGAAATACCCTGTTTAAATAAAGTTGTGCCGAATCAAATTGTTTTTCATAATTGTTTTTCATAATAGTATATCTCACCAACAACTGCACAACGGGCCAGATACTCTTTATCGCTTTGAGACCTAGCCATCAAACTATTTAATTGTTTCAGAGCGGACGATTTCTTAGTGGCTTCATTCTTATATGAGAGAAAAGCAAGATGGGCTGCGATGTCTCTATAAACTAAATTGTTTGTGTCAGTCAAAAGATCTAATCCTTGACTATAATAAAGTTCTGCATTGTCATATTCTCCCTTTATCTCATAATTTGATCCTATTTCATTCAACATCCTTGCAATATGCCAAAGAGGTGCGTTAAATAAACTGTAATATGAGAGAGAGATCTGTGCGAAGAAAACGGCTTGTTCTGGAAGATACGAATCGGAGAATAGGTCTGTCAGTCTCGTATACGTCAACGCCATAAACTGTGCTTTTTCCCCCACCATTTCCTTCTCCTCAAACCGTTCCTCCATCACCTCTAAGGCCTTCATGTATTCCTGGCAGGCCTCAACCACGCTGTCGCGCTCGTAGTAGCCCACACCATTGATATAATGGGCGCGAGCGTCCAAAAAGGCGTTGGTAGAGACGTTGCGCGCAACGTCTGTACACGCATACAATGAATCATAATAATCCACCGCCTGCAGCAATTCCGCGCGGTTGAGCTGGGGATTGTCGTTCTTGTACAACAATTCGGCCAACAACAGGTTGGCGTAATGGCAATCGTGGGTTGTAGAGACGGTGTGCACACCGTCTCTACAGCAGGTGTCGAAATAGGGCAACAGACAGGTCAACGCGCTATCGGGCCGCTGCCACATCAGGCTGTCGATGGCGGACAATTCAGGCGACACGTCGGTTGGTAGAGACGTGCCATGGCGCGTCTCTACAGGACGGGCGCAGGCCGCAAAAAACAACGACAAAAACAATGCCTGTATGATATGACGCGTCCTCATGCCAACGTATTTGTGAGGATTTATTCCTCATCCACGAGGAACACCGCCACTTGGCGGATGCCGCTAGCGCCGATGACCAAGGTCTGCTCTATGTCGGTGCTGCGGCTCGGCCCCGTGATGATGGTCATCTGCGAGGGCTTGTTCTTGGAATACTTGCGTTTCACCGTCTGGAACGCCGTGCGCATGCCTGGCACAATCTGATCCGTGGTGGCATACACCAGCAAGAGGTCGGGCAAGGCGTAGGCTTCGCGGGTGCAAGTCAGCGCATCGGAAAGGACGATGCTGCCCGTCTGCGCCACCAAACACTCACAGCCCGTCAGGCTGACAAGTTTTTGCTTGGGTTCACGCTCTTTGCTTTCAGTGAACGGGATGCCATATTTGCCCAGCATTTGCTTCATCTTGGGGCTGGTGCACCACAGCGGCTCCCATCCGTTTTCGGGGGCCAGCTGCCTGATGCACTCGGCAAACTCGGCCTCACTCTCCAGATAGATGAAGATGCCGCCGTGTTCCTTGAAATTCTGCACGAAGGTGATGGCAGTGCCGTCTTCCTCCTTGATGGGCACCCACGTCTCGGTGCGCTGGTCGATGTCCTTAAAC
>JAEEGI010012073.1_pt1 | contig 18534 bp, 12 predicted proteins | sample 8958751 | NCBI WGS metagenome assembly JAEEGI01 (sample SAMN16246545, study PRJNA631951) | gut metagenome | biome: gut microbiome; feature: rumen; material: KS-attached | host: Bos | place: Iran: Karaj | collected 2018-10 | reverse complement strand
AAGGTGATAGGAGACAGCACACCGATCATAATACTTACTGCATATGACTGGGCGGATATTGAAACCGAGGCAAGAGAGGCCGGAGTGACTGCATTTTGTTCAAAACCACTTTTTATGTCTGAGCTTAGAAATGTTATGGCTCAGCCATTTATAACAGCCAAGGAAGAAGAGACAAAGAAAGCTGACGAACCTGAAGTGATGCCGAACTTCACAGGCAAACGAGTTTTACTGGCGGAAGATAATCAGATGAACCAGATTCTTGCGGAGAATATTTTGACAAGTGCCGGATTCACAGTTGATATTGCTTCTGACGGAACAGAGGCAGTGGAGAAAGTTAAATCAGCAGAAGCCGGCTATTATGATATTATTCTTATGGATATTCAGATGCCTCAAATGGATGGTTATGAGGCGACAAGACAGATTCGTACACTTGATGATGCGACGAAATCCAATATACCTATCGTGGCAGTTACAGCAAATGCTTTTGAAGAAGACAGGCAGAACTCGATGGATGTTGGAATGAACGCACATCTGGCAAAACCATATGATGTTCCCGAAATCATGAGGACATTGAACGAACTGTTAAACTCATGAAATGTAATTATAGTGGAGACTCACGGGGGAAAGAACAGACGCAATGAATAATGAGATTAATGTATTTATAAATCTTTGGATGGGAAAACGTCTTGAAAAAATTTACAACATATGTGAAATGATTGAGATTGATTTCAGTGACAATCTGGTTTTACATGGGCTGGGACTGACCAGAATCTTTCTGAAGAATGTTCTGGTTATTACAACAATGGATTACAATTCCTGGGATCAGGTTGAATCCAAGAATAATGATGAATGGTTCAATACAGAAAAGTACAGAGATCAGATAATCGGAGGAGTAGTTACGAGTATATCTATTAACAAGTCCAACGATCTGTTCATTGAGACAGATAACGGGGTGAGAATAGAATGCTACATTGCCAACGCATATCCACACTATGACGAAGAGTTTGATCAATGGGTTCTGTTTGAACATACCAAGGATCATTCCGGAAGATTTCTGACGGCGTATAACAAAAGATTAGCGTATGAAAGGCATGGGAATAATCAATGAAACACATAATTACAGTACAACATACACAGTCAGTTCATCACACGAATGGGATGGTAGGTTCCTGGACAGATTGGGATCTGACGGATCTTGGAAGAGAGCAGGCTGATCATATAGGGAAAAAACTGAAAGAAGAACTTACCGGTATGAACGTGGTCATGTATTCTTCTGATCTTAAACGTGCTAAGCAGACGGCAGAGGGGATAGCAAAATATCTGGGAATAGAGCCGATACTCAGGCAGGAACTGAGAGAGAGAAATCTTGGAAGATGCTGTGGTAAGTCTGTTCAGTGGTTACGTGAGAACATTGAGTGTCCGGAGAAGACTGTTGATGACAGACTGTTTTCTGACGGAGAGAGCAGGCGTGATGCCTGGAACCGCCTGAAGCCTTTTTATGATGAGGTAATGGCGAGTGACGCCGGAAATATAATCATAGTATCACATGGAGATCTTCTCAGCATCTGGAACGCAATGTACCTGGGGCTTACGGTCGAATCTTTTTATGACATAAATATTCATGGGCCTGCAGGCGGAGTATCCCATATGTCTATCGGCGACGATGGAAGGCATCTTGTGAGACATATCAGCGATATGTCTTATGTGTTGTAACACTATATGATATAAAATTACTTGAACAGGAATGACATAATGATTGAAATAACTTATTTTCAGATGTTTCTATTTATAACTGTAATATGGATTATCGCACGATTTGCAGTTGCTATAAAAACTAAGACGTTTTCAATAAAACGTGAATTACAGATGCTGCTGGTTTATATATGCATCATAGTCATATCAAGATTTGTATATTTTGAATATCATCTTGAGAATGGAAAGATACCTGCTTTGAAAGTCGGATTCGGAGAGAATATCGGTGATATGATAAGCCTTTCTCCATTCTACTTTCTTACAGACAGATATGATGGCTGGAAGATGAACATTATAGGAAATATCGCAATGTTTATACCAGTCGGTATCGTGTGGCCGATCTGTTTTAAAAAACTGGATACGTTCAAAAAAACTGTTTTGGCCGGCTTCGGTTATACGTTGCTTATAGAGATAACGCAGCTGCTTTGTATAGGCAGACATACAGATATTGATGACCTGATCTTAAATACATCCGGTGTTGTAATCGGCGCATACATTGTTTTTTTGATTCGACGATTAAGATTACGAAAGGAATAAAAAATATGACTGTGGTCATATATGAATATTACCGCAGTCACTGTGAACCCGGACAGCGAAAATATAGAATTTAAGCATGAACACTATTTGTCATGCAGGAGGAATTCTATGATGAAGAAAAAGATACGCTGTTTGGGTTTTATTCTTTTAATACTATTTTTAATAGCAAGTATTGCACAGAATATCTGGTATTATTCTAGTCCATATTTTAGGGCGGAAAGCTATCTGCAGAGTACGGATGAAATATATACCATGGAATCCGGAATACTATATAACAATCTTGAACTTAAGGCTGAAGAGGATATTGAGATAAAGTATGATTTCGATAATGCTGAATATCCCGAGTTACTTGAAAAATATAACATTGAGAAAACAGCCGGAGAGGGTTCTGAGTTTGAAAGGGCAGCACGACTTATGAATGAATATGCTCCTCGGCTCAGACATAAGAGTAATTATGATAATCATATAGATATGAATGCTCTGGCGCTGCTGGAATACAGCCTGGATAACAGTGCACAGGGAATCAACTGCCGCAACAAAGCGCAGATACTTAATGAAATGTGCCTGGCACTTGGAATGTATTCACGTAAGGTGTGGATAATTCCGTATTCAGGATATGATACAGACTGTCACGTGGTAAATGAAGTCTGGGACAGTACTCTGAATAAGTGGGTAATGCTTGATATAACCAATAACGAGTATTGGGTAGATGAGAATGGAACCCCACTCTCAGTTATGGAAATCAGAGAGAAGGGTGCCATGCAGGAATTCTGCACACCGGTATATTATGGTGAGAACACGGATGATCTACAGGCGCTTAAACAGAAGCATATGGATGAATTCCTGTATACTATGAAAAACATGGTATATATCAAATGCTGCAAGGTTCAGACAGTAGGAGAAACAGAGTCAGCATCTGCATTATGTGATTCTTTCTCGGCCGCACCTTTTTAATCAGAAATGATACCTTCGAGGTCAGCTTTCACTATATCAGCGAACTCCTTTGGGGCATCATTATGTACATAATGACCGCAGTCAGGTATTACATCATACTTAGCCCCAACCTGTTCGGCATAGCTCTTCATGTCCGGCCATGCACAGTTCCAGTCGCTGCCGCCGGAAATGAAGAATACAGGGACTTCGTAAGAGTCCTGAGTCTCACGAAGATTAACATTCATCAGGTAGTTCATAAGGCGTCCGCTATACTGCATGAAAGATTCATAACTCAGCTGTTTTGTGAACCAGAGAAAATCCTCTGTTGAAAGAGTCGGTGACATAAGGGCGGTAAGGATAGTGCTCTTCTGGCGGGAAGCTTTATGGTATGGTGCAGCCAGATCACTCAGCTTGCCGGAAGCCTCGATAGTTCCGGCAGCACGATAATCCGCATAAGCCTGAGTCAGTGCGGTGGTGTCATCGCCTGCAGCCTCAGCCTTTTCCAGGGCGTCAGCATACTCATAATCAACTGAAGAAGGAAAACTGACAAATTGTCCGATTCCTATGAAAGCAGCTGTTTTTTCAGGGTGATCATAAGCAAATCTGCTTCCCAGAACTGAACCATAGGAATGTCCCATAATAATTATCTTATCCTGAGCAAATCTTTCCCTCAGATAGTCAACCAGTACTTCCGTGTCAGACACAGCCTGTTCAAAGGTTGCGGTCTTGTTATTCTTATCACTATTCTTTATATATGTTCTGCCGCATCCACGCTGATCCCAGCATACAATGGTATATTCGTCTATAAGTTCGTTGGTGAAAGTATAGGTCATAGGGCTGTCCGGTGACCCCGGTCCGCCGTGAAGATACAGTATCACCGGCGCTTCTTTGTCACGGCCTCTTATGGTTATAAACTGTTCCTGTCCATTTATATCAACGTATATCGATTCATCAATTCCCTTATCAGTATCAATGTAACATTTGAAGAAGTTAATATTTCTCATTGCGATAAAGAATACGATAACTCCTATCACGAGGATAACGGGAGCTATAAGTATTCTTCTTATAATTCTCCGGACTTTGCTTCCACTAGTCTTTCCTGCGCCGCCTTTCTTTCTGGATTCTTTGTTCTTTCCCATTCCGAGGGCTTCACGTCTGTGGGCAAGATGTATTCCAATATGTCCGATACCAAGTATCAGTGAACTTATGATAATAAAAATATTAGAAGCATAGATTCCTAGGAATAATACAGCAATTACCGGAAGAGATGCACCGGCAACAGGGAATCCTGCATAAGAAGAGTACATGTCAGCCATGGTCTTTTCGCTCTTAAAGTATTTTATCCAGTAGCATTCGTAGAGAATCATCAGAATAAGAGCTGCTATGAGCCAGAAGAGCCAGACAGAGTGGAGACGTACATTTAACTCTTTGAATATAAGAACCAGTACGGATACCAGAGCTTCACCAATTCTCTCAAATAAGAGAAGAACCTTATTCTCTTTAGCACTGTACTCTGCGTAACCCTCGGGCTGATTCTTTGACCATATGATATTTGGAACAAAGAGCATGATAAGAAATATTATACCTGTATATGAAAATCCGAAATGCATAATTTACTTCAACTTCCTTTTTGTTTTTTCTATTGATAGTATACATCAATCTCATATAGAAGTCTTAAAATGATTCTTCTCAATTCCTTAATCAATTCTAAAATAAAAGGGACAGATCACTATGCTGGGTTGAGGCAAGTGACTGTCCCTGAAGGATGGCGGTTTTATGATATTTTCGTTTCTGTTGTCCTCCTTTTTAGTTATTTTTTGTGCGATTGAAAAACATTAGTATCATGCGATGTGTATCACATGCGATGAATGTATGATAGAACAAAGATGTAACTAAGTTGTAAAGAGCTTTCTACCAAGTTGTAAATTGTTTATTAATCCTGTATAAGAAATTTATTTTTAATTTTTTATAAAATCTGATATATATCGAAAAAATGTTATATTTCCTTATTTTCCCAATATTGTTATTTTAAGGTCGTACCGGGTGAAGGGTACATCAGGTACTAAAACATTACGTATAAAGTGAGGGCGGGAAATGCAGGATGTAGTGACTAAAGCTAATGAGAATAAGAGGGGAGCAGGTGTACTGCTTTCCATATCTAGTCTTCCATCTCCTTATGGAATAGGAACCATGGGAGAGGCAGCGTATAGATTTATAGATAAGCTGGCAGAGACGGGCTTCAGCTATTGGCAGGTACTGCCGATCGGCCCGACAAGCCTTGGTGACAGCCCTTATCAGTCATTCTCTGTTTTTGCAGGAAATCCATATTTTATCGATTTTGATACTCTTATAGCTGAGGGACTTCTGGATAGAGAAGAGGTTGAGGCTGTGGAATGGTCTGATTCTCCGGAGAGAGTGTCATACGAAAAACTCTGGGCTCACAGATATGTGGTTCTGAGACGTGCGTATGAGGCGGCTGTTAAGACAGGAGTTACAGCATCTGAAGAATATAAAGCTTTCAAAGAAGAGAATGATTTCTGGCTTGATGACTATACACTTTATATGGCCTGCAAGAATCATTTCAACAATGTTGAGTGGCTTCAGTGGGATGAGAAGATAAGATTCAGAGAGACCACAGCCATGAATATGTATAAGACCATGCTTGCAGAAGAGATTGAGTTCTGGTGCTTCCTGCAGTTTGAGTTTTACAGACAGTGGGCTGAACTTAAACTCTATGCCGAGCATATGCATATTGAGATAATCGGTGATATTCCGATTTATGCAGCTCTGGACAGCTCCGATGTATGGGCTAACAGAGAACTGTTCCAGCTTGATGAAATGGGTTGCCCTACTGATGTTGCGGGGTGTCCTCCAGATTACTTCTCTCCGGATGGACAGAAGTGGGGCAATCCATTATATAACTGGGAAAAACTTGAGGAGACAGGCTTTGATTTCTGGAAGAAGAGAATTGAGGTTGGAGCAAGACTCTTTAATGTTATAAGAATAGATCATTTCATCGGAATGGTAAGATATTATACTATCCCGGCTGATAAGATGCCTAAGGACGGCTGTTATAAGAAGGGCCCGGGAATGAAGCTTATCACGGCTTTGGATGTGGCCAGAGGTTAGTCAAAGATCATAGCGGAGGATCTAGGTGATACTACAAAGGAAGTGGATGATACACTTCTTGAATCCGGTTATGCAGGAATGAAGCTGGTTGAGTTTGCATTTGATTCAGGTCCTGAAAATAAGCACCTTCCACATAACATCAGCAAAAATAACGTAGTATACGGCGGAACCCATGATAATGAGACGCTTCTTGGTTTCTGCAGAAACATGAGTGCCAAGGATTATCAGTTTGCTTTGGAATATACCGGTGCCAAGGATGTGGACAGCCTCATGGAAGCACTTTACAGAATAGCCTTCAACAGTGTGGCTGATACAGTAATATTCCAGATGCAGGACCTCCTGGGACTTGGCAATGAGGCGAGAATGAATAAGCCTGCAACTCTTGGAACAAACTGGAGATGGCGTATGACAGAGAACCAGTACAGCCAGGAGGTTGTTGATAAGTTCGAGAGATTTGTTTATACATCAGGCAGAAAGCTGGAAAAGGGAAAGCCACTCGAAGAATATATCCATGATCTTGGACAGGATGCATCATTAAAGGATCTTTCGAAGGAAGAACTTTATATGTATATTCTCGGACTGTGTCAGAAGAAGGCTGAGGAAAGAAAAAGAGTAAGCAGCAGAATGAACGGCAGGAAAAAGCTTTACTATATCTCGGCAGAATTCCTGATCGGAAAGCTTCTCGGAAACAATCTTATCAACCTTGGACTCTATGATGAGATATCAGCAGAGCTGAGGGCGGCAGGACATAGCCTTGCAGAGATTGAAGAGCTTGAGGCTGAGCCATCACTTGGTAATGGTGGTCTGGGACGTCTTGCAGCATGTTTCCTGGACTCTATCGCAACTCTCGGACTTCCGGGAGATGGTATAGGACTTAACTATCATCTTGGACTGTTTAAGCAGAAGTTTAAGAATAATCTTCAGGATGAAAATGTAAACCCATGGATAGATGGAAAGAGCTTCCTGGTAAAGAAGGAGAATCGTTATAAGGTTGAGTTCGGAGACTTCGATGTTGAGTCAACTCTCTATGATATAGCAGTTACAGGATATAATAACGTGACCAACGAGCTTCACCTCTTCGATCTGGATTCAGTTGATGACAGTATCGTAAAGAAGGGCATAAGCTTCGATAAGACGGATATTAAGAAGAATCTTACGCTGTTCCTCTATCCGGATGACAGTGATGAGGAGGGTAATCTTCTTCGTATATATCAGCAGTATTTTATGGTCAGCAATGCGGCTCAGTTTATTCTTGAAGAGGCAAAGGAGCGCGGATCAAAGCTTACAGATCTTGCAGATTATGTGGCTGTTCAGATCAACGATACACATCCATCCATGATCATTCCTGAGCTTATAAGACTTCTTCTTAAAGAAGGAATAGAGATGGACGAAGCTGTGGAGATAGTATCAAAGGTATGTGCTTATACAAACCATACTATTCTTTCAGAAGCTTTGGAGAAGTGGCCGATAGCTTATATAGAAAAGGTGGCACCGGGCATCGTGCCTATTATAAAAGAACTGGATGTCAGAGTAAGAGAGAAATATGATGACGAGTCTGTATATATCATAGATGAGCAGAACCGTGTTCATATGGCTCATATGGATATCCATTTCGGATGCAGTGTTAACGGAGTGGCATATCTTCATACAGAGATTCTTAAGAACAGCGAGCTGAATAATTTCTACAAGCTGTATCCGGAGAAGTTTAACAACAAGACCAACGGTATTACTTTCAGAAGATGGCTTCTTCATGCGAACCATGAACTGGCTTCTTACATAGAGGAGAAGATCGGCAAGGAATACAGACGTGACGCATCAAGACTGGAAGGACTTCTCAGATTTGAAAATGATATGACAGTTCTTGATAAGCTTCTCAGCATAAAGAGAAACAACAAGAAGCTCCTTGCTGATTATATTGAGGCAAAGGAAGGAATCAGCATCGATCCTGACTCAATCTTTGATATTCAGGTAAAGAGACTTCATGAGTATAAGAGACAGCAGCTGAATATACTTTACGGAATCCATAAGTATCTTGAGATAAAGCGCGGCAACAGACCTAATACACCTATTACTATGATATTCGGTGCAAAGGCTGCTCCGGCGTATACGATCGCAAAGGATATCATACATCTTATCCTCTGCATGCAGGAACTTACGACGAAGGATCCGGAAGTAAGTCCATATCTTAAGATAGTTATGCTTGAAAATTACAACGTGACTTATGCGGAAAAGGTTATTCCTGCTTCAGATATTTCAGAGCAGATATCTCTTGCTTCAAAGGAAGCTTCAGGTACAGGCAACATGAAGTTCATGCTGAACGGCGCTGTAACACTTGGAACCATGGACGGAGCAAATGTGGAGATCCGTGATCTTGTAGGAGATGACAATATCTATATCTTCGGGGAGGACAGTGATACTGTTATCGAGAGATATAAGAGAGGCGATTACTCATCCAAGGACTACTATGAGAAGGATGAAGTGCTCCGTGAAGCGGTTGATTTCATCGTAAGTGATGAGATGAAGGAGATTGGAAATGAGACCAGCCTCGAGAGACTGTATAACGAACTTCTTAACAAGGACTGGTTTATGACATTCCCTGATTTTGAGGATTATCTCAGCACCAAAGAGCAGGCTATGAGAGATTACGACAACAGATATCTGTTTGCTAAAAAGATGCTGATAAATATAGCCAGATCCGGCTTCTTCTCATCTGACAGAACTATAGAAGAATATAACAGGGATATCTGGAAACTATAAAGTTCTTTTTGACAGATAAAGGGGTTATAGGGGATAATTAAAGGGTAAGCTCGAGTGCTTCGGGCTTACCTTGTTTCGCTTTTTAAATTTGTATTATATTCGGAGGACATATGTACAAATTACTTATAGTTGATGATGAAAGAATAGAGAGAAATGGTATCAAGTATCTTCTTGAAGAGCAGAAGCTGGAGCTTGAGATATATGAGGCAGTGAACGGAAGAGATGCACTGGAATTTCTTGAGAAAAATCATGTGGATATCCTTCTTACAGATGTTAAGATGCCATTCACCGACGGCATAGAACTGATCAAGAGAACTGCGCCTGTCTATCCGGACATGAAGATTATCATCTTTAGCGGTTACAGTGAATTTGAATATGCAAAGTTCGCCATGAAAATGGGCGTGGAGGACTATGTCTTAAAGCCGGTGGATCCGGATGAGTTTGCAGCTACTATGAGTAAGATTATAGGTGAGCTGGATGAGATAAGTGTAAAGCATGAACAGGAGCAGGAGAGCAGGGAATATCTCGGCAAGCATTTCCTCTATCAGATGGTCTATGGAAATCTCAGCGAAGGAGATCTTAAGAGATTAGGTGAGATAGTTGATGAGGATATCTTCGACTTCCATCGTATGATGCTGCTTGAGACAGATAAGGAGTTTTTCGGAAGAGTAGGTATATCCATAGAGGATGAGATAAAGACTACTGTTGCTGAACAGGCAAGATATCTCAACCTGAACTCACAGCAGTGCGTGATATTCCTTGAAAGCAAAGCTGAGTCGGGACTGGAGCGGGGAGCTGTGCTGAGAGCCGTGGCTGATAAGCTTATTCATATGCTGAAGGATAAGTATGGAGAAACAGCCTATGCTGCTATAAGTGAATCCTTTGAGCCGGGGGCTGAAGCTGTAGCCGAGCATTTTAAAACTCTTGAAAGTCTGATCCAGGAGAAGTTCTACACCACCGGCCGCTATGTATATGAGGAAAGTGCTGAAGAAGATAATGGTTCGGTTGCTGAGCTTGAGAATGATACCCTGATGAAGCAGATAAAGCAGGATATCAAGATGAAGGACATTATGAACCTGAGGAAGCATTTCAATGAGATGTCTGATAAGTATACGGGAAAGAATCCGTATTCCCAGGTCTATGTTAAATTTATCTTCTCAAATCTTCTGAAGGAGTTCTACGACAACATGCCGGATGCAGATGAAATGCAGCAGAGTCGTGAGATCGAGAAGATATATATATCCAATACCTTTGATGAGATTAAAGATATCATGCAGGCAAACATTGAAAAGCTTGAGCAGGTATTTGGAACCAATCCTCAGATGATCCATCGCGAGATTGAGGATATTAAGCAGTACATTTATGAGAATTATAATAAGGAACTTAGTGTTAATGATCTGGCGGAAAAGGTATATATGGCACCAAGCTATCTGTCATATATCTTCAAGATCGAAACCGGGCAGAACCTTAGTAAGTTTATAAAGGCTTATCGTATGGAGAAGGCTAAGGAGATGCTGGAGACCACTCATAAGAAGGTTGTTACCATCAGTAACGAGGTGGGCTATGAGAATGTTTCGTATTTCTGTCAGAGCTTTAGAGAATATTTTGGTATAAGTCCGCAGAAGTTCAGGGACCAGGGGTAAAGAATGAACTATATTAAGCGCAGACTGAAAAATATGTCCTTCAGGAGGAAGATGCTCCTGTTTATCTTTATGATAAGTTTTGTTCCGCTTCTTGTAATGGGTATTTTCTCCTATGTTGTATTCAGGAAGAATCTGGTGGAACGCGAGCAGAGCAACATGAAGGACTACATGTCCCAGGCTATACTGGGCATGGAGAATAAGATAGATATCTACGACAACCTGTCTGATTATATTGCGTATAATCAGACCATTTCTAATGTCATCGGATACAAGTACGACAGCTCACAGTACTCAAGTTCTTTTGAGGTGTATAAGCAGCTGAGAGACTTTGTGGATCCGTTAATTTCCGGTGTTAAGTATTTCAATCAGGATATGGTGGCTCTTACGCTTTACGTTGATTCGGATATTGTAAAGCATGACAGCACTATCACAACTTTAAAAGACGCAGAAGGCTCTGAGTGGAAGCGGAAGCTTAGTGATAACCATGAAAAATACATTTACTGGTTTGTAGAGAAAGATGAGTCAAGGGCTTATCTTGTCAGGGAGATGCCGCTGCTCCAGAAACTTCAGAGTGAGGGCTATCTCTATATAGAAGTGGAGTACGATTCGCTCTTCGATATGTTTTCCAGAATGGAAAGTGGGCAGTACGGAGTTGTTATCTATGATGAGGAAGGTCAGGAGATCTACTCCTTCAATTCCTTTAAGAAGGATAAGTATATTCTGGATTCAAAGGTGCTTTATGAGAATACGAAGCCGGAGGATGATCTGACCAGAAGCTACAAGATAAACAGCAGCGGCGGCAGGTTTACTGCTGTAAAAGAGGTTACGAAGGAGGGCTGGACTGCAGTCATATATAAACCGGATTCAGTCATCAACATGTCCATCAGATCTCTTATAAGCGTGGTTATCGGTGTGACTCTTGTATGTATCATCATAGCATCTCTTATTGCAACGATAGTATCAGGACGATTTGTAAATACTATCGAAAAGATGACGGATAACATGAAGGAAGTGGAAGCCGGAAAGTATGAGGTTAAGATCCACAGTGATTCAGAGGATGAGGTCGGATCTCTTATCCGTGGTTTCGGCAACATGGTCAATCGTATCAATACCCTTATCAATGAGGTTTATAAGGGCAAGCTGTTCCAGAAGGAAGCTGAGATGAAGGCACTGCAGGCACAGATCAACCCGCATTTCCTGTATAACTCACTTTCGCTTATAAACTGGAAGGCTATAGAGGCAAAGCAGCCGGATATCAGCCGTATCACACTGCTTCTCTCGAAGTTCTACAGAACATCCCTCAATAAGGGCAAGAATATAACTTCAATAAAAGATGAGATAAGCAATATCCAGTCCTATATTGATATCCAGCTCATGATGCATGACAACGGATTTGATGTGGAGTATGAACTGGACGACAGGATCATGGATTACTGCATACCAAATCTTCTGCTGCAGCCTATCGTTGAAAATGCCATCGATCACGGTATCGATATGAATACCGAGAGAAAGGGTGTTATAAAGGTTTCAGGAAGATATATGGATGAGGATGTGATAGAGATATCCGTATCCGATAATGGTGTCGGCATGTCGGAGGAGACAGCCCGTCAGATGCTTACAGAGAGCTCCAAGGGCTATGGCGTAAAGAATGTAAATGAGAGAATAAAGCATTTTTATGGTGAAGAATACGGTATTACCGTGAAGAGCGCAGAGGGCGAAGGAACGGATATTATCATCCGTATTCCTGCTAAAAATATGTAATATAAAAAAATTATATAAGAAATGTTGCACGTTCTAAAAAATCTTATATGTATCGAAAAAAGGTTATATAGAAGTGGATGGTGCCCAAAAGTATAATAGGTATATCGAAAGGTTCGAAAAATATCTTTTATAAGAGGAGAACGAAATTATGAAAAAAATGAGTAAGGTAGTTGCCTGTGCAATGTCAATTGCAATGGCAGCAAGCGCACTTTCAGGATGTGGCACATCAGACGATACTGCTTCCACTTCAGCAGCTACAGAGAGCGTTACTGCAGCAAGCGCATCAGAAGATGAGACAGAAAAAGAGACAGAAGAAGCAAAGACTTCAAGCGGCGAAGGATCCGTATACATGCTGAACTTTAAGCCGGAGACAGATGAAGCTTGGCAGAAGCTGGCTTCAGACTACGAGGCAGAGACAGGAGTTGAAGTTACAGTTCTTACAGCAGCTGACGGACAGTATAACACAACACTTCAGTCAGAGATGGCTAAGGAATCAGCTCCAACAATCTTCAATGTAGGTAATTCTTCAGCAGCACAGACATGGGATGAGTACACATATGATCTTAAGGATACAGAGCTTTACAATCATCTCACAGATAAGTCTCTTGTTGTTACATACAACGGAAAGACAGCAGCTGTAGCTAACTGCTATGAAGCTTACGGAATAATCTACAACAAGAAGATCATCAACGATTATGCAACTCTGGATAACGCAGTAATTGCTTCAGCAGATGAGATCGACAGCTTAGATAAACTTGAGGCAGTTGCAGAAGATATCAATAACAGAGTAGATGAGATCAACGATGAGTTCGGTTATGAGCTTACAGAAGCTTTCGCATCAGCTGGTCTTGATGATGGTTCATCATGGAGATTCTCAGGACACCTTGCAAACCTTCCACTTTACTATGAGTTTTTAGATGACGGATGTGATCTTATCGCAGGTGAGGCAGAGATCGACGGAACATATGTAGAGAACTTCAAGAGAGTTTGGGATATGTATGTTGGTACATCATCAGCAGATCCTAAGACACTTAACTCAGGTTCTTACAATGCAGAGACAGAGTTCGGTATGGAAGAAGCAGTTTTCTATCAGAACGGTGACTGGGAGTTCGGTCCGCTTACTAACGAAGAGAATGGTTACATTGTAACAGCAGATGATATCGGAATGCTTCCAATATACTTTGGTGTTGACGATGCTAACGAAGGCCTTTGCGTAGGTACAGAGAACTACTGGGCAGTAAATGCTAAGGCAGGACAGGAAAATATCGACGCTTCACTTGACTTCCTTAACTGGTGCATCACATCAGACGAAGGTCGTGACGCTATAACAAATACAATGGGACTTGCAGCTCCATTTGATACATTTACAGGTGATTTCGAAACACAGAACGTATTCAAGAAGGATGCTAACAAGTACATGTCAGAAGGAAAGACTTCAGTAGCTTGGTCATTCAACGCAACACCTAATGTTGATGACTGGAGATCAGGAGTAGTATCAGCACTTACAGCTTATACAGATGGCTCAGGCGATTGGGACGCTGTAAAGGATGCTTTCACTACAGGATGGGCTGATCAGTGGAAATTAGCTGAAGAGGCTCGTGAGCAGTAAACGAAAGAGGTAAGTTATGGAAAGATCTACGAAAAAATACTGGCCGATATTTGTCGTACCGACTATGGCAGCATTTGTGATAGGTTTCATAATACCATTCGTGTATGGAATATTCTTATCATTCTGTAAGTTTACAACAGTAGTGGACTGGAAATGGGTAGGACTGAAGAATTATGCAAAAATATTCGTTGTTAATGGAAAGGCAGATACAAACTTTCTTCATTCACTCTGGTACACAGCTCTGTTTACAGCTGTTACAGTAGTAATCATCAATGTGATTTCCTTTGCAATAGCACTCCTTCTTACGAAGGGGATCAGAGGAACCAACCTTTTCAGAACAGCATTCTTTGTTCCCAACCTTATTGGTGGTATAGTTCTCAGTTATATCTGGCTGATGATATTCAACAGTGTTCTGCAGAATTATTCGCAGACTATTGTAAGTACACAGTGGCATGCATTTTGGGGGATGGTAATAGTAGTTTCATGGCAGCAGATAGGATACATGATGGTTATATATATTGCAGGTATTCAGAATCTTCCATCAGAAGTTATCGAAGCTGCTAAGATAGATGGAGCAAGCCCATGGCAGCTGCTCACAAAAGTTAAGATTCCGCTTTTGATGCCTACAATCACCGTATGTACTTTCCTGACTTTGACAAATGGCTTCAAGCTTTTCGATCAGAACTTTGCTCTTACAGGAGGAAATCCCGGTAAGTCCAGCCAGCTGCTTGCACTTAATATTTACGACACAATGTATGGCTCCACCGGATGGCAGGGAGTAGGTCAGGCTAAGGCGGTTATATTCTTCATCCTTGTTGCGGCAATTTCACTTATCCAGAACAGGATCACAACAAGCAGGGAGGCGGTGTAATCTATGAAAAAGAAAAAACCTAACGCCCTTATAGAGACCAAGAGAACTTCACATGCATTGACAGCTTTGTTTCTGACTTTACTTTCAATCGCATGGGTTGCTCCGATACTGGTCGTAATACTTAATTCATTTAAGAAGAAAGCTTATATCTTCAAGAATCCTTTCGGCATCAGCTCAAAATCACTTTCAGATGGTTATGAGAAGTGGGTGAACGGAATCAAGAAATGCATGGCAGGACTTCTTAATTATAAAAATGCACTTGTAAAGACCAACATGCTTCAGAGCTTTGGCTGGTCACTGCTTATAACTGTGGGCTCAGTAGTACTTATTATCCTTTGTACATCAATGTGCGCATGGTATATAACAAGAGTAAGAAATAAAGTTACTCGTACAATATATACACTTTGTCTGTTTTCAATGGTAGTACCGTTCCAGATGGTAATGTTCACACTTTCAAAATTTGCTAACATCCTTCATCTGGGTAATCCTGTAGGCATCATATTTGTCTATCTGGGATTTGGAGCAGGACTTGCGGTCTTCATGTTTACAGGCTTTGTAAAGAGTATTCCTTTAGAGATAGAGGAAGCTGCTTATATCGATGGATGCAGCCCTCTGCAGACATACTTCAGAGTTGTTCTGACAATATTAAAGCCTACAGCGATCACGGTTGCTATACTGGAAGCAATGTGGATATGGAACGATTATCTTCTTCCTAGCCTCGTGCTCAATGTTAATAAATATAGAACCATTCCTATTGCAATTCAGTATTTAAAGCAGAGCCACGGACAGATCGACTGGGGTGCTATGATGGCAGCACTCGTAATAGCGATAATACCGATTGTTATATTCTACATGGCTTGTCAAAAGAGCATTATAAAGGGTGTAACAGCCGGCGCTGTGAAGGGATAGCCATAATTAAACTTTTACACCATAAACAGATCAGGTACAATTGATACAAGATATCATTGTGCCTTTTCTGCGTATTTTGAAACAGGTAAGCTAAGAGACATTTTTCAGGCACTGACAGGGAGAAGAAAATGAGAATACGAAGAAGTATATCCATCTTAATAGTGTTGTCATTACTGCTTTCTTTGTGTGCCTGCGCAGACAGTCCGGTGAAGAGAAATACAGAAACCGAAGAGGCGTCATCGGAAGATTATGAGCAGCAGATGCTGGAAGCAGAGACTACTCCTTATGGCAGATATCCGGAGACGATATACTATACATTGGGCAAGGTGACAGGGGATAATAATTCCAACATGCCGGAGGGTGACACCTATGAAAACAATGAATATACCAGGCTTCTGCTGGATAAGATAAATGTTCAGAACAGGGATGCATTTGAAGGAAATGAATATTCGGATTATATCCAGCAGGCGGAGATAGCCATAAATACCAGAGATATTCCGGATATAATGGTAATCTATGATCGTGATACTCTGAAGGAAGCGGTTGAGGACGGACTGGTAGAAGATCTGACAGAGGTATATGAGAAATGTGCTACGCCTACTATTAAAGATATCTATTCCAGTTACGGGGATTCGCTGCTGGAATCAGCAACCTTTGATGGAAAGCTTATGGCGATTCCGGAGACAAGCATAGCTTCAGGTCCGAGTCTTATATGGCTCAGAAAAGACTGGATGGACAAGCTGGGACTTGAAGACCCGGAAACGCTGGAAGATGCACTGAATATAGTCAGAGAATTTATTAAGAAAGATCCTGGAGGCAACGGCCCGGGTAATACCGTCGGCCTGGTCTGCGATGAGGAACTCACGGGAGATACAGGTGTGGCTTACGAGTACCAGCTGGATATGATATTTGCCAGCTTCGGTGCATATCCTAAACAGTGGATAGAAAAGGACGGAGAGGTTGTATATGGTTCTGTTCAGCCGGAAGCCAGAGAGGCTCTCATAAAGATTCATGAGCTTTATGAAGAGGGTGTAATAGATAACAGCTTTCTCTTCAGGTCTAAGAGCAATATCATAGAGCTTATAGAGAACGGTCAGTGCGGCTCTTTCTTCGGACCATGGTGGACACCGAATAATCCGCTGTGTGATATGGTGGAGAAGAATCCGTCAGCAGACTGGCGTCCATATCTCGTTTCAACAGACGGCAGTCCGAAGGGGAAGATATCCTATGCATCACAGAAAAGTTCCGGACAGTACGTTGTTGTGAGACGCGGCTACGAGCATCCGGAGATAGCTGTAAAGATCATAAGCGTTCTTTTTGATTATGCAAGATATGAGGCTGAGGATACTGAGGGGGTAAAAAAGTATTATGAGATGAATGTTGCTCCAACGGCTTATCCGCTTACCATAAATGTGGATTATAAGGATGCACTGAGAAGGTGTTATTCTGAGATGACAGCTGTTATGAATGGTGAGAAGGCTGAGTCAGAGCTGCCGATACTGGAAGCGTCTTACTACAATGTATGTAAGGATTATGAGTCTAAGGAGTCCCATACACCGGAAGAATGGGCGGCCTATACATCGAGGATAACAGCCCTTTCACTTATCTCTGAAGCAGAGGAAGCCGGAAGATTGGACGAGGTTCCGTCGCTCTTCTTTGGAGAGACGGAGACTATGCAGTCGAAGTGGTGGAGCCTCTGCGAATCCGAGAAGGAGATATATCTCCAGATTGTGACCGGTGACAAGAATATAAGCTACTTCGATGTTTTCGTAAAGAAGTGGAAGACCGGCGGCGGTAATAAGATTACCAAAGAGGTCAACGACGAACTTAGTGGACAATAAGATATAACAGATAAAGAACGATTAAGAATAATACATTTATAACTGTGAAGGCCAGCAGATAATGCTCGCCTTCTTTTTTTATCTTATTGTAGAACTTATAAGTTATAAGGCTTGCCATGCTGGAAATAAGAGTTACAAGACCTCCAAGGTTGGAACCTATTACAAGGGCTTTGCCATTCTCAGTGAAGGCTGAGAGAAGCATAGCGGCCGGAACGTTGCTTATGATCTGGGATGCAAGTACTGTAGTGAGTACGGTGGCTTTGTCTACTATCACAGAAAGAGTATCATGTATAAAACCTATTCTGCCCAGGTTTCCTATCAGCACAAAGAAGAATATGAATGTAAGCAGCAGAGCATAGTCTATATTTTTATAGGATTTCATATCCACGATAAGGATGACCACTGCAACGATACCGAGCATCACAAGATAGTGGATGGTGCCTGATACGGTAAGCAGGCAGAGTATGAAAAGCACTGAATAAACCAGAAGGTGAAGGGGCTTTGGAGCGGGAACCTTCTTTGCGGCAGCGGTATCAAGAGTTTTGTCTGTGACATTCAGGATAAACACACTGATTATAAGAAGTATCAGAGATACTGCGCTGTAAGGAAGCATCAGAAGAATGAAGCTTCCCAGTGACATATGGTAGTGGGAATAAAGATACAGATTCTGTGGATTGCCGATCGGTGTCAGCATGCTGCCGAGATTGGCAGACACTGTCATAAGGATAAGTGTGAACATGGTACGTCGTCTGTCCTTATATTCTTTGAGAACATTTACTGCAAAAGGAACAA
>JAEEGI010012071.1_pt1 | contig 18535 bp, 13 predicted proteins | sample 8958751 | NCBI WGS metagenome assembly JAEEGI01 (sample SAMN16246545, study PRJNA631951) | gut metagenome | biome: gut microbiome; feature: rumen; material: KS-attached | host: Bos | place: Iran: Karaj | collected 2018-10 | reverse complement strand
AGAGAAAGCAGCAATGCGATGAGTCTGGTTCGTTTCATTTGGAAAGCGTCTCCTTATATATTAATGTATAATTCCGATCAGGAAAACGTATAGACCACGCCGGGCTTCGCTTCGAACGAGGTGACGCCGTCTTCAAAGGCGGTTTCGATCTCCGCGCCGCTGGCGTCCTGGACAAGGATGATCTTGCCGTCGTAGATCAGGCGGATCGTGCCGCCGTCGTGCGCGCAGAGCGTGCCCTCTTTGAGGCGGTCGTTTTTCCAGCGCGCGCCGATCGTGACGTTGCCGCGGGCGTGCAGACCGCTATAGGAACCGCTGTGCCACTCCTTCGGGAGCGCGGGCAAAATCCGGATCAGACCGTTGTGGCTTTGCAGCAGCATTTCCGCGACACCGGCGGTGAAGCCAAAGTTGCCGTCAATCTGGAACGGCGGATGGGTGCCGAAGAGGTTTTTCATCACGGCTGTCTTGAGCACCTGCGAGATCAGGTTGTCGCAAAGGTCCCCTTCTTTGAGCCGCGCCGCGCAGCAAAGGCGGTGCGCCAGCGCCCAGCCGGTGGTCTTGTCGCCGCGCGACAGCAGAGACGTTTTCGCCGCCTGCTGCAGTTCCGGCGTTGTTTCGTCGATCAGCGAGAACGGATACAGGCCGATCAGATGGGAGATATGGCGGTGCAGCCTGTCGATCCCGTAGGGGTTGCCGAAGCGCGGGAAGTCGTCTTCGCCGTACCACTCCTTGATCTGTCCGCGGCGGTTGATCTGCAGCGGAGACAGGCGGTCCTTCTGCGACTTGAGCGTTTCGACGAGCGCGTGATCGACCAGATCGCCGCAGCCGTTTTCGTCGAGCGCCGCCGCGCCTTCGATCACGGCGTCAAACAGCGCGTATAGGATCGTCTGGTCATAGGTGCAGCCTGCCGTTGCGGGGCCCTGTTCTGGCGAACAGCCGGGCGCCATGACCAGTCTGCCGCTTTGCTTGTCTTCACATAAGAGCTGTGAGAACAGCCGCGCGGCTTCCTCCATCGTCGGATATACCGTTTCTTTCAGCGCGTCAAGATCGTGGTCGAACGCGTAGCAGTCGAACAGCTGCGCCGCCGCCCACGCGCCGTTGGTCGGCTCCCAGCCCCAGTGCCAGTCGGAGCCGGGACCGCACATCCCGAGCGGACCGCTCTGGGTGAACACCGCCCAGCCGGTCGGCTCTTCCAGCGCGGGCGAATCGGCCGCATCCGCACTGCCGACGCCGAGCGTCTGCGCCGCGATCAGTCTGCCGGGCTTGCGCAGCGAGGCGATATAGTCGCGCATCGGACCCGCAGCGGCGGCAAGACCCGTCACATAGGCCGGCCAGTAGTTCATTTCGAGGTTGATATTCAGATGATAGTCCGCACGCCAGGGCGGGTTGTTTTTGGCGTTCCAGATGCCCTGCAGGTTTGCGGGCAGCGTCCCCTCGCGCGAAGACGCAAGCAGCAGATAGCGCCCGTACTGGAACAGCATGGCGATCAGCTGGCGTTTGTACTCCCCTTTTTTGTCGAAGCGCTTGAGCATGAAATCGACCGGATGGGCGATCTGCTCTTCGTCGAGCGAGAACTCCACCTTCTGATACAGCGGACGGTAGTCGTCAAGGTGGGTGCGGTACAGCTGACCGAAGGTCTTCTCCGACGCCGCTTCGACGGCGGGCAGCGCCTTGTCGCGCAGCGGGTCGCTCCCGTCGGAAAAGACGGGGAAGTTGTTTTTATAATCGGTCGCGAGCGACGCGATCAGCACGACGCTGCTTGTGTTTTCAACACGGATACCGCCGTTTTCGGTCGCCGTGACGGTACCGTCCTGCGCGATGAAGCGGATCGCGCCGCCGTAGCGCATAGCGTTGGCGTCTTCGCCCGGCTCCGCGTCGAGACCGATATTCGCCTGCACGGTGCCCTCCACGGTGATCGTATTGTCTTCCGACACGGAAACGCCCTTCTGGTCGGAAACGAAGTAGGCGTCGAACGAGAAGGTCGGCGGGGGTGCCTCCTCCCCTTCCTCTTCTTCCTTTTGCGACTTCTGATGCGCCGCCTCGATCCTGCCGACGAACACATTGTCGGGATAGCTGACGAAGTAGTGGCGGGAATAGACGACCTTGTTGGCGCGGAAGTTCACCATCGCCGACGCGGAGTCCAGTTCGAGGTCGCGCACATAGTGGTCCACGCCGCCGATCTCGTCAAAGCGCAGATAGAGCGAGCCGAACGACTGATAGTTGCCGGAGCCGTCTTCGTCTCCCTGCAGCTGCGGCATGGCGCTCTGCGCCTGTTTCATGTCGCCGGAAAGCAGCAGGTCGCGGATTGCGCGATACGGCTTGCCGCCGTCCGCGTTTTTGATTCCGTAATGGAACTGCGGCGTCGTGGGACCGCCCGACCAGAGCGTCTTTTCGTTGAACGCGAGCAGCTCGCACTGCGGGTCGCCGAACACCTTGACGCCGATGCGACCGTTGCCGAGGGGCAGCGCCTCATTCTCCCAACCGAAATAGCTCATATTCGCGGGCGCGTTATAGCAAAGAAACATGGTTTCACCTTCTTTATTGCAGATGGTTTATTATACCCTGATTTTCCGTCTTCGTCAAGCGCAAAAAGCAACGAAGGATTTTGTGCCCGGGACTCTTGCTTTTTGTTCACAATTATGTTATAGTATATGGAAAGCAAAACCGGGCCGTTTGGCGAATGGGAGGTGACGTGATGCAGCAGGACTGCCTGATCCGGATCCATACGGTACAAAACATGGACGGCAAGCAGGAAACGCTTGATATCACCTCGCACGCTACGCTGCAGGGCGAAGAGCCGGACTATATCATCACCTACCATGACGAGGGCGGCGAGCTGGACGGCTGCGTCACGCAGCTGCGCGTCAAAGACGGCCGCAGCGTCACGATCAGCCGCGAGGGCGCGTATGAAACGCAGATGATCCTCGAGCCGAATGTGCGCCATATTTCGCAGCACCAGACCCCGTTCGGGTCGTTCATGCTCGGCGTGTCCGCGCTGCAGGTGCAATCCAATATGAAGCGAAACGGCGGCACGCTGCGTTTTCGCTACTGCACCGACGTGGACATGGTCCCGCTCGGTGAATTCACGTTTGATATCCAACTGACAAAGCCGGGAGCGTCCGCCGCGCCGGCTGCCCAATAAATCCGGAGGTTCCGTTTATGAAACTGACTGTGCAGCGCGTACAGGAACAGATCCTGTCGCTGATCGACGCCGCCGTCAAGGCCGCGCAGGCGAAAGAGACCCTGCCGCAGGGAGAGCTCGCGCCGTTTATTGTTGAAGTCCCCGCCGATAAAGCAAACGGCGATTATTCCACCAACGCCGCCATGGCGAACGCCCGTACGTTCCGCCTCCCGCCGCGTAAGATCGCGGACGCGCTCGTCGCGGAGATGGACCTTTCCGATACCTACTTTTCCGAAGTGCGCGTCGCGGGACCCGGCTTCATCAACTTCTATCTCGGCGGCGCGTTCTTTGCCGACGTATTGAAGGACGTCCGCGCCGCGGGCGGCAGCTACGGCCGCAGCGATTACGGCGAGGGCAAAAAGATCAACGTCGAGTTCGTGTCCGCGAATCCCACCGGCCCGATGCACATGGGCAACGCGCGCGGCGGCGCGCTGGGCGACTGCCTTGCCGCTGTACTCGACTACGCCGGCTACGACGTCCACCGCGAGTTCTATATCAACGACGCGGGCAACCAGATCGAAAAGTTCGCGCTGTCGCTCGACGTCCGCTATCAGCAGATCTTCAGGGGCGAAGACGCGGTCGAACTGCCCGAGGACAGCTATCACGGCGAAGATATCAAAGAACGTGCGAGCGAGTTCGCCGCCGTTTACGGCGACAAATATCTTGCCGCGGACGAAGCCGAACGCCGGCAGGCGCTCGTCGATTTCGCTCTGCCGAAAAACATCCAGAACATGAAAAAAGCGATGGGCGTCTATCGCATCCACTACGACACGTGGTTCAGCGAAAAGACGCTGCACGAGTCCGGCGCGATCAAAGACGTGATCGACCTTTTGACAAAGCGCGGCTACACCTATGAAAAGGACGGCGCGCTTTGGTACAAGAATAAGGAAGTTCAGACCGAAATGCTCCTGCGCGCAGGCAAAAGTCAGGATGAGATCGACCGGCTCGAACTCAAGGACGACGTCCTCGTCCGCGCGAACGGCAACCCGACCTATTTTGCCGCCGACATCGCCTATCACCGCAACAAGCTCGAGATCCGCGGCTTCGACAAGGCGATCGACGTCTGGGGCGCCGACCATCACGGACATGTGGCGCGGATGAAGGGCGCGATGGAAGCGATCGGGATCTCCGCCGACCGGCTGGACATTCTGCTGATGCAGTTCGTGCGGCTGATGCGCGACGGTGAAGTGGTCCGGATGAGCAAGCGAACAGGCAAGGCGATCACGCTGGTCGATCTGCTCGAGGAAGTGCCGATCGACGCGGTGCGGTTCCTGTTCAATATGCGCGAGCCCGGGTCGCTGATGGACTTCGACCTCGATCTTGCGGTCCAGCAGACGGCGCAGAACCCGGTCTATTACTGCCAGTACGCGCACGCCCGCATCTGCTCGATCCTCAAAAAGCTCGAAAGCGAGGGCAAGGCGGCGCGCGACTGCACGCGGGAAGAGCTCAAACTGCTGAGTCAGCCGGAGGAAACGGCGCTGATCCGCTACCTTTCCACACTGCCGGACGTGATCGTCAACGCCGCGAAGAACTACGACCCCGCGAAGGTCACGCACTACGCGATCGAGCTTTCCACGCTGTTCCACAAGTTCTATAACGCCTGCCGCGTCAACGTCGAGGACGAAGCGCTTTTGCAGGCCCGCGTATATCTGTGCGTCTGCGTCAAAGATACGCTGCGCAGCATCCTGACGATGCTCAAGGTGGACGCGCCGGAAAAAATGTAATGAACCGCGAAAAGCGTCCCATACTATATTATAGTTGAATTAAGGTTGACCCTTTAAGATAAAACCGGACTAATACAAAGGAGTAAAATTATGGCTGCTGAAAAAATCCTCGTCGTTGACGACGACCTCAACATCTGCGAACTGCTCAGACTCTATCTTGAAAAGGAAGGCTACACCGTTGTCATCGCAAACGACGGACAGGCCGCGATCAAGACCTTCCGCGAGGAGAACCCCGCGCTCGTCCTGCTCGACATCATGCTGCCGAAGATCGACGGCTGGCAGGTCTGCCGCGAGATCCGCAAGTTTTCCAATGCGCGGATCATCATGCTCACCGCGAAGGGCGAAGTCTTTGACCGCGTTCTCGGCCTCGAGCTCGGCGCGGACGACTATGTGGTGAAGCCCTTCGATGCGAAGGAAGTCATCGCCCGCATCAAGGCGGTGCTGCGCCGCAGTTCCAGCGTTCCGCCGGAAGAGATCAAAGAAGTCCATTACGACAAGCTTTCGATCAATCTGACGAACTACGAGCTGAAAGTCAACGGCGTTCATGTCAACACCCCGCCGAAAGAGATGGAGCTGATCTTCCATCTCGCCAAGAACCCGAACCGCGTCTTTACACGCGACCAGCTGCTCGACGAGGTCTGGGGCTTCGATTACTACGGCGATTCCCGTACGGTCGACGTGCATATCAAACGTCTGCGCGAAAAGCTTGCCGGTGTGTCCGACAAGTGGGAGCTGCGCACAGTCTGGGGCGTCGGCTATCGGTTTGAAACAAAAGACTAACAGCTGACCCGAAGGGGCTGCGCATGCATTCATGCGGCAGCCCTTTTGTCTCGAAAGGAAGAGTCGGATGAAGAAAGATCGAAAAACCAGAAACCATATCAAGGGGCCGCTGTTTCGCCGGTACTTTTTGTTTACGGCGATGGTCGTGATGCTCGCCCTCATTATGCTCGGCGGCACGATGATCGTCTTCACCGCCAGCCAGTGGTGGAACGAGCGCACCGACGCGCTGATGGAAAACGCCCACAGTATCGTCAACGCCATCCGTGAGCGGGACCCCGATAAGTTCTTAAGCAGGGACGTCGCGATGGGCGACTTTATCGACAACCTCAAGATCGTCTCAAGCGCGACCGGGTCGGATTTCTTTTTGACGGACAACGACGGCCGCGTTATCGCCTGCAAGGAGGCGGGGCGGCTGGAGAATCTGGACGACTGCGTCTATCACGCAGGACTGCAGATTTCCGAAAACTATATGCTGCGCGCCATGCGTTCCGGCTTCCGCGATTATATCAACGACGAAGTGTTCGGCTCGGGCAAGTTCGTGATCGCGGTGCCGGTCATGATCAGCACTACGCCGATCGGCGTGCTGTTCGGCGTGGAGGACGCGATCACGGGTCTGCTCCCCTACGTCCTGAGCATTCTGAAGACCTTCTTCTTCGCGATGCTGATCTCGCTTTTGCTGTGCATCGTCATCATCTACTTCTTCACCCGCGGCATCACCGAACCGCTCTATGAGATGGAAGAAGTGACAAAACATTTCGCGAAGGGTGAATTTCAGCACCGCGCCAACGAAAACTATAAGCGCGGCTATCTCAGCGAATTCGCCGTCGCGCTCAACCAGATGGCGGACGAACTCGCCGTCGAGGAGGAAGCGCAGCGCAGCTTCATCGCCAACGTGTCGCACGAACTGAAGACCCCGATGACCTCCATCGGCGGCTTCATCGACGGGATTCTGGACGGCACGGTCCCGAAGGATCAGGAAACGCAGTATCTGCGTATCGTGTCGAAGGAGATCCGCCGCCTGTCGCGCATCGTGGTGTCGATGCTGAACCTGTCGAAGATCGAGGCGGGCGAAGTCGATCTTGCCCCGGTCAAGTACGACATCGCCGCGCAGCTGTTTGAAACGCTGCTGCCGTTTGAGCGCACGATCAACGACAAGGATATCCAGGTGGAGGGCTTTGAGGAGATGGGCGTCGTCAACGTCACCGCCGACCGCGACCTCATTCAGCAGGTCATCTTCAACCTGCTCGACAACGCCGTCAAGTTCACGCCGGAGCACGGCACGATCACCGTCACGGCCAAAACGACCGAGCGCGGCGTGCGCGTGACGATCCGCAACACCGGCGCCGGCGTCGCGAGTGAGGAGATCGCCCGCATCTTTGAACGGTTCTACAAGGTCGATAAGTCGCGCTCGTTCGACATCAAGGGCGTCGGCCTCGGTCTGTATATCGTCAAGACGATCATCAATATGCACGACGGTACGATCCGCGCTTCGTCCAAAGAGGGCGAATACACAGAGTTTTCGTTTGAACTGCCAAATTAAAGTAAAATTTAGTCTGCATTTTAACTTGACTTTAGCCATCCGTGATAAAACTGAAAACGAGAAATGAACAAGATGTGTCCGGCTTTGCCGGACGCCCCACACCCTTAGAAAGGCAAGGTAACCACCATGAACGACAACTTTGATCCCAACACCGGTCTTCCGATCGAGAACGAAACACCTTCGTTTGAACCGGCTGCGCCGCAGGAACCGGACGCTTTCAGCTTTGCGCAGAGCGAGCCCGAAGCCCCGCAGCAGCCCCAGCCGGAACCGCAGCCCACTGTCCCGCCGACGCCGCAGAGTTTTCAGCAGCCGACGCAGAACGGTTATCAGGGCTACGGACAGCAAAACGGCTACCGGCCGACCTACCACTACGGCAGCACGCAGCAGCAACAGCAGCAGCCCTACCGTCCCTACGGCTATAATCAGGCGCCGCAGCCCCCGAAAAAATCGAAGGGCACGGGCAAGAAGGTCGCTATCGCCGTATTGCTGATCGCCGTCATCGTGGGCTTTGCCGCCATCGTCGGTTCCAAGTTCTGGAAAGCGGACCGCCGTCAGCCCGTCGTGACCGATTCCAACGGCGTGACGATCTCGCAGCAAAGCGGTGAGAACAAGAACGGCAGCGACAAGATCGACGACGTCAACGTCATCAACTACGCGTCCGCCGAAGACGGCGTGCTTTCCGCCGTCGCGATCGCCAAAAAGTGCCGGATCTCCGTTGTCGGCGTCATGACCTACCAGAACGGCAAGCTGTCCGGTGAAGGCAGCGGCGTCGTGATGGGAACCGACAAAGAAGGCAAATACACCTATATCATCACCTGCGCCCACGTCGTCAAGGGCAGCGGTTTGACCTACGGCATTCTGACGCTGGACGAAAAGCGCTATGAAGCGTCGCTCGTCGCCTATGACGAACGCACCGATATCGGCGTGCTGAAGGTCGAAACGAACGACCTCACCGCCGCGGAGTTCGGCGATTCCTCCAAGCTGGAGGTCGGCGAGACCGTTTACGCGATCGGTAACCCGGGCGGCTCGGAATACTTCGGTTCGATCACCAACGGCATCGTTTCCGCGATCGACCGTTCCGTGTCCTCCACCTACACGCTGACGTCGATTCAGCACAACGCGGCCATCAACCCCGGCAACTCCGGCGGCGCACTGGTCAACTCCAAGGGACAGGTCGTCGGCATCAACTCTTCAAAGATCGCCGCGACCGACTATGAAGGCATGGGCTTTGCCGTCCCGATGTCCACGGTGAAACCGATCGTCCAAAGCCTGATCAAATATCACTACGTGCCGAACCGTCCGAAGCTCGGCATCCAGTACGCATCCGTCAGCTCCTATCAGATGTACTCGATGGTCGTCGCGATCAAGGGTCTGCCCGCAGGCTCGCTTGTCATCGCCGGCATCTCCAACGACAGCTCGCTCGCCAACACTGAAGCACAGGTCGGTGACCTGATCATCGCGGTCAACGGCAAGGACATGGATGATTCCTCCGTGCTGCTCGATCTGATCGACAAGGGCGCGGTCGGCGACACGATGACGCTGACGCTGTGCCGTGTCGAAAACCGCACGTACAAGACCACGACCTTCGATGTAACGATCACACTGGTCGAAGACAAGGGCACCACCGAAGAGCCCACCACAACGGCAGCCGGCGGCTACAACTACGGCGGCGCCAGCAGCTTCGAAGACTTCTTCCGCCAGTACTTCGGCGACTTCGGTTTCTGATACCGAACGCCGCATCAATAAAACAACAGACCGTCCGGGGCGAACCCGGACGGTCGTTTTTATTGTAACATATATCAGTGCTTGAAGCAGGCGTTGTAGCTCTTGACCCAGCGCAGCACCTTGTCGGGGTCGTACGTCTTCGGCATGGCGGCGGTCACGGCGGTCGCGACGCCGATCTCCTTGCCGAGGCGCAATATCTTCTTGAGCACGCCGACGTTTTTGACGAGGCCGCCGGCCTTTGTCTTGAGGTCGTCCATCGTCATCCCGCTGAACATCGCGGCGAGCGAGGTAGAATCCGCGTCGATCGTCATGTCGTCCGCGTTGAGGATCCCTGTTTCGAAGATATAGTCGAGGTCGGCGGGCTCGAGCCGCGTCAGCAAAAGCTTGACGCAGGCAAGCGGCGCCAGATTCGCGCCGATCTCCTTATAGAAATCGCACTGGTATTTCCAAAGGGTGTAGGCCGAATACGCGCCCTCGGCGTCCGCGGTCACGGCGCCGCAAAGGAGCTTTGCCGCCTTGAGGCTGTTCGCGATGCCGGAGCCGATGATCGGCACGGTCATGAACGCGGAGTCGCCGATCGCGGCGTAGCCGTCTGCGACGAGCACGCCGAGCGGCTGCCGGACGGGAATATGCACAAACTGACCGCCGCGGACGATCTCGGTCCCGATGGCGGGATTGTCTTTGCGCAGCGACGCCACAGAGCGTTCCACCTCGGCGAGGTCGAACGGCTCGAAGCGGCCGATCAAAACGTCGGTGTGTTCCTCTTCCGCCGCGACCCAGCTGATGCCGAGCTTGCCCTCGCGCAGCAGCTGCACCTTGAATTTGTCCTCTTTTGTTTCGCAGGCTTTGTTGAAGAAGGCGCGATAGACATAGAACTGCTCATACTGCTGCACCTCGTTCTGGACGCCGAGATAGGCCGGCAGCTTCGTGCGCAGCGGCGAAGAGATGCCGCAGGCGTCGACCACAAGATCGGCATAGACGGCGCCCTGCGCGGTCTGGATCCCCGCCACGCGGCTGCCGAGCATGATCGGCGCTTCCACCTCGCAGTTGAAGACGAAGCGAACGCCGGAGCGCTCCGCGTTTTCGATCAGGTGATCGTAGATCGCCTTGCGTTCCATCTGGATCTCCAGCTTGTCCGGCTCAGTGTGCTGCTGCAGCTTGATCGTTTCGCCCGGACCGATGAAGGTCATATCCTGCTTAAGGCAGAATTTGTCCGGCGCGGGAAGGTCCATTTCGGCGGCGAAAAAGCCTTTTTTATCGAAGATATCCGTCCAGTCGTAGCCCATGTTTTCACGGGTGTGCCGTTCATATACCGTGACGTCGTAACCGCGTTTCGCGAGCAGGTGCGCGGCGGCGATACCGCCGTGTCCGCCCCCGGCGACGATGATCTGCTTTGCCATACAGTATTTCCTCCCTTTGCAGCAGCCGTTCGGCTGTTCCTTTTTTTCATTGTAACACACCGCGCCGGAGAAATCAACCGGCGCGGCGCAGTTTTCCACACTTCTCTTACAGAATGATACAGATCAGTCCGCTGCAGCCCTCATTGATCACGCGCTCGAGCGTTTCCTGGATCTTGCGGCGCGCTTCGGACGGCATTTTATAGAGCTTGTTGTGCAGGCCCTCGTTGACAAGTTCGCTGAGCTTTTTGCCGAAGATGTCGGAGTTCCAGATCTTTTGCGGATCAGCTTCGAACTCCTTGAGCAGATAGAGGATCAGCTCCTCCGACTGACTTTCGGTCCCGACGATCGGCGCGACCTGGGTCGTGATATCCGCTTTCATCATGTGGATCGACGGCGCTGAGGCTTTGAGCCTTACGCCGTAGCGCCCGCCCTGCCGCATGATCTCCGGCTCCTCGAGCGTCAGCTCTTCCATTGTCGGCAGCACGATCCCATAGCCCTCTCGTTCCACGTCGTCGAGCGCGCGCCGGAAGCGTTCGAAGTCCCGCTTCGCTTTTGTCAGCTCCGCTACGCACGAAAGCAGCTGCGTTTCGTCCGCGACGTCGAGCCCCGTCTGCTCCGAGAGCACCGTATAAAACAGCGTCGGTTCCATCGTCAGCGAGAGCTGCACGCTGCCGGTCCCGAGGTCGGTCCCGGTCAGTTCGCCGGACGCGACGTGCTCCATCGCGGCGAGCGACTGCAGAAACGGCGCGACGTCCCTGACCTGCCGCAGCCCCTGCGCCCGTTCGAGAACGCCGGCGACAAACGCGCTGCGCAGCGGGTGCGCTTTCGGCAAGCCCATCAGCCACGGCGCGAAGGACAGCCGCACCTCGGTCAGCGGGAAAGTGTAAAGCAGCGTTTTCATGATCTCGCAGATCTCTTCCTGTGTCAGCGCGGTGCAGTCAACCGGCATCACGGGCGTCTCGTACCGTTCCGTCAAAGCGGCGGCGAGAGTGGCGGCGTCGTCCGAACGCGGCGCGGCGGAGTTGAGCAGCACGATGAACGGCTTTTGCAGTTCCCGCAGCTCCGAGACGACCCGCGCTTCGGCTTCTTCATACTCCGCGCGCGGGATCTCACCGAAGGAGCCGTCGCTCGTGACGACAAGCCCGATCGTCGAATGCTCGGTGATCACCTTCTGCGTGCCGATCTCCGCCGCCATATTGAACGGGATCTCCTGTTCGAGCCACGGCGTTTTGACCATCCGCGGCTGCTCGTTTTCGATATAGCCGATACTGGACGGGACGATATAGCCGACACAGTCGATCAGCCGGACGCGCGCCTGCGCCCCGGGCTCGAGCGTAATCGACGCCGCCTCTTCGGGGATGAACTTCGGCTCGGTCGTCATGATCGTTTTACCGGACGCTGACTGGGGCAGCTCGTCCCTGGCGCGGTCCTTTTTCGCTGCGTCCTCCATGTGCGGGAGGACCAGCACGTCCATGAACCGTTTGATAAACGAGGATTTTCCGGTCCGGACCGGACCGACGACGCCGATATAGATATCCCCCTGCGTCCGTGTGGCGATCGACTGATAGATAGATTCTGGCATACACATTCCTCCGCCTGGCATTCTTTTTGCTAATGAGTATGCGGCAAAGAAGCAGAATATGAATCAGCGAAAGGCAGTTGAAAACAACGATAAAAAAAAGAAAGCGCCGGAGCGCTTTCTTTTCTATTCTTCTTTGGGGCGTTTATTCCGCGTCGTCCGCGGCCTCGTCCGCCGCATCTTCAAAAGCCGCATCCTGCACAAAGGCGGGCGCCTTGAAGGCCTGCGCAAGAACCTGCTCGAGATCCTTCGCGTTCTTCTTCATCACGATCATGCTGATGATATTGACGATGGAGTGGATGATCAGGATGATGCCGATAGCCATGGTCAGCGAGATCGAGGACAGCACCGGCGAATACAGGACGCAGCCGCCGATCAGGATGTCGATGATATGGATGATGATCATGAGCACCCAGGGCGCGCCGGTCCCGCGCAGCGCGGCTGCAATGCGGATCCCGCCGAAGCAGTTTAATGATTTTTAATAGCCAAAATTGACCGGTCGCTTTTCTCCGCGGCTTAAGCGTTCACCAGAATCAGCAAGCCGAGGTCGAGAATGAGCATCGACATGAACGCGAGCGGACCCATGAAGAACGCAAGGATGTTCGCCCCGGCGACTGCCTTGATCGGCATCGTGGTCTCGGCGTGCGACACATTCTGCCAAAGGACGCGCACGTCCGCGCCGCTGCGGTAGAACTGATCGAGCCCGAGGTTGCCGTCCGCCGCCTCGGTAAAGCCGCAATCCCGGATCGCGTCGCAGAAGAGGGTCGCCATCTCTTCGCTCTTGAGCGTGATCCGCGCCTCCATCCGCAGTTCTGTCGCCGGTTCCTCGACGCGCAGGTGGCCCGGCTTGAAGCCCGTACACCACCAGTAGGAGTCGTACGGCCGCGTGAACTGGCGCTCGTAGGTACCGAAGCCGGTGGTATCATGATAGAGCGTCATCTCCATGTTCATCCAGTCGCCGCTGTCGGCGCACTGATAGGTCGTGAAGACGGTGTCGTCGAGCCCGGTGTGCCGCTTGGTGTAGATCCCGATCTCGGAGCCGTAGAAGACGAAGCCGTACTGTCCTTTCCAGAACTGGATCATCCAGTCCTTGCCGTCATAGGGGAACTTGACGCGGACATAGTCTGTCTCGAGCATCGCGTAGGGCGCGACGAGATCGTAGAACTTGGAAAAGCCGAGCGACTTTTGCCACGCCGCCTTGTCGTTGGCGTAGTAATAGTCGTCCTGATAGCTGTACTGATAGCTGAGAACCTGATTGCTTTTCAGATAATCGCGTACCACGTTGCCGCGCTTGACGACGTAGATCGTGATCTCGTCGTGCAGCGTCATTCCGTCAACGGACGCGTCCACGCCGATCGTCGCTCTGCCGACCGCGATGCCGGTGACTTTACCGCTGCGGTCCACCGTCGCCGTCCAGCTGTCGCTGCTGCTCCAGTTATAGGACGGTTCGCCCGTCACGCCGGTCACTTCCGCAGTCAGCCGGATCGACGACAGCACATTGACCTCGACGCTGTCGGCGTGGATCCTGACGGCGGGCGCAGCATCCTCCGCAAAGGTAAAGAAGGACGGGACCATCGCGCCCAGCAGCAACAGCGCGAGCGCATAGACCGTGATTCTTTGAAACCGTTTTTTCATGTGAATACCCTCCCCTTTTGATTAGATCTCATCATAAGCCAGCGCGCGGCAATATAGCTTTGTCCGCGCGGGGTCGGCAAGATACGGCTCACCCTGCGCGATCTCCAGCGGCGGACCGACCGGCAGAAGCCCGGCGTCCGGTTTTCCGTTGAGATACAGTTTGAGCACGCCGCTGTCTTCGCGGACCGCGCAAAGCTGAACGAGATCGACGACGTCGGACGCGGAGCTCAGCCGCGCTTCGCCGACGCAGAACAGCACCCGGTTATGCTCGAGCGATACGCTGACGTCGTTTTGCGAGAACAGCAGACGATCGCCGCCGGGGTCCGCCGTGATCTTTACGGAGAAGCCGCCGCTTCCCTGCAGCCCACCGCTTCGCACAAGATCGTCCTCCCAGCAAAGGAAGCGCAGATCCAGCGTCTGCGGTACACGCAGCGGATCGGTCAGACCCCTCAGGGTCAGCGCGTTTTCTTTTGCAAAGGGCTGCGAGAAGGTCAGTCTGACGCCGCAGCCGTCGCAGAACGGCTCCGCGGTTTCGATCGGATTCGAAGCACAGGCAACGCCGTCCCAGAACACGAAGCTATCGCAGGTCACTTCCAGCGTGCGCGGCGCTTTGACGCGCAGTCGCACAGCACGGACCGGCACAGAGACGCCGAAGCGCAGCAGCTTTGTTTCATACGGCGCCAGAGAGACCGGCAGCGCGTCGCCGTAGCCGTGAGCGCCGAGATCGCCCGCGTCCGTCAGCGGGAGCAGCTGCGACAGCGGCAGAGGCGCGACGCTCTTTTGGACGCCGAGCGTCTCGTCGAGCGGAAGCGTCAGCGACTGCGGACGGTCGGCGGGGTTGCGGATCAGCAAGATGCCCTCATGGGGCGTAAAGGCGGCGTAGCCGTAAACGGCGCCCTCCTGCGGGTCGCCGCCGAACAGCACAGCGTGCTGCAGCACCTTGCGGTACCGCTTCGCGAAGCGTTCCGCCGCGGCGCAGATCCGCCACTTGTTTTCGTCCATCGTTCCGCAGCCGAAGTATTCTTCGGTCAGATTGGCGCCGCGCGCCAGAACGGCGTAAAGATACATCCGGAACTGCTCGTCCGTCATCTTCAGCTTGCTTTGCACGCCGAAGATCGGGTCGTGGTGATAGAGCCGCGCAGGCGGGAAGCAGAACTGGCGCACCGCATAGAAGTCGTAATACCGCCCGTCGCGGTAGGTCAGCGCGGCGTCGGCGTCACAGCCGCCCCTGCCGATCTTTTTGCGTCCGAGATCGTCGCTGTTCTGGATCCAGACGCTCTGCACCCACTGCAGCAGCCACGGGCTCGGTTGTGTAAAGCAGGTCAGGTTGAGAAACAGCGGTCGTCCCGCCGCCTGATGCAGCCGTTCGAAAAGGTTGATCCAGCGCTCCCAGAGGTCGCTGTAATAGTAGAGGTCGTCCTTGCCGCCGGTCGCGTGATCGTGCCGTTTGTCGCGGCAGGGAGCCAGCGCCATGCCGTCGATCTTCCAATAGGTGAGACTGCCCTCGCGAATGCAGTTTTCCATAAACGCCGCGAGCTTTTCGGTATAGGCGTCGCTCGCGACACAGATATCGCGGCTGCGCTTGTTGCAGCGCCCGTAGCCCGCTTCTTCGATTGCTTTCGCGAAGCGGTAGGTCTTCCCGTTATAGCCGCCGCGCGGACCGATCCACAGGCCGAGCGACGCGCCGACGGCGCTGAGCGCCCGCGCAATGGGCTGCAGCCCGTTGGGGAACTTTTCGTTGAACGTCCAGAAATCGGCGTCGTAGTCGTTCCAGCCGTCGTCGATCACGAAGCTGTCCAGCGCGTCGCAGCCGGCGGCATTGCGGGCTTTATCGAGGTCGGCGATATCCTGCAGCAGGGTCTGCTCGTCGATGTCGAGCATCCGGTCGAACCAGGAGTTATACTGGATCCGCGGCCGCGCGGGGCGGGCGATCTTGTCGATATAGGCGAAGAACGCGGCGCGCACGCGCTCGAAGACGGGCGATTCCGCGACGCCGAAGACGAACGGCTCGCTGCGGAACGCGCCGTCAGTCCCGATGAGCACATCGACGGTTTTCCCGTAATAGCGCTTGGCGAACGCCACGCCGCCGCGGATCGCGTTGCGCGCGGCGGGAAACGCACAGCCGAAAAAGCAGTGATCTACGAAGAAGGGCTGACCGAGCATCAGCGGCAGCGTGCCGATATGCGCCCGGTCCTGGATCGGCAGCGACCAGCCGGACGAGCCCTGCGGCAGCACGAACGGGGCAAAATCGATATGGTCGAGCGTCGCTTCTCCCTTGCCGTTTTCCCGGCGGAGCGTCAGCGTCGATTGCAGAAACGAATCGTACCGCAGCAGCTGTACCGCATAGACGGCGGTGAGTTTGCACCCGTGGATCCGAAACGGCCGGAAGGTCACCTCCAGCGTCTGCTGTTCGCCGATGTTGTCGAGCGACGCCGAAAGGATCTTCAAGTCGGACGCGCTGATCTTTGTTTTGCCGAGCGCGCCGTTGAAATACAGACTGAACAGCGTAGTACCTTCCGCCGGCGTCAGCGCAAGGTTTTGCTGCGCGTTCGTCAGCGTAAAGCCGCTCAGCCGGTTTTTTTGGACCGGGAAAGACAGGGACACAAAGCTGTTTTCAATCGTATAACAGGCGTTCGCCGTGATGTCCGCCATCGTTCTCTCCCCTTTCTGAAATGGTGATGCACGTGAAAAGCTGCCGTAATGGCAGCTTTCGTTGTATATGTTGCAATCAGATGATGCTGTTCGCCCAGTCGATGACGTCTTTGCAAACAGTGTCAAAGAGCGCGGACTCGTTGAGGATCTCATGGCGGCCGCCCTCATAGATATGCATGGTGATATTTTTCTTGCCATTGGCGGCGAGCATGTCGCGCACCTTCTTGACGCCGTCGCCGTAAGGGCCGACCGGGTCGTCTCCGCCCGCAATCATCAGGACAGGGAGTTCCTTATCGAACGACGCGAACCAGTCTTTGCCGGACACGTAATTCAGCAGTTCGAACATATCGCGGTAGCCGTTGGCGGTGAACAGGAAGCCGCAGTACGGGTCAGCGATATACTTATCGACCTGGAACTCATCTCTCGACAGCCAGTCGAACGGCGTTCTGGCGGGGGTTCTCTTGTTGTAGGTGCCGAACGCGATGTTGTCGATCAGCTTGCTGCGGTAGTGGTCGCCCTTGACGGCGGCGACCAGTTTCGCGATCAGGATACCGGCAGCGGCGGCGGGGTTCGGACCGGCGGTACCGCAGAACACGGCGCCGGCAAGATCCTTCGCGTATTTCGCGGAAAAGGCGCGGGAAACGAACGAACCCATCGAATGGCCGAAAAAGATATAGGGCTTGCCCGGGAACTCGCTCTGTGCGATCTCCATCAGCTTGCGGCAGTCGCCGATAAACGCAGCCCAGCTGCCGTCCTTTTTGCCGAAGTAGCCGAGCTCGTCGTCGTTCTTGACGCTCGCGCCGTGACCGACGTGGTCGTTGATATAGACGGCAAAGCCGTTGGCACAAAGCACATCCGCGAACGGTTCGTAGCGTTCCTTATGCTCCGCCATACCGTGCGCGATCTGGATCACCGCTTTGACGGACGCGGGATCCTCCGGAAGAAATTTTGCGGCGTGGATGTCGCAAAGGCCGGAAACCGATGGAAATGTAAACTCCGTTTTGACGCTCATAATACTGTTCCTCCGTTGTTTTCTTTTTTTATATTATAGCATACTTTTTTTCCAAAAGTCAATCATTTTGTCATCGCGGAAACGCGCGAAAGCGTCACAATCAATAGAGGATTTTCACCGAAAAAAGCCGAACAAACCGAACAAACCGCGCCGTTTGTTCGGCCGCGAAACACTGAAATTCGCGCATTTTGGGAGAAAAAAGGCGGTGTCTTTACGATGTTTTCGTTCTAAGTCCGTTTTTGAGGACAACGAAACGAATTTTTCTGAACATTTGTCTTGACTTTTCTGAAAATGGTGCTATAATGAAATCAGAAATCAAGAACGAATGTTCTGCTATGGAGGTTATTACAATGTTTGAAACCATGCAATCTTTTCTCGCCTGCTTTATTCCGTCGCTTTTACTGATCGTCCTCGGGATCCTCTTTGAAGAAAAACTGATCGCGTTTGAGGACCGCATCGCGCAGCGCCTGTTCGGCGGCAAAAACAAAAACCGCGCCCGTCGCGTCGCGCCGCATCCGCAGCAGCGTCCCGCCCTGCACCGGGTAGAGCCGCAGCGCGTTGACCGCCGCAAAGGCAAAAACCGCGCCGCCTGAACGAAACCGGCGAACCGTTGACAGTTTCTGTCTTTCTCTTTTTTCTCTATCCTTATCAAACGAAGCACCGTCCGTTTTGGGCGGTGCTTCGTCGTGTCACGCGCAGAAACGGTGATTGCCGATCGTGACGATCACGGGGCGCGAGAGCATATAGGCGTTGGTCGTCTTGGCGGGGTTGTAATAATAGATCGCGCCGCCGCTCGGGTCCCAGCCGTTGATCGCGTCCTGCGCCGCCTTGCGCGAGGTCGCGGTAGGAGAGACGCTCCAGTTGCTGTCATTGACGGCGGAGAAGGCGCCCTTTTGATAGATCACGCCCGCGATAGTGTCGGGGAATGACGGGTGGCGCACCCGGTTAAGCACGACGGCGCCGACCGCGACCTGTCCGGTGTAGCTCTCCCCTCTCGCCTCCGCGGCGATCAGCTTCGCGAGCAGCGTGATGTCCGAACTGCTGTAGCCGCCGTTGGCTGCGCTGCTGCCGCCGTTATCCAATCCGAGGTACAGCAGCGTCTTCGGTCCGGCGATGCCGTCCGCCGTGATCCCGACGCTCTTCTGGAACGCGACGACCGCTTTCTTCGTCTGTGCGCCGAAAACGCCGTCCACCGAGCCGCCGTAGAAGCCGAGCGACTTGAGCTTTTGCTGGACCGCGCGCACCTCCTGCCCGCGGGAACCGAGCTGTGAGAGCGTATAGACCTCCGCCTGTTTCGCCGGCACGTGCCG
>JAEEGI010012070.1_pt1 | contig 18535 bp, 12 predicted proteins | sample 8958751 | NCBI WGS metagenome assembly JAEEGI01 (sample SAMN16246545, study PRJNA631951) | gut metagenome | biome: gut microbiome; feature: rumen; material: KS-attached | host: Bos | place: Iran: Karaj | collected 2018-10 | reverse complement strand
ATAAACAATTATTGCATGCAAAGTAATTTAGTCTAAATTGCAAAGTAATTTAGTCTAATTTACCGAGCAATTTAGACTAAATTACTTTTGAAAGAAACTATAAAAAAACCGCTCCCGAAATTCAGGAGCGGCTTAAGGTTTATTTCTTCAGCTTCGGATCGTTCTCAATCAGCCATTCGCCTATCTGAACGGCATTCAGCGCAGCGCCCTTTCGGATCTGGTCGCCACTGAGCCAGAAGGTCAGTCCGTTCTCGTCGCTGATGTCCTTGCGGATGCGGCCCACATAGACATCATCGTGACCGGCAGTCTCCAAAGGCATGGGATACACGAGCTGCGAGGGGTCGTCCTTCACCGTCACGCCGGGAGCTGCTGCCAAAGCCTCACGGGCCTCGTCGACGCTGATGGGGCGCTCGGTCTCAATCCATACGCTCTCGCTATGGCTGCGCAACGAAGACACACGTACACACATGGCCGAACACTTGGCGTCGGTATGCATAATCTTCTGCGTCTCGTTATACATCTTCATCTCCTCCTTGGTGTAGCCGTTGGGCTGGAACACGTCAATCTGGGGAATCACATTGTAGGCCAGCTGGTGGGCGAACTTCTTCACGGTCTTCACTTCACCCTCTTCTACCATTTCCTTGTACTGCTGCTGCAGTTCGGCCATGGCAGCGGCACCGGCACCCGAGGCACTCTGGTAGCTGGCCACATGGATGCGCTTGATGTGGCTGAGCTGCTCGAGGGGCTGCAGGCATACCACCATCATGATGGTCGTGCAGTTAGGATTGGCAATGATGCCGCGCGGACGGTTGAGCGCATCGGCGGCATTGCATTCGGGAACCACCAGGGGCACATCGTCGTCCATGCGGAAAGCACTCGAGTTGTCAATCATCACGGCGCCGAACTTGGTGATATCGGCGGCAAACTCCTTGCTGGTGCCTGCACCTGCCGATGTGAACGCGATGTCCACATCCTTGAAATCGTCGTTGTGCTGAAGCAGTTTAACTTCAATCTCCTTTCCCTTGAAGGTGTATTTACGGCCGGCAGAACGCTCGCTGCCAAACAACACCAACTCGTCCATCGGGAAATTTCTCTCGTCAAGGATGCGCAGGAACTCCTGTCCCACGGCACCACTAGCACCTACAATTGCAACTTTCATCTTTCTTTTTATTTGATTTTCAATAAATTTGGGTGCAAAATTACACAAATATAAAATAAATGCAAAACAAATATAGAAAAAAATAACTACCTTTGCACCCAAATAGAGAAGTCAAGTACATGGCAATGTTCGATCTCGGCACCTATTTTCCCATCACCGATCCCACGTGGATCTTCTTCATCGTGCTCAGCATCATCCTGTTTGCACCGATGATTATGGCCAAGCTGCGCATTCCGCACATCATCGGAATGGTGCTGGCAGGCGTGCTGGTGGGACAATACGGACTGAACATACTGCAGCGCGATGCCTCGTTCGAAATCTTCGGACAGGTGGGTCTCTATTTCATCATGTTCCTTGCCGGACTTGAAATGGACATGGAGGGCACCAAGAAGCACCTCGGGAAAATGACGATTTTCGGACTGCTCACGTTCTTTGTCCCCTTCATCATGGTCTATTATGCCGGCATCCACCTGCTCCACTACTCGCGTCAGACCACCCTGCTGCTCTGCTGCATCATGTCGTCGAACACGCTGATAGCCTACCCCATCATCACGAAATACGGTCTGCAGCGCCATCGCTCGGTCACGCTTTCCGTGGGAGCCTCGATGATTGCCCTGACCATGGCACTCGTTTCGCTGTCGTTCATCGTCAGTGCCGTACATGCCGAAACAGCAGGAAGCAAGCCTTCGCCGCTGACATCCTTCCTGTTTCCGCTCCTGAAACTGGCTCTCTATCTGGCAGGCACCATCTATATACTGCCGCGGGTGACCCGCTGGTTCCTGCAGCGCCACAGCGATGCCGTGACGCAGTTTGCCTTTGTGATGGCGGTGATGTTCCTCAGCGCGGCCATCACATCGTTCATCGGACTGGAGGGCGTGCTGGGTGCATTCTTCTCGGGACTGACGCTCAACCGCTACATCCCGCGCGTTTCGCCGCTCATGAACCGGTTGGAATTCATCGGCAACGCGCTCTTTATACCTTATTTCCTGATTGGCGTAGGAATGCTCATCAACATCGGGGCTTTGTTCGACAGCTGGCACACGGCCTATGTGATGGCCATCATCGTGATTATCGGAACGGTAGGCAAGATGGTTGCCGGCTATCTCGGCAGTTTCGGACTCCGGTTGCCGCTCACCCACGGCCACATGATGTTCGGACTTACCTCGGCCCACGCTGCCGGTTCTATCGCCATCGTTATGGTGGGCCTCAAGCTGTCAATCGGAGATGGCAAGTATCTGGTCGACGGAGACATGCTCAACGGTGTGGTGATGATGATTCTCTTCACTTGCATTATCTCGTCGCTTGTCACGGAATACGCCTCACAGCGCATCGTTTTGCAGGATAATCTCATCAACGACGATGAAAAGCAGGGCGACGACGAGAAGATTCTGCTGCCTTTGAAATACCAGGGCAACAGCGACAAACTGGTCAGCCTGGCCACGCTCATGCGCAACGTGAAGCTCAACCGCGGCATCATCGGACTGAACGTGGTGCTCGACGATGATAACGTGCAGAAGAACCAGGCCTTGGGTCGGCAGCTGCTGGAACAGACCGCGAAGGCGGCTGCGGCAGTGGACGTCAGGATGCAGACGCAGAGTCGCATCGCCACAAACATTGCTAACGGCATCATGCATGCTTTCAAGGAATACAATGCCAGCGAGATTATCATCGGTCTGCACGAGCCAAAGAACGAGAAAGACTCTTTCTGGGGCATTTTCACCGAAAGCCTGTTCACCCAGCTGAACCGTCAGATTGTGATTGCAAAGTTCGGACAACCGCTCAACACCATACGCCGCATTCAGGTGGCTGTGCCAAGCCGGGCTGAATACGAGCCGGGATTCCACCGCTGGATTGACCGTCTGGCCCGCATGGCCACCAATCTGGAATGCCGCATCCAGTTCCACGGCCGACAAGAAACGCTGACGCTCATCAGCCAGTATATTCAGAACATTCATCCCACCACGCGTGCCGACTACCAGCAGATGCAGCATTGGAACGAACTGCCTGCGCTGGCACAGCAAATCAACGAAGACCATCTCTTCGTAATCATCACCGCACGTAAGGGAACCGTCAGTTATAAGACGGCATTCGAGAAACTCCCCGCTGAGCTTCAGAACTATTATCATCAGCAGAATCTCATCATCATCTTCCCCGACCAGTACGGAGAATCCATGAACGTGATGAGCTTCACCGCTCCGCAGAAACGCGAGGAAACCAGCGCCTACGACCTGCTTCGTTACTGGATTTCCAAGTCGAATTTGCTACACGGAAAAGAAAACAAATAACAACAAGATATGATTCATGTAAAAAATATTACCAAGAGCTTTGGTTCGCTACAAGTGCTCAAAGGCATAACCCTCGACATCAACAAGGGTGAGGTGGTCAGCATCGTCGGCCCGTCGGGCGCAGGAAAGACCACGCTCCTGCAAATCATCGGAACGCTCGACAAGCCCGACAGCGGTTCTGTTTGTGTCGATTCCATCGACACCACATCGCTCTCGCAGAAAGCGCTCTCCGATTTCCGCAACAAGCACATCGGATTTGTTTTCCAATTCCACCAGCTGCTGCCGGAATTCACCGCGCTTGAGAACATTATGATTCCCGCCTACATTGCCGGCAAAAGCAACAAGGATGCCAAGAAAAGGGCAAAGGAACTGTTAGACTTCATGGGACTCAGCGACCGCGCCAATCATAAGCCGGCTGAATTGTCGGGCGGTGAAAAGCAGCGCGTTGCCGTAGCGCGTGCGCTCATCAACAACCCTGCAGTCATTCTAGCCGACGAACCCTCCGGAAGCCTTGACTCCAAGAACAAGGCCGAACTTCACCAGCTGTTCTTTGACCTGCGCGACAAATTCGGCCAGACTTTCGTCATCGTCACTCACGACGAGGGACTAGCAGCCATTACCGACCGCACCATCCATCTGAAAGACGGAGCCGTGGTAGAGCCTGAAGATGCGGAACAGCCCTTTCTTGAGGTTGCCGCTGAAGACAAGGCCCCAACAGATGGCAATGCCATTGCTGAAAGCACGAGCGACGAAAAAGAAAGCCTTTCCATTTAGGCTAATTCCAGACTCCCCTCGATTAAAATAAGTTACCTATTAACAAATTAACAATACGACATGAAAAAATACTATTTTGCATTATTCTTCGCCGCTTCCATGATGACTGCATGCAGCGGAAAGGGAGGTAATCCGAATGAGCCGAACGACTCACACCTGCAGCCATTCGAAGTGGAATTCAATTTCGGAACGGTTAAAGACGGTGCAGGCTTTGAGTACCACGACTTTCATTTCAGAAACGACGGCAAGGATCCTTTGGTGATTTCGAAAGTTGAGACCTATTGCCATTGCACCGCGGTAAAATATCCGCAAGAGCCCATCAAGCCCGGTGAAGAGGGAGTAATCAACCTAAGACTCGACGGTGGAGACGTATCCCCCGGTTTCTTCTCTCGCGACATCGACGTATACTACAACGGCAAAGGAAGTCCCGTTCGTCTGACCGTCAGTGGCAAAAAAGAAGAAATGCAAGAATAGCCTCCGCCCCGCATAGGGATGCAAAAAGCGCCCAAGCCGTCAGGTGTTGAACGGTCGTACCGTTCAAAAAAAGAAAACAAAAAACTCGCGCCCCTAATCATAGGGGCGCGAGCTTTTTATTATCAGATAGTTGTTTACTCAGCAACACAGATAGATACACGGTTCAGGTCGTTCTCCTCGAACGGCTGAACGGTATCACCGTAGCTGTCCCAAGTAATGCGGCTCTCGTCGATACCGAAGTCGTTCTTCAGTGTGTTCACGACAACGTCAGCACGACCGGCAGCCAGACGGGCGTTGATGCGCTCGTTACCTGTGCCCTTGTCAGCATAACCAGAAACAACAACCTTTGCGTTGGGATACTTCTTCAGGTACTCGGCGATGTCAGCCACCTTCTGCATTTCGCGCTCAACGATAACAGTGCTGTTGATGGTGAAGAACACATCGCGGCGGATCTTCTCCACCTTAGCGGGTGTAACGTCGATATACTTGTAGATAGTATCATACTTCACAACGTCGCGATATACATCGTGAGTCTCGGTCAGACGAGTCTTGCCCAAGTTGATGCGCAGACCAGCCAGTGCATTGAAGTACCAGTCGGGGTTGTCTGCATTCTTAGAGTTGTACTTGTCGGTCAGGATGTTGGCATTACCCTCAAGAATCAGAGAAACAGCGTCGCTCAGACGGAAGCCCAGCTGCAGACCACCGCGTCCGAAAGGATTAACCTTTGTGCCGTCCCAAAGATACTCCAGCTCATAGCCGTCCAGAGTTCTAATCTGCTTAGCAATGTCCTGAGCCTCGTCGTTCTTCCAGGCGATGTTAGCACCACCACCAACGAAAGCAGTCAGGGTGAAGAAACGATCAGGATTCCATCCGCCGATAAGGCTTGTGATGTCGAACATCAGGTCGATACCGGGAGCCACATAGTTCCACTTGTAGTCGAAAGTATAGGGATGGTTGGCATAGCTGTTCCAACCGCCCTTGCTCTGCCAGCCATTAGCCTGGATGCGGGCAGCAAACCACGGGTTGAACTGATAGCCGATACCCAGCTGGACGTTGGGCGAAATCAGCTTGTCGAACTTAGCCTCACCAAGCGTGTACTGGGCACCGCCCTGCAGCGTGATGAAGGCGTGCTTGTTGAACTTCTGAGTCACGTCCTGGTGATCGAACTCCTGCACAGTGCGCTGGTCGACGCGGTCAACCACCTTCTTCTGCTGTGCTGTGGCGGTGAGGCTAACGAGAGCCATCAAAGCCACGATAAAAGATTTCATTTTCATAACGTTATAAAATTAAATTAATATATTGATATTTATTTTACCATGATTTTCTTACCATTGACGATATACACGCCCGGCTTCTTCATATTCTCCACGCGGCGTCCCGTCAAGTCGTATATCTTCTGCTCACTACCGTCAGCAGCATTAACCTCGTCGATTCCCAAGATGTCGATAATCTTGTTATTCAGCGCAAACGGGTAACTTTTCTGCTCATTAACCAAACATTGACCTGTAAAGCTATTATTCTTCAGCCATTTGCCAAAATTGGCATCGCCTAAAGCCTCACGAGGCACAACAACGTAATACATGCCGCTTAAATATTTAAGTTCATCTTGTTGGAAGGGTTCGTCAAGCACAAGCTTCAAAGCAATATAACCATTCAACCAAGGATATGGCATTTCTTTTCTGAAATTGGAATATGACGTCAAATGACCTGTTTTGATCAAAGCACCATTGATATTTGTAATCTGAATGACAGCATCCGGATTAGGCACTATAGAGGTGTACAAATCTGTATAGAAAACAATATCATTAAGCCATACATCAGCAACAACATCAGCATGGACATCAGGATCCATCAACATCTTTGTACTCACATTGAACCGATAATCATAGCTGAAATTAGGCTTGTCAGTATCGGTACTTCCCTGCCCTGATTCACCACCACCAGGATTCGGGTCGTCACCACCGCCAGGATTTACGGAACTGCCCTTTATCGTAATACTCAATGTAGCTAATGTACTTTCCACAGAAGCATAATCACTCGTTGGCACATAGCTGAAAGTTTCTGCAGGTATATAGAGCAAGTATTGACCTGCCTCTAAGCCTGATGTATTCACATTAAAATTGTAGAAACTGTTCTCTACCTTGGTCAGAATCGGTGTTGTGCTTGTTATCCGCTCAGGATCACTTATCTGATTCTGTTTCTCGAAATAAGGCAATGAAGCGTTAATAATATCGGCACTCTGAACATTATGTACAACCAACGTTACCGGGTCACCAGCATTTTCAATCTCAATACCATTGGAACCGTTATCAAAAGTTAATTCTGCCTGAATGGAAGTAGCAGGATCTACCGGTTCCGTAGTCTCTTCGAAAATAAACGCACTCGACGTACCACTAGTAAAATAAGTCGTGGCTGTGGGCGATGCCACGATAGCATTGGATGGATAGCTGATGGCAGCAGTCGAATTGCCCAAATCCTCATCATTGCCATCACGTCCTAACCAACCAGAAATGGAGAACTTTCCGATAAGCTTTGTAGAGTCCGCATTTTCAACAACTAACTTAGCAACTGTAAGTTGAGTAGCCTTGCCTGATTGAGGATATGTAAATCCTTCAAATCCGGACGGATTACCCAAAACAGTCAGGTAACGCTCGTCTATAGTCTTGAACTCTATACCTCCATTGCCTGCAACAGCAAGGAAAGCATCAGCAGAAGTACAGGAAGACTTAAGCTCAACTTTTTGGTTGGCATAAGTAAGATAAGTAATACTGCCACCATCATTGACGCCAGCAATCCGGTACCACTTACCAGCAGCAGGCATCTTGACGTTAGTCTCCATATAGTATTTACCTATCGCTTCCTTAATCTCGTCGACAGTAGCATCTTTACCCTTATTAATCACGGTAGAAAGAGCTGTATAACCTTCACTAGACGATAGTGGATAGCCATAGTTACCGTTGTCGGTCATCGACTTCAATTGTCTGGCAAGAGCCAGTTCTTGTGACTCAGCGGACTCCACGGTATAAGTCAATGTAAACTTAGGATTCCAGCGTTCATCAGCAGCATTGCCCATCATGCCATTATAAATAGCCTGTTCAGGAACTTCAAACGTCCATACACCCTCTTCAGTAATTACGCCACGAGTATGAGCAATGGTTACATTCTTTGTATTGCCTTCAGTTAAAGAAATCGGAGCTGTGAACTGCTTCACACCGTCTTTATAAACAGTAGCCATTGAATTAGCAGGGACACTGACAAATTCATTATAGGCAACATCTATAGACTCGGGTAACTGATTAACCTTGCCGGGTGTAGGACTTACATTTGACCAGGTCAGGATATCACGCTTAGGATTCACGCGGAAAGGTATCGACAAAGATTCATGGGTGCCTCCCTCTGAATTCTTAAAAGCTCCAAAAGGAACATTTACCGTATAGTCACCATAGGCAGTATATGTACTTCCTGTCGATAGGGTCACCGAAGAACCATGAACAGAAGCAGACATAGCTACAGGCGTCTGAATTCCAGGGCCCGAAAGCGTAATTCCACTAGTATTAACATTAGAAGAATTAATGGCAAGGTTGAAATCCAATGTCATGGAGTTGAAAGTGGTCACCTCGCTTCCTGCAGAAGGATTGGAAGATACGAAAGACAACGGTTTCGATGGTTTCTTATAAAAAACCTCTATAGTCTGAATACTTGTATCATGTGCTCCGTTCTCGATAACAACAGTGTCAGTTGAAGTAACAGACAACCATTTCTTAGCCGAGGCATAATAAACACCCGTAGAAGAATTAGAAAGTGTACCTACACTGCCTGTGAATTTGACAGAGTCGAGTTCGCAGCCATTGGTTGTCCTTATTTTTATAAAGGCTCCACTACGCATTTCCAACACGTAATAGTAGGTTCTTTTACCATTAGCCTCTATATAGTAATGAGGTATAACAACACCACCTTTTCCGATTCCTCTTGTGAAACTTATCTGTATATCTTTGCATGTCAACACCTTGTCAGTGATTCTTAAGAAATCATCAAGACTGCCATCTTGATATGTTACTGTTGGGCTGATATCAAGTGTTGTCGGGTTGGTAAAGTCGAACATAGCATTATCACCAACCTCTGCAAATGCAGGTACAGAAAGAAAAGCCAAAAGGATGTAAAATAACTTTTTCATATATGTCTAATCTAAATGTGATTTCAATTTAATAGATGCTCTTCGTCAATCTCATCCTTAGTGGTTTTCACACAGAGTTTCCACTCTCCGTCAACACGGACAGGATTAAACATGAACATCGTAACAGGAGCCTCTTTGGTACCTGCCTGCTCGGCAGTAGCAAAAGTAATTGCATACTTCACATCGTTGCATCCTTCGAGCATAAAAGAGAAGTACTGACGCTTATAGTCCAGCACGGGAAACATCTTAAACTGACGACGAAGACGCTTATCCATCTTCTCACTCAGCTTAGAAATAGCTTTCGTTGAATCATCGTATTCATAGAGATTCGCTATAACCTGATCAATCTTTTTAGCCTTCAGCTGCTCCATAGCATCGTCGCAAATGCGAAGCATAGCGGCAGTGTCCTGGGAAGTCAGCTCGCTGCGGAACTCCTTAATCTGTTCCTCGCGGGTCTTAGGTTTGCTTTTACATGCAGCTACCAATGTAAAAATTGCAACTGCTAAAACTATATAACTGTACTTTTTCATAATAATTTTTTTAAGAAGGAAAAGAGAGTGCGCCTGCTCTTACGAGACGCACTCTCTTATTAGAGCTTTAGATTATTGATATGTAATCAAAATCGATGTATTTACTCGGGAGAATGTCCGTGAGTTGTATCAACGTGCCAGCGAATGTTCTCCTTAAGTGAACCCCACTCGTAGAAGATTTCAACAGGAACGATAATGTCGAACTCAGTTACGTTGTCACCCAGGTTCTCATAGTAGATTGAACCGAAGCGGAGCTTCTTGAGCCAGTCTACAGGATAGATACCCATGTACTCTTCGATTGCAGGTTCCTTATCCTGAGAATAGAATGCGTTAGGAGTTACAAGACCCCATGGGCCCCATGTTCCAACGTAAGGTGTACCAGGATATTCGTACGGCAGAGGACTTGTAGCAGGAGTTGATGTCCAGCCTTCACCCCAAAGTGCCCAAACAGGAGCCATGTAAGGTTCACCAGCCCAGATATGAGCCTGAGTCGTAATCTTGTCAAGAGTTACGAAGGTCTCAGGATTAGCCTGGTGCAAGTTGGTCTTAGCAACAGAAGGTCTCATATCGAGAGCAATACCCTTCACATTGTAGTAAGCCCAGAACCAATAGTGGTTATTGTCCATATTGGTATCAACACGATACATATAACCATGCTTGTGCATGAAGTTACCCTTTCCGTCGTAGTCACCACGCCAGTCATACAACTGGAGGTTATCGAGGAGATAGAGAACATTCTCATGAGTCTTAGCATCAAGTGCGTTCTTAACACCAGGAGTCTTCAGGTTGATAGGACGCTGCCAAGAAGCGAGGAATGTAGCGCTGTTCAGGTCGTCATAGAGACCCTGCTCAACAAACGTAGCAACATCACAGCCTTTGTTTGCAACCAAACCAACCCAAGCGCGGAACTGCTGGTTGATATACCTCTGAGCATACTCATAGTCACAAGTACCATCGGCCTTGGTCGGATAACCGAGAGCGTTCAGAATGTCATAGAGAACAGTATTCTCCTTGCTTGTAGGATCATTGCTTGGAGCCCAGTGAATCAGACGAATGGCACCTGCATCATGCTTGGTAGCAATCAGAGAAGCATTTGTACGACCATCCTGCTCCTGCTGAATGATTTCAGCAATTGGATAATAGGTTGTACCAACCTTAGCATAAAGGATCTTGTTGTTGAACATACCCAGGTTGTAGTTGGTAGCGCAAGTTGTCATCAAAGTCTTCAGACCTTCCTCAGACTGATAGCCTGCAGAAGAACCAGACCAATCGAACTTGTTGGCAGAAGCATTCCAAGTAGCGCACCATGTATGAACATCATCCTTAGTAATCTTCACCTTCGGCTGGAAGTAGTTGACCATAGAACCATTAGTGTGAATACCATCAGTCCAGTTGTCAGTAGCCTCAACCATATTATCATAAGTGTGCTTGTAGATGTACTTACAGTAAATCTTATTCCAATCTGGCTGTGCAGGACCCTGAGGAGTGATAGTATATGTAGTACCGCTCACACCCTTTATAGTATAAGTCTTAGGAGCGAAGTAATACTTCATACGAAGATTTTCATTCTTGTACTTAGCATCAGTCTTATCACTAACCTTAACCTTTGTACCAGCAAGGTTCTTAGCTCCCTTATGCCATGCTATTGCATCACCAGCAGGAGTAAAGTCTAACGGCAAGCGGACATAGTTCTCAGTCAGCACATCGCTCATATAGCTATCCCAGTGCTTGTCGGCAGTTGTAATCAGAGTGCTACCCGGAGCCATGATATCAAGAACATCGGCAGACCAGCCCTTTTCAACGTCAGATGTAGCCATCTTTCCGTCAGGATTCCAGTTATACCAGTAGTTGTTAATCTTCTCCTCGTAGTAAACAATGTTCTGATCACGAGTGATGTTCATAGTCAGCTGCAACCAAATATACTGATAAGGAGCATTGCTATAAGTATTGGTCTCACGGTCGTTCACGAAGTCCTTAGCCTTCCAGCGTACCCAACGGGTTACAGTAACAGGATAAGACTTAGCGTGGTGAGTCAGATACTCAACCTCTTCCTCAGACAGAGTCCAACGGATAACATGGTTAGTTGTGCTTGCTGCATTCAGATAGAATACCACCTGACCGAGCTGCTTATCCTGGAACTCAACGTTTCCTTCCTCATCAGCACCACCGGTCTTGGTCGGTGTAGCAATCTTACCATTCTTGTTACCATAGAGGTCACCGAAGTTGAACTGTTTCATCTGATAACCACGAGACTGTCCGTCAGGTGTTGTACCTACGAAGAAAGCCTTCGGAGTAACGAAACGCTCTTCTTCTGAAGGAACAGCAGTATCACCAATCTTACAGTCAGCGTGATAGGTGCGGTTGAATGCCTCATATTCCCAACCACCGAGAGTATTCTGCAGAACTTCCTTATCGAATTCAGCCCATGTGGTCTCCATTGCGAGAGGATCGCAGAGGTTGAACTCCTTGTCCTGAGCACGTACAACAGCTGTAGCGTTGTCCTGAGTGTGGCAGATGTGGAGCAGGATGTAACCATCGAGCAGAACATCACCCTTAGCGTTCTTCAGCATTACACGAACCAGAGGCTCACGGTCAACAGAAGACTTATCCTGTAAATCCTGAGTGTGACCCTGACCAGCAGCATCGTAATTAATGCTCTTAGCAACAACTATACCAGAACCGTCATCAAGGCTACTGATGTTGTCGTTCTTAGTCTTACTGATAGTCTGATTCTCAGCTGCAGCCAGTTCAGTATCCTTGAAGGTTGCATAGCGAGAGTCATAAGTCTTATTGGTTGTTACAATGTAATCAACGAACTGGAACTCATAGTGCAGACCGAATGCAGCCTCTTCACCATATGCCCAAGTACCTACGTCGAAAACAGGACCATCGAAAATACCAGGAGTATTAGTCTCCTTCTTCTTGATGTTCTCCTTCAGATAGTGAACACCGAGATAAGGCTTCAGGTCAACACCTTCGGGATCGAGAGCGGGAAGCTCAAGAGCAGCACCGCAAGAATCCTGCAGAGCCTCTTCAGGTGAATCCCAAATGTGGATACGATTCTTTGTGCAGTCGAACTTCTCACAGTTAGCCCAACCTTCCTCGTCACCAATACGGTCGCCAGGACCATAGTTCTGGTAGTTCTTGAGCTTAGGCTCAATGTACTGAGGCTTATTGTACCAAATCAGACCCTCGAGCTGTACACGTGAGGGGAGCAGCAGAGCATAGTCAGAGGTGATAATGTCACCCTCACTGTTCTTCAGCTGCAGAGCAACAGTATTGTCGGTATTGTTCTTATTATAAGTATACTTAACAAAACCGCCATCATACCACATACCAAGACCTTCTGGATCATCCGGAGTATAGGTCTCACCAGCGGTATTCTTAGGACTTGTGAAAGCGCCTGAAGGACCGGCAAGGCCATCTCCTGAAACTTTATTCTCTGGCCAGCTTACACTAGAATCGGTGTTACCATTAGGATTGATGGTCTCGTCTGTTGGCCAAGGAGCCAGCAGGTTAGGATGTGCAATCTGGATACCAGCGGTCAGAACACCAGCCTTAGTGGTGAACTTACCTGTTCTCTGGCTCCAAAGACCCTGCTGTCCGTATGTGAGAGCCAACATCTTGCCCCAATAACCATACTTCTTGGCATCGAATGCGGGAAGCTGATTAGCATAGAACTTCTCGGGAGAAGATACGCCGAGAGAAGCCTCAGAAGCACGAGTGTTGTAATAGATTACATCCGGCTCAAGAACGTTGAACTTAGGATCGTTATCCTTATAGTCAGCAACAGCAGAAGAAGGATTCATGTGGTACTGAACAGCCCAAGCGGGACCATAGATCCAACCGTCGGTTGACTTATTAACCTTACCCTTCTTGTTAGCGGGCTGATCGCTATAACCAACACCCTTCACGTTCTTCTTTGTAGCATAGTCATAATGCCAAGCCAGCGTATTGGGAACGTAGTCAAGAACATTCTTGGCAACGAACTCAATGTCATGCAGGTTAACTGCTTCAATAGTTCCATGGTGGCTCAGATCCTCATAAGGATTCTTCGGATATTCTGCGCGGAGAATAGTGTCGCCAATCCAAGGATACTCAATGGTCTCGATACCGTCGAGATAGAGGAATGGAACGAACACGAGACTCTTCAGAGTACCGCTCAGTGATATAACCACCTTACCATCAGCTGCATCCTGAACACCGTCAAGAATCAGTTCGTCGTTAGAAAGAACTGCAGTTACACCAGAAGTTGTGCTTGTTCCGAGGTAGCTAATGTTTGTAGCCTCAACGAATGCACCATTCTTCCAAATGTCAAAGTTACCAGTTTCTGGGTTGGGAACATAGTAAATGGTATCACCATTCTTACCTGCAGGACCCTGTTCGCCCTGCTGGCCCTGTTCGCCCTGCTGGCCCTGTTCGCCCTGCTGGCCCTGTTCGCCCTGACCGCCCTGCTGGCAATCGCAAACAGCCTTGTAATCGGTCTTCCGACCATCCATGTACCAGTAACCATCGTTACCGATAGTCCAGACAGTAGCATCCTTACCGGCAGGACCCTGAGGACCAGTTGCGCCGTCCTTACCATCAACACCGTCTTTACCGTCTTTACCGTCTTTACCGTCAACGCCGTCCTTACCATCTTTACCATCGGCACCGTCCTTACCCTTGATACCATAGATGTTGGTAGAAGAGCCGTCGGTCATGGTAACAGTAATACCAGGCTGCGGTGAAGAAATTTCGACTACGCTCTTTACAACGTAGCCCTTGCCAATCCACGTCATCAGCTGTTCAATGCTACTCTTGTTGGCATCGATCTGTTTCTGCAGATTATTGATGTCGTCATCATAATCCTTACAAGACGTGATCGTGCTTGTAGCCATGAAAGCAAATGCTGCGAGAAGCAAAGCACTAAAAACTTTCTTTTTCATTAGACTAATAATTTAAATTAAACAAAATTGAATATAAAATGTTCTTAAATTCTCTCACGATTACGCATACTCCTTTTGGGGGGAGATACACAGTAATTTTGTGCAAATATACGCTTAATTATTATATTGCGCAAACAATTCCCAATATTTTTTCACAAAATGAAGGTTTTTTAACATTTCTAACACTTCCTGCTTAAAATAAGGGGTTGCGCGCTGTTTCAGCTCATCATAATAGGATTTTGTACCCGCGGGCCGTACACCTTATTAATATATACGCGCGCGCGAGGAGATAAAAAACACCTGTCATCTCTCATAGGCAAATGGTTTAATGGTTAAAAAATTATTTGTCAGTATCATGTTTTTTGATTTTTAATTCGATGCAAAAGTAATGCATTTTTGTTTATCTTCCAAATTTTTTCTTAACTTTTTTCTCATTTGTGCCTAATTATTAACTAAATACGGAAAATTTGTTACTTCAAGGCGTGAGTATATAATATTCGAATTTCTAACAATGCTTACTATTTGTAGTATTGGAGTCTACGAATTCGGTTTCACCGGTTTTACTTTTTCTAAATCTCAGGAAGCCAATTCGGTATTGGTGAAACCGCGATTTCACTTCGATTTCACCGCCTCTTTAACTTAGTATCATCAGCGAATAAACTTTGTTTGCCTGACAAACAGACTTTATTTGTCCAGCAAATAGACTTTAATTGCTGAGTGATTAGGGCCTAATCACTCGTCAAAAGCCTATCTTTTGAATTCGGAGATAGAATTTAGGAGTTAGGAGTTGATATTGGTGAAACCGGAGAGAAACCGCGGTTACACCTGTAATTGCTCTGAAACCAACAGGTTATGCCCGATGAAATCGGTGAAATCGAAAGCTTTTATATCGATCACTTTCCTCTATATTGAACACAAAGACACAGGGGAAAACAAAAAATCCTCCAAAGCGAATAGGCTTTGGAGGATTTTTATGGGAATGAGATTAGAATTCAGCGTTCTTCGGTGTGCGTGGGAAGGGAATGACGTCGCGAATGTTCTGCATTCCCGTGACAAAGAGGATGAGACGCTCAAAACCGAGGCCGAAGCCAGCGTGTGGACATGAACCATACTTGCGGGTATCAAGATACCACCAAAGTTTGTCGGTCTCCATCTGACGACTCTCAATCTCCGCCATCAATTTCTCATAACTCTCTTCGCGGACACTGCCGCCAATGATCTCACCAATCTGCGGGAAAAGGACATCGGTACCCTGCATGGTGGGACCAGGAGCCACACAGCCCTGATAACCAACCGAGCCTTCGCCCTTGGCCTCGTTCTGTTTCATATAGAAAGCCTTGATGCTGGCAGGATAGTCGGTCATGATGACCGGCTTCTTGAAATGTTCCTCTACCAGATAGCGTTCGTGCTCGGAAGCCAGGTCATCGCCCCAGTTGCATGGGAACTCAAACTTCTTTCCATTCTTGATGGCTTCCTGCAGAATCTCAATACCTTTTGTATAGGGCAGACGAACGAAGGTTTCCTTGAGTACGCCTTCTAGACGGGGAATCAGATCATGCTGCGGCGTGATGAACTTGTTGTTGTTGATGAACTCAAGGTCTTCCTTGCAGTTCTCTAATGCCCAACGAACGCAATACTTGATGAAATCTTCCTCCAGGTCCATCAGTTCCTCCTGATTGAGGAAGGCTACTTCAGGCTCGACCATCCAGAACTCTGCCAGATGGCGTGGTGTATTGGAGTTCTCTGCGCGGAATGTGGGTCCAAAGGTGTAGATGGCACCCAATGCCGTTGCACCCAGTTCGCCTTCCAACTGTCCGGAAACCGTAAGCGAGGTCTGCTGACCGAAGAAATCATCATCGTAGATGATTTTCCCGTTATCGTCCTTTTTCAGGTCGTAGAGATTCTTGGTGGTCACCTGGAACATATTGCCTGCTCCCTCACAGTCGCTAGCTGTAATCAGCGGCGTATGGAAATAGAAAAAACCATGCTCATGGAAATAGGTGTGGATAGCCATAGCCATGTTGTGGCGGATGCGCATGATAGCACCAAATACATTGGTACGCAAGCGCAGATGAGCATGCTGGCGCATATACTCAAAACTCTGTCCTTTTTTCTGCATCGGATAGTCTGCACCGCAAGTGCCATAAATCTCAATGCTTTCGCACTGGATTTCGCTGGATTGACCCTGAGCTGGACTTTCTACCAAAGTGCCGACCACACAGATGCATGAGCCTGTAGTAATGAGTTTGAGTTTTTCCTCTCCAATAGCAGCGGGATCTACGACCACCTGCACGCTTGTGATGGTTGAGCCATCGTTGAGGGCAATAAAGTCGACGGCCTTGGAACTGCGATGCGTACGCACCCAGCCCTTCACGCAGACTTTCTTGCCGTATTCGGTGTCACGAAGGACATCAATGACTTTTGTTCTTTTCATTTTTATATTCTTAATAATCAAGGAATTTCTAGAAGTCCTAGTTTCTCAAGGAATTCTAGAAATCCTAATAGAGATTTATTCGAATGCACCCATGCGGAGCATCTCCACTTCCTTTTCGGTGAGGAAACGCCAGTCGCCACGCCGAAGATTCTTCTTGGTGAGTCCGGCAAACTGAACACGGTCGAGCTTTACCACACGATAGCCAAGGTTCTCGAAGATACGGCGCACGATGCGGTTCTTGCCAGAGTGAATCTCGATGCCCACCTGACTCTTGTCGGTATCACTTGCATATTCGATAGCGTCGGCATGCACCTCACCGTCCTCCAGTTCGATACCTTCAGCAATCTGCTGCATATCGGCTGCAGAAACGCTCTTGTCAAGATATACATGATATACCTTCTTCTTCAGGAACTTGGGGTGAGTGAGTTTGGAAGCCAAGTCACCATCGTTGGTCAGCAAGAGAACACCCGTGGTGTTACGGTCGAGACGTCCGACAGGATAGATGCGCTCAGGACATACGTTCTTGACGAGGTCCATAACAGTCTTACGCTGCTGCGGATCGTCGCTGGTAGTTACATAGTCCTTGGGTTTGTTGAGTAGCACATAGACTTTCTTTTCCAGCGTGACGGGCTGATCGTGGAACTTTATCTCATCGGTACGCATCACTTTTGTGCCGAGCTCGGTTACAACCACGCCATTCACCGACACCACACCAGCCTGGATGAATTCATCGGCCTCACGACGGCTGCAAACGCCAGCATTGGCAAGGAACTTGTTGAGACGCACGGGCTCGTTGGGATCGAAGTTTTCCTCCTTGTACTCTATGCGCTTCTTCAAAGAATACTTAGCATTGGGATTATAGCCGCCACGCTTGTTGTAGCCACCACGCTGCTGGCCATAACCGCCACGCTGCTGACCGTAGCCACCGCGCTGCTGACCGTAACCGCCACGCTGCTGGCCATATCCGCCACGCTGCTGATAGCCCTGCTGTCCATAGCCCTGCTGACGGGGCTGATAGCCGCCCTCTTCATTGCTATTGTAACGGGGACGATAGCCCCCCTGCTGCTGACGGGGCTGATAACCACCCTCTTCGTTGCTATTGTAACGGGGACGATAGCTACCCTGCTGCTGGCGAGGCTGATAACCACCCTCTTCATTGCTATTATAACGGGGACGATAGCCACCTTGCTGCTGACGGGGCTGATAACCACCACGCTGCTGGCCATATCCCTCACGATTATTGTAACCACCGCGAGGCTGATAACTGCCACGCTGCTGAGGAGCATCCGACTGCAGGTTTGCGCCGAAGCCCTCGGGGCGGAATCCGCCCTCGCTGTCACTGTTGTTAGGTCTTGGAGAGTATGCACGCTGTGCATGAATACGCGGACGTGGAGAGCGTCCCTGTGGTCGATAATTGGAATAAGAAGGGCGATAACCTTCACGGCCACCTTCATTGTCCTGCTCTGCAGAAATTCCTTCGTTCTTGTTTTCTAAATCTTCTGACATTTTTTTTACTTTTAAATTAATATTAAGGTTGATAACTATAATGACGCCTAATCACTTAGGCTTTTTCTCGTTACGATTGCAAAACACCTGACGGCACGTACGGCAAACGGTGCTTACAAACCTGTATAGTTAGCGGGCGTAATGGCCATCAGTTCGGCCTTTACGGCATCGCTGACTTCCAACTGCTGAATAAACTCATGAATGGTTTCCTCGGTCATGTGTTTATTGGTGCGTGTAAGCGCCTTGAGGGCCTCATAGGGATGCGGATAAG
>JAEEGI010012067.1_pt1 | contig 18538 bp, 10 predicted proteins | sample 8958751 | NCBI WGS metagenome assembly JAEEGI01 (sample SAMN16246545, study PRJNA631951) | gut metagenome | biome: gut microbiome; feature: rumen; material: KS-attached | host: Bos | place: Iran: Karaj | collected 2018-10 | reverse complement strand
TCAACGACAGGCTTCACGCCCGCCCGCAATGGCCGAACTTTCGCCGTCTTGAACGTCTTCGACGCCTTCACGGCGAATTCCGTCGCCCCTTCCGCTTCGATTTTCACCATGCCCGCGACTTCCGTCTGATCCGCCGGCCGCTGGTAGCCCGGCGCCCACTGGTTGAACGGCATCGCCGACACGAGTATGGGCCGTACGAACACAGGCTTGCCGTCGACTTTTACATCATAGCCCGACTTCTTCGGGAAGAAGCCTTCCAGAATGCGGCTGGCGATCTCCGCCATGCCTTTGTCGCCCGGATGATATTGCACGCCAGTATGTTCGAAAAGCCCCAACGCCATCATCGACTCGTCTTTCGCGAGATCCGCCTTGACGAACGGCAGCGCGAAATCGCTCGCGGCATGCGCCATCATGTCGTCCTTCCACGCGTTCGGCCAAAAGACGCCGCGCACCACCGTGTTCGGTTTCGCGCGACCGCGCATGAAACCGCCGAGCAGTTTTTTGAACGCCTCGCGGAAGGCCAGCCGTTCCTCCTGCGTAGGCAGATCCGCCACGTTTTCGCCCAACGCGATGATCAGATAATCCGGATTGAAATCGATCAGATCCTTGTCGCGGCTGTAGTCGTATGTCTTGAAATTCCGTTCGAAATCCGCGAGATTTCGCACGCGAACATCCGCCTTGCGGCCAGTCTCCGCCTCGATGCCGCGCGTCACGATATGGACATAGTCCTTTTCCAACGCGCTGGCGGCCATGCCCCACACATGGTTCCAGCCGATGTGCGGCGCCGCGCCATGAAGCGTGATGGAGTTGCCGATGAACACGATGCGCACGCCGCCGTCTTCTTTCACGGCCGCCTCGGCCGCCGTGGCGTTCATCTGTGTCGAATTGTTCTTCTCTGCGTCGGATTGTCTTGCCATGATTGTCTCGCTTTATGGTGAATTGGTATGTGGATGATTCGTTCGCCTTCCCTCCACAATTACTATGACCGCCCATGATTGAAATGCAAATGCCGTGCAAAGCAAAAAGTTTGACATCTTCCTGCCGGAAAGTAAATTAGGGGTGATTGATTTCTTATAGACAGTGTTATCGGACCGGATTCGCAAGTCAAACCGCTGAAACAGGAACTTGTATGAAACGAAATAATCTGATTCCTGATTGCCATGAACAAACCGCAACGACAGCATGTTTATGCGGACGTCCGACAAGAAGGCTTTGGCTCCTTGCCGTTTCCGCTCTATTGTGCTTTTTGTCTTCAGGATGTGTTCTTTTGGACGCTTCCCTAGCAGGCCTAAACAGACTTTATACTGATACTGCAATCGTAGAGCGCTATGGCGATTTCTCAAATGGCAAAGACACTGTTTCCGTGTCATTGAGAACAGCAAAGATATACCATTACAACCCATTTGGGAGATCAAGCATCACCACTACCAAGCCTTTGCAGACATTCACATATTCTTTGACCACACCGCCTTCAGATGCGGAATTATCCAAATGGATCATCGTGCCCGATGAAGCTGCCAATCGTTTTATGGAAATTCGCTTCGATATAAAGGATGAAGATGCCCGGTATTTCAAAAGCAGGTATTGGCACCCATCTCGCCGCTGGGAAGATTTGACTTCCGGCAATCCGCCAAGGCATGACAGTCCCCTGATCATTCCAATATGCAATTTTCTAAAACAAGAACCATTGTCAAAACAAACTGAAAACAAGCAAGATAGCAAACAGGAAACGGCATCGGGAACCCAACGGGAAGCCATTGCCTACCATGTTCATATCCATGCCGATGACATCCATTATCTGACAAAACCGTTCCTCAGCCGGAATGATTATTGGAATCCCTTTAAACTTCAAATACCATATAAAATAGAAAATGGAGTTTTTTATCTGTATTCTCCCAAGGACTCTGAAAAAATGTTCGAGCCAATCCACTATGGCACTGAGAAGAATGCCACCCGATATGCATGGGGTGTCATCCTCACTCCCGCCGCCATTGCCCTGGATATTGTCTTGCTACCAGTGTATGCAGTCGGTGGAGTGCTTTTTGGAGTTCTCATGGCTTCAGCATGGTAATCAAAATCACAGCATGCCTAAGACAACTCTTACTCCAAAGACCGTCTGAAAAAAGCCCTCCCTTTTATCGCTTCTGCCACTTCTGTCGGTTACTGTCCCTTTTCTCCCTTCTTCCCAAAATCACAGCATGCCCGACAATCAAGACAAAACCGCCATCCAATCCTCTCACGAGAAGCCTTCACGGCCTTCCCGCGGCAGGAAAATGCTGAAAATCATTGTGCTACTTATCTTGGAACTGGGCGCATTTTACGTTGGTCCATGCACCAATTATCTCAGAAAAATCTTCTATAGGATTTATAGCGCCGATGTTGTCATCGCCCGACAAGGCAACCTGTCCATGGAGCAGCGGACATTGACTCTTTCCATGACGACTCGTACACATTTTTGCTATGAGCCGTTCACGTTTTCGCACTTTGATTATGGCATCAAGAAACACACGGTTGTGTATTCTCTGGACTCGCCCCCAGAAAATGCAAGACTCAGCGAGCATAGGATTGTCATCGACCATACAGCTGAACGTTTTGGAGAAATGCAATGGAGCGCATTAGACGACCACAGCAGTCAGCAGACGCCTCCGCATTTTCCGACAATCTCTCCCGACAACTTCAAGTCGATCATCCACATACATCCAGATGATTTTCATTATCTTGAAAAACCCTTTTTAGTGCAATCAGGCAATCCATACCAGACTTTTTGCACTCTTGAGATCCCCTATAAACATTCCAATGGCATCTATTACGTTTACTCTCCTCTTGACTCAGACGATTTTTTTCGCCAATATTTGAATCGCCGTCCGAATCTTGCCACGAGATTCTGGCAATTCATCTTGATGCCCCCCGCTCTTATATTGGATATGATACTGATACCATTGCTCTTGCCTTTCTGGCTCATAGGCTCATTTCTTTTTGCATATGGTATTAGCCATGTCTTTCCTTGATATTATGGAAAGGTGCTTTCGGAAGAATCAAAGCCTCTCCACCTTTGCGTCCAGCAGGCAATGCGTATTGCCATCAAAACTGAGCCCCACAAGCCGTACAGGAGCATTTCCGCCACGATACGGTACGTCATAGTCGCTCTCTAGAGCGACCGATTGCGCAACGCGCAATCATCATCAGAGATCTTACCGATGCATGCCCTGTCGTCTGCAAGACACCACTCCCCCAATGGCAAAACTCAAAGCAGTTTCTTTTCCACAAAACATTTACCAAATGCCATCCTCTCCCCACTCTCTTTTGAGAAAAAATAGTACAAAAAGACTTTCTTGGAACTCCCTTAATCAATTGGTCAAGACAAAACCAAGAAAAACGCTTCTGTTTTTGTATTCTTTTACAGTTGAACCTACTTTCGCCACAGTTTTCTCCACCGCAATGCCCCCCATCGTCTAAGCCCCCGCAGACTTGAGCATTTGGCGGATTTCGTTCGAACAAGGCAAATCCTTCACGGTCTTCCCATTCTCGTCCTTCCAGTTGACATCAGCCCCATTCTTTATCAGAAGCTCGACTATTTTCGGCCGATTCATTTCCACCGCTAACCAAAGTGCCATAGTCTTTTGGCCTGCACGGGTTAGTTTTGAGGATGTTCCCTTGACATAAGTTGGAACCGTAAAAAACGCATTGACATCGGACTTTTTTTCAATAATCTTTTCTATAATGGAATCAGGATACTCATAGAAGAGCGCTTTTGCAATGACATCATTTCCTGCAGGAAAACTTTCATACTTGTCCAGCAACAGGAAAACAAAATCGTTGTCTCTTTTATTCTCGAGCGCAACACTAATCAAGAGCCCACGATAATTGTCAAGCTTGACAGTTTTTTTTGCATTCAGAAATGCCTTGAGATATTTCATGGTCGTCTCTTTATCGAAGCCAGAAGCAGGATAGGAATTACTGCACAACACGTTCAACAGCGAATTTCCCCTATATGAAGGAAGATCTTCATTTGGATCCGCTCCTTTTTCAAGTAGCATTTCGACTATATCCAGACATTTTTCCCTGAAAGCCCAAGCAATCGGTCTATATTCAAGAGGGTATGGCTTGCCAGCCAAATCCGGATTAGCATTGAACTCCAGTAGAATTCTGGCCAGTTCCACATCATTATTCCTGCTGGCCATCTGCAGAATCGTGGCACCATTGTCCCAGAACATATTCGGACTCATACCGTTTCCCAAGGCTTTTCGGACGGCGACGTAGTCTTTCTTTTCAATGCTTTGGAAAAAAAGACCGACATTCCTAAAGTCCTCGGCAGTTTCCCCTGTCACGGTTTTAAGCGTAGGATTAGCGCCTTCCTTCAACAGGAGCGGCTCAAGCAACAAATGACCATATTTTATTGCCCAATGCAATGGAGTCTCGCCATTTTCGTTCATCGCATTGGCATCCACCCCCTCCAGCAGCATCAACATCACCAGTTTTGCGGCCCCCAGTTTGGCTGCAAAATGCAACGGTGTGTTACCCTGCTCATCCCGTTCCGCAAGATTATGTTTCTGCCAGATCAGACTTGTTGCCAAATCTTCCGATCCCGTGTTTCGCTTGCCTGGGGCAAACATCGATATATAGAAATCCTGTTTGCTAAACAATGGGAGGAGGAATCCCTCCATGCTGTTGACACCGCCTTCAGTAAGCACTATTGGCCAGGCTTTTGAATAAGGCAACCTTTCTTTTCGTTCAAGACACACATCAGAATCAGCTCCCAATTTAAGTAACTCATGTGCTATCTCATCCGCCAATTCAATCTTTCCGCTGAGAATGCAGGCTAAAATCGGGCCAGAATATTCTTGAGATTTGGAATCCACAACAACCATGTTGGGGTTTAGTTGTCCTTTTTTCAACTCTTTGATGATATTTCGACTGAACTCGATATCACTGTTTCTATATCCCCAACCTTTTATTGCCGTGTATTCTTTGAACCTTTTTTGGAAATCGGCAGTCGCTTCTTCGCTGAATTTAGAGACATCCAAATTTTTGGCACGCTGATATACAGCCATCTGCTTTTCAAGCTCCTGGATCTGGATTTTTCTCAAACTGACCTTCAACTTGTCAAAGGAAGCCATCATCCATTCCATATCCTGCCCCAACCGTTTGTCTTCAATCAATTCTGCAGTCACATCGCTTCCATTTCCATCTTTCGTCAACTCTTCCAGCTCTTTTCGGGCCAAGGCTAACCTTTCCTCCAATGTCACGGCCGGCTTCACGTTGTCAGTCAGTATTTCTTCTGTCTTCTGCCCTCCAACAGCAACCGCTGCAATCGGTTCATTCGACGTAGGCTTTGCCTCTTCCGTCTTCACCGTTGTTTCCGCCACTGGGACGACAGGCGTATGAGTATTTTCCTCTTCCACAATCTTTCGGATACTATCCGACGGCGTCACAACACCTTCAGACACAGCCGTTTCAGTTTTCCCTGCTACCAGTTGCTCCGGCACTTGCGTTGTCACTGGATTCCGTCTGGCAACAAACCACGCCGCCGCACATATGACAATCATCATGCATGCCACAATCGCAACCCACTTCACCTTGCCGCTCTTTGGCTGTTCCTCCATCTTTGGCATAGATTTTAGCATTTCTCCCACAGTCGTTGTCGATGATTCGGACAATAAAATATCCGTTTCACTCAACTCTTCCCTTTCAGAAGGTTTCATTTCCTTTTTCTTCCGAGTCTCACCATCATAAGTGTTTCTTCTTTCCGCCATAACAGGCAGGACAGACGGACGCAACAATGCGCCATTTGAAGGCTGTGTATCTTCCGCCTGAGACGGAGTAAACTCCTTCACTTTGACAGTCTTCAAGCTCGATGTATTTCCATACCCTAGAGCCAGCCCCATCATGATCATCACAACCTCGCCGTCCACCTCGAACAGCAGGATGCTTTCCTTTATCTGAAGCAGGTATTCATTTCCCAAGACCGTATCTTCCGTGAACGGACGATTCTGCAAAAAAACGTTCTCCATCTGTGACATCGGTGCAAGATGCAATGTCCCTTGCGACAAATAAAGCCGGGCAACGGCATTCTCGTCAGCCTTCTTCTGCACATAGGCATGCGTCACCTGGCTATGGCTGATAAACAGCTCCTGTCCGTCTTCTAGATTATGCGACAACGGGCCAGAATATGAAGATTTGATTTGTATGATCATCTTTGTCACTTCCTCAGATTTATACCTGTCCTTATGTATGATATTTATCAATCATTATATTTTACGGTTTGGTCAATTCACGAATCTTTTTCACCACTTCAGAAAGTGGCGAAGTCTCATTCAAAACACTAATCCCTTTTTGATCGCATATATTTACAATGGATTGATTGAGTTCCTTAAGCTTGGCCTCATATAAGACGTCTTCTGGCTGGGATTTGTCTGAAACAATGAACAAACATGGTATCGAACTGTCATTCAAGAACTTCATGTCATATTGGATTATCTCTTCGAAAAGGGATTTCTTTGTATCATCCTTTGCATATCGCCGTGAAATATTCATGATGACGACACTTGGGGTTTTCTCAACGATCGATTTCATCTGTTGAGTATAGAACATCATGCCGTTGTCCTCCTGAAAAGACACTTTATCCTTGCCAAATTCCTGTCTTAAATTTTCACGTAATGACTTTATATAATCAGAAGGATAACCAAGCAACACAATCTGGCCTTCTGCCAAAACATCGACGTCCAATTCATCTTTACTGAATAGCCGGACTGTCCTTTTCGTGCCCTTCATGACTTTACCAGCCCATGCACCGTCCGTTTTCTTTTCCCATACCAGTGCAACTCTAAATCCGTTTTTCACATCTTGTAACGACGGATCTTCGCCATGACGCGTAAAAACATTGAAATCTTCTGGTGGCGTGCAATAGCATCCGCCACGAATCACACGATTTCCCCCAAATACTCCCCCCTCTTCCGGATCCACCACTGGCTTCTTAGAATCGTTCTTTTTGAAAACATCACTGCACCATTCCCAGACATTTCCATTCATATCATAGATACCCAGTTCATTAGGGCGTAGCTCCCCCACTTTATGAGGCTTGTTGTCCGATGTCGTCTTGCACCAAGCCACCTGTGTCACGTCATCACTGCCACTATAACGATAATTCTTGCCTCGGGCAGCCCCCTGTGCGCCACCGCGAGCCGCATATTCCCACTGCGCCTCGGTCGGCAATGCAAAATAATATCCCAACCGCCACTCCTCATGATTATAGCATAGCTTGTTAAGTTTCTCACAAAACTCCTTTGCATCTTTCCATGCCACTTTGTTCCGAGGCATTTTTCCCCCGCCTTCTCCGATTTTCGATTTTCCCATGACCGCCATGTACTGAGCTTCTGTCACCTCATAACGGCCTATCCAGAAATCATGACTGAATGTAACCTCCTGACAATAGTCAGCCTCACGCATGAAGAAAGTCCCCCTCTTGACCTTCATCATCTCCAATGTCTCATTGTTGGGAAGAGCAAACCTTAACATATCTGCTCTTACAATCGGTTTGCGATCGGACAAATTGTCTATCACCAGATTCTTCGCTGAATCATACCATTCACTGTATTTTATCAATGGTTCTCTTCCATATGACGGCATCCCGTCCAAAATAGGCAGACACACAAGCGATATAAACACCATACGCACGACAATACACCATGCGCCATATAGCTTTAAATTCATCTCGAATGATGATTTACTACTTGACATTCAACACCTCCTTGGCCTCTTTATAGAAATTATCCTCCACTTCCTTGCGTTCCTGCACCAACTTCCAGACATCCGCCGGAAGCCCCTCGATAGCCTTAATCTCCGCATAGCTCTTGACAAGCAATTGATATGCTTCATCAATCATTTTGAAATCAACCGTCCCCCCCGCATTCAAAGTATTGTAAATGGAGGTCAGTCTTTCCGATTGCCGACGAATCTCAAGTCCGCTTTTCAATAATTTCTCAAACTCATGGATCTCAGCCACATCCTTTCCAATATTCTGCAATGCGGCTTTGCGTTTGCTCCAATTCTCTTTCAACTCCTTTGCATCGGCCCTGATCAATACCAAATGCCTGCCCCCCCGTCCTTCATTTGTTATTTTGACGATTTCCTCCTCCAAATTGGAGACTTCGGCTATGGCATCTCCTACTGTCTTTGACAATGAATCAAAGGCCTTGTCCACCCCTGCCGTATCCAAATCCTGTTCCAGCTTCGCCTTTCGTGCACTTTCAAGCATTATCCTTTTTTGCGCCTCTATCTTCTTTCCGATTTCATCAAGCAACTGCTCTTTCTCGGCTTTCTCATTCTCCTGCTTCAACGCAGTTATTTTTACGGCAAGAACCAAATCATTATTCAATGTCTCATAATAATGTACTCCACGATGATAATCATCCACAGTCTTCCAGTCTTCCTCCGACGGCCGCATTTCCCTAAACACTTTCCACAACTGAACATACACCTGATTATTGTCCAACCGATTATTCAGTTTCTCTTCAAATGTCTTGCTTGCAACCACATATTGCTTCTTGGCAATTGCCAATTCTTCATCTATCACCTCGGTTTTTTCCTCAAGCAAACTCGATTTCATTACACCATTTTCAGACTGTTTCACATTTTCCGACAATGCCTCAGTAGTATTCTGCTCTTCAACGGCGACGATCGTCTCTCTCCGCTCCATCTCTGTATTATTCTTTCCTACTGTCACGGCATTACCATCCGTAACAACGTCATTTCGCTTCTCATTTGGCTTAATCGATTCAATCGCTGTTCTCTCTAATGCGGAATTTGATACTTTATCCGAAGACATCGGTTGGGAACGCATGCTCTCCTCTTCATTCCCCATCTGCTTATTCTTCGCCAAAGGCTTCTCATCGTTTTCAAATGTCACCGTTGTATTGTTTTCCGCAACATGATCGGAAGGCGATGCAGCGACTTCTCGTTTCCCACTAAACATGAACCATGTAATCGCACATAAGACAATCACAGCGCAAACAGCAATCGCCAATAGCATACCCTTGCTGATTTTTAGCGTAACATCCTTATCAGAAACAGGCTTCCCCCCAGAAAATTTCATGGTTGTCGTTGTTGACTCCGACTGCAATATATCCGTTTCACTCAGCTCCTCGCTTTCAGGCTGTTTCACAACCATCGTCTTCTGGGAAATGGGAACGGAAGGCATTATTTTTATATCCGCTGCAACACGAGTTGCCTGGGATGGTGGTTGCGCAGTTTTTGGCTTCAATGGCGAAACGGATATGGGAGTTATCGGCAATGATGGTGTCGGCGTTGCACCGCCTGTCACTTTGATGACCTTTTTGGGAGCAGTGCTTTTGTATCCCGGAACCAATCCCATCATAATCGTCACAGTCTGCTCATATACTTCGAACACCAAAAGAGATTCCCAGATTTGCAGCAGATTTCCATATCCTATTTTTACATCCGCCGTAAATGGTTTGTTTTGCAAAAGAATGCCTTCCTCCACCCTAATTGGAGTCAAATGTACAACGCCATCCACAAGATACATCCGAGCGACAGCATGCGCATCAGCTTCTTTCTGAATATACGCATGTTTTTCATGAGCAATATCTCCAGGCACATGGCATATATACAATGCCTGATTCTCCTCCAGATTATACGATAATGCATCTGAATATGATGATTTGATTTGTATGATCATTTATCTTGTTACCATGGACTTGTCCACGACCCTTTTACATCCATTCAAAACTAACGAGGAATCAAAAACTGATATACCTATGCAGTATGCGGTGTCGGCGTATTCCGCCAACCTATATCAATACATTCCCCGCGCTTCATGTCATCCATATCTTTCCAAGCCACTTTCCTGGGAACCTCCAGCGTGATGACTTTTACCACCACTACCGAGACGTTATCACGTCCACCACCATCAAGAGCCATTTGGATCAACTTATTTCCCAGTTCCTCGGCTGTCATGCCAACGCCTGCGATACAGGCCTTTAAAAGTTCTTCATTGTTAACACACTTGTACAAGCCATCTGAACACAGAATAAAGACATCCCCCACTTGCACTTCAATGTCGCTCCGCTCCAAATAGCAGGTCTTACCAATACCAATTGCATTCGTCAATGCATTACGCTGTTTCATTGTCAACTTGCTTTCATCAATATTGGCTTTTCGCGCGTATGAATGATCGTTCGTCAACTGCTCCACCATGTTGTTTCGGACACGATATGCACGGCTGTCCCCTGCATGGAAAACAACACCATGCTTTGGACATCGCGAATCAATGCGGAGACAGACCAACGTCGTTCCCATCGCCTTCAAGCCATGTTCGGAAATATACCCGCGTATCCGGTTGTTTACCTGCTTCGCTGCCTGAATGATCGTCCTGTCATGATCTTCTTTGCTTTCAATCCCAACATCTAGCTCCTGTTCCAATGCTTCAACCATCATGGAACTAGCCACTTCTCCCGCACTCGCTCCACCCATGCCGTCACAAACTGCATAGAACGGCATCGTCTTGGAAATGAACAGGGAATCTTCATTGTTCGGACGAACCTTCCCACAATTTGTCGCAGAAAATGCTTCGAACTTGGCCTCCGGCTCTTGCCTGAACATGCCATGCAACATGCCGTGCAACCATCGGAATGGTCTGGTAATTTGTTGTATGATTGAAATTATCATTTTCTGTTTCCTGCACACCTGTTGCGAATGCCTTACGGTCATTGGACGAAATCAGGTTCCATTGCTAAACAACAATGTGCACCATCCATCATGTCATAAGCCAGTCTTATTCATGTCCATACATGTTGTTATTTTTTCTCCAATTTCTGAAGTTCTTTCAAATTGTCCTCAAGAAATTTCCTTTTCTCAAGACTCAAACCCTCATCTTGAAGCAATGCTTCAGCTAGCCCACGACAAGTTTTGATCTTTTCCTGAATTTTAACTTCACTCACACGAAGACCCCATTTCCTTTTACCCAATTCTCTCTGAAGAGAAGAATAATTCTCATTATATTCCAAAAAATCCAATGACTTCAATGATTTTCGATAAAGCCGTTCAGCCTCAGGCCATTGTTCTTTTGTCAACAATTCCTGCTCCTTCTTTATCTCTTTGTCTCCAGGAATAGCGCTAAGCTGCTTGTATTTCTCCATAACATCATAATATGCCTTACCTAAGTCTTTGAATACAACCTTCTCCCCATTCTCCAATTTTTCATTGAGCTTTTTTAGGTGCCCCATCACATTGTCGAATTCTTTCTTTACTGTTTCGTATTCCCTCTTCTTCTCTTTCTTGATCTTCTCATACGATTCATACATGTCCTTCGCGTTCGCAACCAGTTGTTTTTTCTCCTCGATTTTTTTCCCAGGAATCACACCGAATACAATGATAGTATTCTCCGATTGGTCCATGAACGCCTTGTATGCCACTTCAACTTTCTCAAAATCACTAATATTTAACTTCAATTTCCGAATCTCGTCTTTCAAACGTTTCAACAACAGGTTCAATTCCTCCATCCCTTTTTCAAAAGCCTCCATCTGATTAAAAATTTTCTGACAATTTTCCCAGGCACTTCTCGCTTTGGCAACCTCTTTATCAATTGCCTGTATTTGTTCAGTTCCTATACTGTTTCTTACCTGATTCACCTTATTCATGTTGATAACCTTCGTATTTACTTGGTCATACAAGTCGATTACCTCCTCCTTGCGTGAAACATCCTTGGTATTGACAATTTTCTTGCTGAGTTCCTCAAGTTCCTCTACCTTCCACGAAAGTTCATTCATCTTTTGCGAAAACTCCACCACGCTCTTCCAAATTTTTTCAAAGTTTCTTAATTTTATCCCGTTGTCTTCTTGTAACTTCTTCAATTGACCACATATCCCTTTGAGATTCTCTATTGCAACTATCGGGAGATAGGTCGGCTTCTCACTCCAGTCTTTCAACTTTGCGATTGCTTCAAATTGGGTGTTGTTCCTCCTTTTCAATTCATTGATTGTCTCCTTAATACCATTCACCATATTATCCTTTTGTAAACTTCCCATTTTTGCTCGTGCCTCGAATTGACTGATTTCATTATTGTCATCTGTCAGTTCCTTTTTTATATTGTAGAATCTCTCCAATATAGGCAACAGCCCCTTTTCCACTGCCTGTACCCTATCCTTAATGACGTCATGATTCTTTTGTCCCTTTTCTTGCAAGGTCTTTGCTTTGTCATCCGTTTTCCGTTGTTTCATGTTATCGAGAAGACGGTCGGCATCGCTTTTATGTGTCCTAAGTTTTTGTATATCCATTTCCTTTCTCTCTATACTCCAGTTCCAGGAAACCATTTGTACGATATAGTCACTACAGCTCTTGACCAAATCCTCCAATTCTTCACTTTCCTGTTGAAGCAAGATTTTGTCTTTTTTCACAATTTGCATGTTTGCATTATTCACAATGCCATTTGCCTCTTGAATCAGCTCATTCCATTTATGTGCAAGATCATCCTTCTGATGAGAAAACTTATCAGTTTTCATCGTCTCACTAAGTTTAATAATCTTATTTCGGTCTTTCTCAAAGATTTCTTTTATGTATTCTAGATTCTTTTCTGCAGTGGCAACATCACCAGCATCCCCTAGTTTCTTCATATCCATCATGTTGCGTATGAATTCTTGATGTCGTTTATTGAGATTGTCCAATGTCTCAAGCATTTGTCGAACCTCATTTATTTTCTTGTATTTCTCTTTACAAGATGCAAGTTTGTTAGCAAGCTCGGCATTGTCTTTGATGATTTCCCCTGCGTTATCACATATGGAACGAATTTGTTTCAATTGTTCCTCCGAGGGCATGTTAGCACCAATTTCCGAGACAATGGCATTGATCTTTTCATACTGACTGTCAACCTTGCGTATAACGTCCATTTCTTGCTTCTTTTTGCAGACTTGATCCAAAGCCACGTTGAAATCGTCTTTGAAACCGCCAAATGACTCCTGTAATTTTTTTAATTCATTTATTTTCGTCTCTGCAGTCTTCAAAACATTATCGACAGTTTGAAAATCAACATTCTCCAAGTCGCCATGGATTTTCCATAAGTCTTTGCACCAGTCTTGCCATTTTTCATGGCCTTTAATCTCTTCAGTCACTTTCTGAAGTCTTACATCATCCAGCAGATTTTTCTGCTTCAGATACTCTTGGCAAAGAATGATGATTTCTCCTTCAGAGCCATAATCATTCAATTGTTGCAGAATGTTAGCCCTTTCTGTCTGTGGTACCAATGCTAAAGTCCGGATGTTCTGACTTTGAATCTTTGAGGTTACATTCTTTCCAATAGCTTCTTGTGCCCTTTTTTCAAGATTATTCTTTACAACATTAAAGCGGCCTTGAATTTCACTAAATTTATCTTGTATGTCATTATCCCATAGTTTTTTTGCTTCTATTACCACCCATATTTTGTCCTGCCAGTCAGTTGGAACTTCTTTTGCTACTTGCTTGTACCAATCATCCATTTGCTTCTTAAAGCCAAGAATATCATTTATCATATTATTACAATCATTCCATTGCGTCTTATTATCTGAAGGGTTGGCTAAAATGCCATTGTCTTCTTTCTCCAATTGCGTCAATAAAGAGTCCAACTCTCTCAACGTTTCATTTATCTTGATATTCTTTTCCTCTGCTTCTAATTCCTTATACCTCTTTTCAAGTTTTGGAAAGTCTCCCGTTCTATCTTGATTCAAGACAAACATACCAACAACAGCTAGAATCGAAACAATGACCGCAATCCATGTCAATGGACGCATCCAGTCCCCCTTCCGCTGTGTCGTGACACGGTTACGGATTCCCGCCGTCGGAACTGGAACCGGTTTCTTGTTCTTCACTGCGTCGCACAAGTTGGAAAGCTCGCGTTTCACATCCTTCGGTGTAAGATCTCCTGTAATGCGCTCCAAATCATGAATCAGATCGTCGGCATCCTTGTAGCGGCGTTTCACATCCTGCGCCATCATTTTCATGACGACTTTAGCTACGCTTTCCGGTACATTCTTGTTCTTGGCTCGAGGATTCGGCGTAAGAGACGGTTTTTCAAAGGACTTGTACAACTCCTTCGCCAACTGCTCAATACGCTGAGCACGTGGCAATTTCCTCGACGGAATTGAATATGGATGATCACATGTCAGCAAACCATAATACATCACGCCCAAACTATAGATGTCCACACGCACATCGACGGGATCCTGATGCAGGAACTGCCCAAGCGGAACATATGGCAGCGTCCCCAAGACTTCATTGTCCGCCAACGGCTGAGTATTGAAGTCGCGACGGGATATCCCCAGATCCAATACTTTCACTTCACCATCACGCGTCAGCATGACGTTCTGTGGCTTGATATCACGATGCACAACACCGTGCTCCGACAAATAATCCAATGCTTCCGCAACCTTCAGGACGACCAATGTTGCAAACATATAATGCATGCTTGTATGCCTGTCCGCATAATAATCAATGACATCCGTGAAGCTTACGCCATTGATATAAGTCATGATACAGTAATGGAGATTCCGCTTGGAATCATAATAATGCTCCAAAGCCTTGACAAGCCCCGAATATTCCAGAAAACGCGCGATACCAACCTCTTGATCGAAAAGTTTTAATGCGAAGTCTGACTTCTCCAGCACTCTTGGCAACAGCACTTTAAGGGCAAACGGATTCTTGTATTTGTCTTCAATCTTGTAAACCTGTCCGAAACCACCCTGCCCAACATATTTCATCACATGGTAGTCGTATTCCCCTGTACTCGAATCCTCCTTGATGCCGTCGCCGATCTTCAACAGACGCTCTTTCCCGTCCTTCTCGCTTTTCTTTTTCTGTGATGGTTTGTTGACGACATCGACAGAAAAAAACGTACTTTCAATCAAAGATGTTTCGCCAGACAGTCTTTCAGCCGCATTTCCGCTAGCATCCTGCGGTTCATTGCCACCTGTCGATTTCCCTGATTTCCCGTCAAGTTTTGTTTCGCTCACCTCCTCAAGCGTAATCCGTGTCTCGCTCAAGTCTTCCACCGACATCCGCGTCTCGCTCAAGTCTTCCACCAACATCCGCGTCTCGCTTAAATCTTCAACTGAAACCCGCGTCTCGCTCAAGTTCTCTGTCGCTCCACGAAGATCACTTGATTTCTCCTCAACGACCTGCGTCTCACTCAAATTCTCCTCGACGACCTGCGTCTCGCTCAAATTTTCATCGACGACCAGCGTTTCACTAAGTTCTTCGTCATTGCCCGTTTTCGGAGGAACAGGCATATCGGAACCGCTCGTTTTCGACGGCGTATCAGGCTGGCTTGAATAGATCAATGTCTCGAATAGCCCGCCAGATTTGTGCTTCACGCCTGTATCACTGGTATCCGAATTCGATTTCTCGCCCGACGACTCAGTGCCCGCCAGCCCATTGTTCTCATCTATGCTTTCAAGAATGAACTCTCCCCCAAGCAGATCGCCATCACCATTGCGATGCAGAGAAAGATGTAGCTGATTTCCAGAGATTTCTACTGTATCACCGTCATCCAAAATGAACGATTGCCGATCATCCTCCGTGACCAGATGGAATTCGCCATTGTCCGCAGTCGCCTGGATATCCATAACGACGGCATTGTCCTCAAGACGCAAAATGGCCAGGCATTGCGGTGAGGACGCTTCGCCCAAATCGACAACTCCTTGATTCAGGACAAGCGCCTTCCCCGTCCTGTCCAAATCAAATATGTATGTATTCTGTCCGTTAAATGTGAATATCATATCTTTAAATCCTGTTCACGATTTGTTCATTTATCATATTGTGCACAATATTTGATTTATTCATCTCCACTGCCATCCATGCTATTATTAGATGGTAATTTTGACAAAAATGACCATATTGGTTGCAAATTAACTGAAAATGAAATAGTTAGTGATGCATTCTGCGACTTTATCTGAAAACCACTGATAAATGATAATGACTGCCCATCAGAAGAAAATTGTGAAGCAAGTGGTTGTAATTGTTCTTCATATTTCGCAGCAACAGAGGTCTCAATCGTTTTTGCATTAATATGGAGCATCAATAGCTGTCCTTTGACCTTACCTGTGACATAAACATTTTCAAGGTTCTTCAAGATTTCCAGCACGCTTTTGTCTGACAATTCGATATCCTGAAGAATAGGTAACAATCGCTTCACATTTCCCCAAAACACAAATGAATGTTCAAGAAATAAAGGTGTTTGTAAAAAATCAAAATCCAATTTTCCTGAATTCAATGCTTTGTCTTGCATGTTTTCCACAATACTCTGCCGATTGTAAAAATACAACAAGAATACCTTGCTTCCTTCCATTGTAAAAGCCAACTCCCACGGGGCCAAGGTTTTCTTTTCTTTCGGCAAAATGAAATACAACACTCTATCCTCCTCCTGTTTACTTTCTATAATTTTCAAATCATCTTCAGCAATCATAAAGACTTTTAATCTCTCTATATCCTTGCGGATATCTCCCGTAATATCCACTGATCCTTTGATATGGAAAGCCAATGGCTTGATCTGATCCAAATGGAATTCAAATTTTGCCCCCAAATCCCTATTTTTCATGTCAAAAACAAAACTACCCTGCTTGCTGTCAATTGCCTTATTCTTGTCTTTCTGGATCATTTTCCACAAACCGGCATCCATTTCCTTTTCCGCCTGCTTTGTATTAATATACAAAACAGCATCCGCATTGCTGGCGACAAACAAACTTTGGCTTGATTCTTGCGCGTAAACAAGCCCCCAAACAGAGAAGAGAATTTGTATCACTATTTTTATATTATTTCTTGTCATTCATTTCCTCCAACAGTAAAACATAGGTTGTTTTACATGTTACATGTTGTCATAAACTATTCTATTCCTTGGAAAGCCCCCAGGCAAAGCCAGTTTTATTCTCATCAATCTCCCAGATGAACAGAATAAGCCTATCCGCTCCTTTTTTCCAAGCAAGAAGCTTCTTCTTTTTTGGACTTTCAAATGGTATGTCATGCATGAATTGGAATTTGTCCAATTCAATGTTTTTCTTGAACAATGCCTCAGCCTTCTCAAACGGCAGACATAGCATGCCAGTCATATTCCAAGTCTTGTTGCTACTATCGACTTTGATTCCTGTCGCCTCTTTCGGGATGGCAAACGGATATGATACTTCCTCTGCCCTAGCAGTCATTGTCATGAATAATACGAACAATCCAATTATCTTTATTGTCGTCATTGCGCATACCCTCCAAGTTGTCTCTCATAAGTCTTCGTCTCTAGGGAAATGTCTTCCGTTGCTTCTAGGAAGGTATCTTCGTCACATGGCCATGAATCCATGACGATTTTATACAAATTCTTCAAATATACTGTATCTTCGGTCTTTCCAGTTCTATTGTTTTCAGGTGTGGGCATTATACGTCTATAAACATATGATTCCGGTGAAAAGTCTTCATCTTCTGTTTCATCTTCATCTACAACAGGCGTCGTACGCGTCATGTCATACGACACATTATATAGATCTGGTGACCTGTTCTCCGAATGATTCCGATCAAGCACGCTGGGCACACCCAACGCACCGATATACGCTGCAGAAACGCGGTTCATCTGAAGTTGCATGTTCCCAGCCGTCAATATTCCCCAGCCCGTCTCTCCAACGAATTTCTTCCCATCCGATTTCATCTTGTGGACAATTCCAACACCCCACAAATCCCTATTCTTGCCAAAGCCCCATAACGTCGTCGGATTCTTATGGATGGTGTTGTCTATATCATTCCTACGCACATAATAGCCACATACAGCGTTATATAATGCCATCTTGAAATCATCTTCATTGCCTTGTTCTGCAAAATATCTATCGCCCACAGTCCAGGCAAGTGTACGGTTCGCCTCCTGAAGATGCAATTTCGCCATGAACAGTTCATACATCAGCATGGTTCCGCCTATCAGGAACAAATATATAGGCAAAACCAATACAAACTCCAACATGACAGAACCACGCTCGTCTCTATGAATATCCATTCCTCTAATCATCGGCATTTTGACCACCTTCTTTGGCATTTTGTCCCCCTCCCCACATGTTCTTGACTTTTGTCTTCCCTTCATTAAGATAACCCTTAGCTTCAATGGAAATGGATTCAGTCATCACGGCTCCCGCCACCTGGATAATCGCCATATAGTCTTCCAAGGCCTTTATTCTGGAAAGCCTGACCATAATCTTATTAAATATTTTCTGAAGATACTTGTCTATATTCTTTTCCGCATATTTGCATAACGCATCTAATCCCTTCTCTAGTAATTCACTGATAACCTTCTGCCCAAGTTCCTTCCAATCATCCCAACTCATTTTGCAGATTTTTTCAAAGAAAGCCTTGATATCTTTCATTGACAAATTCATGATGAAATTGGCTACTGATTTTCCGTTAATCCCCCACATCTCGAAAATATCCTTCAAGAACGGATATTTGGCGATAAGTTTGTTCAGCTGCTTGTCAATCGCCTTCGCCAATTCCGTCGTCAAAATGGTCTTCGCCGCTGTCACAATGGCCTTTGTGT